>OMDZ01000057.1_pt1 | contig 81565 bp, 64 predicted proteins | sample 1673641 | NCBI WGS metagenome assembly OMDZ01 (sample SAMEA103958117, study PRJEB25191) | human gut metagenome | biome: human-associated habitat [ENVO:00009003]; feature: intestine environment [ENVO:2100002]; material: feces | place: Germany | collected 2013/2015
TATGCCGATTCTATGTTTAATTTTAATTTATCGGTAAAAATTTACCGAAGTATTGACTACCAAAAGAAACAAAAAAATAATAAATAACAGATGTCATTTTATAACAAACAATCTGTATGTGAAAATAAATCAAACAAAAGTCAATAAGCGATATATTTATAAATCAGCTATGTATGAAAAGATCTAATTTAACAACAAAATAATGACATCCACAAAACCTGATAAATTATAAGCTTCTCATTTCAGAAAAAATAAAAAATCGTTTCTTCCTTTTTAGATTAAAACAGGCAGAAACGACTTTTCTATGATTATTGCATCGAGGTATCAAATCATGTTCCGGAAAGGAGGCTTCACCACTTTCGCTTTCAGATGACGTCCGCGATTATCCAGATAAATCTCCGTATCCGGTTTGGCAAATGCAACCTGTACATATCCTAATCCGATTCCGATTTTACGGGTTGGCGACATCGTTCCGGATGTTACATTTCCGATAACATTTCCCTCTCCGTCGGTCAGTGCATATCCATGACGAGGAATACCACGGTCTATCATCTCAAAGCCTACCAACCGGCGAGTTACACCTTCTGCCTTCTGTTTTTCCAGTGCCTGACGATTGGTAAAATTCTTGCCGTCGACAAATTTGGTAATCCATCCCAAACCGGCCTCCAAAGGAGAAGTAGTGTCGTCTATATCATTGCCATACAGACAGAATCCCATTTCCAGACGAAGCGTATCACGTGCTCCCAGTCCGACAGGTTTAATACCATATTCAGCTCCGGCTTCAAATATAGCATCCCAGATACGATCGGCATCCTGAGGATAAAAATATAATTCAAAACCACCCGCACCGGTATAACCTGTATTCGAGATTATCACATTCGGCACTCCGGCAAAATCACCTACACGGAAGGTATAATAAGGTATTTCCGAAAGATTAAGAGAAGTGAGTTTCTGTAAAGTATCAATAGCCTTTGGTCCCTGAACAGCCAACTGAGCAATACGGTCGGATGAATTTTCGAGTTCAGCCCCTACCGTATTATGAGCCACACACCAGTTCCAGTCTTTTTCTATATTAGCTGCATTGACCACCAGCATATATTTATCGGGTTCATAAAAATAGACAAGCAAGTCATCGACGATACCTCCGGTTTCATTTGGGAAACAAGTGTACTGCACTTTTCCCAGAGTAAGTACAGCCGCATTATTGGATGTAACCTGCTGAATAAACTCAAGTGCATGCGGTCCCTTCACCCAAAATTCTCCCATATGGGAAACATCGAATACTCCTACCGACTGACAGACTGTATGGTGTTCATCAAGAATACCCGAATACTCGATAGGCATGTTATAACCAGCAAATTCATGCATTTTGGCACCGAGAGCAATATGCTTCTCGGTAAAAGGAGTAGTTTTCATCAGATAGAATGTTTAAGGTTAATATTTTATATAATCACCACAGATTCCTAGCTTTCCTGTAAAAACCGACGGCTCATCTGGAAAAGCCAACAATCTGTGGTGAGATTGTGATAAATTTCTTTATCGGATCAGCTTTCTTAGTATCTCTTGGCAGTCAGTTCGGCTATCTTGACAATCACGTTCATAGCCTTTTCGATAGACTGAATAGGAACAAATTCGTAGCGACCGTGGAAATTCAGTCCGCCGGCAAAGATATTCGGACAAGGCAATCCCTTGAACGACAACTGAGCACCGTCTGTTCCTCCACGGATAGCCTTCACTTTCGGTTCCACTCCGGCTTCCTGCATGGCGGCAAAAGCAATATCGATGATATGCATCAACGGCTCTACCTGCTGGCGCATATTGTAATACTGATCTTTAATATCTACCCTAACCGTACCTTCGCCATATTTTTCGTTAACCTTTTCAGCACATTTCTGCATAAAAATCTTACGTGCCTCAAACTTCTGGCGGTCGTGATCGCGGATGATATAAGATACAGTAGCCTGCTCTACCTCACCTTCCATACCGATCAGGTGATAGAATCCCTCATATCCTTCGGTTGTAGCCGGTGTTTCGTTTTCAGGCAGCATACCTACAAACTCGTTAGCTACCAGCAGCGCATTAATCATCTTTCCTTTAGCATAACCCGGATGTACATTTCTACCCTTTACATGTACCTTGGCAGCAGCTGCATTGAAGTTTTCAAACTCCAGTTCACCTACTTCACCTCCATCCATTGTATATGCCCATTTACATCCGAATTTTTCTACATCAAACTTATGTGCTCCCAGTCCGATTTCTTCATCCGGATTGAAGCCTATGCGAATTTTTCCGTGTTCTATTTCAGGATGTTCTTTCAGATATGCCACAGCAGCAATGATTTCGGCAATACCAGCCTTATCATCAGCTCCCAGCAATGTACGGCCGTCGGTTACAATCAGATCCTCTCCTACATGATCGAGCAGTTCTGGAAACTGCTTGGGAGAAAGAATGATTCCCTCTTCCTTACACAGTGTAATATCCTCGCCTCCATAATTACGGACGATATTAGGATTTACATTTTCTCCCGACATGTCGGGGCTGGTATCCATATGAGCTATGAAACCGATTGTAGGTATATCTCTATCTACATTTGCAGGAAGAGTGGCAAACAGATAACCATTGTCATCCAACGAGATTTCCTCCAGTCCCAATGCCTCAAGTTCTGTTTTCAGATATTTGGCAAAAACCATTTGTTTGGGCGTACTAGGAGTTACACCGGTTGACTCGTCAGACTGTGTGTCGAAAGTTACATACTTCAAAAAACGTTCTATTACTGTCATTATTCTTTCGTTGTTAATAATTCTGTTGTGTAAAAATAGGAAATAGCTTTCGAACAGCCAAACGCATTACCATTTTTTAGCCGTTATTTATAAACGATACTCCCGTTTTAGCATAAAGCAGTTAAAAACACATACCATACCACAAAGTCTTATAAAAAGACGGGAGCTATAACGCTTTTTTTCTTACTTTTGTCATCGAAATTTATAATTTATGAAAAAAATAATTCTACTGTGCACCGCATGCTTGCTTACCATTGCCTGTCTTGCTCAAGAACCCACAGGCATCTTTGCAAGCGATACGCTTTCCACTCCATCTTCAAACATCAAAAAGAAGCATCAGAAAAAATCAGCAGAACGCAATTTACACTATAACATTCTGGGAGGTCCGAGCTTTAGCCCAGACTTCGGTCTTCTGGTGGGAGGTAGTGCGCTGATGACATTCCGTATGAATCCACAAGACACAACCATGCGGCGCTCTGTACTGCCCGTCGCAATGGCATTCATGTTTAAGGGAGGGCTGAACATCATGGTTAAGCCTCAGCTTTTTTTCAAGGATGACAAGTTCCGCATCTTCGGACAGTTCAGCTATAAAAATACTCAGGAAAATTTCTACGGAGTAGGATACAGCACAAACAAGGACTATGTGCGCAGCGATACTACCAGTCAATACCGGTACAACGGTATACAGATAAACCCATGGTTTCTGTTCCGTATAGGAGAAAGTAATTTCTTCGTCGGTCCGCAAATCGACTTGAACTACGACAAGATAACCGATCCTGCCAAGTATCTGACAGAACAGGAAGATTACAAAAGAGCCGGAGGAGGTACAAGCGGATACAGTAATTTCAGCTCCGGACTGGGATTCTTGCTGACTTACGATACACGAGATGTTCCCGCCAATCCGTACAAGGGAGTTTATCTGGACTTCCGTGGAATCATGTATCAGAAATGGCTGGGAGGTGATGACAACTTTTATCGCTTCGAGTTCGACTACCGACAGTACAAATCAGTTGGTCAGCGAAAAGTGCTGGCATGGACGGTGCAGACCAAAAATGTTTTTGGAAACAACATACCTTTAAATAAATATGTGCTTAGCGGTACACCTTTCGATCTGCGCGGTTACTACATGGGACAATACCGTGATAAAAGCTCGCACATCGCTTTGATGGAATACCGCCAAATGTTCAATACTGATCAAAGCAACTGGATAAAGAAGATCATTCATCACCTGGGTTTCGTGGCCTGGGGAGGAGCCGGATTCATGGGACCAACTCCCGGAAAAATTGAAGGAGTATTGCCTAACGCCGGAGTAGGTCTGCGCATAGAAGTGCAGCCTCGCATGAATGTCCGATTGGATTTTGGACGTAATTTCATCAACCGACAGAATTTGTTCTATTTCAATATGACAGAAGCATTCTGATACAGTGTAAACCTGCTTCAGAAGTCTATAAAAAGAATAAGCGCAGAATCCATCCGGAACTACCGGAATTATGGATTCTGCGCTTATTTCATATCAGAAAAAGCTGTTTAAAAGTGACTTGAACCGTCGAAACAGTGTGTGCACACCTTGCATTTCGGCAGACCGATAGCCTCTATCAGCGTTTCCAGTGTATTGAACTTCAATGATGTCAGTCCGAAGCGGGCACGGATGCGTTCTACCAGTTCCTTGTATTCAGGTGAGTCGGTAGTAGCATACTTGTCCAGCTTAGCATTTTCATCACCTTCTATTTCCTTAATGATACGGCGGGTAATCAGTTCCATATCGCTCTTTGAAGAAGTGAAACCGATAAACGGACAACCGTAAATCAGCGGCGGACAGGCAATACGCATGTGAACCTCTTTAGCTCCGTAATCGTACAACACATTCACATTGTCACGAAGCTGGGTACCGCGTACGATAGAGTCATCACAGAACAGAATACGCTTACCCTGCAACATGGCACGGTTGGGAATCAGTTTCATTTTTGCCACAAGCGAACGCATAGCCTGATTGCTGGGAGTAAAGCTACGTGGCCAGGTTGGTGTATATTTCGCAATGGCACGATGATAAGGAATACCCTTTCCTTCGGCATATCCCAATGCCATACCTACACCTGAATCGGGAATACCGCAGGCACAGTCCACTTCCGACTCATCGGTCTTACCCATTTTGTAACCGCTCATGAAACGAACTTCTTCTACATTACGTCCTTCGTAGCAAGATACCGGAAAGCCATAATAAACCCACAGGAACGAGCAAATCTGCATATCTTCATTCGGTTTGCGAAGCTGCTCCAGTCCGTCAGCACGCATACGGATAATTTCTCCCGGACCTACATAACGGTCGATTTCGTAATCCAGATTGGGCAGACTGCTTGATTCGCTGGTAGCTGCATAAGCACCATTTTTCTTTCCTATCACAATCGGAGTACGCCCCCACTTGTCGCGTGCCACGATAATGCCGTCTTCTGTCAGAATCAGCATCGAGCAGGAACCTTTGATTTTCTTGTAAACATTTTCAATACCGTCTACAAAATCTTTTCCCTGTACAATCAGCAATGCAATAAGCTCTGTCTGGTTTGTTTTTCCCAAACTCATTTCCGCAAAATGCATATTTGCATCGAGCAAATCTTTTTCAAGTTCAGCCACATTGTTAATCTTCGCAACCGTTACAATGGCGAATTTTCCAAGGTGAGAATTTATCATGATAGGCTGAGGATCGGTATCGCTGATTACACCTATACCCGACTTGCCTCTGAATTTTGGAAGTTCCGATTCAAACTTGGTGCGAAAATAAGAACTTTCCAGACTATGAATAGAACGAACGAAACCTTCGCCTTCCGAATATGTTGCCATACCGGCACGTTTCGTACCTAAATGTGAGTTATAATCCGTACCGTAAAATAAATCGGTTACGCATTCAGCCATTGAGACTGTACCGAAAAAACCACCCATTCCTTTTTTATTTTATAATTAATAGTTCGATTTTCGAGTGCAAAAATACGCAAAAGACAAGAAGTACAGAAGAATGCAATGCGAAATCTTAATACGGTATATTGAAAATTTTCACTTCAAATGTTTTACAGAAGACTAAAGATTCAGTATATTTGTTTTATTACCTGCTTATTAACCTCTCTAATAATCAAACAAATGAGAAAGATCTCACTTACAAGGTCCGCGTTAGTTACCGGATGTATCCTTATCTCTTCCATACCGCTTCAAGGGAAAGCAAAAAATCTCTTTCAGGAGCAAGACAACCGGATTACTGGATTAATCGTTTCGAGAATCACAAATACTTTGATACACACCAAGCATCTGTATTCGACTCAGTCAACATAAAGGCTTTATTACAGCAGAAACAACCAAGCAATATTCCCGAAAAAGAATAAACCTAATAACGGAATCCATTTTCCGCTATCAGGATACATCATACCACAGGCATGATTGCTGATATAATGTTTTTTAACAAATAAACATAGGGGGATTCGGTTGCTTTGACGTTTATATGAAAAAGACATTAAAGACTTTCAGTCAAATCCGAGAAAACAATTATAAACCCAAACCATTACCTGCATGACAAAGATTATTTTACCACTAGACTTTCTTTTTTGGGGAGGCATGCAGACTGCCGCATGTGGCGATGAAGAACGAATGACTGAACCGACTGTTTCATCTGACCTTATGCCGAATCAGGGCAATCAGGAAATTCCTGCGAACGAATTGCAACAGTACATAGACTAAAATGTTAGTTGACAAACTGACATTTTGCATATTTTTCCCTTCGAGATTCATTTCTTTTCAGCCTGCACCGAAGTCGATATTTTCAAAGGAACAATCTCGAAGAGATGCTGCTCATAACCAAGATGATAGATAAAATTTTAACACTTTATGAAGAACAAAACAGCTCCTTCCAGAAACATTAAAGCACCTTTTTTAAGGGTATCTGTACATGTTACCGGAAGAGTCAGCCAACTTATCGAGTCATTTTTTTAATTTATCTCGATGTTTTTTTAATTTTCCACAATATTTTTCCAAAAACATGAGGAAGAAATACGCATAAAAACAGACTTTTCTTTTATCTTTTATGCAGGAATCTGAATAATTTTTCAGTTTTCACTAGCTTACTTTTCTCTCGAACAACAAAATTTGATACAAGCCATGTCAATAATCTTCCGTTTTTCCTAACAAACAGACAACCGTTATCGCTTTATGCTTTCTTTTAGAATCCGGTTGTATACCTACGGCAAAGCCTGACTGAAAAATTTTAATAAAAAAGCTGGAAGTTTTTTAAACAAAAACAGAACAAGATTGTTTTATATGCAGAAGAATTAAAGAGGAAAACGATTAGACTAGACTAATTTTATGTACACAAATGTCACCGCTACAACACCGGTGACATTTTTTTTGCACTTAAATAAATTCTTTGGAGGGAATAAAAAAGAAAAAGGTTGGATTCATATTCCAACCTTTTCGAGCCTCTTGTCGGATTCGAACCAACGACCCCGAGATTACAAATCACGTGCTCTGGCCAACTGAGCTAAAGAGGCAAATTAACTTTGCAGCCACACAATCTCCGCGACTTAGCGGCTGCAAAGTTAGATATTATTTTCTAATCACAAAATATTTCCCGTGATTTTTTTACTTACCCTGCTGTTTTTCTTTCGCTTTCAGCAGTTGTTTAGAGAGTGCATCCATGCACACATCTATAGATTCTTCAAATGTATCACTTACCTTCTCAGCGTAAAACTCTGTATTCAGTGCCAAGACACGTACGCCAGCTTCTTTATTCATAGCTGTTTCAGGTTTTACTACTTTTAAAGACACCTCTACTTTCTTTATATTATCGCAAAACTTCTCGAGCTTCTCTGCTTTTTTCTGAATAAAAGCTTCAAGTTTTTCAGATGCATCGAAATGAATTGATTGAATTCTTACTTCCATAAAAACCTCCTTTTTCTTTACGCTCTAGGGTGAGCTTGTTCATAAACTTTTTTCAGTTCTTCGAAAGTTGTATGAGTATAAACTTCCGTCGTAGTCAAGCTTTCATGCCCAAGCAATTCTTTTACCGCACCCAATTCTGCATGATTATTCAGCATCGAGGTTGCAAAAGAGTGGCGCAACACATGAGGGCTTTTCTTTTTCAACGAAACAACCTTCGAAAGATTACGCTTCACTAAAAGATAAACCAGGCCAGGATATATCGGCTTCCCATTTCCACGAAGAAAAAAAGCTTCTCCACCACCTGGAAAGCGTTCTTCTCTTACTGAAAGATAAGCGTTTAAGTCACTTTTCAATTTATCACCAAAAGGAATAAAACGCTGTTTATTTCTTTTCCCCGTTACTTTTATTTGCTTTAGAGATAAATCCACATCAGCATCCGTCAAACCAACGAGTTCAGAAAGTCGAACTCCTGTTTCATAAAAAACCTCTAAAATAACTTTATCCCGAACACCCTCAAAACTTGTTCCAAAATCAGTTTCATCAAGCAAACGAGACATATCAGCCTCTTTCACAAAAACAGGCAAAGGTTTTTTCTTTTTAGGCCCCACCACTTTTTGAAGCGGATCCACAGAAACAACACCTTGACGCAATAAGTAGCGATAAAAAGAACGAAGTGAACTTAACTTTCGATTTACCGAAGTAGCCGTATACCCTTCTTCCATCAATGAGAGAACCCATCCACGAATCAGATCAGCATCTACAACAGTAAAATCCAAGCATTCATCCACCGTTTTAAAATACTCTTCAAACTTTTCAAGATCTATACCATAACTAACAATCGTTTTATCGGAATAGTTCTTCTCAAATTGAAGATATTTCAAAAAAGAATCTTTCAGCATAAAAAGCATCGCCTTTATTATTCAGCAACGAATTTATGAAAAAGAATTCAATAATTCAAAGTTTTTACGGAATTATTATTCTTCTACTTGGTGCATTTTCTGAACGTAAACAGCACGTTCCATTTTCAGTCTTTTCAAAACAGACGGTTTGTCATACTGCTGTCTGCTTCTCAATTCTTTTACAACACCTGTTTTTTCAAATTTTCTTTTGAACTTCTTCAGCGCTTTTTCAATGTTTTCGCCTTCTTTTACTGGTACTACAATCATGTTTTTAAAATTAAAGTATGTTGTTATTAAATTATTCGATAGTCGAATTGCGGCGCAAAATTACACATACTTTCTTTATTTACAAAACTTTCCAGTATATTTTATCGAAAATAGCACAGAAATCGTACCTTTGCTTTTAATAGAAAGACTTTGATAAATATATTTTTACTATGAAGGAAGAAATAAAAAAAAGAATAATCTCTTTACGCACTTTCATGAAACGACAAGGAATTGCTGCTTTCATTATACCAAGCACAGATCCTCATTCAGGTGAATATGTACCAGAGCATTGGGAATCACGCAAATGGATTTCCGGATTTACCGGTTCTGCAGGAACTGTTGTCATTACTAAAGACAAAGGAGGATTATGGACTGACTCAAGATATTTTTTACAAGCATCAGAACAATTACAAGATACAGGCATCACCCTGTTCAAAGACCGGCTTCCAGACACCCCCACCATTGCTGAATGGTTGGGAGAAGTCCTGCACTCAGGTGATAAAGTTGGTATAGACGGCTGGGTTAATACCGTAGCAGAAGTAGAAAGTCTCCGTATTTCACTTGCCTCTAAAGAGCTTCAATTGGTATCTGTTGACGATCCTTTCAATCTTTTATGGGAAGATCGTCCCCCTTTACCTCAAAGCTCACCGTTTATTTTACCTCTGGAATACAGTGGCATGTCTTGTTCCGATAAGTTGACTCTAGTAAGAGAAAGTCTCTGTCGTAATCAAGCGGATGGCATTTTAATTTCCGCCCTCGATGAAATAGCGTGGACATTAAATTTGAGAGGAAGTGATGTACACTGCAACCCTGTTTTTATCAGCTATCTATTTATTACTCAAACAGATGCAACCTTATACATTTTACCAGAAAAGCTTACAGCAGAAGTCAAGGCATATCTCACACAGAATCAAATTCAGACAAAAGACTATACAGAGATAGAAAATAACCTGCTTCAATACAAGGGAAATAGTATTCAGCTTTCTCCAGAAACCAACTACACTCTCTATCAAGCTGCATCAACATCAGCCAGTATCATTAAACAGCCCTCACCAATACGTTTACTGAAAGCCGTAAAAAATGAAACCGAAATCAAAGGGTTCCATCAGGCAATGGTGCGCGACGGAGTAGCAATGGTACGCTTCCTGATATGGTTGAAGGAGAACGTGCAAAGTGGTATGGAAACAGAACTTTCAGTTGACCGCAAGCTGTACGAACTACGATCAGAACAATGCCTCTTTCAGGGCATCAGCTTCGACACCATTGCCGGCTATCAGGAACATGGAGCCATTGTCCATTATGAAGCAACGCCTGAAACATCTTCCACCTTGCAAGCAAAAGGACTGCTATTACTCGACAGCGGAGCACAATACCTGGATGGAACAACAGATATAACCCGAACAATTGTACTAGGAGAAGTTTCTGATGAACAAAAAACGGATTACACACTCGTTTTAAAAGGATTCATCGCTTTATCGCAAGCAGAGTTTCCACAAGGAACATGTGGTACACAGTTAGATGTACTTGCACGCCAGTTTATGTGGAAAGCAGGCATCAACTACGGACATGGCACAGGACATGGCGTAGGGCATTTCCTAAATGTACACGAAGGGCCTCATCAAATACGTATGAACCATATCCCCACTCCTTTACAACCAGGCATGACAATAACGAACGAGCCAGGCATCTACAAATCCGGACGGTATGGCATCCGTACAGAAAATACAATGCTTGTAGTACCCGCACGTGAAACCGAATTTGGAGTTTTCTATAAATTCGAACCACTTACATTATGTCCGATCGACAAAGAAGCTATTCGCATAGATTTATTGACTGACGAAGAGATTGAGTGGTTGAACAGCTATCACCAGAGAGTATACGATATGCTTTCTCCAATGCTTACATCCGACGAACAAAACTGGTTGAAAGAAGCTACCGCACGCTTATAAATTCAAACGAAATAAAGATAATTATGGCACTAATAAAATCAGTCAGAGGATTCACTCCTCAAATAGGTGAAAACTGTTACCTTGCCGACAATGCCACCATCATAGGCGACGTCGTTATGGGACGAGATTGCAGTATATGGTTTAATGCAGTCTTACGAGGTGATGTCAACTCTATCCGTATCGGTGACAGAGTAAATATTCAGGACGGAACCGTATTACATACTCTTTATGAAAAATCTACTGTCGAAATAGGAAATGATGTTTCTATCGGACACAATGTCACCCTCCATGGAGCCTGCGTACACGATAATGCCCTCATCGGCATGGGTTCCACTCTCCTCGACCATGCTGTAGTAGGAGAAGGAGCTATAGTAGCTGCAGGTGCACTGGTTTTAGCAAATACTGTTATAGAGCCTCATACCCTTTGGGGTGGAGTTCCTGCTAAGTTTATAAAGAAAGTAGACCCTGAACAAAGTAAAGAGCTGAACCAAAAGATAGCAAACGGATATTTGATGTATGCTTCCTGGTTTAAAGAATAATACAAAAAGCGGAGAACAGACCAATTTGTACACAGTTGCTGTTCTCCGCTTTTTACTTAACCTGCATTTTCGTCTTTTATAAATACCCCATATGAATTAAACAACCAGCGGGTTCCATCTATCAACAAAACATGATAATTTCCTTCCCTTCTGTCTACATCTGTAATTCCGACATCTGCTGCTGTATTTTTCCAATACGAAATAATACCTGAAGGCAACAATGGTAACATCGAATCCGGCCATATCTGCCCTCCCCCATTTATGCGTAACCATTCATAATCACCATCAAACAAGAAACTGAATCCATTTGGTAAAGCAACAGATACAAGTGGATTATTACAATCATAATTCCATGAAATTTTCATCTGATAAACTTCTGTAAAATAGTTTTTCAGAAATTCCTGAATCCGGCTGATTTGAATCACAAAAGTTTTTTCACCTCCATAGGTAGAAATCGCCTTAGTAGGATGCACCTGTAATGTATAATAATCTTTCTGGTCACGGGAAACAGAGGTAATCCGCGCATTGGGTTCAGAATCCCAAATCTGTTCCATCACCTTCTGAGGCAGTAAATCAATCACAGTTTGCGGCAACTCCGGAAACAACAATTCTCCGTTTTCTTCTACAACTGTCCGATCAAATTCCCCACTAACCAAAGTCCATTCTCCTTCTTTATCAAAAAGAAGCAGATAAGTATCATCTATCCATACCCGATAAGCAGGCATAGAAGGATTCAACTGTTCCGAACCAATAATAATTCGTGTAATCTCTCTACCCGGAAATGCTTGTAAAATATAATTCTTTATCTTCTCTGACAAATATTCCTCGCCAACTTCAACAGGATATTCATATCCCAGACAACGATTCTCATAATGCTGGAAAGCCAGTTTTCTTCCGTCACTCAACTCTGCTGTCAATCCCTCCTTGATTGCATAAATGGCGGAAACTGATATCTCACCAAATTTGGCTTCCATAAAGTCGTACATCTCTCCCAGAAACTTACGCGCGAAAATCTGCATTCCTGCATTAGGGAAACAAACCTTTGTCCAACTTCCTTCGTTAGTAAAATCTACTTCTACATTATTCGACAAGAGAGCATGATACCCTCTCTCTCCCTCATTAATCCGTGAAATCTGTTCAATCATTGCTCCAGGAAACCAAGCAGACACAAACAACGAGATATCGGAAGGAACATCCTGCACAGATACAACTTCTTCAACATCGTCCCCCGAACAGGAAGTTATCCACGGAAACGTTCCACACAAAACAAGGAACAAATAACATATACAGAACAACTTCTTCATAAGCTCCTACAATTAAGTTGTTAAAGTTAAGCATTTTAGCTGACAGCAACGAATATTCCTTGTTAAAAAAGCAACAAAGTGCCAAAAGGCTTTTACAATCTATGATGCAAAATAAAAACAACTATAACAAATGTAATTCACGTGCGATGCCAAAAGCCTGAGCTGAGTTGCTTACTTGTAGTTTTTGCAGGATATTTTGCCTATGACGACTGACGGTATGTATGCTGAGAGAAAGCTCTTCAGCTATTTCTTTACTCGACTTTCCCCTTCCTATTAATATCAGAATTTCTTTTTCACGTCTTGAAAGCAAGTCGGAACAGTCGTACGTATCAATATCTATACGACTTCCATCAGCTGAATTTACAATCATGCTTCCTATGGAAGAAACTTCAGTCAGATTATATAAACACAAGGCCAGACAAATATTCCCTGTATCCTGTGCTATGACATAAAACATACGGTGTAAAACCTGATGGTATTTTCCCACACTGTCACACATCCGAAGATACTCTTCCAGATAATAATCACTGCGCTGCTTCTCTAAAGCATTTTTAAGGAAATGCAAAAAGCGTAATTCACGAGTATGTTTCTTCACCAAATCATCGGGATGAATCCGACTGAATATTTCTTCTTCCCAGATAGATTCAATAAGATGACATTCCCCATGCAAAGCTATGCCTAAAAACTCTCCTACCTTACCATAATAAATATAACTTCGGTTAGAACCCATATCACTCAGAACTGCTATCGAATTTTCTACCTCAGCATACATCGAAGCAACCTGTTTATAATGTGTAAGATACCGGTTCAGGTTTACTTCCCCTGCAAAATCTTGTGCAAGCAGTTCGTTGTTCAATGCAGTCTTTACATTCATAACGGGAGAGAGAATAAAAATGGTTATTTATCAGTATTGGTGCTCTCAGTATAGGTAACTACCTTTGCAAAATAAAAGAAAATATTCCACATTCTAACTTTACACATTTATGAAAAAGCTCTTTTTGGCAATGCTAACCTTTATAAGTACGCAGGCTATGGCACAGACTCTGGAAAAAATGCAATGGTTCAATGAACCAGAGCAGTGGGAAATAGCAGATAATGCATTAAGTATGTATGTCACTCCACATAGTGACTATTGGCGCATTTCACATTACGGATTTACTGTCGATGACGCTCCTTTTTATTACAATACGTATGGCGGCGAGTTTGAAGTAAAAGTAAAAATCACAGGCGACTACAAAGTCCGCTTCGACCAAGCAGGTCTGATGCTGCGTATCGACAAGGAAAACTATATCAAGACCGGTATTGAGTTTGTTGACGGAAAATTCAACCTAAGTACAGTTGTTACCCACCATACAAGCGACTGGAGTGTTATTACGCTCGATAAGCCTGTACCCTATATTTGGATAAAGGCAGTCAGACGACTAGATGCCGTAGAAGTGTTCTACTCATTCGATGACAAAACTTATGTTATGATGCGGAATGCCTGGCTGCAAGACAATACACCGGTCAAAGTTGGTCTGATGGGAGCTTGTCCTGACGGTGAAGGATTTAACGTAAAATTCGAACACTTCAAAGTAACCCATCTTCCTGACCAGCGAAGAATGGAATGGCTTAAGAAAAATGCTGAATAAAAAGAATACTACTTTGTAAAACACAAAGCAGGAGTTTCATATTATCCTCCAGGCGCAGGGCTTTCCAATATAAGTCCTACGCCTTTTATCGTTTTCAATTGCACAGTATTATCGGATGCAAGCAACTTTCGCAAACGTGAAACGAATACATCCAGACTGCGTGATGCAAAATAGTCGTCATCTGTATTCCATAAACGTTCCAAGATAGCTTCACGCTTAACAACCTTATTTTTATTCTCGCATAAAATACGCAACAAAGCAGCTTCTCGTTCGGTAAGTGTCTGCTCCTTTCCCCCTGTCTGTTTCAACAAGGCATGGCCGGCTTCAAATATAAAAGAAGTTCCGAGATGGAATATTTCTTCTTCATTTACTGATCTTATTCCTTTTGTCAGTTTCAACAAAGCAAGGATATGTGCATTCAACTCCTCAGCAAGAAAGGGTTTCTTAATATAATTATTTACACCTAGCTCATAACCTTTCACTACATCCTTTGGAGAAACACGGCCGGAAGTAAACAGAATAGGTGTTACATCATCCGTTTCACGAATTCGTCTCACCATTTCATATCCATCCATTACCGGCATCTCAATATCAGCAACAATTACATCGGGATGCGTTTCCTTCCATATCCTCAAACCTGTTTCACCGTTATCGGCTGTCATTATCTCGTAACCGCCTATCATATCCTCTAGTCCACCACGTATGATGTAGCACAGATTGGTATCATCTTCTACCAGCAATAGTCGTATCATTGTTCTATTATAATTCATTTATTTGTATTCAAACAAGTTTTATCAATAGAATCTTCTCTATTCGGAAGATATATCGTAAACTCGCTGTACTCTCCTTCAATGCTTTCCAACGTTACTCTGCCACCATGAGCTTCAGCTACACGTAAAACATAATTTAATCCTAAACCGAAACCAGCAGAACCTCCATATCGACTTCTATCCGCAGCCGAAGCACGTTCGTATTTTTCGAATATCTTACTCTGGTCTTTCAGCGGAATACCGAAACCCGTATCGTGTACCTTTATATAATATTCGTTCGAAAGCTTTCCCGACGAAAATGTAATTTCAACCTCCTCACCCGAATATTTCACGGCATTGTCAATCAGATTGCTGAGTGCTTCTTTCAAAAACTCCTCATCCGCATAAACAGTATCTGCCTGCAAATTCCATTTATAGACAATATGCTTCACTGCTTTTGCCTTATACTTCTCGGCAAGGTCTTCCAGCATCGAACGAACACAGCACGTATCTTTTTCCAACTTCAACTGATGATTTTCCAGTTTAGAAAGTGTCAATACCTTGTTTGTCAGCGAAAGCAGGTGTTCTCCCTCTTCTTTCAAAATGCGGAAATAACGTGCCTTTTTCTCCGGTTGGGTATCCAGTTTCCCAGTTTCCAGTATCTGAGTACCCATCAATATAGAACTCAAAGGCGTCTTCATATCGTGAATCATAGCATAAGAAAAATCCTCACGTAACTTGGCAATCTTATCTTGACGAACGATAATACGTATCTGATAAATGATACAAACTATAACCAAGACCATAATCAGCACAGTAGCAAGCAAAAGTAATGTCATTCGCCGGAAAATCACCCGATACGGATTGGTAATAACTCCTTGCAAAAAGCGAGTTCCGTCATGACTGATCGGCAAAGGAGAAGTTCGTAATACACCTTTGCCATGTATATCCAGTTGACTGGAAGACCTCATTACACGACCGGTTGAATCGACAATACACGAAGCAACAACAGCAGGGAAGCCAATCGAATCGAGCATGTGCGCATAAATCGAATCCAAATCCACAAACGAAACATCACGATTAAAATCTTTCAGAGCAATTTCCTGAAACGAAACATGCATATAACTCATCAGCCATTGACCGGGGTTAGACATGGTTTCCATATCCTTCTCAGCATCAAAGTTAACGTTCATTGTAACCGTGGAGTCTTTCTTTGTCTTAGATACGCGCAGGAAAACCTCCTGTAAAGCTGCTTCGGGAAACAGTTCCTCCCCTTTCATCTGAATACTTTCCTTAGTCAGCTTATATGTGTTGACAAGCCATACGTATTGCAGCTCAACAATAGCAATAAGTCCCACCACAGCAATCCAACGAATATGTTTTATCTCCATAAGTCGTGTATTAACGTAACATTAACCTGCCCTTAACCCAGAAAATCGGTCGGGCCCTTTACTTTCGCACTGTCAAAGATATAGAAAATAACCCAATGCAATTTGATATGAAAATCTATTTTTTAATGAGTATCTTCTTGCTGGCAGGAGGCTCAGGCAGCCTGACAGCACAAACCGTTTCGGGTAAGGTTGTCAATACAGAACAGCAACCGATAGACGGTGCAACTATCATTCTTCAGACTTCGGACTCAACTTTCGTGGATGCAACAATCTCGAATGCCGACGGAAACTTTGTATTCAATCATCAGCCGGAAGCTTATCGACTCATCTTTCAGCATCTATTATATCATACAATAGAGAAAAAAGGCAAAGAAAAAGATGCAGGTATCACGGTACTACAGGCTAAAGACTATGCGCTGGATGAGGTTATTGTACGAGGGGAACGACCGCTGGTCAAAGTAGAAGGCAGCCGCTTGACCTACGATATGCCTCAACTCACTGCCAATAAGCTGGTGACGAATGTGTATGATGCATTAAAACAACTACCGGGCGTAATGGAACAAAATGGAGTGTTGACACTAGCCGGAGCTGGAAGTATCAATATTATTTTGAACGGAAAGCCTACATCTATGAACTACGAACAGCTTGTTACATTATTAAAGGGTATGCCTGCATCACGTGTAGAACGGGCAGAAGTGATGTATAATACTCCCCCGCAATATCATGTGCGCGGTGCAGCAATCAATGTAATACTAAAAGGTTATAAACCGGGAGAAGGAGGATTACAGGGAGAGATAAACGGCAATTATGTACAGGCAAATAAAGCAGGAGAAGAAGGCGGCGTGACATTTGCCTATTTATCTCCCAAACTGGATATAGACTTTATGTACAATCTCAACAATCACTACAACCGTCAAGGTTATAAACTGATTACCCGTCACACGTTGAATGATGAAATACATAACATCAGCCAGTCTACTAACGGAGAAAATAGGCAACTGGTACATACATTCCGGCTTGGAGGAAACTATAAGTTTAATGAACAGAGCCAATTGGGGCTGAGTTATACTTCCAGTCTTAATCCCGATAAACAACAATCGGTTACCTCTTCGGATAATCATTCGACCACCTTCAACCATGCCCCTGCCGAAGAACAGATGCATAACGTGGCTTTAAACTATACTTCCGGCTTCGGTCTGACAGGGGGTATCGACTATACGTATTTCAGGAATAAAGAGGAACAATCTTTCCGCAGCATAGAAAACAACGGACAGGAAACGACTTTTCTTAGCAACACGGCTCAATATATAAACCGATGGAAAGTATATGTCGACCAAAACCATACACTTTCCAATGCGTGGGTACTGAATTACGGAACATCCTTTACATATGTAAACAACCATAATTCTCAAAGATATAATCTTGCAGCGATGAGTGGAATGAACAAAGAAAGCCGAGTTGATGAATATACTTATAATCTTTATACCGGTTTCGAAAAGAACTTTGGTAGCCAATGGAGTCTGAATGCATCTGCTTCCATTGAATATTATCAAATGATAAGCTATAAAAAATGGGCAATCTACCCTACTTTGAACTTAAGTTATGTTCTTTCCCCTTCACACATCCTTCAATTTGAACTCAGTTCGAACAAGACTTATCCCGATTATTGGACGTTAAGCGGATCGACCAGTTACCTTAACAATTATCAGGAATCGGCAGGAAATTCATCACTCAAACCTTATACTGATTACTCCGCAGCTTTGACATACATCCTGAAAAGCAAATATATTTTCCAGTTCAGCTATGATTATATCAAAGATTACTTCATGCAAATGATATACCTAGACTCCAGCCGTCTGAAAGCTGTATACAATTATCAGAACTGGGACTATTCAAAAGAGTTTGCCTTTACTTCTGTTATCCCGTTCAAGACAGGAGAATGGTGGGACAGTCAGCTGATGATATGTCTGTCTTCACTTCATCAACAGGCAAGCAACTATTATGATGCTCCTTTCGACCGTAGAATATGGAATATAGCAGGAAACTGGACCAATACGTTTACACTCAGTAAGCGCCCCAACATCAAAATAGAAATTAGTGCGACCGGTACATCCAAATCCATACAAGGAAGTTATACCATAGCGCCTGCCGCATTCATCCATACAGCCATTCGCTATACCTTTGCAGGAGATAAAGCTATGATTCAGATCAAAGGGAATGATTTATTCAATGGAAGCAACCACCTGACAACGAAAGTCCGCAATGGAAATCAGTATCTAGATATGTATCTGAACAATTATATGCGTAACGTCACCGTATCTTTCAGCTACAAATTTGGAGGATTCAAGAAAAAGGAAGTAAAGGACGTAGATCTTTCTCGTTTCAAACACTAAAAAAATCTATCTGACAAACAGAGAAAGTCCCCCTAATCTTTCCAAGTTACAGGCAAACACTGCAATAACAATTAAGAAAAAATTATCTAAAAGGATAAAAGAAAAACAGGCATACTCGTGAGAACTTCACTTGTATGCCTGTTTTTCTTTTATTTACTATTACTATAAAGAAACTGTATTCATTATCTTTTCCAATGCACCGGCATTATTACGCACATAATCACCGGCATTCTTTCCAGCTTCATGCAGGCAGGCCTCATCCGAAAGGAACTTGTTCATCAAACGGTCGAAGTCTTCTTTACCCTGAATTTCGAAACCTCCCTGACAAGCCTTCAGCCCTTGCGCCTCGAGGAACTTATAATTATTCGGGCCGAAAATGACAGGAATACCATATACAGCCGCCTCAAGTGTATTATGAATGCTGACTCCAAAGCCGCCTCCTACATACGAAATTTCTCCATAGCGGTATATTGACGACAACAGCCCGAAACAATCTATAATCAGACAGTCAGCCTGTTTGACATTTTCTTCCGTAGCTTGTGTATAGCGTACTACCGGACGTTTCAACTTTCCGATAATTTCCTGCAAATGACTCTCGTCTATTACGTGAGGAGCAATAATCAGTTTCATTTCCGGATGCTCATTAAAATAAGGGATAAAGATATCTTCATCCGGAGCCCATGAACTTCCTGCAACAAAAGTCTTGCGATTATTTCCCTTGAAGCTTTCTACCAACGGTAATTCTTTCGCCTGACTGCAAATTTCCAGTACCCGGTCAAAACGAGTATCTCCTACTACTGTCGTACGAGTCACCCCAATACTTTCCAACAAGCGGACAGATTCTTCATTCTGTACAAAAAGATGGTCGAAACATTTCAAGACATTCTTATAACTTCCTCCATACCAGCGGAAGAAAATCTGCTGAGGACGAAAGATAGAAGAAACACTATATACCGGAATATTACGACGCTTCAGTTCACTCAGATAATTGCACCAGAACTCATACTTGATGAAAAAAGCCATATAAGGATGAGCCAGATCTATAAATCTCTTCACATTACGTGGAGAATCAAGAGGCAGATAACATACTACATCCGCTCCCTTATAATCTTTACGTACCTCATATCCCGAAGGCGAGAAAAACGTTTGCAGAATCTTATATTGCGGATATTGCTTACGAATCTGTTCTATCAGAGGACGTCCTTGCTCAAATTCACCCAGTGAAGCTGCATGAAACCACAAATATTTGGCTTGTGGATCAATCTGTTTCTTCAAGACAGCGAAAGCTTCCTTCTCGCCTTTCACCATCTTGGCTACTTTCTTATTAAAAAGTGCAGCCAGATGGACTGCACTTATATATAAAGCTATAACAAAATTATAAATCATGCCGGTTCTTATTTGAGTACCTCTACTGCACGACGCATACGTCTGACAGTTTCTTCTTTACCTAATACAGCCGAGATATCAAACATGTGAGGACCTTTTCCTTCGCCCACAAGCGTAAGGCGGAAAGCATTCATGATATTTCCCATATGGTAGCCGTGGTCTTCTATCCATTTCATAACCACTTCTTCCTGATGAGCCAGTGAAAAATCGTCGAGTGATTCAAGCAAGTCTGCAAGTTCTGTCATACGAACAGCAGAATCTTCTTTCCAGCGTTTCTTTACAGTCTTTTCATCATATTCTGTAGGAGCTACGAAGAAGAACTTGCAAGTATCCCACAATTCCTTGATAAAGCTGACACGACCTTTCATCAGACCTACTACGGTTACAACTGTTTCCATAGGAGCTTCGATGCCATGCTCTTTCAAGATAGGCATAAACAAGCCTGCAATTTCCTCATCACTCTTCATCAGGATATATTCATGATTGAACCATTTACCCTTTTCATAATCGAACTTAGCTCCCGCTTTGCTACAACGATGCAAATCGAACAACTTAACCAGTTCGTCCAGTGACATGATTTCCTGATCATTTCCCGGATTCCATCCCAGCAAAGCCAGGAAGTTAATCACAGCTTCAGGCAAATATCCAGACTCACGGTATCCAGAAGAAACCTCACCAGTCTTCGGATCATGCCATTCCAATGGGAATACAGGGAATCCCAGACGGTCACCGTCACGCTTACTCAATTTACCGTTTCCATCCGGTTTCAACAACAATGGCAAGTGAGCAAATTCAGGCATTGTATCTTCCCAGCCGAATGCACGATACAACAAGACATGCAACGGAGCAGAAGGCAACCATTCTTCACCACGAATTACATGAGATACTTCCATCAAATGGTCATCAACAATGTTTGCCAAATGGTAAGTAGGCAATTCGTCGGCTGACTTATACAGTACTTTATCATCCAATATAGAAGAGTTGATTACAACTTCTCCACGAATGATATCGTGTACATGCACATCTTCATTCGGTTCTATTTTGAAACGTACTACATACTGTGTTCCTTCGGCAATCAGCTTATCAACTTCTTCCTTCGGCATCGTAAGCGAGTTACGCATAGAATTACGTGTAGAAGCATCGTACTGGAAATTCGGAACTTCCTTACGCTTGGCCTCCAGTTCTTCCGGTGTATCGAAAGCAATATAAGCTTTACCATTATCAAGCAATACGTTTACATATTTCTTATAAATATCACGACGTTCAGACTGACGGTACGGACCGTAATTTCCGCCAAAGCTTACACCCTCATCGAACTTAATGCCTAACCATTTAAAAGATTCGATAATATATTCTTCTGCCCCCGGAACAAAACGGTTTGAGTCTGTATCCTCAATACGGAAAATCAAATCTCCGCCGTGTTGGCGTGCAAAGAGATAATTATACAAGGCAGTGCGCACACCACCGATATGCAATGCACCAGTCGGACTCGGTGCAAAACGAACTCTAACTTTTCTTTCTGCCATAGTGGTCTTTATCTAAAAATACGCTGCAAAATTAAGCTAAATTTCCCGTTTTTTTCTTATTTTGCACGCAAAATATCCTAACACATGAAAAGTTTCCAAGCAGAAAGACAGTTTTCATACAAGAAATTACTGTATCAATGCGCCATTTTCTTGGCAGCAGTTGCCGTCATTGTCTATTTCTTACCAAAGGAAGGTACATTCAACTATCAATTTGATATTAACAAGCCATGGAAATACGGTTTGTTACAGGCATCATTCGATTTTCCTATATACAAGGGAGATGAAGAGGTCCGCCGGGAACAAGACAGCATCATGACCAATTATCACCCCTACTTCCTTCTGTCGGAAAATACAGGTGAAAAAGCAATCAGCCAGTTTAAAAGTGATTACAACCGGAGCTTACGCAAGATAATTCCTGACCCTACATATTCGCATCATATCGAACGAATACTGAAAAACGTATACGAGAAAGGAATTATTCCAGTAGAACAGCTGGGGAACTTGCGCAAAGACAGCATGCGCAGTATTCATATCATCAATAAAAACACTTCTATCCTACAAAGTGTAAGCGAACTGTATACCACTAAGAGGGCCTACGAGGAACTGATTTATTCTGATACGTTACATTACAACAAGACACTATTGCAACGCTGTAATCTGAATAATTACCTAACTCCTAATCTCATGTATGATTCGGAAAAATCGGAAGCTGCAAAAAAAGATATCCTCTCCGGAGTATCCTGGGCCAAAGGGTTTGTAATGAACGGACAGAAAATAATCGACCGCGGCGAGATCATCGACCAGCGTACATTCGATATCTTGAGATCACTCCAAAAAGAATGGGACAAACGAGGCGAAACTATTACAGAAAAACGTCTGACTTTATTCGGACAGATTCTGTTTGTATCTATTCTTATAGGATGCTTCATGACCTATCTGGCACTGTTCCGCCGAGATTATTACCAAAAGAAAGGTAGTCTGGGGTTATTGTTCTTTCTTATTATATTCTTCCCCGTCATATCAGCTATCATGGTAGCTCATGCTTTCATGAGTGTATATATAGTGCCATTCACCATGCTTCCCATGATCATACGGATCTTCCTTGATTCACGTACGGCTTTCATGGCACATATTGTATCAATCCTGCTTTGCTCCATCTGCCTGCGAACCCCACATGAGTTTATCTTATTGCAGACAATAACCGGTATGGCCAGCATCTACAGCCTTCGCGAACTGTCTCAACGCTCACAATTGTTACGCAGCGCCCTGATTGTCGTAATAACATATACCATACTCTATTTTGCACTCGACCTGATACACGTGAACGATATTGCGCAGCTTAACACATATATGTATGTCAATTTTATTATAAACGGTATTTTGCTGCTATTTACTTATCCGTTATTGTTTATTTTGGAAAAGACTTTCGGATTTACTTCGAATGTAACCCTGGTGGAACTTTCCAACATCAACAACAAGCTGATGCGTGAGATGTCGGAAGTTGCTCCCGGAACATTCCAGCATTCTCTGCAACTTGCCAACCTGACTGCCGCCGCAGCCAACCGCATTGGTGCCAACAGCCAGCTGGTGCGTACCGGTGCCATGTATCATGACATCGGAAAGATGCTGAACCCCGCTTTCTTTACCGAGAACCAGACAGGAGTAAACCCACATGACCAGTTGAACTATAAACAAAGCGCACAAATCGTCATAAATCATGTAACAGACGGTATGAAGCTGGCTGAAAAAAATGACCTGCCTCAAGTGATCAAAGACTTTATCCGCACCCATCATGGTCAAGGACTTACAAAGTATTTCTATATATCCTATCAGAATGAGCATCCCGATGAAGAAGTGGATAAAGAAGCATTCAGATATCCGGGTCCCAATCCGTTTACCAAAGAACAGGCTATTCTGATGATGGCCGACTCGGTAGAAGCAGCTTCAAGAAGCTTGAAGGAATATACCGAAGAAAGTATTTCCGGACTTGTCGACAAGATCATAGACAGCCAGGTACAGGAAGGATACTTCAAGGAATGTCCGATAACATTTAAAGATATTGCTACAGTAAAAAGTGTCTTTAAAGAAAAGCTGAAAACTATGTACCATACCCGTATCAGCTATCCGGAACTGAAGAAATAAAAGGCATTGCACAAAAAAGACCAAGGAAAGAACAATTTTTATTATCTGTATAGGCACTTCTTTGATAATTTTGAGATGTAAAACCTAAACACATACAGATATGAAAAATACTTTCTTCAAAGCAAGCGGCAGAAATCTTCTGACGTGTGCTATTTGTGCACTAATGGCAATGCCGGCATCTTCCCAACAAGCACTTTCCCTCAAGGATTATGAATATACAACCAGAGAATGGAAACGAATTGTAAGAAACAGTCCGGACAGTTTTTTCACAACCGATGAAGCAAAGCGGATTGCCGATAATGTGCTAGCTTTTCAACGTACAACAGGAGGATGGCCTAAGAACATTCCAATTCACCGCCCACTGGGTGGAGAACTTCCTATCGTATTAGGAGATAAAGACAGGCGCAATGACTCCACAACCGACAATGACGCTACCATTCTGGAATTGACTTATCTGGCAAGACTTTATCAACAATCTCCCGAAGAACGTTATAAGGAAGCCTTTCTTAAAGGAGTGGAGTTTATCTTAAGCGGGCAGTATGACAACGGAGGATGGCCACAGTTCTGGCCTGAACATAGGGGATATCAAGTATATATTACATACAATGATGATGCCATGGTACAAACAATGGAAATCATCCGAAACCTTCGTGACGGAAAAGCTCCCTTCGATATACTGGTAAACGATGAAATGAAAGCACGTCTGTCCGCCGCTTTCGATAAAGGGATAGAATGTATTCTGAATACTCAAATCAGAGTAAATCGTAAACCGACCATATGGTGTCAGCAACACGACAACATAACCTTAAAACCAGCTCCGGCCCGAACATTCGAATTGCCTTCCTTCTGCACGGCAGAAAGCTGCTCACTGGTTCACCTGCTAATGGAACTCCCCGATCCGGACGAACGGGTAAAGGCAGCAGTCAATGGTGCAATGGAGTGGCTTGATTTACATAAATTATATGGCATACGTGTTGAGCGGTTCATGACTCCTGAAGGCAAGCCTGACACACACGTAGTGAAAGACGAAAAGGCCGGACCTGTATGGGCACGTTTTTACGACCTGGAAAACGAAGAACCGCTATTCTGCGACCGTGATGGAATTCCCCGTAAATCATTTTCCGAACTTGGATATGAGCGTCGAAATGGTTACAGCTGGTACAATCAGGCTCCCGAATCACTCAATGAAGAATATCAACACTGGAAAGAAAAATATATGTAATTTACACATACAACCAGTTCTTTAAGTGCAGGTAAAAAGCAAGTCTAATCAGCTCCTCTTCTAACTCTATTATTTTTTGTACAAATTTTCAAAAAACATCGAGAAAAGTTCAGGAAAATATGCTGATATTTTCGACAAAATATGCTGATGTTTTTCTTATACGCCGATACACATTGGTTATCAATTATTTACAAGAAGCAGTATATCGGCGTAAAGAAAAATATAAACTGGATATCTTACAATCATCAATCAGAGTTCTTGAGTCAAGCTATCGAGCAAACCTCCGCAAGCATCTTCCAGTATGTCAAGTACATTTTCAAATCCTTGAGCCCCGCCATAATAAGGATCAGGAACGTAGTCGACTACCTTCACCCGACAATAGTCGGTCATCCGGCCTATTTTCCGTTCCGTTTCCACATCAGGAGCTTTCTCCTTCAAGGCATCAATATTGCGGTCATCCATACCCAAAATCAAATCGAACTCATAAAAATCATCAGTACGGACAGGACGTGAACGGTGAGTAATGTTATACCCCCGGCGAATAGCATGTGCACGCATCCGGTCGTCGGCAAGTTCTCCTTGATGATAACTGCTGATTCCCGCTGAATCTACTTCTATCTCCTTTTCCAGTCCTGCACGCTTGATATACGTACGCATAATTTCTTCTGCCGACGATGAACGGCATATATTCCCAAGACAAACGAACAAGATTCTTTTCATACTCTGATACCTAAATATTTTTTAAACTTGCTTACGCTAGTATTCATAATCAATTCTTCCGGAAACTCAGTTTCATTTACCAGCTCCAATGCATAATCGTAGGTGGCAATATCAAACGAGATATGTGCATCACTACCCAAAATCACCGGAACATCATAGCGACGGCATAACTTCAGTATTTCCAGATTATTGCTCCGGGCGTCAACTTTGCCCCGACAAGGTTTCAGTGATGAATTATTTATCTCAAGCAACGTATGATGCTCCTTTGCCGCAAGTACAATAGGCTCGAAGTTCAACTTTGCAGTCCCATCACCCGGATGACTAATGATATGAATATATGGATTAGACACAACCTGAACCATACCATGTGTATTCTCTTCGGGTGTCCCCCACTTATAACAAAGTGAATGAATACCGGCAATACGCAAGTCAAGAATCTTCAAATAAAACTCATCCAGATCGAGATTGCCTTCGCTGTCGAGAATATTAATTTCTGCTCCCAACAAAAGTTCTATTCCATACATCTGGCGCGGAACCACATGCAGGTTACGGAAATAAATCGGATCGCATGTACCCGGTATACCCGGTGAATGTTCTGTAATCCCTAATAATTTCAATCCCTTACCAGCAGCAGCCTGTGCCATTTCCTGCAAGGAACTAAAAGCATGACCGCTTGCTACGGTATGCGTATGTACATCCAGTTCTATTTTCATACGAATATTTTTTACATCGGATCGACATCGTAATAAACCAACAGCGAACGGAAACGTTCATCCTCAACAATGGCACGTTGCACTTGCTGAAGATATTCACGCACTTTCGACATCGAAGCCTGTTGTTCAATTTTCACTACAATCTTTTTAATAAATAAAGTCTGTATACGCGACACTGGAGGACGGTCGGGTCCCAGCACACGACTACCAAGTCCGTTTCTTAAGTACCCGGCCATCAAGTCGGCAGCCTGATCGAGTACTTCCTCTTTACGATGTTTCAAATACACATAAATCAACCGGTAAAAAGGCGGATACTTAAACAAATTACGTTCTTCAATTTGTGATTGGAACAATCCTCCATAGTCATTGCTTACTACCTGAGCGATCAAAGGAAGATCGGGAGATTTGGTTTGTAGCACTACCAGCCCCTGTTTGTTCTTTCTTCCAGCACGCCCGGCAACCTGCGCCATCAACTGAAAAGCCCGTTCATACGAACGGAAATCCGGATAGTTCATCATCGAATCCGCATTCAAAATACCAACAACACTCACACGGTCGAAGTCAAGTCCTTTTGAAACCATCTGTGTACCAATCAGAATATCCGTCTTGCCATCCTCAAAATCGGCAATGATCCTTTCATATGCAGTACGGGTACGCGTGGTATCCAAGTCCATACGAGCCACACGGGCATCCGGAAATATCAGTTTAATATCATCTTCTATCTTCTCGGTTCCAAATCCTCGGTTTATCAGTTCTACCCCTCCACATGCCGGACAAGACTTTGGAACTTCATAAGTATAACCACAGTAATGACAGGTCAGCTGATTCAATCCTTTATGATACGTCAGACTGACATCACAATTCTTACACTTCGGTATCCATCCACACGTACGGCATTCTATCATCGGAGCAAATCCTCTGCGGTTCTGGAAAAGTATAACCTGCTCCTTCTGTTCAAGTGCCTCACGGATTTTCTGAAGCAAGAGTGGAGAAAACTGAGCCGTCATCCGCTTCTTTCGGGCAAGTTCCTTGATATCTACCACCTCAATATGAGGAAGCAAAACATTCTGATGTCGTTCGGTAAGCTGTACCCAGCCATATTTTCCATGAACAGCATTATAATAGGTTTCGATACAAGGTGTAGCCGTACCCAACAGTGTCTTTGCTCCGAACATCGATGCCAGTACGATAGCTGCATTGCGCGCATGATAACGTGGAGCCGGATCCTGCTGTTTATAGGTATTTTCATGTTCTTCATCCACGATGACCAGTCCCAAACGCCGGAAAGGCAGAAAAACCGAAGAACGTACTCCAAGTATTACATCATAATCGTCATCGGTAAGTTGTTTACGCCATATCTCTACACGTTCAGCATCCGGAAACTTGGAGTGATAAATTCCCAGCCGATTACCAAATACCCTTTTCAAACGTTCGGTGATTTGTGTAGTCAGTGCTATCTCCGGCAACAAATACAACACCTGCTTTCCTGCCTGAATTGCCTGCTGAATAAGATGAATATAGATTTCAGTCTTTCCGCTTGCAGTAACACCATGAAGCAAGCAGACATTTTTCTGATGAAAGTGCGTCAGGATCTCGCTATACGCCTGCTGCTGGGCACTGCTTAAAGGGTTCAAAGGTGATACACTTACTTGCTCGGCAGACAAACGTCCGATTTCGAACGAGTAAATTTCGAAAACTCCTTTTCCAATTAATCCATTAAGCACTGCACTAGTAGCACCAGCCGAATCTAACAAAGCCTTACGGGAAACTTCCTTAAGTTCTTTCTTTTCTCCAGTCCAGCCGGACAGCTCTATGTATTTCATGAGTAGAGCCAGTTGTTTGGGAGCACGTGCCAATGCATCAAACTGACGATGGACGGCCTCTTCTGTCTGCATAGCAGCAGACAATCGCACCCTACTCTCTACACGCGGTTTATAGCTGCGTTTCAGCTCTTCTTTTACCAGAATCGCCTCTTTTTCCAATAAAGCTTTGATTACCGGCAACAAATTCTTTATTCCACTGGACTTTTCCAGTTGTGTAATACATTGCTCCGAATCGTTACCCAACAGATCAAGAATACGCTGTTCCTTCTCGGAAAGAGGTTGCAGTGCCTCAAACTCCGGATTTAAGACAACTAATGTTTCGCTTTCCAGCTTCATTCCAGAAGGTAAGGCAGCCTTGTATACATCTCCCAACGTACAGAGATAATAATCTGCCAGCCATTGCCAGAAATCATACTGACGTCTCAACAAAACAGGAGATTCATCGAGTACCTCCATAATGTCTTTTGTTTCATAGGCCTCAGGCGCCGTTTGGTGTACTTTGGTTACAATAGCCGTATAATACTTCTTTCTCCCGAACGGAACGACGATCCGACAGCCTGCCTTTATCTTATCCGCCAACTCATCGGGAACGGAATAAGTATATTGTCCGGCTATGGGCAAAGGCACTATGACATCCACGTACTTCTTCATGGCTGCAAAGTTACAAAAAACAGTTCTATCCCATTTGGTACGTCAGGCAAACTTTTATAGCTTTGTAAAGAAACTCTTAAATCAACCAAAATGAAGATATATAAGATAGGTATTATAGGTTGTGGAGGTATCGCCCAAAAGATGGCGGCCACACTGGAAAAGATGAAAGGAGTAGAACGATATGCCGTAGCATCGCGCAATCAGGAGAAAGCAGAAGCATTTGCGAATAAATGGGGATTCACTAAAGCATATGGTTCCTACGAAGAACTGGCAAGCGATCCTGAAGTCGACTTAATCTATATCGCAACTCCACATGCCATGCACTACGACAATGCACATATGTGTATTGAGAAAGGTAAACCCGTATTATGCGAAAAAGCTTTTACCGCCAACGCCCGTCAGGCTGAAGATCTCCTTGCTTTCGCCAAAGAAAAAGGAGTATTCATTACCGAAGCTATATGGACCCGGTATATGCCCCTTTCACTTAAAATACAAGAACTGCTGAAAGAAGGAGTAATCGGAACACCGTATACCTTGTCGGCTAACCTCAGCTATCCGATAAGCAACAAAGAAAGAATTATCCGTCCGGAACTTGCAGGAGGAGCTCTGCTCGATATTGGAGTCTATACACTAAACTTTGCAGCAATGGCTTTCGGAAGTGATATTGCTGAAACTCATTCTGTCTGCCAGAAGACACAAACGGGAGTCGACGCGCAAGAAAGTATAACACTCTTTTATAAAGATGGCAGAATGGCAACCCTGCAATCGAGTATCTATGCAAAAAGTGACAGAATGGGAGTCATTTCGGGCGACAAAGGGCATCTGATTGTAGAAAATATCAACTGCCCTGAATCGGTACGGGTTGTCGATGAAAACTATAAAACCATAGCGGTATATCATGCACCGGAACAGATCAGCGGCTACGAGTATCAGGTATATGCCTCCATCGAAGCTATTGAAAAGGGATGGCTGGAATCGCCGTACATGCCTCATGCCGAAACATTACGCATCATGAAACAAATGGACAACCTCAGAAAAGAATGGGGAGTAATATATCCATGCGACTGACAAGCAGTAGTTTATAAACACATAAATAAAGGTGGAGAAAGTTTCTGTATGAACAGAATTTCTCCACCTTTATTTATACAGATCCTGGTATATCAAAACATGTAAGCCAATGATATCTGCCAGGTATTTCGTTTCATCTCAATAGTCATCTGATCATCTACCGATCTAGCCATTTTGCTCAGTCCAAAGTTATAATTAACTCCAGCTTGCAAATGACCGAGTAATTTTACACCAGCTCCTACATTGAATGAAGTATTGCACGACTTCATGTCGAAACTTTCAGTAAAATGTCCGCTTCCTACATTAAATCCGAACTGAGGTCCTGCAGCAATATAAGCACCCAGTGTACTTCCTAATCCTAACGTCCACTTCAGGTTAACAGGAACCTCAATGCTTTTAAAAGTCTGGCTGACTTCCTCATTGCCACTTTGAGCCTTTGCACCCGACTGATTATACAAGGCAGCGACATCAACTCCCAGACCTACAATAGGAATTGTAAACTCAGCCATCGGACCAATAAAGAATCCGGTACGATTATCTCCTTTTACAATGTCTTCCGAAAAAGTCAATTTCGAAATGTTCAGTCCCCCTTTTAGACCAAACTGAAACTGAGCCTGTGCCGGCATTGCCATAAACAAGCAAGCTACAATCATTAAGGCCGATAAAATCTTCTTCATAAATATAAAATATTAAATGTTACAAGCGCAAAAATAAGGAATAAATGATAAGAATACAAATCAGGCACTAAATATAGAATGACATCCTGTCCACTTTTATGACCGATTGACACTATGCTATGTTTATCAAAGTTTAATTCAACTGGCTTTCTTTCAACGAAGGTTAAAATATTCTATCATAATGTCAGGCATACCAGACGGGCATACAGTTTGCACAATATCGGGTGAATCGCGAAAGCGAAAGGAGGAACGATTCTAAGAAACAAGATTAATAAAAGAACTTAAATAATAGGAGATTACAATTATGATGCCGATTAGAAGAAATTACAATCAGAACTGGTTACCAAGTATTTTCAATGATTTCTTTGATAACGATTGGATGGAAAAAGCCAATGCAACGGCTCCAGCTATTAACGTAGTTGAAAACGACAACAGCTATAAAATAGAAGTTGCAGCTCCGGGTATGACAAAAGAAGACTTCAACATTCATCTTACCGAAGATAATCAGTTGGTAATATCAATGGAGAAAAAGAACGAAACAAAAGACGAAAAAAAGAAATATTTACGCCGCGAGTTTTCTTATTCTAAATTCGAACAGTGCATGATCCTGCCTGAAGATGTTGAAAAAGAAAAAATCAGCGCCTCTGTCGATAACGGTGTTCTTAACATTGAATTGCCAAAGATTACACAGGAAGAAAAGAAAGAAGCCAATAGAGTGATTGAAATTAAATAAACGATTCTAACCACCAAATCCCTGTTCCAGAGAAATCCGGGACAGGGATTTTTTTTATTTCTACTATGAACAAGCCAGTTGTTATTATGAACTTTACGGGAGTATATGATTACGAACCCTTCTCCCACAATAAAAAATTTACATGGCTAAACTGTACACACTTGCAAGGTGTAGAATGCTACTGTGACAAAGAGAGTGCACATGCACTGAAAAGAGTTATAGCAAACTATCCAGCAGATGGGATTCATTTCATCGACTCTGGCAACTATCATTATCTGACTAAGTTTTGGACAGATAAAATACAGCAACCTTTTTCGTTAATAGTATTCGATCACCATCCAGACATGCAGCCCCCTCTTTTCGAAGAAATGATTTCGTGCGGAAGCTGGGTAGAAGATACTATAGAATCGAACCCTTATTTACGCAAAGTAATTATCATAGGAGCATCCGAAAACCTAATTAAGCATGTTTCTCCTAAATACCGGCAAACAGTGGAATTTTATAGCGAACAAAGTCTGCAACACGAAGCTTCGTGGAAACAGTTTTCTAACGAAACAATCGATACTCCGGTATATATTTCTGTAGATAAGGATGTACTTAACCCACAGTCTGCCGTTACCAATTGGGATCAAGGCTCCCTTACATTAAATGAACTGGAGCATTTGTTATCTATTATCCTGAAACATGAAAAAATAATAGGCATAGACATTTGTGGAGAATGCTCATCTACACTCAATATATTCGAAGCAGAAAAAGGAACGCAGTTAGATAATACCGCCAATCAGGAATTACTGAACCTCTTCCTCAATTGCCAGACAAGCAATCTGTGAGATACTATCAGAAGGATTATTCAAACGATCACTTTATAAAGTGACAACCATTATCAGGTCTTGCAACAACATAAACAATAAATGCTTCAAAAAACATTTGCACATACCACCAACTATAACCAACCAATATGTTCAACTAATAAAAGAAAATATTAAATTTGCATATTTATAGCACAAAAATAGACAGTTCTTAACCTTATATAATATATGATAGATGAAAAAAGATTAATATTATCTGTAAAATCCGGTTCCGAAAAAGCCTACCGAACCTTGTACGAAATGTGGGTATCAAGGCTATATCAATTTGTATATCAATACTTAAAATCGGAAGAAACAACAGATGATGTCGTACAGGAAACATTCTATCGCATATGGATTAACCGAGAAAAACTAGATGCCGAGTCATCATTCAAAGCTTATCTGTTTACAATTGCTTATCATTTATTACTTAAGGAGTTACGCCGACAGTTAAATAACACCTCAATGGAGGAGTTTATAGAATATAATGACAACATACGAACTTCAGGAGATGAAGCTGAAAAACAAATAGACTTCGATCAGTTCTGTAAAGCACTAAAACAAGCTAAAGAAAAACTTACTCCACGCCAACGTGAGATTTTTGAACTAAACAAGGAACAAAATTTATCTGTTGCAGAAATTGCAGAGCAACTATGCATAAAAGAGCAAGTAGTACGTAACCAATTATCAACGGCCTTAAAAATAATACGAGCCGAACTTCAGCAATATTCTTTCATATTACTCCTTTTTTTAAGCCATTTCTAATTTTTATGTTTTCTAACATAGAAATATACATGTTATATTTTACGTGTTTGTGGATATTACCAATAAACAAGGTAATAGTTTTATGGACACAAACATACAGAACAAGGTAAAAGATTTATTAGATAAATTCCGTTCGGGAGCTATATCTTCTGAGGAATTTAAAGAGTTATCGGCAAAGATAAACCAGTCATCTGAAGCTGATTTAGAGTTTCTGTTTTCTGACGAATGGGATAAATTCAACAGCTATGAGCCTTTATCACAAGATAAAATAAACTCTCTGTATAGAAAACTGAACAAGCAAAGACACATAACGCCATTCATGAAGGTGCAAAAATATTGGTTACAAATAGCAGCATCCATTCTTTTGATACTATCATGTGGCATTAGTGTTTTATACTACACTCAGCATAAAGATATTGAATATCTTGCTCAGCAAAATATAACCATAAACTCAGGTGAACATGGAACTTCATTGGTAACATTGCCCGATGGAACTCTTGTACATCTGAATGCAAAATCATCACTGTCCTACAAACAGGATTTCGGACGTGATAACCGTAAGGTAGAATTGTCGGGGGAAGGATATTTTGAAGTTAAAAAGAATACAGAGAAACAGTTCATTGTAGGCACTGAAGTAATGGATATTACAGTAACAGGAACAACATTTAATGTATATGCGTATGAGCACAAAAATTTTGTTGAAATGGCTCTTGTAGAAGGAAGTGTCAATGTTACAACAAAAGATCCCGCTCATAATACATTGAATGTAAAGCCGAACCAGAAAGTGATATACGATAAACGGACAGGGTTATTGAGTCTTGAAGAAACTTCAAATAAAATGGAAACAGCATGGCTGACCAAAGAGCTTACTTTCCGACATGAGAAGATGAAAGATGTATTCCAATGTCTGGAACGTAAATTCGGAGTAACTTTCAACATAAAGAACAAAAATATATTACAGGATGTGTATACAGGTTCTTTTAATGATAAAAATATAAGAAGCGTTCTGAATGTGTTGAAAATACACTACGGATTTGAATACACAATGGATGAAGAAACCATAACCATAGAATAACAACTAATTTAAATATTAACCTTAAAACTATGAAAAGACAGATGAAAACATGAAAAAAACATCCCCGGACAATCGGCAATCATCCGGGGAAATGGCTCAGTCCATAAGTAAAACTATGTTGGCGCATAGTAAAACCGAACTTTAAACCTAAATTTATTACGTACTTATGAAAATCAAACATCAATTTACTGATTTGCACAAAGATAGTAAAAAGCGTAGTAAGATTTGCCTTTTATGTGCATCTTTGTGTATGTTTACATTTACCGGTGGTTATGCACAAACCGGAAAAGTCAGCCTCAACCTGAATAACGCATCGGTAAAAGAACTTTTTACTGCTATTGAAAAACAAACTCCCTACCGCTTCTCATACAGAGATGTAGAAGTAAACGGTAAAACAGGCATCTCTCTATCTGTTAAAGATGAAGAACTGAAAGACCTACTTACAAGTGAACTGGCAAAACAGAACTTATCTTATAAAGTTTCAGGTAATAAGATTGTTATTACCCCAATCAAGAAAAAATCCGATAAAAAACAGCCAACGAATATATCTGGAAAGGTTGTCGATGCAAACGGTGAACCAATTATCGGTGCTACGATAAAGGAAGAAGGTACCAGTAATGGCGCTATAACAGATTTTGACGGTAATTATTCACTCACAGTTTCAAGCCCTGATGCAATTCTGCAATTCTCTTATGTCGGTTACAAATCTGAAGAATTTATGGCCGATAAAGGTGTAATCAATGTTACTATGCGAGAAGATACAGAACGCTTGGACGAAGTGGTTGTTACAGCATTGGGTATCAAACGTGCAGAAAAAGCGTTGTCATACAATGTTCAGCAAGTAAAATCAGAAGAGCTTGTAAGAGTAAAAGACGCTAACTTCGTAAACTCACTGAATGGTAAAATTGCCGGTGTAAGCATCAACAAGAGTGCCAGTGGTGTCGGTGGTGCTACACGTGTAGTAATGCGTGGTGCAAAATCTATAGAAGGTGATAACAATGCACTCTATGTAGTAGACGGTATTCCATTGTTCAATACAAACATGGGAAATACAGACAGTGGTATCATGGGTGAAGGAAAGGCCGGAACTGAAGGTATTGCCGACTTCAACCCTGAAGATATCGAAAGTATCTCTGTATTGAGCGGTCCGTCGGCAGCAGCATTGTATGGTAGTAGTGCAGCAAACGGTGTGATCCTTATCACCACTAAAAAAGGTAAAGAAGGTAAACTGCAACTTTCATTTTCTTCTTCTACCGAATTCAGCAAAGCATACATGACTCCTGAATTCCAAAATACTTACGGTAATAAAAAGGATATGTATGAAAGCTGGGGTGAAAAACTCGCCACTCCTTCTGATTATGACCCTAAAAAAGATTTTTTCAACACAGGAACTAACTTTATCAACTCATTGACCTTAACAACCGGTACTAAACAGAACCAGACATTTGCTTCCATCTCGTCTACCAACTCTGACGGTATCGTTCCCAACAACTCATACAACCGCTTGAACTTTACGATCCGTAATACTTCAACTTTCCTGAATGACAAGTTACAACTTGATTTAGGAGCATCGTATATCAAGCAAGATGACAAGAACATGGTTTCGCAAGGTCAATACTGGAATCCGGTTATGGCAGCCTACCTCTTTCCACGAGGAGAAAATTTTGAAGAAATCAAAACTTTCGAACGCTTTGACGACAGCCGCAAAATTCCCGTTCAGTACTGGCCGATAGCAGAATCAACTTATGCCTCGCAGAATCCATACTGGACCGCATTCCGTAACGTTTCAACCAACAATAAGAGCCGCTACATGTTCAATGTAGGATTAACTTACAAGATAACCGACTGGATTAATCTGGCTGCACGTTACAGAATGGACGATACTTATGTAAAATTCGAACGTAAGATTTATGCATCTTCCGACCAGGTTTTTGCAGAAGGTACTAAAGGACATTACGAATATAGCAATTACAATGACCGTCAGGAATATGCTGACTTCATGGTAAATATTAATAAGCAGATCAAAGACTTTAATATTTCTGCCAACCTTGGATGGAGTTATTCCAATTATTGGGCATTGGAAAGAGGATATAAAGGAACCTTACTGAAAGTTCCTAACAAATTTGCTGTTTCCAATATCGACCCGTCAAACGGCCGTACTTCAGAAAAAGGCGGTGACAGCCGTATCCGTAACCATGCTATTTTCGGCAACGTCGAACTGGGATGGAAGAGTATGCTTTACTTAACCTTGACCGGACGTAACGACTGGAACTCTCGTCTGGTAAATACCAACGAAGAATAATTCTTCTATCCTTCTATCGGTTTGTCTGGTATTATTTCGGAAATGGTACAGCTTCCTGAATTTATTTCTTATTTGAAAGTACGTGGTTCTTATACAGAAGTTGGTGCTCCAGTTTCTCGTTCTGGATTAACTCCTGGTACAGTAACAACTCCAATCGTCGGGGGTATTCCGTCGCCGACATATATTTATCCATTCACTGACTTTAAAGCTGAACGCACCAAATCTTACGAAGTGGGAGTTAGCTTACGCCTGTGGAACAAATTCAGTGCAGAAGTTACTTACTATAAATCGAATACATACAATCAGACATTCCTGGGAGATTTACCGGAATTCACCGGTTATCAGAAGATTTACCTGCAAGCAGGTAACGTAGAAAATAGAGGTTGGGAAGCTTCTTTCGGCTATAATGATAAGTTTAAAAACGGTCTGGCTGTTTCTTCTACATTTACATTCTCAAAGAATATAAATGAGATTAAGGAGATGGTGAAAGACTATCATACCGATTTGATGGAAGCTCCGATTAACATCCCGGAAGTACTGAAAGACAATGGTCGCGTTATTCTGAAAGAAGGTGGAAGTATTCACGATATTTATGCAAACACTTTCTTCAAGAAAGATAGTCAGGGATATGTTGAAGTAAAAAGTGACGGAACCTTCGGTCTGGAAAGAGGTGAACCTGTATACTTAGGAAAGACATCTCCAGACTTTAACATGGGATGGAACAATGCCCTGTCATATAAAGGATTTGGATTCAGTTTCTTAATCAACGGACGATTTGGTGGAGTGGTTACTTCTTCTACCGAAGCTATCCTCGACCGTTTCGGTGTATCCAAACGTTCTGCAGAAGCTCGTGACGCCGGAGGTGCTCTGTTCCCAGGACAAGGTCGGGTAGATGCAAAGACATACTACCAAATGATTGGTACAGGAGGTTATGAAACTTCCGGATACTACCTGTACAGCGCAACAAATATTCGCTTGCAAGAAATGACATTCAGTTATACAATGCCAGACAAATGGTTTGCCAATGTACTGAAAGATGTTACCGTTTCTTTCATTGCTAACAATCCATGGATGTTATATTGCAAAGCTCCCTTTGACCCTGAGCTAACACCGTCAACAAGCACTTACGGACAAGGTAATGATTATTTCATGCAACCCAGCGTACGCAGTTTCGGTTTTGGCATTAAATTTAAACTATAAAAAACAAACCCTTTGATTATGAAAAAGATAAACCAATATAAATTTATAGCAGGCGTATTTGCAGTGTCACTATTGGCATCATGCAATTACGAAGAAATCAACACCAATCCATTTGAGCTGACCGATGAAGAAGGAGTCATGGACGGAGTTGCTGTAGGTGGTTTAATCACTACTATCGAACGTACAGTATTTCCAGTAGGAACACAGGCAGATGATACTGACATTATCAATCAGTATCAAACAGACTATCACTTATCGGCTGACTGCTGGAGTGGTTTCTTCGGACAGAATAATACATGGGGAGGCGGAAACAGTAACGTTACCTATTTCTTGAATGACAGCTGGATTTCCGGAACTTATAAACGTGCATATACCAACACACTTGACCCATGGAAAAAGCTGAAAGCTGCAGCCGAGAAAAACAATACTCCTGAAGTATTTGCCTTAGCACAAATCCTGAAAATTTCAGCTTGGCACAAAGCATTGGAATGTTTCGGTCCGATGCCTTATTCACATGCAGCCGATGCTACCATGAATATCCCATTCGATTCCGAGAAAGATATTTATACAGCTATATTTAAAGATCTGACAGAAGCCATTGAGATCCTGACAGAAAAGGCAGAAAATGGTGTAGAGGTTATGAGTGAATATGATGTTGTATATGCTGGTAACTCAACCAAATGGGTAAAATATGCAAATTCTCTGCTACTCCGTCTTGCTATGCGTGTCCGCTACGCCGATGAAGCCTTATCGAAACAATATGTTTCACAGGCATTGAACCATTCCATTGGTGTCATGACTGCCAAAGACGATGAAGCACAGATGAGTACAGGAGCCGGATACACATTCCGAAACAACATCTATTGGTTGTCTGAACAATATGATGAATCTCGCATGGGTTCGTCTATGTTCTCTTACTTAATGGGATATGAAGACCCTCGATTAAGTGCTTACTTCTTGCCAGTAGACTCTAAAAGCACATATGGAAAAGAAGCGTTCGATGGGAAACAGTATCAGGCAGTTCCTGCAGGACATCTATATGGAAAGAATGATGAATATAAGATGTTTTCTAAACCTAACATACAAGCAGCTACACCAACTTACTGGTTACGTGCTTCCGAAGTCTACTTCCTGCGAGCTGAAGCTGCTTTAATATGGGGCGGTGAATTTGGAAATGCAGAAGACTTGTATAAGCAAGGTATTGAAATGTCTTTCCAGGAAAACGGAATCAGCTCAGCCGTAGATGCTTACATGAATTCTGGTAAAACCCCGATCAAGCATGAAGTTGGTGGAAGTTATTCTTGTAGTTTTGCTGCTCCTTGCGCCACAACCGTAAAATTTGAAGGTAATACGGAACAGAAACTCGAAAAAATCATGATCCAGAAATGGATTGCTCTTTTCCCTAACGGACAAGAAGCCTGGACAGAATGGAGAAGAACCGGATATCCTAAACTGAATCCTGTTATGGCAAACAGAGGTAGCAGCCAAGGAGTTACAACAGAAGGAGGTATTCGCCGAATGATTTATCCTATCAGTTTCTACCAAACAGCTGACGGACAGAAGATTTATAACGAAGCCGTTAAAATGCTAAGCAACGGACAGGACTTACCTAGTACACACTTGTGGTGGGACTGCAAATAATAACCGAATAATTAATACAGTAAAGACATGAAAACACTAAAAAAATTATTATACATCATACCTTTATTGGGAGCAATGATAACCTCTTGTACCGATGTAGAAAACATAGAAGTAGAACACATCGGCGGATATAACACTTTAGGAGACAGTGAATATTACGCTAACTTACGTGCCTATAAGGAAACAGCTAAGAACTACGGACGTCCGGTTGCTTTCGGCTGGTTCTCAAATTGGGCTCCTTCAGGTGTAATGAGAAAAGGTTACTTATCTTCAGTACCCGACAGTATGGATATTATCTCCATGTGGAGTGGTGCTCCAGGAAGATATGAAATCACTGAAGCACAGAAGGCAGACAAAGAATTTGCACAGAAAGTAAAAGGAATCAAACTGCTGGAAGTTAGCTTACTTTCTCACCTGGGAAAAGGCAGAACTCCTGAATATATCTACGATGAGATTGAAAAACAGGCAGCCGAAGAAGGATGGTCTGACTCAGAACTTGCAGCAGCAAAAAAATACGCACGCTGGGATTTCTGGGGATTCAAATCGCACAATTTCGACAATACGGAAGAATTGAATCAAGCCTTGGCCAAATACGCTAAAGCACTTTGTGATTCACTTTTTGTCAGTGAATGGGACGGCTTTGATATCGACTGGGAACCGGGAGCTGGGTTTAGTGATTCAGACGGAACGCTGAATAACACAACAATCCAGGTACTGGTTAAAGAAATGGGCAAATATATTGGTCCGAAAAGTGACCCAGAAGGCAAAGGACACAAGTTATTATGTATCGATGGTTATATCAACTATTTTTCTGAAGAAATGGAAGAATATGTAGATTACTGGATTACTCAATCGTATGGTCATGGAACACCAGATTATACAAGTCCCGGTAACATCCCGGAAAAACTAATTATCACAGAAAACTTTGAATCTTTCGCTACTTCAGGTGGAAAATTACTTCAACAAGCAGCTTGGATGCCAGCCGAAGGGTATAAAGGAGGAGTTGGTGCCTATCGTTTTGACAATGACTATGACAATACCCCCGATTATAAATGGATGCGTCAGGCAATTCAAATCAATCAACAGGTATTCAACGAATGGAAAGCCAATCAAGGGAAAAAATAATACGAATCATGAAATTCTAAAGATATGAAACAACTATTAAAATATTTGGCGTTTTGCACCATAGCTGTATTGCTGAACAGTTGCAATGACAGTGAAAGCGACCTGCTGGAAGCAAAAGTTTACTTCGAAAGCAAAGAACATACCATTGAAGTTCTAGATGATAAACCTATCATTTATGAATTACAATCCAGAGTTTCTTCTGCATGCTCCTCTCCTGTTGAAGTATGTTATAGTATTGCAGGACAGAATGTAGTAAACGAATATAATAAGAAATACGGGACTAACTATGAAATGCTTAATGCGTCTAATGTGAAATTAGGAAGTAATACAACAAGCATACCTAGTGGAACAATTTACTCAGAAAAAGTACCTATAGAATTTTCAAATCTAGGAAATATAGAAGAAGGTAAATCTTATCTGCTCCCTGTATGTATTCAATCTTCATCCATCCCTGCTATTGCGGGAACTGACATTCTTTACTTTGTCATAACCAAGCCCGTACAGATTAAGAAAGCTGCTCAGTTCCAAAGTAATCACATTAAGATTCCTTTGGCTAGTGGAACAATATATAAGTCTGTAACTTATGAAGCACTTATCTATATTAATCAACTGCTGAGCAATAATACCATTATGGGTAATGAAGGAATTTTGATTCTTCGTATTGGTGACACAGCTTTACCAGATGGTCATAATGATTGGATTCAGATTGCAGGAACCAAACAGTATCATTCTACTCAAGCATTTGAAACAGGTAAATGGTACCACGTAGCATTCACTTATGATCAGCCTTCTGGTAAAACAGTTCTTTACATCAATGGTAGTAAAGCTGCTGAATCTACATGGGATACCCCAAGTTTCGACTTAGCTTCAGAAGGATCAGGAGGATTCTTCATCGGTAAGGTTGCCGGGTTTATGTGGGGAGAACGTCCATTCTATGGTTACATGAGTGAAGTAAGACTTTGGAATGTTGCACGCACAGAAAACCAAATTAAACAAAACATGCTGAACGTTGATCCAAATTCAGACGGTCTGGCAGCTTACTATAAGCTCAATGGAACTGATCAGTTTGAATCAGGAGGAACATGTTATGTAAAAGATGCATCACCTAATGGTATGGATGGTCTGGCAAACGGAGGAGGAAGTGCATTAAATATTATTGACCTGGAAACTCCAATAGCTATAAAATAAAAAATTACAATTCTTCATATCCTTTACTTAAGGATAAAGGAGTAAAGGAATGAAGAAAAATGCCTGCTTTTTTAACAGATTTGCTAAATATATTTGCAAGTTTGTGTAAAATCCGCCTGTATCCGCAGAGTTTGCGCATACAGGCGGTTCTTTTTTACGTTGATCCATGTTGCCTCTCTGCTTACGCAAGGACATAAAAAAAGCAGTTACGAAATTCGTAACTGCCTGATATTCTTTGTGGACCAGCCAGGGCTTGAACCTGGGACCTCCAGATTATGAGTCTTTTTGTGGGTTATTTTATAGGATTGCATAGAGTGCGATTACGCTGATTATCAGTATATAATACATTTTGCTGTTTGCAAGAAAATGCGTACATTTGCAGTAGTTTTCGCACAAAAAGGTCACCTGAAGGTCACCAAAATGAGCGGTATATCACCTATTAATAAGTGCATTATGGAGATTGAAAAAACGAATAAGGTCACCGAAATGGTCAAGAAGGACGGAAAATCCAATGCAAGAGGAGAAAAATGCCTTGCAAAGTTCACTGCTGCTAATGGTAATGTGTATGGCTCGTTGACTCTTGACATACGAAAAGCGGGCGACTATTCGCAACCGCTCCCTGTAGCTGTGCGTGTGTGTCATGCCGGGCAAAAGGCTTTCCTGCGCTTAGGTAAATCATACACTATGGAAGAATGGTTAACTCTTTGCGATTACGAGAAAAGCGGTCGGCGTATCCAATTAGCGGAACGTAACGACATGAAGAATCTGATGGACAGAGTGGAACTGATGGCTAATCAACTGATTTCAGAAAACAATTTCTCTCTTCGTAAGCTACAAGACCGATTTCAAGGTAAGAAAGACGATGACAGCACCATCATCACAGTTTGGGATTCATACATTCAATTTAAGGCCAATGAAGGCAAGGCTGGTTCTGCTCGTTGTAGTAAGGATGTGCGCAACCGCTTTGTGAAAGATTTGGGAACGGATATATCGTTTGCCGATATAAACCGTGACTTTATCTTGAAGTGGGTGAAAATCATGAAAAAGAATGGGCTGAGCACCACCACCATTGCTATCGCACTCCGTAGCCTGAGAACCATTATCAATATGTGTATTGCTAACGGACTGATGAAAGGTGATACCAAAGAAATGTTCAAGGACACGGGCTACAACAAAGCGCAAAGCCGTAAACACGAGTTTCTTGATGTGGCAACCATGCGGAAGCTCTATGACTTTTGGAAGGCAGACGAGGCAAAAGACAAAGACGGGAATGAACTGTTCCTTGGCAGGGAAAAGTACGCAATATTCCGTGACTTGGGATTATTCCTCTTTATGTATCTGGGTGATGGGCAAAATCTTGCCGATACGCTTCGACTGACCTATGACGAGTTGTACTATGCTACTCGCGGCAAACAGTTGCGTTTTCTTAGGCACAAGACACGTGAACGAAACGAGAGTGCCAGCGAAGTGATATTTCCTGTTACTCCTGAAATTCAAGAGATACTTAACAGGTATGGCAATGTCCCAAAACTTGGACGGAGAGTATTCCCTATAATGAGTGAGCTAATTACGCCCGAACAAGAGATCTGGGTTATTCAACGCTATAACAGATATATACGTGAACACATGGCTAAAGTTGCCAAACTGTTGGATATGGAACAGACACCATCGCCAACTTGGGCAAGACATAGCTTCGCTACCAACCTCAATAATTCGGGAGTCGTACCTTATAAATATATAAGCGACAGCATGGGGCATAGTGGTGGCGGTGACATTACCTCCAATTATATCGGAGCTTACCCTCTTGCGAAGATGCTGGAGTATAATCATTATCTGCTCAATGAGAAGCCCAAAGAGGTTGCTCCAATTGTAGATAAGAAAGCCCTGCTTGAGATACTGAAAGGCTTGAGCGAGGAGGAACGGATGGAGTTGATGGCTGGTTTGTCTAACTGATATAATCATTTACCGCAAAAATACCAAATGAAACACCCCAATAACACCAAATGAATTACCACAAAAACACCAAATAAAAAGGCTCAAAAATACCAAATGAGTGCTTTGTTTAAGAAAAAAAGAGTATCTTTGCACCATTGATTAACAATGTATTCATATGAAATATCTGCCAAGAGTAGCAGACAAAATGCTACAGGAAAGACTGGAGGCTTTTGGGGCTGTGTTAATAGAGGGTCCAAAATGGACGGGGAAAACAACTACAGCGGAGCAACAAGCCAAAAGCGTAATTAAATTACAAAACCCTGATAAGGTTAATGAATATCTTGCAACAGCCAAGACCAGACCATCATTGCTATTGAAAGGAGAACAACCTCGATTGATAGATGAATGGCAAGATGCTCCTATGCTGTGGGATGCTGTTAGAACGGCAGTTGATGAAACTGGTGGCATTCCAGGACAATATATCTTAACAGGAAGTAATACTGTGGACAAGTCTCAAATAAGACACACAGGAACAGGGCGCATTACAAGAATGAAAATGTACCCAATGAGCCTATGGGAGTCTTTGGAATCTTCTGGAGAAGTATCAATACATGAATTGTTCTATAATCCTAATTATGATATTGATGGAGCGACAAGCAAACTGGATATACCCGAGTTGCTTTATGTCGCTTGTCGTGGCGGTTGGCCAGCTACATTACAAATGAAGCCAAAGGCAGCTATGCTTATAGCAAAAGACTATGTAAACAGTGTTTGTGAATATGATATATCTGCAGTGGATAACAGACAGCGTAATCCTAAAATAGCCAGACAAATTTTAAGGTCATACGCAAGAAATATCAGTACCTTGGCAAAGAAAACCAGCATACTTGCAGATGTTACGGCATCAGAAGATATTACATTAACCATGAATACCTATGATGATTATATTAGTACGTTGGAAAGATTGTTTGTAATCCAAGACATTGACGCATGGTGTCCTGCCATCCGCAGTAAGACATCGTTACGTAGTGCTCCTAAACGCTGTTTCGTTGACCCTTCTATTGCAGTAGCTGCCATGAATATAAGTGTCGAAGAAATGGAAACTCAATTAAAAACATTTGGTTTTATCTTTGAGCAGATGTGCATAAGAGATTTGAAAATTTACACCGCTGATTTCAATAGTCGTATTTCATATTATCGTGACCGCTATGGGTTAGAAGCTGACCTTGTACTGCATTTGGAAGATGGACGTTACGCCCTGATTGAATGCAAACTTGGTAGTAGCGAGATAGATGATGGAGCTAAGCACTTGCTTGAACTCAAAAGACTTATACAAGAGCATAACAAAACGGAGAAGCAAGTACCTCTTCGAGAGCCGGATTTGCTGATTGTGATGACAGGTGGAAGCATGGCATACACTCGTCAGGATGGAGTGAAAATAATTCCATTGGCTTGCCTTAAAGATTAACCCATTAGATAATACGATACCTATGGGCAATAATAAGATGAAGGAATGGTTTGAAACGAACCAAGAAATCTATGCAGAGTTCAAAAGTAAGATTCATTCCACTTTGAATATCCTATCACAGAATGACGACAATGCGGCAGAATGTGATGAGCCAGATTCACTCCAGAATATACTTATGGAGGTAATGGCAGCAAAGAATATGCCTATTGAGAACATAATGAACATCTTCTCTAAAGCCGTAGAAGAAGGTAACGTGGCTGCTTGTTGTATGTATTGCTATTTGGAATTGGATAATGGACTTGAGGAAATAGAGAGTGCCATGACTAAATTTGAGCAATCTACGGATGCGCAATACATCAAAGATGGGGTTAAACTCCACTTACAGGATAAAGAGCAGGAAAATCAAGAGGCATCAGACCGAGAACTGAATCTATTGCGTTTACGTCGCTGGCATTACGAACATCCGAAAGAATATCAAGAGTTCACGAATCTTTTCGCCAAAGCATATGAGGGTGACATGAGCTTCGCCCTCAAAGGCTTCTCCTACTTGATAGAACTGCTATCACTTGATGGAATAAAAGGTATCACCGAATTATTGTTAAGCCTATGCCCGGGAACCGAGAGCTACAACAAAACTCAATTTTCTAATGTTAGTCAGCAGGCACACGAAAAACTGACAGAACTGTTTGCCTCCACATTTAACAAAGAGGAAACAAAAGATAAATTGCAGCACAATAATCCTTTCTTGTTCAGTGTGTTCTATTGGATGATATTTGATAATGGCTTCGTGAAGGCCGCTGATTTATTATCCAAAACAATGATGGGAGAGAAGCCTTCTTTTTGGCAGAAAAACTTTGGCGAACAAATTATGCGCTCTTTGATGCTTACCAGTATAGATAAAGCGACTTACACTAAAGGCACATGGAAAGCAGCAAACAATCGTGTAGTCAAAGATGTAGCTAATTCTGCATTACAAGAGAGTAAGGGCAGACGTGGACGTAAGCAAGTCTGTGTCCTGTTTGAAGAAATGCTTATACAGCCTCATGCAGAACTTCTTACCAACGAGATACAGGTAATACTTACCGAATGGATGGAAACAAATGGTACAGATTCCGTTCTTGCCTATATTTTTGCTGCGTTGACCTGTAGCAGTTTGCTTAATGACTCTTACAACTATCGAACTTTCCATACAGCCATCTTAGAAAAGTTCCCATCCATAGGATTTAAGTCAGGCTTTGATTGGGCAGAATCCCTTTATAATGCCATTGTCAACGAGCACGGCTACGACTATAATTTGAGTTTGTCAGAAAAGGCTGTTCAAACAGGAAAGGAACAGACAAAGTTGATAAGCATAAGACTGCGGACTTTACTTTCCCCTGATGTATATTGATTCCATTATGAAGATTTGATTTGTTAAAAACAAACGTTGTTCCGTTAAAAGCACCTCGGCAGAAATCGTCATGATTTTCACCGAGGTGCTTTCATTTTATTCCATCGTAATTTCGCAGCATAATCATCAAAACAATATGTTATGCAAGGGAATTTTATAATGTTACAAAGAGACGACCTTAAACAGGTTGTTGCCGAGATGGTGGAAGAACTGGTTGGGAAAAAGCCACAAACCGATTTGACACAAGAAGAGAGTGACGAATACTTTACGCGCGACCAAGTCTGTGAACGACTCCATATAACCTATACCACCTTGTGGCGTATGCAGAAGGGGGGAACTATTATCGTTCACAAATTGGGCGGACGCAATCTTTACTCAAAGAAGGAAATCTCCTCACTTCTGAAATCTAAAGTCCAGACAGCGAATAGTGCTAATTCAAATGTATAATATAAAGGCAAACATTATGGAAGAACAATATATTCGAGTAGGTACTACTATATATAAGGTAGTGCAGCAGCCTTTGGCTGATGGAACGATGACCACTCGTAGAATACAATGGAGCTTTAGCACTATCCGACAAGACTATGGTAAGCACAACATCCCTTCTATTGATAAATATAATGGCTTTTGTACAGTGCCAAGTCACACAGACTATCAAAAGGATATTGCCGGTTTCTATAATCTGTATGAACCGATTGAGCATATTCCTGCAGAGGGGATTTTTCCAGACATAGAGAAACTGATGCACCACATCTTTGAGGAACAATACAAACTGGGACTGGACTATATGCAGTTGCTTTATACGCAGCCGACTCAGAAACTCCCCATCCTGTTATTGGTATCCGAGGAGCGAAACACAGGCAAGACTACATTCCTGAACTTTCTGAAAAGTATCTTTCAGGACAATGCCACTTTTAATACGAATGAGGATTTCAGGAGCCAGTTCAATGCCGACTGGGCTGGCAAACTACTTATCGTTGTAGACGAGGTGCTGTTGAGCCGTAGGGAAGATTCCGAGCGATTGAAGAACCTAAGCACTGCCCAGACCTACAAGGTGGAGGCCAAGGGTAAAGACCGACAGGAGGTAAACTTCTTTGCCAAGTTCGTATTATGTTCCAATAACGAACTCTATCCTGTTATCATTGACCCGGGAGAAAACCGCTATTGGGTGCGTAAAATCCGACCACTCGAAAGCGATGATACCAATTTCCTGCAAAAATTGAAAGAACAGATACCTGCATTTCTCTATTATCTTCAACACCGCACACTCTCCACCAACAAGGAAGGACGTATGTGGTTCCATCCTGCTCTCATCAGAACCGAGGCACTTGACCGCATTATCCAATGTAACCGTAACCATACGGAACTGGATATGGTGGAGCTGATACGTGACATTATGGAAACGCAGCACGTTGACAAACTATCGTTCATCCCTCAGGACTTGATACCGTTACTAACCATGAATGGTGTGAAGGTGGAGCAATGGCAGATACGCAAGGTTGTTAAAGATGTCTGGAGACTTACCCCTGCACACAACGCACTGACCTATCTTGCCTACCAATGTGACTACACCAAGCCCGGGCGTGTTTCATCTGTTAGCAGAGTGGGACGATTCTACACGGTGACCAAAGAGTTTATAGATTCTTTAGGGTTATAGTCCTTTGTTGAGTCGTTGAATTGTTGAGAATAACGAGCTAATCTTTGATTATCAAATAGATGCAATTCAACAAACACTCAGCAAGAAGTGAGACTGGGCAAAAGAGAAAGCTACTTTTCTTTTCACCAGCAATAACTCTCAACAATTCATCATTTCAACAAATCACTCACACTATGACTATACAAGAGATAAAAGCAATTTCGATTTCCGGTTTCCTTAGCAGCAAAGGTTACGAACCTGTAAATAAGAAAGGATATAAATGGTGGTACTTGTCGCCACTGCATACTGAACAAACCGCATCATTCAAGGTTGACTTGAATAAAAATGTGTGGTACGACTTCGGACTGGGTAAAGGTGGAAACATCATTGATTTGGCTATGGAGCTATACCAAACACATAATATTTCAGAAGTATTGCACATGATGGGGCGTTTAATCATTCTACCAACAACACCAACCCAATCTACTTGCCCACAAAAGGACACTTCGTTTGAAGATATTGAGGTGAAAGAACTGGCTCATCCTGCTTTGCTACAATACCTCTCGGGAAGGGGGATTGATTCTATTACAGCCAAAAGTCAGTGCGTGGAAATACACTACAAAAGTGCTGGCAAGCGATATTTTGTTATTGGTTTCAAGAATGATGCTGGTGGCTATGAACTTCGGAATCCATACTTCAAGGGATGTATTGCTCCGAAAGCAATCACTACGATAAGGAACCACGAAACCGCTTGTCACATATTCGAGGGATTCGTGGACTATCTCTCCTATCTCATACTACATGGCGAATGTGATGCGGTGGTACTCAACTCCATTGTAAACATCCCGAGTGCTCTACCCATGCTCAATAAGTATTCTCAAATATGCTGCCACTTAGATAATGACAAAGCTGGCAGAATGGCCACCTGGCAAATAATGGAAGCATTGGGAGATAAGTGTACTGATGCCTCAAATGAGTATGAAGAATACAAAGACCTCAACGAGTATCTGATGAACAAAAGCATGGCATTCCAACAAAAGGGAAGAAACAAATTCTGACTTGGCGGCTGGAGGCAAAGAGGTGTGGCGTGCATGACAGGGCTTGCCCTGATATAGCCCACTAACCAACGTATAGGAAATAAAGGAAATGATATCCGTAAAAAGAAATATTAAATACTGATTTATAGATATTTATAAAATGTGGATACTTTCCCATACATTCCTTAAAAATCGCTATCATTCATCATTTTTGTTACTCATTATGATACTTGTTTGAAATAACTTTTATACCTTTGTGGCATATATATAACCTCTTATCAATCATGGGAAGAAAAAAGAAATCATTGCTTGAAAAGACTCCTGTCAAATTGCGTCACCGCAAGCTTGCGGACGGCAGGGAGTCCCTTTTTCTCGACCGAAGTGTTGACGGCAGGCACGAATACGAGTTTCTCAAACTTTATCTTTTGCCGGAATCAACTGCACTGATAAAGCGACAGAATGCACAGACGCTTCGCAAAGCCGAAGATATAGCCCGTGAACGTGCAGAGGCATTACTCAACACAAAGGTGGATGACCTGTCCAGCAAAGACAACCGGGATGTTCTTCTTTCCGACTGGATGCAGATTTGTATTGACAACCATAAGGAACGTGGCTTGAGGGACATGCATAGTGTGAAAAACGCCAGAAATATTCTGTATATTTTCCGACCGGATGCCAAACTTACAGACATTGACAGGCAATTCTGTCTTGAACTTATCAATTGGCTGAGAAACACTTATATCAGCCCGAAAACCAACTCCACGCTTTCTCCCAAAACGGGCAATACCTACTGTCAGGTGTTCAGAACATCGCTCAATGAAGCGGTTCAGGCAGGAGTTATCAGCAAGAATCCATGGAATCTTATCGAAACAATCGAAAAAATAAAGGTTCCGGAAAGCAAACGTGATTTTTTGACCATTGACGAGGTCAGAAAGATGATAGCCACGCCCTGTCCCAACAGGCTTGTCAAACACGCCTACCTCTTTTCCTGCTTTACCGGACTACGAATCAGCGATGTAAGAAAACTGGCATGGAAGGACATGACAATCTCCAACGGACAGACCTATATATCTGTTGTCATGCAGAAAACAACCAAACCGCTTTATATACCGCTGTCAAGGCAGGCCATGAAATGGATGCCTGAAGCGAATGATGCCAATCCTGAATCCCTTGTCTTTAAGGGACTGGTTTATGACGGCAATGTAAACGAGAATCTGAAAAAATGGGCTGCAGCAGCCGGAATAACAAAAAACGTCTGCTACCACACGAGTCGGCACACGTTTGCGACGATGATGCTGACCCTTGGAGCGGACATTTATACCGTGTCCAAACTTTTAGGACACAGTTCGGTCAGACATACACTGATATACGCCAAGATCATAGACCGGAAAAAGGACGAAGCGGTAAGCCTGATAGAAAACGTATTCTGAACAATGAAAGAATAGACGAATAATTAACCGATAAAACAACAGCAATGGCAACAATCAGCAGAAAACCCAAACTGAAAGAACCTGTAAAGGTACGTACCAAGAAACTTGCGGACGGTTCGGAATCATACTATCTGGATATATATGTTGACGGGAAACGTCATTACGAATTTCTCAAACTTTATCATCTTCCGGAGATAAACGCAAGAGTGAAAGAGCAGAACAAGGCTACACTTGCAGCGGTGGAAACCATCAAATCGAAAAGAATTATCGAAATAACCAATGGGAAAGCCGGACTGAAAAACATAAACGGCAGGTCAAAGATATTGCTGAACGACTGGATGCAAACCTATTTCGAGGAACAGAAACGAAGAGGTGTCAGGGGTGTCAAGCTGCTGGGGACTGTGGTCAACCTTATCTCTTCGTTTGTGGGTAAGGACAAGATCAGAATGGGAGACGTTGACAAGGATTTCTGCCTCAAATTCATCGGGTGGATAAGGAATGACTATAAAACCACATGGGGAAAACAGCTGAGCCCCAAAAGCATGTCCGGATATGTCGGCTACTTCAGTACGGCACTTAATGCAGCCGTCCGCGCCGAAGTAATTCCGGAAAACCCGTTCATGTCCCTCACTCCATCGGAACGTATCAAAGTACCCGAGAGCAAGCGTGAGTTCCTGACCATTGACGAAATCAAGACACTGATTGCCACGGAATGCCCCAATGAGCTTGTCAAGCGTTCCTACCTGTTCTCCTGTTATTGCGGCCTGCGTCTCAGCGATGTCTATGCGCTTAAATGGACGGATCTTTCACAGGATGGCGAACAGTGGAGAGCTTCCGTTATCATGCAGAAAACAACCACTCCCATCTTCCTGCCACTTTCGGGACAGGCGGTCAAATGGCTGCCGGAGCGGAAAAATGCAAACGACGAGGATAATGTTTTCACAGGTCTGATAGCCGAACCCAATATAAACAAGGTATTGGCCAAATGGACGAAAACAGCAGGTATCACGAAAAAGATTACCTATCACACGAGCCGGCACACGTTTGCCACCATGATGCTGACCCTTGGAGCCGACCTTTATACGGTAAGCAAGCTGCTCGGCCATTCCAATGTGAAAACGACCCAGATCTACGCGAAGATTGTTGACAGCAAGAAGGTGGAGGCAGTAAATCTGGTAGACAGTGTATTCGATTGATGAGTATCCCGAAAGATTACCGCCATAAATCCAAATTATTCAATCTTGGTAATTTTTTGTGCGAGTCATAGTCTTTTATCCAAATTTTAGAGTACCTTTGCACAAAAAACAATGATATGACAAACAGACTGATAGCCCGGCAACGGGAATGTGAGGAACTGCAAAGCTGCATGGATTCCAATGAATCGGAGTTCGTAATCGTATGCGGACGACGAAGGATCGGCAAGACCTTCCTTGTGGAGCAGTTTTTTGAAGGCAAATACGATTTCAAGTTCGTGGGAGGACACAATCTCCGCACCCGTGACCAGCTTAACAACTTCGCCAAGGCACTCAAGGCATATTCCGGAACGAAACCCGCCCCGTTCAAGGACTGGGTTGACGCTTTCGATGCCCTTGAGGACTATCTTTCCACCCTTCCCGATGACAGGCGCAAGGTCATCTTCATAGACGAAATGCCGTGGATGGATTCCCGCCGCTCCGATTTTGTGAGTGCCCTGGAATATTTCTGGAACGGCTGGGCAAGCAGCCAGTACAATATCGTACTGGTCGCCACCGGCTCGGCCACCTCATGGATGACGGACAAGCTGATAAAGAACCGGGGCGGGCTGCACAACAGGATCAGGCACAGGATATACCTGAAGCCGTTTTCCTTGAAGGAAACGGAAGAATACCTTCAAAGCCGTTCAGTCCATTGGGATAGATACCAGATATTGCAGGGGTACATGCTTACCGGAGGTGTCCCTTTCTATCTAAAAATGCTTGAACCGCAACAGAGCTTTGCCCAGAACGTTGACCGCCTGTGTTTCTCAGATACCGGTGCGCTGAAGATGGAGTTCGACGAGCTTTACAACGCCATATTCCCCGGTGCGGAATCGTACGTGGAAGTCGTCAGGGCTCTGGCCGACAACAAATCCGGTCTGACAAGAACAGAAATCAGTACAAAGACGAAAATATCCGGGGCCTATCTCACACGCATTCTCACTAATCTTGAACGCTGCGATTTCATAGACAAGACAAACCTGTTCGGCAACCGTCGGACGGATGCGGTTTACAGGCTGGTCGATTTCTATACCCTGTTCTATTTCAAGTTTGTCGAAAATAACCTTTCAAGGGACGACCAATGGTGGACGCACCATATAGAATCGAGCAGCATCCATTCATGGATGGGATTCACCTTCGAGCTTATATGCATGTTGCACCATGCGCAGATCAAGAAGGCACTGGGCATATCTGGAATGGCCACATCAGTTTCCACCTGGCGTTGTAGCGCTGACAAGGAAAACGGAACATCCGGGGCACAGATAGACATGATTATCGAGCGTGCAGACCGCATCATCCACCTTTGCGAGATGAAATTCAGCGAAGGAGCGTACAATATCACAGGTGAATACGAAGCCAAACTGCGGAACCGCCGGGAGCTTTTCAGGCTCAAGACCAAGACGAAGAAGTCCGTAGTGCATACCTTTGTCACGACTTACGGAGTCGGCGAGGGAAAATACCATAGCATCGTCCATAGCGAAGTAACCATGGATGACCTTTTTAATTCCTGACGACTATGATGATACAGCAAATTACACAACGGTTAAGTGAGGTAAACACACTTGTCGCCACCTGCAACCAAGATGGTTTCTCTTTTGGCCCAGCCTTGTCATTATCCCTGTTCTACCGGGATTTCAATGACACAAACAGCCTTGTCAAGGAAGCCGGGAATCTGGCACGGGAGAATCCCGCCCGGTTATTGGAATGTTCCATTTCCCTGCTTTCGGAAACGGACGGATACCTGTCGGCGGACAGGTCGGGACTCTATGCGGCAGACTTCGAACGCATTTTCGAGGAACACCTCAAACCCTTTGAACTGAGGCACGAGGATGCGAAAAGTGCAGCCACCCGACTCTGGCGTGACTATTCGGCAAAGAGCAACCGTCTGGATTTCCTGCCGCTGGAGTCCGTGGAGTACAGACTGCTTGACAAGGAATGTGACGCTGCAAAAGCGGAATATGACAATGCCCACACCCTTGTAAACCTGTTGTATCAGGAATGGCAGCAGGAACGCGAACGGTGTTTCTGCGTGTACTGTTTCAAGCCGCTGTTTCTTGACGTGCTGGTGGAACGCCTGAAGGGAATCGCGGGAAGCATCATTGCCGACATCAACCGCATGCAGGAGGGCAAGCCATGAACGGAGCGAACCTGTTGCAGGAGACATCCGCATGGATGGACACCGTAGATCTTGCCCTGTGCCTGTTCATTTACGAAGTGTGCAACGACTGTCAGTTCGAGTTCGCATCGGGCAGTGATTTCGTGAATTTCATGAACCTGAAGCCGACCTCACGCCCCGTCGCCGTCCGCCCTAAAGAGAACCTGCGTGTCTGCTATATGGTTTTGGCCGTATCCCGGACAATCAGGCCGCACGAACGCGGGAAACTGTGGGCGGAAGAGTTTCTGAAACGCTGCGGCATATCCAAGTCATATTACGACAAGCACCGCAGCGATGTCTGCAGTGGCGGGACAACCGAAGAGAACCGTGAATACCGCAAATCCGTTGACAGGGCCATCGAAAACGCGAGGAAACTGAGAACGTCCCCATAGCAGCCCGCGGGTTCCCCATTCGGGATAACATACTTCTATCATGGCAGTGCGTCATGCTGTTGAATATCAGCAGTATGACGCACTGTCGCTTTATGCACTTTCCCCATCTGCTCCCCATTATGCCCCTTTAAGTCCAAAGTAACTTTGCAAACGAAACGGAAGGCAAATAAAGGCCAAAAGCCTGCCTGTTCCGCATTGTTGCAACAAGACGGTAAAGCGAGTATAAACAACAAATGAACAAGCGATATGGAAAGTGAACGCAATCTGATGAACACCACCGAAGCGGCCCGGTATCTCGGAGTGAAACCAAGTTATCTCTACAAGATGATGATGCGCCGCGCAGTCCCTTATTACAAGCCGGGAGGCAAACTGTGCTTCTTCGCGAAGGAAGACCTCGATGCCTGGCTGAAACGGGTAAGGGTAAAGTCGCAAGACGAAATAGACAGCGAGGCCATGGGTTATCTCGTGAGCCGGGAGAGAAACAAATGATTTATCCACTTTATAAAACAAAAGCAGTATGAATGATTCCAACATGACAGGTACAGGCTTCCCGAATGCCGTACCACAGGATTCCTCAAACAGGGAAACCGGCAAAAAGACAACACGCTCCACTATCGGGGCCAAGGCGCAGACCATCCTGGATTTTCTCAGACAATGTACCCCTTACGAGGCCGATTCCATCCGTGTGATGGTCGGTCATGCTACCGGAAAGGGAGACACGGACACGATTGAAGTAACCGACCTGCTTGCCGTGAACCGCTTTCTCAACCACGGACTGACAAAGGAGAACGCAACGGGTAACGAAACGGTAATGAGACACCGGCAGGAACGTGCGCAGAAACTGATGGAGGCTGTCAAGGAGTTCGTCAACATCGGCCAGCTATGCCGTGTCAGCATCGCGCTGATGAAGATCTCGTCCGATTTCAAGGCCGTGGAGGATGCACGGCAACGCCTGCAATCACAGCCGTCCAATGCTGCGGGCAGAAATTGTTAAAGGAGAATCGGAGTATCTGACAGTCTTGAAACAATATCCGTGAACCTTTGCAAAATAAGGGGAACAGAAATGCCAGATACTCCTGTCCTTCTTCCCTGCAAGGTTGCAGGCAAAATCTGACAAGAGTGGCGGCAGAAGTGCAGCATCATGCCCGTAAAGGCAACCGATGACAAGGCTACATCCTTTGCTGCAAGCCCCATCCTTTTATATAAAACCATAAATTCCGAAAGACATTTATGGACATTTATCCGGCAGCGGATGCACGTTCTGTGAGGCCGGGGACGGTATTTCATTACAAGATATGCCGATGTATTACACTCCCTGACGGTCATTCCATACACGGCACTCTTGCCATTGTCCGATGGGGACAATGGGGAACGCCGCTCGCAGGCTCGCACCGTAATCTGCCTTTTGTATCACTTTTATCCCTCTTTTTTATGAATACAAGACAGAAAACAGCCCGGCATGATGAAGAGTCCGGGATTCCTGAAAGCAAACGGGAAAGGCGTGATTCGACCATCTCATTCCGTGTCAGCAGGACACAACGGGAACATATCGGACGGCTGGCCGACAGGTGCGGCATGACAATCAGTGACTATGTATTGGCCCGGTCATACAATTACAGGCCGAAAGAACGCATGACCCCAAGACAAGAGTTGATACGTGACGAACTCATCATAGTTCGAAGCGACTATGCCAGATACACGTCCATGCTCAACGCCATGCCGCAGGATGAACGCCGGGCGATGTTCCGCAATCAAACCTGGATGGTCGGTGCGTTGCAACTGCTCGGCAGGACTGCGGAAGCCATCACAAAAATCATAGACCGACATTTCGCACCGAACCGAATTCCCGAAAGCCCCAAAATACAGGAACAGACAGAAACAAAAGAAAAGACATGATAGGCAAGGCAAAATCCATAAGTCACGGAATAAACGCCCTCCGATACATCACCGGAGAGTCGAGGAACAAGAAACATCCCGAACTGATATACCACATCAAGGACAACCTGCTTCCGTGCAGACTCGATGCGCAGGGCGTATGGGATATGATAAAAGCCCATGCGCCGACGGGCAAGAACATGATCCGCATTGAAATCAGCCCGGCAAAAGAACACACGGAACATTTCACCCTGAAAGACTGGGAAAGGCTGTGGGACGATTTTGTCCGTGAATTTGACAGCATGGAGTTCAAGGACAGGCATGGTAACGTGTATTCACACAGGACAAACCTTGCCGGAAGCATCTATTCCGTAAGTCTGCATCTGGAATCGAAGAGCGGCATTCCCCACCTGCACGCTGCGGTCTGCCGCAAGGACAAGGACGGCAGAACCAACAACGACCACAACATACATCTCCGCGCACAGTATGCCGCGGAGCGTATAGCCCGGAAACGGGGCTGGACGACAGCAGCGGAAATCCGCAGGACAAACGCCGACGAGGTTGCCCGGGTACTTACGGGTATCCTGCGTTCCATGCCGTCATGGTCATGGAACGATTATGTTGCGAGGGTGCGGAAAAAGGGTTATACACTCGAAGAACGGCGTGACAAGAAAGATGTGTTGCGGGGTTATACGGTCGGTATCGGAGACATTATCTACAAGGCTTCGGAACTTGGCAAAGGCCGCACCCTGATGGCATCAAAGATTGAAACGACGTGGAACAGACTTCACAACCGGTCCGTGACAGAGCTTAAGCAGGAAGGAAACAAGATTCCGGCACAGACTGCAACGCGTTCCGATGCAGACTTGAAAACAACCGGAGACAGACCTGTTGCAGATTATTCTTCATGGCACGACGGAACATCAAGGTATGAGCTTACACAGGATGGCAGGGATTACAGGTTCTATATTCCCGACAATGTCATGCAACTGTTTGATGACGAGTTCGACTACCGGGAAACAGCAAACCACAAGGAGCTTACGGACTATGCAGTGGCTCTGTTTGTCGGCATGATGAATGTCCCAGCTGCCCCGTCGGGTGGCGGAGGCGGCACTTCCAGCGACCTGTCTTGGGGACGGAAAGAGGACGAGGATGAAATGGAACGTGCCCGGCGTTGTGCCCGTGCAGCCATCGCGAAACATGGCAGACAACCTAAAACATCACGCAAACGATAGAAAGGAACTTTATGACAGGCAGAAAATACGATTACAGCAATGAACTGGCGCAGGATGCGCCACAGAGTGAGAACGAAGAACGCAAGGCGGAAGCACGAACCCGACGGCTTGAAGAACGCAGTACTGCATTGGCTGACGAGTTCCGTGATCTGAAACCGGAAATCGGCAGGGCTTACAACCTTCTGCAAAAACTTGTCAATCAGACAGGCACGTTCGCCACCACCATGCTCAACCTGCATGACCTGCTCAAAACCGATTTGCCGATTCGCTTTTCGGAAGAGGACAGGAATATGTTGCAGGATGAGTTGAACAGTATCGCAAGAAAAGCCGCCGGGGAGATCCGTAAGAACGAGAAACGGGTCTCAATACCGCAGGCGGTTTTCTCGTGCATGGTTATATTACTGATACTACTTTCCGTATTCTTTGCTTTGGTCATTTTTGCCAACCGGAAGTTGATTCATTCCGACATACTGACCGAACTGGTGTTTTTGTATTCCATACTCATTGTTCTGACTCTTGCTGCCGTTGCCTATACATTTTATAGACAGAAACATTAAAAAAAGTACAGTTATGGCAACAGTAAAATTAAAATTTCGCCCGTCAACGGTCGCAGACCGTCCGGGCACCATCGTCTATTTTATAACTCACCGCCGGATAGTCAGACAGATTACGACTGGTTATAAAATTTACTCATATGAATGGGATGAAGAACGTAATGATATTGTCATGCTTTCTCAAGTTTCTCCGAATCGTTTAGATACAATCAAGTCAATTCGGGAGAAAATTACCTGGGAGAAAAAACGATTGGACAAAATAATCGTGGTCTTGGAAAATAAAGGACAAGTTTTCTCTGTAGATGATATAGTACAGGAATATCATACTTTGTCTTCAGATAAAACAACCGTTTTTGAATATATTAAGATTCAGATAGAACGCTTGAAAAATGCTGGGAGAGAACGTACAAGCGAGACTTATAAGCAGATGTTTATGAGTTTCATGAAATTTAGAAATGGAGAAGACCTGCATTTCGACATGATTGATGAAAACTTAATCAATCAATACGAAAGCCATATGCGTGCATTCAATTTATGCAGAAACACCACTTCGTTCTATATGCGGATATTGCGCTGTGTCTATAATCGGGCTGTAGAAGACGGTCTTATAGCTCAAAACACTCCATTCAAACGGGTATATACAGGAGTTGACAAGACGTCTAAACGCGCTTTAAGTATAAAAGAAATCAAAAAGATTAAAGATTTGGATTTGACTAATGCACCGACACTTGATTTTGCAAGGGACATGTTCTTGTTTTCTTTCTATATGCGGGGGATGTCATTCATTGATATCGCATACCTGAAGAAAAAAGACCTCTCCAACGGTTTTGTTGTATACAATAGACGTAAAACCGGTCAACAGATGATTGTAAAATGGGAAAAAAGTATGGAAGAAATTGCGAACAAACATCCTAACGAATACAGTACATTTCTGTTTCCAATCATAATTAGTCCAAATATTACAGAACGAAAACAATACTTGAATAAAATGTTGTTGGTAAATAAATATCTGAAAAAAATTGCAAAATTGGCAGGAATAAGCATTCCACTAACGATGTATGTTGCACGTCATTCTTGGGCAAGTATCGCTCAATCCCAAAATATTCCGATGAAAGCAATTAGTCTTGGTATGGGACATGACAATGAGGAAACGACACAAATATATCTTGCCTCTATCCAAACTAATATAATAGATAATGCGAATAGTAAAATTCTGAATCTTTTGAATAAACACAAATAAGGAATCGTATTATCAAAACATATCAGCTATACTTTTGCTACAGTTAATGGTGAATGTTTATATATGCAGCTAATATTTAGCTGCAACAGATTGTTTAGCAAAAGTTTCCACTCTTACATAGAGTGCATAAATCGCTTTCAAAGGTACAAATATATTTGCAGATAGTATGCTTTTCTTTGCAAAAGTTTTACTTCCAAGAATAAATGTTTGACGAAACTGCTCAAACACATTACTTAAACACCTGAATTCCAATAATATGAAGATTTGTACTAACTCTATGTAAGAGTAAGTATAAACTAAATAAAAAAGGTATGTCTATGCAATATTCGTTAATAGCAAATTCAGGGATTCAGATGTTTACTTTTAAATTAAAACTGAATCTTCAAGATAAATTTAAGATGTGGTTTCACGAGTGGTATGACACTAGTAATGGCCAGTGGCGGTTGGATCTGGTGCATGAAGTTATCACTGATGAAACTATGATGTATTATGATAAACATGAATTGTTCGATGGTGGCTATTTAAATGATCCAAGGACTGAATATGATCCTACTGAACTTAAAAATGATGGAATCACACCGTTGCGCATTGATGACGAAATGTATGAGGGAGTCAGAGGTGAACTATATAAATTGACATTCTCTGACAAACATAATGCACTAGCACATTTTGAAAACAAATGGTTACCTGTACCATATTTCTTTAAACGGACAGAAAAGCGATTTAAGTTTAGCCCGATGAACTGGGCTCGCATGAAACTGATACCTCAAAAGAATGATAAAGGCAATATTGACTATTTTGTAATCCTTGCATTTGACACAAGAGCAGGTTATGAATCAACAGAATACAATGAGTATCCTGTTTTCCCAGACCAATATTGTTCTGAGATGAATTTTGCTCTTTGTGATAATGAATTCTTTTTAATGGATTTTTGCTCGCCAAATGAAAAATGGAGTTATATTAACGATCATATCTTTAAACTAGTTTATCCAACAATAGGAAACGTATCTCAAATTAAAGGGGCGAATATTCACAAAATGTCTTATATCGCTTCATATATTTTTCTAATTAATTATTTAGCGCAAAACAAATTATTTCCAAGCATAAAACTATATAAAGATCAGGATGTTGAGGTTCGAAATGTTGACATGGTAATTGATATAGGAAATTCTCGAACAACAGCATTATTAATAGAAGATAATTCAAATTTTAATCAAGTTAGGAAACTAAGTTTAGTTGACTATACGGACATCCTTGGGTTGAGTCAGGGAAACTCTTTCATACGTTCATATAATGAACCCTTTGACATGAGGCTTGCATTTAGGCGTGTAGATTTTGGTTCATTTGGTATAAAAGATAGCAAACAATTTATTTACCCTAGTTTCGTTCGATTAGGGCAAGAAGCAAATTCTTTGATTCACAAGGCTTGCAACTCTGGATGTGAGCAGGAGACATTATCAACGTACTCCAGTCCAAAAAGATATTTATGGGATAATAAACCAAGTAAAAAGGAATGGGAGTTTTTAGTATTACCTGGTGAAAATACTGATCATATACTCAACATTCATGGAATTAGTTCATATTTGAGGAGTGATGGCAGACTTGACATCACAGGCACTGAAGGTGGACGATCTTCTCATTTCTCACGTCGGAGTTTGATGACATTTGCATTTTTAGAAATGTTGACCCAAGCCAATTCACAAATAAATAGTGAAGACTACCGCGTTGATGTTGGATGGAAATCACTACCTCGTAAAATAAAAAGGATTATCGTAACTTGTCCGACAGCAATGTCTAAGATAGAACGTGAAGCATTGGTAAAATGTGCAAAAGATGCGACTATTTTAGCTGGCAAATTCATCTCAGATAACATTACTTCAACAATAGAAATAATACCATCTATTCGCTCTATGAAAGACAGTGATCTCTCATGGTATTACGACGAGGCTACTTGTGCTCAACTAGTATATATATATGGCGAAGTTGGACATAAATACAAAGGGGGTTGTAGCGAATTTTTCAGATTATATGGAAAGACGGCTAATAACGCTGTTCAACCAACATTAACTGTTGGCTCCGTGGATATAGGGGCAGGAACAACAGATATAATGATTAGCGAGTATTCATATGTTAAAGGAGATTTGACTACAATCACACCAGATCCAAAATTCCATGATAGTTTTTATTTTGCTGGTGATGATATGTTAAAAGCACTTGTGAAAAATGTTATGCTTTTGGATGAGAAACACAGTGCTTTTAGAAAGGTTCTACATACACTAAATCCTAATCAATACCGTCAAAAGATAAAAAACTTCTTTGGTCCTGATTATAATGGGCAAACAAATGCTGACCGAATAGCTAGAAGAGACTTTAATATCCAATACTCCATTCCTTTGATGTCTTATTTCCTCGAATTAGCTTCAAAAGGTAGTGGTAACTGCACTGTAAAATTTGAAGATGCATTCAAAGATATTCAACCTAATGAACGTGTTATTTCAGACTTCAAGCAAAGGATGGGAATTGATATTTCCACTCTTTCTTGGGAGTATGACAAGGATTTTGTTGCTGAGATCATAACAAAGGAATTTGAGCCTCTTTTGAAGAAGATAGCTGCAATATTTTATGCATATGCTTGCGACATCATATTATTGTCAGGCAGGCCTTCTTCGCTACCGGCAATAAGAAATATTTTCTTAAAATACTACCCTGTATCTCCTAATAGACTTATAGCTTTAAATAATTATTATGTAGGCGATTGGTATCCATTCTGTCAAAATACTGGATATATAACAAATCCGAAAACTATTGTGGCTATGGGTGGTGTAATAGGACATTATGCATCAGAGTATTCAAACTTAGATAAGTTCTCCATTAACCTTGAAAAACTAAAAAGCAATTTAAAGTCAACAATAAACTATATTGAAGCATCCCGCGATGGGGAGCCGATAGAATATTTAATAACCCCTGAAAAAGCCCAGGGGGAATTAACTGTTAGCAAAATTCCGGATATACTTAATGTACGTCAGTTTGGACTTGCAACTTACCCTTCAAGAGCTTTGTATTCAATTGATTTTAATTATATGAAGCTGGTAAATAGAATTAGAAACAAGGCATTAGATAAAGGAGAGAATCCATCGGATGCTGCAGTTCAATCTATGGCAAATGAAGAAATAGAAGCATACAAAAAACGTATGCCTTTTAAAATAACGATTGACAGAGATCCTGATGACAAAGAGAACCTCTTTATTAGCGGAATTGAAGATAAAAATGGCGTAGAATTATCAGACAGCACCATTGAAATTCATATTCAAAGTTTAGGTGTTGATGATCAATATTGGCTTGACTCTGGCGCATTTGATTTCTAATTGTCAAACAATAATGAATGAATAGCTTATGATTGAAAATATTATAAAAAATAATGATATTATCAGAGAGTCTATTGCTTGGGCTGATAAATATGGTAAAGATGCATTTCCACGAGAAATATTTAAAAATTATCGAAGAAAATTACGACGTATAGGAGATGCCCTTTTTGAAAATTGTTCTGCAGCAGCATATGGTGAAAGTCAGGTTGGAAAATCGTATTTAATGAGCAGTCTATTATCTACTCCAGATATGCCATTTGTTATACAAAACAAAGGTGTATCATATAGTTTTATTGATAAAATTAATCCAAGTGGCGGAAATAACACAAAGCAGGAATCTACAGGAGTTATAACAAGGTTCACTATTCGTCAAGGGAATACCAAGATGAAGGACTTTGTAAAAATTACAAACTTATCTGTCGTTGATATTATTTTGCTGTTAGCAGACTCATACTATAACGACGTTAAAATTGACACAGAAAATGTGTTGATGAAAGAAAATATAGATTTAGCGTTGGATCAAATGTCGGATTTATGGACAGGAAATTCTTCTGTACAAAATATAATTACTGAAGATGATATAAAAGACATTTGTGATTATATCAATGATATTATAGGTAATAATGCTGCAAACATCAGCAAATCGAACTTTTGTAAGATTATTGCACCTGTTATTTCTTGTATTTCTTCTGAGAACTGGGTTAATGTGTTTGGTTTGATATGGAACAATAACTCGGAATTAAATCGACTCTTCAATTTACTAATAAATGAGTACAGAAAGCTAAATTTTGAGACAAATGTATATGTCCCATTCGAAGCAGTTCTCCGAGACAAAGGAACTTTACTAAAGATAGATTGGTTAGATTCTGTTTGTGGTATACATAAAGATACGAATGCAGATGTTTTATACACAGATATATATGATGGAGATGGTAATATCATCGCAAAAGACTTTAGTAAGGCCTATTTGTCTGCATTAATTAGTGAATTAACTTTCATTTTACCTGAAGCAGTTGCTAATGAAAGGAAGTTTCTTAAGAAAATTGATCTATTAGACTTTCCTGGAGCTAGATCAAGAGAAAAGATTAAAGAACAGCAATTAGGTGAGGTTTTACCTACAATTCTTAGACGTGGAAAGGTTGCATATCTTTTCAATAAGTATTCTCGCTCATTCAAGATTAGTGCCGTATTATTCTGTCATCACAATGACCAAAAAACAGAGCCTACTATTGGTGCGACAATTAATAATTGGATTGAAGATAATATTGGTGATACTCCAGAAAAGAGAGCGAAAGTATTATCAAGAACTAATGGGATTGCACCTCTGTTTTTAATCTGTACTAAATTCAATATAGATCTAGAAAGGACCAAGAATGATACCCATGAAACCGCATCTAAATTGGATTCTCACTGGGCACGCTTTAACACGACTATTCCCAAAATAATTGAGCCAGAAAAATGGCTTGATGAATGGGTCCCGCAAGGGGGGACATTTACATCTCAGCATTTTCAGAATGTATATTTGTTGAGAGATTTTTATTGGTCAGCAAAAAATCAGGTATTTGATGGCTACAATGAAAAACTAAATACCACTGAAAACAGCATACATAGTTTTGAAGATTATCCAGAATACTATGAAGATTTGAAAGATAGTTTCTTGAATAACTCATTTGTCAAGAAACATTTCTCCAAGCCACAACAGGCATGGAACGATGTTGCAACGGTCAATAATGATGGCTCTAAGGCTATTATCAGGAATCTTGATGCTATCGCCGAGGTCCTTGATGATGCAAGAAAAGAACGCTATTTACAGCAATTGGTCGAAATTCGGAATGAAATTATCAATAGGCTTCAAGTTTATTATGATCCAAATGATAAAGAGCAGAATAATATAAAAGTCCGCAAGATTACTGGTGATATCAAACTTAAGACTGAGTTTGCTTTTGGAGAAAGACCTGAGTTGTTTGGAAAAATTATAGATGATATGATGGTCTCTTCAACGGATTTGCGTGCTATTGCCTATGATATAATAGTCAGACATATTGAGGAACCTAAAAGTGTCTCATCCATTAAAATGATTCGAGCATTCTGTGAGATTGATATTAATGATGATCGCTCTGTAAACATTCAGAAACTCTATAAAAGATATGATAAAGATGAATTTGAACTTAAGATTTTCTTTTCTGAAATGGGGGTTACAATAGATGACATCATATCAGATGACAGTGAACTATTAGCAACTGTTCCTGATGTTATTGCTAAGCATATTATAGCATACTGGAATGACCATATAAACGGCCTTGTCAAAAATATGGATGCAATTTTACCTCATGCAGATGAGATAGCATTTATGATGACAACATTACTAAATAAACTGGGTGTAAAAAAGGCCATTGCAGATAAAATCAATCAGTACTATACAATGTTTGATAGTTATGGGCTCCCAAATGCTATAGCTGACTATGCATCACTTACTCTAAACAATTTCGTAAGTACAGTGGGCAGAGATTACATGACAGATAGTGATATTCAAAATGTTGCTCAAAAGGCAAAATCATGTCATTTAGAAATAGATTTATCTCCAGCTGCATCAAGTTCAAATATTGCTCCAAGACCTTTGTTGGAAGTCTTGTCTGCATTGGATAATTCTAGAGATACAATGAATAATTCTCGTATTGATTTGGTGACTTTGAAGAAGTTACCTTTCTGGGATAATTATCAAAGATGGGAAAACTTTATAACAATTGGTTTACTCTATGCAAGTGATATTTCTCAAATTGATCCAATCGCAAATGCAGCAGTTAAATCACTAATTGACGCATGTAGTAACTTATATAATTGAAACTATGGCAGAACATGTATTATATGGTAAAAAGAAACTCTGCTATACAGAGGTTATGGATTTTACCGATTTCCAAGGAATCGGTAGAGACCCTCTTTACAAAAGATTTGATAGCGTATATTCAGTTATTGAGAAGAATATAGAACCAGAATATGTTGATTTTCTGGCACATCCCATCTATTCAGTGGATGATGATCAAATTTTATGGTATGTAAAAGATTGGAATAATACTCCTTGTGCATATAAGGATCTGTCAAAAGAGGAAAGAGATAGATATCGTGTTATTAAAGATAAAACTATTGCTTCATATGAAAAGGCGAAGAATAGGCTTACTGGAGAAGACAAACAAATTTTAACTGGTGCCCTGAAACATATAGACGAAGATTTTATGTTTTGTTATGACAACAAAGTTGTTGTTGTAGCATGGGGTATGATGCCTGATACGCACAAGCATGTAGTAAAAGGAGCAGTTATCCATGATTTAAAAATTCAAACTACTCATAAGGTTCATTTTGTTGTAGGTGAGCATGGTATTTTATCAGATAAGTTATCTGGAGTTGTCAGTAGAAATGATGGCGCAATTTTAAGCCATATTGACCTACCTGTGGTTACACCTAAAAAAGGCTTTTCTTTCAAAGGTTGGGATCCAAATCCTATTGGTATTAAGGTTAATAAATCATTAACCTTTACTGCTATGTATGAAGAGATTCCTTATTCAGAAGAAGAAAAAATTGCAGAGAATATAGATGTAGAATTTTTAAGCGAAGCTGGTGGTGAAATTCATGGAAAGAATCACCTTACTATTGAAAAAGGTACATGCATAAATCCGTTAGATATACCTTCTGTTTCAGCGAATGAAGGATATGTATTCGATGGTTGGGACGTAGATACCAATGCTACGTTGTTTTCTGATACAAAAATTACTGCAAAATTTAAAAGGCAACAGGTTACTTGTAGGTTCAATGCTGGGGAACATGGTAGTATTAATGGTCAAGATTCATTCATATATCCCTATGGAACTGTATTTAATAGTGACAATACACCTAAATTAACACCTCAGAAGGGGTATAAATTTATTGGTTGGGATAAATCCCCAATTGATTATGTCCTAAATAATGACACGGCCTTTACGGCTCAATATGAAAGAGTATTTCCTTGGTACAAATCCTTATGGATGTGGTTGACAGGAAAAGGATGTTTGAAATGGTTATTATGGCTGTTACTATTCATTTTATTCTTATTGCTAATTTCGTGGTTAATAAGACAATGCGATTCAGGAACAGAAGTAGTTCCTTCCGATAAAATAGAGACATCTTCCGGTAAGGTGATTGATGATAATGGTACAATTAAAGATATTGTTGGTAATGATGGAAAATTACCGGATAATAATATTGTTGCCCCTATTGTTGGTGAGGACGGCGCAAACCCTCCAATCATCCAAAATCCTGGAGCACCTGATATTGTTGGGAATCGCTTAAATATATATTTTGAGGATGCAAATGTGAATTTAGAACAATTCGTATCTGATTTATCTGTAATATATGACAAAGAGCAATGCAAGGTTATAGGTATGGATAAATATATTCCAATGATTCAGATACTTGTTTCTGAAAATCAACGAAATGTCATACGAGAATCTTTAAACAGTAAATTACCGAATTATAAATTTTTTATTGTTGATGAATCAATATTTACAATTGTTGGAGAAGTTAGTCAAGAATCCTCAAATGTTGGCTGGCATCTTAAAGCGATTGATGTGGAGGAAGGTTGGGAAATTACTAAAGGCGACCCCAATATAATTGTAGCGGTTGTTGATGATGGTATTGATGCCTCTCATGATATACTTAAAGGCAGAATAGTAAAACCATACAATGTTTTTACACAAGATAATCGTTTGAGCACAGGACAAGGTCACGGGACTCATGTCGCTGGACTTGCTGTTGGGTCTGATAAAATGTTCGATAAAGGAGTTTCGGGAATTGCTCCTAAATGCAAGTTAATGCCTGTTCAGGTTTTTGATAATGGAATGTGTACATTCTCTTCAGTCACGAGCGGTATTATGTATGCAATTCATAATGGTGCAAATGTAATTAATGTTTCAATTGGACCAAATTTCAGGGGTCTGGATATATTACCAATTCGAGATCAAGATTACATTGCAAGAACTCAATTCAAAAATGAAGAGAAAGTTTGGAAGCGAATTATCAATGTTGCGAATGACCATAACGCAATAATAGTTTTTGCAGCTGGTAACGATAATATTTTAGCAAGTATTCCACCTGAAAATAGAACAAATTCAACTGTAAATGTAGCTGCAGTTGACATGCAAATTAAAGGAACAGATTTTACAAATTACGGGAATGGCTCGAACATCTCTGCTCCTGGTAAAGGAATTTATAGTTCGGTTCCCATAAATGATTATGCTGTATTTGATGGAACCAGTATGGCTGCACCAATTGTGTCTGGAACAATTGCATTAATGAAAAGCTGTAAACCCGGAGTGGAAATTGCAGACATTCTACACATTTTACAAGCAACAGGTCAGCATATCTCAGATTATGTTCCTCCAATGATTCAAGTTGATGATGCACTAATTGCTCTCAAAACTGGTGTAATTCCAGAATTACCATCAACAGGAAACGATAAAGACAACTCCATTGATTCTCCCAATATTAATTCAGGGGATAGTAAATCTCAAACTGGAGAAAATCCTTTACCGTCAGTGCCTGAAAATAATAAAGACAATATAGTTCCTTCAAATGGTATAAACGATTCAGAAGCTGACAAATCTAATAATTCGGAAAAGCCTGATGTTTCAAAATCTAGTGACGGAACAGATTATGACGCAATTAGGCGGCTTATCGAAGCATACAAAAAGAAAATAAGTGAACTAGAAAAATTATTACCCGAAAATAAATAGAAAGAGATATGGCAATAAACGAAACATTAAAGTTCTCATGGGGACACATCATTGCTTTTGTGGCATTGATAATCATTAGTTACTTATCCTTTATGGGGATAACATATTTAACCAATGGAGATTTCCTATATGCAGGCATTGGAGTATTAATAATTGACGTATTAATAATTTTGTTCTTTATAATCCCTCAAATACTTAAGGGTGCAGATGAAAAGTTTAGAAGAAAAATAATCTTTGAAAGAATTTTATTCTTTGCTGCCCCTATTGTTTTTTTGATTGTAATGTGGCCTTATGCACATTTCTGGAATGTCTTTGAAAATAAAGACAAGATAGAAACAATATTTTCGGAGTCAATTAAAACTACCAAAGGAATGTTTGAATCGTATGAAGAATATGCTAATTCTCGAATTAAAGCTTATGATTTAAAGTTGGCTCATAATAAAACAAATTCTTTAACTAGAAAAAATAAGGTTGATGCTCTAAAATTGCAGCTAATAGATAAAAATTATACTTCACTGAAGAATTCAGCTTTTGAATGGATTGACAATGCTTCAGGAGCTACTGTGTGGAATGCATTCATGATTGGTAATATACAAAAGATAGAAAGTGCTTTGGATAAATGGAACTCAATATTAGTCGAGTTCTCATCAAAGAAAATGATAGATGAAGACAGTGAAACTTTGGCATTTTCTAACATGGATGAGAGTGTTAGATTAGCAAAAGAAAAATTAAGCAGTTTGAGAAATATATACACTTTTAGGCAAAGCCCCAATATAATATCCATTTCGATTGGAATTGCTTTATATATCCTACTGTTATTCCCATATATTATTCAAAGCAGGAATACTAAAAGCACTTACCGAATTTTAGGTTCTGAAAGAAGCCCACATGCTTCCAAAAGGAATAAGAATATAAGTAAGAGAAAAACAAAATACCGAGAAGAGGATGATATAACAATTAACATTAACAACGATAATTATCATCCTAATTCTGGCGATTACGATTCATTTACAATGTAATAGAAATATCATAATATATGAATGAAATAGAACAAATCTTCGACAACATCGATCAATATACAGATAATATTGATGACTTGGTAAGAGCCTTAAAAAAGGCAGGTATTAAAGATTTTGATCAGTTCAGAACTGCAGCACGTGAAGCTGGAGTTCCTGTTAAGAAATCAATTCAAGATAGTATAGCCAAAAAATTTGCGAATTCCGAAGAAGAGGATTGGAATATTGCAATGTCGATAAATACCGAGGAAGCTTACAGGGAATATTTGGATTCTTATCCTGAAGGGAGTCACCGTAATGAAGCAAGAGATTTTATAGCATCATTACAAGAAGTTTCTCAAAATAAGGTGAGTGACGAAATCTGGAAGTCTTTGGATAAATCAAGTGTAAACGCTCTTCAGTCGTTTATTGATCAATATCCAAAAAATGAGCATCAATCAGAAGCTGTAAGACTCTTAAGGGATTTACGAAGAGAGCAGTACTTAGGTGTAGATATTCGAGCATTAGCACGACAAATCAAGGCTATTAGGACAGATGCTAGAATAAATAATCCAGAAAAAGCTATATATGACAAAATTGTAACATACATAAATACTGGTAAAATCACAGTTGATGATTTGCTTTTAGCCATTAAAGAAGATAATAATTTCATTAGTGGTTCTGTAGCTAATTTGCTCTGGGAAAATGGTATAATAACAGATTTCTCAAGGGCAGGAATTGACAGTGACTTCATTGCGCATATGATGTCAAATATTACGCCACAGAAATTTCAGGCACCGAAACCCATTAGTAAGATTACAAAAAGTCCTTGTACTGAAATATATTTTTGGGGGATTCCATCATCTGGAAAAAGTTGTGCATTAGGAGCTATTTTAAGCACAGCAAATAGTGGCCGTGTTGCTCAAAGTATGCAACGTGATCCAGATTGTCAAGGTTATGGCTACATGACTCGTCTAGCGAACTTGTTTAAAACTAATGGTTCTGTTGGAACATTGCCAGAAGGAACAGCTATTTCATCTACATATGAGATGGGATTTACCCTAGAAGATGATGAGCGTAAAGAACACCCTATAACATGTATTGATCTAGCGGGAGAATTAGTAAGATGCATGTATAAACAAGATGCAGGAGAGTCCCTGACAGAAGAACAACAGAATGTACTGAAAACTCTTACAGACATTCTTATTGATAACAGAACAAGTAATAGAAAGATGCACTTCTTTGTGATAGAATATGGCGCTGAAGACAGAGAATATGAAGGCTTGCCACAAAAAGATTACTTAGAAGCGGCAGTTGCTTATATTCAAAGAACTGGCATATTTAAAAAAGACACCGATGGATTATATCTTCTAATCACTAAAGTCGATAAAGTTCATGCTGTTGGTAGAGAATTGCAAGAAAAATTGAAAGACTACATTTCCCAAAACTATCAAGGGTTTTATAATGGATTAAAAAAGATATGTCAAGATAATGAAATTAATAACGGCAAAGTGGACATACAACCGTTTACACTTGGCACCGTATGTTTTCAAAACTATTGTAAGTTTAAAGATGATACGGCAGCTGCAGTTGTTCGAACAATATTAGCTAGATCATATGGCTATAAACCAGGAAAATTGAAAACTTTTTTTGATATTCTAAAGAAATAAGGTTATGGATAAAAATAATAAGTTAGGACTTAAAATAGTCCGCACAAGCCAAGGTTATGTAGAAGGCTTGGAAGTAAATGGGGCACAAGAATGGACAAAGAATATAAGAGATGTTCGCGAAGACTTGAAACATATTGAAAATTTTCAAGGTGATTCCACTGTATTAATGATGAGATGTATTGATAGTGGGAACCTCATTACAATTGCATCTTTAATTGACGGTCGTATTACCGATTGCATAAGTGCATGGATATACATTCCCGATAATTTGATAATCTCGGGAAAGAAGTTAGTGGAAATTATTAACATCACAAAGAATGAAATTTTAGCAGTAATGCAGAACGATTCTTTGCTGAAAGAAATATTCAGCAAAGAATATGAATCTGCTCCAGCTAACCGCATTTATAAAAAATCAAATACTGATCAATATGCATATAGATATTATGGCAAAGGATGTAATTATGAGCTATGGGAATTATTGGATAACATCTATCAGCCATATTATCAGCAGTATAAGAGTGTCTTTTTCATAGATAAATCTTCTCAACTTAGTTGTTCTGTTGGAGATGATCTATCTAATAGACAACTATATACCTCAATTCTGGCAAATACCCCTAAAGTAATTGATGGTTTTGTTCCATATGTCAATGGCAAAATTTTCGATTCACCAATGTATGTATCTAAAGGTGAGGTCATAGAAATTACATGGAAGAAAAAAGATTACGAACCAATTAGAACGCAGACAAAGGCAAATGAAGGCTTTATGTACATTGAGCCTACTGTAAATCAGTATAGACGATTAATTCCTTACGAAGCCATTATGGTCGTCGATGAACGGAGACGATCAATACAAGAATATGAATTGAGTATAAATCACAATAAAGTAAATCCTGGTAATGCGGTACCAGTAAGCGAAGCGGCACTGAACAATGTAAGGATTGATGTTTATGCTGATGAATATGATCCGAAAGGGATAATGGTTGATTTTGTGAAATCCTCACGCATTACTGTACAACTATCAAAAACAAGTTATGAATACAAACTTGCTATTCCATTAGAAAACATTGATGGTTATATAAATCTTGAACCTATAACAACACATAAAAAACTTGAGAAGTCGCCAATTAAAGGCTATGCACCAGAGAGAAGAGGTTTTTCTCGGCATGAAATAACTTATTTGAAATATGCTCCATATAATAAGACTTTTTGGATTCAAGCAGCTATAGTTCTTGGTATAGTGTTGATTTTAGGTGTTGCACTAGGAGCATGGGGCTGGAATAAATTGAAAACTGAAAAATTAATAAATGAGAATAGTTCCCTGAAATATGAAATGAAACAACTTAAATCAAAGGGAGGTTACAACTATAGTCACCAAGAAGATGAAGAAAAAACTCCTAAGCAAGAAGAAAATGTAAAAGATGCAGATGAAGTTTTAGCGTATTTAGATAATAACAATGTTTGGAATCGTGAAAAGATGGAGGGCTTCTCTCAAATTAAAGGTTTATGGGATGCTCTGAACACTCACGATTTTAATAATGTATTAGGATTTGAGAATGTACTTAAGGATTCGGAAAGATTCATGAAATTAGTTCAGGCCATTAAGGCTAATAAAGCTAAAAAATTTACAACAAATTATAATACAAATCAAAATGATTTTGATATAACTATAGAGAAGGTAAAAGACCAAAAAGGTAGAATTAAAAATAAAGGGTATATCCAAGCTTTGTATGATGCTGGAGGTTCTGAAGGAACAAGTAACAATGCTTCTACCCCGGGCTCAAAAGGTAATAATAGCGAACAAGATAATTGGTAATTATGAAAAATACAGGTTCTAAAATTCTGATATTAGGTGTGGTGATAGCAATAGCTGTCGCTGGTGTCTTGGTTTTTTATCCCACTATTGTCGCTCCACCCGTTGATGTCCCAGTTGAAAATCTTCATAAGGCATCATTGGATAATGATATTGCTGGATTTTCTGAAACAGAAGGTTCAGCATTTAATGATTCCATTTACAATACTGTTATTAACAAACTTGAATTGTATAGGACGGAAAAATTTCTTACTGAAGAAAACTTAGATTATGAAACAAAAACTTTGGTACAAAAATATTTGCCAATATTCTCATCTCAATGTTATAAGCGATTTCAGGCTTCAGTATGGAGAGAATCTGATCATAAAGCCATGCTTTCAAGAATATCTAACCTTAGAACGCTAAAAGTTGATTATGGTGAGACAGATGCTGTGACTGGATCATATAGTCAAGATTTGAATAAAATTGAGCACATCATTTCACAATATAATCAAGCGAAAGCAGCTGCAAAACATTCAACTTTCTACTCTGTAAAAGATGCCAATGAAAAGATAAAAACAGCTGAATCATATAAGGTGGATGATTATTTAAAAAATTGTACTGAGCTGGTCAACGATTTGTCTGAAGTGAAGGTGAAGATTGGAAACTCTCATTACTCTAAAGTTATGTCTAAAGTTGCAGAGATGGAAAGATATAGATATATGTCAGAGGAAGCTTTTGGATTGCTGGTAACTTCAGTTAATAATATGATTAATGAATATAATGGCAATCGATCGAACTATGGTAATTCAGCGAAAAATACTGACAATCTCAAAAGTGAAGCTAACGGTTACTACAAGGAAGCTCGTACATATTATGAAAGTTTAAGGAAGCCTGAGATTAGTATAAATTCCAACCAGTGGACATATATGACTTCTCCGAACTCTTCATTTAGGGCATATCAGTCTAATAGCAACTATCACATCTCAAACTCTACGTCGACTATGTCTTTTACTATTAAAGGATATGAAACATTTACTTTTCATATAAGAAGTAATGGCGAATCAGACCATGACTATGTTATGGTTGGAATAGATCGAATACCAACAATAAATTCGAATTATACTTCAACAAAAGGAGCAGCTTCTAGTGGTACTGCTTATTATAACTATAAGACAGTAACCATAAATAACTTGAATAAGACAAATTCATATACGATATATGTCGTATATCGTAAAGATGGTTCTGTGGATAAAGGGACAGATAGAGGATATGTTTTAATTCCTTACGCTAATTAATATAGTATGAAAGCAAGATTACTTATATTGAGTTTAATTCTCTTGGTTTTAGGTCAGTCATTTACATATGGTCAATCTAAAAAAGAAAAGAGTAAGACAGAAAAAGAACTGATTGCATCAATTGATAGTATGCAAATAGTTATTGATTCCTTGGAAATCCAGCTGATGGATAGAGATAGTGTGGCTACCAAAAATATGATAACAATAGATTCATTAAAGAACGCAATCGCTGACCTATCTATTAGAAGTAATCAACGTATAGCTTTTCTTAGGGATTCGATGTCAACAGAAATTGAGACAAGAGATAATGAGATATTGCGAATCCAATCAAATATTGGATTCGTAGATACTTGTATGGTTAAACTTGCCAACAGATGGCTTTATGAGAAGTTTGACAAAGAAAGTGTTGATGAAGCAATCACATATTTTGACAAAATATATAACAACGAGTTGAAAAATGAACTTTCGATTGTTCAGAAACTTCTAAGAGATTATGAACCTGCTTATAGAGAGTTTCAGTCTATTTTAAAGCAAGCACAGGATGATATTGAGAGAACCAGTCCATTTGGCGTTGATGAATATAAAGAAAAGTACATCAGAAGAATACAAACAATGTCATACTATCTCCAGTATTATGAAGGTGATTGGAACATAAGGTACTTAAATGACAAAATAAAGGAGGCCCTGGATCGATTACAAACTCATTCGGATAAAAAACCAGCTGACTTTAATTCGCTATTAGATTAATTTTTTGAACAAATTCGATTCTTTATTTGTACCATAAATGTTTAAGTAATTGTTTATAATGAGAAATATTTTATTATTATCATTAGTCTCACTAGTTTTAGGATCGCAAATTGCTTTTTCTCAAAATATCAAACGCCCCGACACATACAATTACAATCGTGGTGTAGAGGCTATTCAGAACAATGACGCAGAAGAAGCACTTGAATACCTGAACAAAGAATTAGATGATAATCCAAATAACGGATATGCATTGGTTTGGATTGCAACTATACGGAATTATCAGGAAGAATATGGACGTGCATTAACCGCCGCTGATTTGGCAGTAAAGAATATCCCTAAAAAAGACAAACAATATAGAGCCTTTGCATATATTGTTCGTGCAGAAGTTTATGTAAGTCTTAATGAAACAGAAAAGGCTCTTGCCGATTTCTCATCTGCCATAAAAGAAACTCCCGATGATACCGATGTGTATGAAAAACGAGCCAATCTCTATTACTATATGGGAAAATATAATCTGGCAGATAAGGATTATCAAAAGATTATATCCATTGATCCGGGTAGCGTAATGGGATATATGGGAATTGGGCGAAATGCCAATGCGGAAAAAAGATACAGCGATGCGATAGAACAATTTGATTATGTGACCAGACTAGCTTCCGACTATTCTTCTGGATATTCTTTCAGGGCTGAAAGTTATTTGGGACTGAAACAATATGACAAAGCCATTGATGATATTATCCACGCACTTGATATAGATGGGGATAATAAAGCTTTTTATTTGATGCAACAAGTTGCCGATTCTGCCATGGTTCAATTGGTAGCAAAAATGAAAATACAATCCGCAAAATATCCAAACAGTGATTATTGGCCGTATTGTTTGGGAGTGGTTTATGAACGAAGTGGTGCTTATCACAAAGCCATAGAATATTATATCAGTAGTCAAGAAAAGGATCTTTCTCCTATAACGGCATACAGGATTTCAAATTGTTATGGTGGAATGGGGAATTTTCCTTTGGCATTGGAACACATAGACCATGCTATAGCTTTGGACTCAACTGATTATGACTTTGTAATGGCCAAGGCTGATTTATTGTATGAATCCGGTGACGTGAAAAATGCAATCGCAGAATTGGATAAATATGTGAATCACGATCCTGAATTTTACGGAGGGTATTATCGTCGTGGCTGGTACAAGGACAATAGCAAAGACATCGATGGAGCCATTGAAGATTATTCCATGTCAATCATTTTAGAGCCAGGTTACGCTTATGCATATTTGGGGAGAGGAGATATGTATGCTTTAAAAAACGATACTCAATCTGCAAAGGCGGATTTTCAGAAAGTGATAGAACTTGATACTATTCCGAACAATGGCTCGTGTGCGCAATATGCCTATTGGGGCTTGGGAGAAAAGGAAAAAGCAATTGATTTTATGGATAAAGTAATTGCTATTGATCCCGATAATGCTGGCAACTACTATGATGCGGCATGTCTTCATTCAAGAATGGGCGAATTGGAAAAAGCTATTGATTTTTTGCGGATAGCATTTGAAAAAGGTTACCGACGTTTTGCTCATATGGAAATGGATAATGACCTGAATGCGATAAGACAAATGCCTGAATTCAGGGAGTTGGTCGAACAATATAAAAAGATATTTGAATCGGAAATAGCAGAGGATATTGCTGCTGATGTGACTTATGAAGATTATATTGCGGAAATTCCTTTCACTAAAGAGGATGGAGTCTGTAAGGTGAAATGTTCGATAAACGATCTGCCACTATATTTTGTTTTCGATACCGGAGCATCGGATGTTTCGATTTCATCAGTTGAAGCTACCTTTATGATGAAGAACGGCTATTTGAAATCAACAGATGTAATAGGCAAACAGAATTATATGATGGCAAACGGAGAGATAAGTGCTGGTACAGTCCTTAATATTCATAATGTGAATTTTGGAGAATTAAACCTGAATAACATTCGCGCATCAGTTGTCCATAATCAGACTGCTCCTCTTTTATTGGGACAATCTGTTCTGAACCGCTTGGGTAGCATAGAAATAGACAATGTGAGAGGTGTACTTAAAATAACGTACAAAAAGAAAATTGAAAAGAGCAAATGAAGAAAGAAATCAATAGACTTAAAGTAGTGTTAGCTGAAAAGAAACGGACTAACCGTTGGCTCGCAGCTCAATTAGGTAAAAATGAAGCAACAATATCCAAATGGTGTACCAACACAACTCAGCCGAGTTTGGATGATTTAGTTCTTATTGCCAAATGTCTAGAAGTAGATACTAAAGATTTACTTCTTTCCATAATTGAATAAATAATAAGGATGCCACCTGTATGATGTATGGGTGGTATTTTTATATTGAAGTCATGACTCCACATTCCATGGCGAAAGAATATTGCATTTGAAGACAGCAAACAAATAAATTATATTGTTGTTTCGTTTTTGTTACTTATTATCATAAATCACGTTATAATATATTGATTTATAGATATATTATATCTTATATTGGCTAGTAGCCCACTATAACTTCTTCGCTACGCTCCCGAAGTTGTGGGCTCTCCCGAGGGGCTGGGCGTTGCCCCGTCCCACTTAGGACGCTGCCCTAAGAACCCGGCAAGGACTGTCAGCCCTATGCAACCCGACCAAAGAGTGACCCTCTCTTTGGAAACTCCGCTCAGAGGTTTCCACCCCTAAGAACCCCAAGCAGGAAGTGACCCTCTCCCTGCACCCTCCGATTAAGGCTCTGCCTTAATGACCCGATATTTGGAAACAACAGCATAATAAACCAATCCCTATGGCACAAAAGACATCCATCAACATCAAGCCTTGTAATACAGGAAGTAGTGAAGAACACAACAGACGGAGAGCTGAATACCTTGCCCGTATCAACAAAGAAAGGCTATATATCCGTACCGACCTCATGGCTTCAAACGAAGCATGGGTAGCACCTGAATTGGGCAACAGTTCGTTGGCTGACCGCTATAATCAGATTGCCCAAATGGTCAAGGAAAAGACAGGTCGGGCAATGCAGACCAAAGACCGTGAACGGGTGAACAAAAAGACCGGGAAGGTGACCATTGTCCGTGGCAGCACTCCGCTCAAAGAGGGCGTGGTGGTAATCAAGGAAGATACCACAATGGAACAGTTAAAGCATTTTTGCGAGGTGTGCAAGGAACGCTGGGGTATCACACCCCTGCAAGTGTTCATCCACCGTGACGAGGGGCATTACAGCAATCCCGAAGACATTGCCACTTGGAAGCCCAATCTTCACGCACATATCGTCTGGGACTGGATGAATCACGAAACAGGCAAATCCTGCAAGCTGGACGAGAAAGCCATGTGCGAAATGCAGACCGTTTTGGCTGAGTGTCTGGAGATGCAGAGGGGCATCTCAAAGAAGCTGACAGGCAAGGAGCATTTGGAACGAAACGACTTCATCATCGCCAAACAGAAACAGGAAGCCGAAAAGGTCAAAGCCGAAAAGGATGCTGCCCTTGCCGCCAAGGAGAAAGCCGAAGCCGAGCGACAATCTATTGAGGGCAAGAACAAGGCGAAAAAACAATACAGCCTTTCACTTGACAATGAGATTGCCGATAAGGAAAGGCAGCTCAAAGACGAGCGCAAGGCTAAAATGGACAGCATACTGGATAGTGTCGGCAGTATTGTCGGTGTCGGTAAATCCGCAGCGGTTGAAAAGGAAAACACCCAACTGAAAACCGAAATCGAACGTATCAAGAAAGCCTTTCCAAATGCCGTAAAAAACAAGGTGGAAGAACTGACAAAGACACTGGTCGAAGCAAAACAGAGTGCCGAAGCCGAGCGAGACAGGGCTTTGGCGCAAAGCCGCTCATCAATCACAGAGAGGAACGAGGCTGTAAAGCAACTTCAAGCGCAGGAAGCCGATATACAGCAGCGCATCAGCCAAGCGGTTCTTACAGCCACCAAAAAGAAAGACAACACTATCCGTTTGTTGCAGGGGGCATTGGAAGCCAGCCGGAAAATTCTGAATGTCATTGCTGATATTCTCTATCAGGCAAGCGAAGTATTCAGACGAGCCGTCAATGCGATTATCCATTTCGGAACGGAACAGCACAAATCAATATTCGCCCCATCCGAAGCCGCAGACATCAAGAGCGTGATGCAGGAATATGGGGAAACAACTGAAATACAAAAGGCGGTTGGTGACTGGCTGTGTGGCTATGCGGAAGACAGACAGCCTTTTGATGAAATAAAACATCGCCACACACTCAAAGAGGTGGGCGATGTTGCAGAGGGGGCGTATGATTGGAAGATTGAAAAAAATCGAAATAATGGAATTCACTTATAGCATTGCATCAAAAGAATATGTCCTTTATATACCCACGTTTTTCCATATTGGCTCTTATTTTGAAATTAGAGGACACAATGTACGTATTCAAATTTCAATTAAGGGTCTTATCTTTGCATCATATTCGATGTTGCCAAAGTTTATAATTATCAAATTCTTCTTGCAGCGTGTGAGGCCAGTATATAGTAATTCATCAAAAGCTAGATTAAAAGAATTATCTTTTTCATATTTTGGCTCAATAATTAGGAATACAACTTCACTTTCCCAACCCTTAAAGGAATTGATTGTTGATATCTTGACGGTACCACTATTCATCCAGAAGTGTAGCTTCTTATTGTCTCTTATTGATTTATAATTATCAGAATACACTTCGTTTTTAAATTGAGATAATGCCTCTTTGTAGTGTTCTCTAAAAGCCTTGAATGCCTTCAATGGGATATGACATCGGATACATACCTCATTCATATTTGTTTCAAAGGTATCACTATAGGTTTCATATAGGTCATATATAGTAAATAACTTGGCTATGTGCTGTCTAATGGTAATATAATCATTATCATAAAGCCGAGATCGGTTAGGAAAAATCTTCTGTTGAAAATGTTTAGTAATATTTTTGAACCAACCATAATTAGAATTAGTCTCTTGAAGATTTTTGCCTAAAAAATTAAGATGGACCATATACATCACTTCAATCGTTTCCAGCATACTATTTGTCTTTTCATGACTAGCATGGCGATAATACGCATCAAAGATTCTTAAGAGTTTTGTGGTATAGCCCAATATTGTTATATCATTCGGAGATATATTTGAATTCTTGTTCAGGATATTACCCCGGATAATATTATAAAGGGCAACAACTCTATCCCTGTTGTTGCTACTTAATAACATATAATTGATATAACCCTCTTTTTCGAGTGTTTGTCCGAAGAACGTTTCATTCTCCGACATATCATCGATGTCATATTTGTCTTGAAAGATATTTTTCTGGAAAGATTGAGCGAGATCTCGCACTTTGAAATCCGATCTAAAACAATATTTAAGTTCATTCACGCCTCGGACATTGGTCACTACATCCTTTTTTTCTGTAGGCTGCCCATAAATATTCTGTTTCACATCGCCAAACAATACATAGTCACCCTCAGGGTTCCTAAAGAAACTCTTCAAGATAACCATCCAATTACGATGATAATCCTGAATTTCGTCTATAAGTATTGCATCGTACTTAACTATCTTATCTTGATTCTTTTGGAACAGTTCAATATTTCCATAGTACATTCTTTCAAGATACGCTGTTTTCTCTTCAGGAGAAAGATACTCTGGAAATTCGAAATCAATATTTAGGTTGTTTAGTTCTGCATTAATAAATTGGTGATAGTTTATGATTACAAAATTTTCGGCAGAAAACTCTTCATTAACGCGGTTCAGTTTATCATGAATAAAATTCTTTAGAGTAATATTGAATGTGAGTATCAATATTTTGGGATTATTATTACGTGCAAGCGCACGTTTATATGCTTGTACAGCTCTTGCTGCAAGCACGGTTGTTTTTCCAGAACCAAACACTCCTTTGATTCGTTGCTCAAGCGTTGTAGAGTAGATGATTTCTCTCTGTTTTGTCGAGTATTTATAGGCTATTCCTTGTGACTGTAAGTGTATGGAGGGTGATAAAATACGCTTGAAATTTGCATACAGATTATCTTTAAATAGCCAAGAAGTATTTCTTGCTTTCAGATACCTTGATTCAAGAATCTTGTTAAATACAGCTTCCTCAAGGCTATCTCTACCAATAAGATTTATATTGTAATGTAGAAAAGTTTGGTACTTTTTATCGTTACTAAAAGGAGTTACAAGCATGCTATTTAGTTTATATTGCGTTGCACAATGGAAATAAATAGCACATGAAACGATATTGAAATGCCTATAATCCATAATTTTCATTTGAAGTAAATCCTCAATGTGCAAATCATAGAGGTTATTCTTATATTTCAAAACCTGATCGATTGGAGATTTTACAACAGAACCATTTGGAATGTAAATCCATTTCTTCTTATCGTCTAACTTAAAGTTATTAAGATTCCAATCTTTAACTTCGATTATCATCACGCCATATCCTTTACGCATTATTAGAACATCAGGTCTATCACCATTTAAGAAAGGATTAAAATAGATGGAAGACTTAGTAGAAAGCATTTTGGACTATATTAGAGCAGAATATACAGACTATGCAATTATGATTAATGGTGAATGGGGAAGCGGAAAAACATACTTTTGGAATCATAAAATAAAGCCTAAAATTGAGGCAATGCAAGTAAATGGAAAAAGACTTACACCTATATATATGTCTTTGTATGGAATATCAAATTTGGAAGAAATAAGTAAGAAAATATTTATTGAAAC
>OMDZ01000065.1_pt1 | contig 74028 bp, 47 predicted proteins | sample 1673641 | NCBI WGS metagenome assembly OMDZ01 (sample SAMEA103958117, study PRJEB25191) | human gut metagenome | biome: human-associated habitat [ENVO:00009003]; feature: intestine environment [ENVO:2100002]; material: feces | place: Germany | collected 2013/2015
CCGAATATCGCATCCTGCTACGTATGGACGATGCAGATATGCGTCTTACCGAAAAGGCATGGAAACTCGGACTTGTAAAGAGCGACCGTTATGAGTTACTGAAACGGAAGCGTGACTCGATCAATAGTATCATAGAATTCACTCGTAACTATTCGATGAAACCGGCATTAATCAATCCGGTATTGGAGCAATTGGGTACCACTCCCCTTCGCCAAGGATGCAAATTGATCGACCTTATAAACCGTCCGCAAGTTACGCTTGAAAACATGGCGGAGCATGTCAGCGCTTTCCGCCGGGAGCTGGATAAAGTTACTGAAAGAAAAGAAGAAATAATTGAGGCAGCTGAAATCCTGATTAAGTATGAAGGATACATTGGACGTGAACGAATGATCGCAGATAAACTGGCTCGTCTGGAAAGCATCAAAATAAAAGGGAAGTTTGATTATAATGCCATTCAATCCCTATCCACCGAAGCAAGACAGAAGCTAGTGAAGATCGATCCGGAAACGATAGCTCAGGCAAGCCGGATTCCGGGCGTATCACCAAGCGATATAAACGTATTACTGGTGCTTTCGGGCAGATAAAGCGAATACGTTCCACGTGAAACAAAGAATTCAATAAACGCATTAAAAATACTGATTATGAGCAAAGAAACTCTTGCAAAAAGCATTCGGGAAATTCCTGATTTCCCTATTCCGGGAATTCTATTCTACGACGTAACTACATTGTTTAAAGATCCTGCAAGGCTCCAGGAACTTTCAGATACATTGTATAAAATGTACAAGGACAAAGGTATCACGAAAGTGGTAGGCATTGAATCGAGAGGCTTCATTATGGGACCTATTCTCGCCACCCGCTTGGGTGCAGGTTTCATTCCTATCCGCAAGCCCGGAAAGCTTCCTGCAGAAACCATTGAGGAAAGCTACGATAAAGAATATGGCAAAGACACCATTCAGATACATAAGGATGCCCTCAACGAGAACGACGTAGTTTTGCTACATGACGATCTGCTCGCCACAGGCGGAACAATGGAGGCTGCCTGCAAACTAGTACAAAAGATGAATCCGAAGAAAATATATGTAAACTTCATCATAGAACTAAAGGAGTTGCACGGAATAGACTTATTCAACAAAGACGTAGACGTACAGTCGGTACTTTCATTATAAACAAAGAGAAGAGATCTGAGAACCACATGGAGAATAACCCTGAACTTAAAACCAGCGAATATCTGAAAGGAATTGTATTGAACCTTCCGGATAGCCCCGGTATTTACCAATATCTGAATACCGAAGGGGTTATCATATACGTAGGTAAAGCTAAAAACTTAAAGCGAAGGGTCTCCTCCTATTTCAACAAAGAACACGAACCGGGGAAAACAAGAGTACTCGTCAGCAAAATAGCCGATATCCGATACATTGTGGTGAACTCTGAGGAAGACGCTTTGCTGCTGGAGAATAATCTCATCAAGAAATATAAGCCACGGTACAATGTCTTGTTGAAAGATGACAAGACATATCCGTCCATTTGCGTTCAAAACGAGTATTTTCCCCGGATATTCAAGACACGTAAAATCATACGCAACGGTTCCTCTTACTATGGCCCTTACAGCCATGTACCTTCCATGAATGCATTGCTTGATCTTATCAAGCACCTGTATCCGTTACGCACCTGCAACCTGAACCTTTCACCCGAAAATATCCGGGCAGGAAAATTCAATGTTTGTCTGGAATATCATATCAAGAACTGCGCCGGACCTTGCGTCGGGAAGCAATCACTGGATGATTACATGAAAAACATCGGAGAAATCAAGGAAATCCTCAAAGGTAATACGCAGGAAATACAACGGATGCTTTTTCAGCAAATGCAGGAACTGGCTGCCGAAATGAAGTTTGAAGAGGCACAAAAGGTCAAGAGTAGATACATGCTGATTGAAAATTACCGTGCCAAGTCAGAGGTAGTAAGCAATGCTCTGCATAATATCGATGTTTTTTCCATAGAGGAAGACAGCGATGGCAAATCCGCATTTATCAATTATCTGCATATCACAAACGGGGCAATCAACCAGGCTTTTACATTCGAGTACAAGAAACGATTGAATGAAACCAAAGAAGAACTTATCCAACTGGGCATCATTGAAATGAGAGAGCGATACAAGAGCCTTTCACGCGAAATCATCGTGCCTTTCGAGGTGGATATGGAGTTGAAAGACGTGATCTTTACAATACCTCAGCGAGGGGATAAGAAGAAACTGCTGGATCTTTCCATTCTGAATGTAAAGCAGTATAAGGCCGATCGCATGAAGCAAGCCGAAAAGCTGAATCCGGAGCAGCGCAGCGTCCGCTTGATGAAAGAGATACAGGAAGAGTTACACCTTGAACATTTACCCATACAAATAGAGTGTTTTGATAACTCAAATATCCAAGGCTCCGATCCGGTTGCCGCCTGCGTGGTATTCAAGAAAGCCAAACCCTCAAAACAAGACTACCGGAAGTACAATATCAAGACCGTAGTAGGCGCAGACGACTACGCCTCCATGAAAGAAGTCGTAAGACGCCGTTATCAGCGCGCTATTGAAGAGAAAGCAACCCTACCCGACCTCCTTATCACCGACGGTGGAAAGGGGCAAATGGGCGCCGTGAAAGAAGTTCTGGACGAACTAAATCTGAATATCCCCATTGCCGGACTTGCCAAGGATGGCAAACACCGCACATCCGAACTGCTTTATGGCTTTCCACCGCAGACTATCGGTTTAAAACAAAATACTCCCCTGTTCCGATTATTGACGCAAATACAGGATGAAGTACATCGTTTTGCCATTACTTTCCACCGCGAAAAACGCAGTAAGCGACAGATTGCTTCCGAGTTGGATGAGATAAAAGGCATTGGAGAAAAGACTAAAGCAGCTCTGCTAAAAGAGTTTAAAAGCGTAAAGCGCATAAAAGAAGCATCCCTGGAGGCGCTTACGAAGGTTACAGGAGCAGCTAAAGCAAAAGTTATTGAAGAATATTTTAGGAGTTAACCCCTACTTCTACATATTCATACATACAAATTGCAGGCAATCACGAATTTATTCGTAACTTTGCATCCGGAAAAGTTTTAAAAGATTAGGATAAAAAGAACATGAGAGTAGTCATACAACGTGTCGGACACGCTTCTGTTACAATCAACGGAACATGCAAGTCCGCTATAGGGAAAGGGCTTCTGATATTGGTAGGTATTGAGGAAACAGACGGACAAGAAGACATTGACTGGCTTTGCAAAAAAATTGTCAACCTGCGTGTCTTTGACGACGAGAATGGAGTAATGAACAAATCAATCCTCGACATTAACGGTGAAATACTGGTAATCAGTCAGTTCACCTTGCATGCTTCTACAAAGAAGGGTAACCGTCCTTCATATATACGTGCAGCAAAGCCCGATATTTCTGTTCCGCTGTATGAACAGTTTTGCAAAGATTTGAGTTTTCTATTAGGCAAAGAAATAGGTACCGGAGAATTTGGTGCCGACATGAAGGTAGAATTATTGAACGATGGCCCTGTGACCATCTGTATGGATACAAAAAACAAGGAATGATGACATTAGAAGAAGCTCAGCATCAGGTAGATTGCTGGATCAAAAAGTATGGTGTACGCTATTTCAGCGAACTCACCAATATGGCTGTCCTTACTGAAGAGGTAGGTGAACTGGCAAGAGTTATGTCCCGCAAATACGGTGACCAATCCTTCAAAGAAGGAGAAAAAGATAATATCGAAGACGAAATAGCGGATGTCCTCTGGGTACTACTCTGCATTGCCAATCAGACAGGTGTAAACGTCACTGAAGCGTTTGCCCGCAATCTGGAGAAGAAAACCCAACGGGATAACACCCGCCATATCAATAATCCTAAATTGCAAGACCATGGAGAAGAATGAACCTAACCAGAACAAGTATGATGCCGCATTGGCAAAGTACAACACACAGCTGGACGATACGGAAGTAGCTGCCCAGGTAGCGAAAATCATTGCAGAAAAAGTGCCCGGAAACCATACGGAGGAGGTCAAGAAATTCTTGTTCCACTGCATTGATCTCACTACACTGAACACTACGGACAGCGATGAAAGCGTGATGAAATTCACTCAAAAAGTAAATCAGTTCGACGAAGAATTCCCTGATTTGGAGAATGTCGCTGCTATCTGTGTTTACCCTAACTTCGCAGAAATCGTAAAGAGTACCCTGGAAGTAGAGGATGTAAAAATAGCCTGTGTTTCGGCAGGTTTTCCTTCCTCACAAACCTTCACAGAAGTAAAAGTAGCAGAAACCGCCATGGCACTGATGGAAGGTGCAGACGAAATAGATATCGTAATTTCAGTAGGCAAATTCCTGAGTGGAGACTACGAAAACATGTGCGAAGAGATACAGGAACTGAAAGATGTCTGCAAGGAACATCACATGAAAGTGATTCTGGAAACAGGCGCTCTGAAGAGTGCTTCCAATATCATGAAAGCCTCTATCCTATCCATGTATTCGGGCGCAGATTTCATAAAGACATCTACCGGGAAACAACAACCCGCTGCAACCCCGGAAGCTGCTTATGTAATGTGCCGGGCTATTAAAGAATATTACGATAAAACCGGCAATAAAGTAGGTTTCAAACCTGCCGGAGGCATTAATACTGTAAATGACGCTGTCATCTACTACACTATCGTCAAAGAGGTGCTTGGCGAAGAATGGCTCAACAACCAATGGTTCCGCTTGGGCACCAGCCGCCTGGCCAATCTTCTGCTTTCGGACATCAAAGGCATGGAAATGAAGTTCTTCTAAGAGCTTCCATACCATAATAAAAACTAAAGAAGCTTGATAGGAAAAGCGAAACTTTTCCTATCTTTGCGACAACATAAGCCAATAGAGTTTTGGCTAAAGCATTGTATTAGAGAACGTTTCATTTATTACCTTTTTCCTGGAATTCGGCAAAATTCAATCTATGAAAGGTAATGAGCAAACGGGTCTCACGCACTTTCGTGTATATACTCTTGTTATATATCGAATAGGCGTGAGACTGTTGCTTGTATTTCATAGAAGGTTTGCCGAAGCCTCAGGAATGGTACAAGTAACAGTTCTCACGCTTTTTGATAACAAACGTAAAGATAAGAGTATGGAAACAAATTCGGCACCCCTCTTCCATCGGAATCCACAGGCACCTCCTGTGAACCGAAATCGTGAACAAGCCCTTCTCATCGGACTGATGAGCGGAGAGCAAGAGTTTTTTTACACAAACAGTCTGACTACGGGAAGAAGTCGTGAGGAGCTATCCCGACATCTTTCTTTAGCCGTAAGACTAAAAGACAAACCTAACATTCAACTGGTATTTAACTTTCTCAAAGAGGAAGGAGAACGCAGTGCATACAACATCATGATTTCTCTTTTTCTATCGGAGCATAACGAAAAAAAACGCGAAGCACTCATCAAAGAACGCTTTCTTGGCATCGATCGCTTCGTACAATATTGCAGAAATCTGAGTGACTTCCTAGTGTACATCAAAGAGAATAACACAATCGAAATAACCAATGAAGACCTCCAACGAGGTATATTAGCATGGGATTTAGGGCATCTGGTAAGTCTCGCCCGCGTATCTTATGACTATGGACTTTTAGCTGAAGAAGAAGCCTGGAAGTACATAGAATTTGCCGGTAAGAAATGCCGTGAAACATTCGCTTGCTGGAAAGAGATAGGCAAAAGCTTCCTGTTAGGACAAATCATGAGCTATCCCGGCGAAGAGAACTTCCAGGAAGCAATCCGCTATTTCCTGCTTTCGACGGAGAGTCCCGAAAGCCCTTGGGTAAAATGTAAGTTTGGTTGATTATTTATCGCGGTCCACTACATAATCCAAATAAGCAGCAAGGCCGGCTTTTACATCTGAATCAGGCAAGGACGCCAATAATGAAAGTGCTTTTTCCTTATAGGCAAACATGGTCTGCACTGCATATTCAATGCCACCTTGTTGCTTGGCAAATTCGATTAATCGGGCGATTTCATCGGCCGAGGCAGTACCATTTTTCACTTTGACGGCAATCTCTTCCGCACTTTCATCCTTGGTAGAGTTCAAGGCATAAAGAACGGGAAGGGTCAGTTTGCCTTCCAACATATCGTTTCCTGTTGGCTTACCTATCTCCTTACTATCATAATAGTCGAATATATCATCCTTAATTTGGAAGCAAAGACCGATATATTCACCGAACTGGCGCGCAAATTCCGCCTGTTCATCGGTCACTCCTACCGAGAGAGCACCCGATTTGGTACAAGCTGCAAAGAGCACAGCCGTCTTCTTACGGATCACATCAAAATAGATTTCTTCGGAGAATTGGAGATTACTTACATTAGAAAGTTGAAGAAGTTCTCCCTCGGACAAATTCTGTCCCAGACGGGAAACCACATCAATAATAGCGTAATTATGCGTCTTGCCTACCTGCACAAGTGCAGTTGCCAAAAGGTAGTCACCCACCAGTACCGCTACCTTATTATTATAAATAGCATTCACCGACAGCTGTCCGCGACGCTCGGTGCTTTCATCCACCACATCATCGTGTACCAGACTGGCCGTATGTAATAATTCAAGGGAAACCGCCGCATGAAGTGATTCGGGACAAATCCGTCCATATAGCTTTGCCACAAGCAGCAGCAAAATCGGACGCATCATCTTCCCATTCTTTTGTCGAATGTGTGAGATTACTTCATTCAGCAAAAAGTTGGAACTGGTAAGCGAATTGTCAAACAGCTTTTTGAAATCGTCCAGTTCTGCCGCTATCGGAGTTTTTATGAGTGATGAGTTGTCCATGCATCGCTATTTTCCCACAAAAATAGTAATAAAACACTTAATACGGTATTTTTTTGTACTTTTACCATGAAAAAAAGGATAAATATATGAATTCTGACGATAAACTGTTTCTTCTCGATGCCTATGCATTGATATATCGCGCCTATTACGCGTTCATCAAGAGCCCTCGGATTAACTCCAAAGGGTTCAATACTTCCGCCATTCTGGGCTTTGTAAATACCCTGGAAGAAGTACTCAAAAAAGAGAACCCTACTCACATCGGAGTCGCTTTCGATCCCGCCGGACCGACCTTCCGCCATGAGGCCTACGAACAATATAAGGCACAACGTGAGGAAACTCCGGAAGCTATCCGCCTTTCCGTACCTATTATAAAGGATATTATACGTGCATACCGCATTCCCATCCTGGAAGTAGCGGGATACGAAGCTGACGACGTCATCGGCACGCTTGCCACTGAGGCAGGGCAACAAGGCATCACCACTTACATGATGACTCCCGATAAGGACTATGGCCAATTAGTATCTGAAAATGTATTCATGTACCGTCCCAAACATACCGGCGGGTTTGAGGTTATGGGAATAGAACAGGTAAAAGCTAAATTCGACATTCAGTCCACCCAGCAGGTTATTGACATGCTGGGATTAATGGGGGATGCTTCCGATAATATTCCCGGATGTCCCGGCGTCGGAGAGAAAACCGCACAAAAGCTGATCAGTGAATTCGGCAGTATCGAAAATCTTCTGGAGCACACCGATAAACTAAAAGGTGCATTGAAGACGAAAGTCGAAAATAACCGGGAAATGATTATCTTCTCCAAATTCCTTGCAACAATCAAAATCGATGTTCCCATCAAACTTGACATGAAAGCTCTCGTTCGTGAAGAACCGAATGAAGAAGAACTCAGGAAAATTTTCGAAGAATTGGAATTCCGTACACTCATTGACCGTGTACTCAAGAAGAGTAGTTCCCCCTCCCCTTCTTCCGTTGCTCCCGATCTTTTTTCACCAGGCCCGCTTTTTACTCAAAATAACGGTCCGGTTCAAGGCAATTTGTTTGAAGAATTTGCGTCCAACGGGCCGGAAGATTCCAAAAATTCAAATCTCGCGCGTTTAGAAACCATCAATGCCGACTATCAACTCATTGATACAGAAGAGAAAAGGAGCAAAATTATTAAAAAGTTGCTTACAACGAAAATTCTCTCAATAGATACAGAAACCACTTCAGCCGAACCAATGGAAGCAGAATTGGTAGGGATGAGCTTCAGCGATACCGAAAATCAGGCCTATTATGTTCCGGTTCCGGCAGAACGGGAAGAAGCGTTAAAAATAGTAAATGAGTTCCGGCCGCTCTACGAAAATGAAACTTCAATGAAAGTCGGACAAAATATCAAGTACGATATTCTTGTTCTTCAAAATTACGGGATGGAAGTGAAAGGTGAACTTTTCGACACCATGATCGCACATTACGTTTTGCAACCCGAACTTCGTCATAACATGGATTATCTGGCAGAAATTTATCTGCATTATCAAACCATCCACATTGATGAACTTATCGGCCCGAGAGGAAAGAATCAAAAGAACATGCGGGACCTTCCACCAGAAGAAGTTTATAAATATGCATGCGAAGATGCAGACATTACTTTAAAGCTAAAGAATGTACTTGAAGAAGAATTGAAGAAACAGGGGGTTGAACATCTCTTCTATGAAATAGAAATGCCGCTCGTACGCGTACTCGCCAATCTGGAAAATAACGGGGTGCGCATTGATACCGAAGCGCTGAAACAAACCTCCGAACATTTCACTGTCCGCCTGCAAGAGATAGAAAAAGAAATCTATGAACTGGCAGAGGAAACGTTCAATATAGCTTCACCCAAGCAGGTGGGCGAAATCCTGTTCGACAAACTGAAGATTACGGATAAGGCGAAGAAAACCAAGACAGGACAATACGTCACTTCGGAAGAGGTGCTGGAAAGCCTGCGCAATAAACATGAGATTATCGGAAAGATCCTCGAATACCGTGGATTGAAGAAATTATTAGGAACATATATCGATGCTCTCCCCCTGCTGATCAATCCACGCACAGGGCGTATTCATACTTCTTTTAACCAGGCAGTCACAGCTACCGGACGACTCAGTTCCAGCAACCCGAACCTGCAAAACATTCCTATCCGCGACGAAGACGGTAAGGAAATCCGTAAAGCCTTCATTCCGGACGATGGTTGCGAGTTCTTCTCCGCCGACTATTCACAGATAGAGTTGCGCATTATGGCGCATCTAAGCGAAGATAAGAATATGATTGACGCCTTCCTCAGTGGTTATGATATTCATGCCGCCACTGCCGCTAAAATATATAAGGTAGATATAAAGGACGTCACTTCCGACATGCGTCGCAAAGCTAAGACAGCCAATTTCGGTATCATCTACGGTATTTCTATCTTTGGATTGGCAGAACGTATGAATGTGGACCGTAAAGAAGCCAAAGAATTGATCGACGGATATTTCGAAACCTACCCGCAAGTTCGTGAATATATGGATAAAAGTATTCAGATAGCACGCGAACAAGGATATGTGGAAACGATCTTCCACCGCAAACGTTTCCTGCCCGATATCAACTCCCGCAACGCAACCGTACGCGGATATGCAGAGCGCAATGCCATCAATGCGCCTATCCAGGGAAGTGCAGCTGATATCATTAAAGTTGCCATGGCACGCATCTACAAACGCTTTCAAAGTAACAATCTGAAAGCAAAGATGATTTTACAGGTCCATGACGAACTAAATTTCAGCGTTCCAGAGGCTGAAAAAGAGTTTGTGCAACAAATTGTAATTGAAGAAATGGAACGCGCATATCGCATGCACGTACCCCTGAGAGCCGATTGTGGGTGGGGAAAGAACTGGTTGGAAGCCCATTAATTCCACCTATAACTTTATTTAACTTACAATCAGAAAGCAACTGAAGTAATCTGTTCGAAATACAGTTTGCTCACCATAATATCCGGCAACATCACTGCCGGATATTTTTTTGTCATCAATCTTGGCAAAAAGAAAGCATAAGAAAGCAATCACATCTGACATTTTGACTATATTTAATTCATATATGATATTTATGTCAATTAAATACGTACCTTTGCAGCGAATTCAATGACATATTGATAGAATATAGTAAGAGATAACTTAAAAACATATAGAACCATGAGAACAAAAGTATTTTTAAAAACAGTTGCTTTATCAGCAGTTATTCTTTTTAGTGCTATGGCAGCTTCTACAGCTAACAAAAACAACCTTATTTACAATTCGGAAGAGAAAGACGGAATGATGGTTGGGCAAACCGTTTACAAGATGGACAGTGGAACTTTAGCAAACTACATGAAGTATAGCTACAAGTATGATGACCAAAAACGTATGACGGAAAGCGAAACTATGAAGTGGAATAGCCAAAAGAATACTTGGGAAAACGACCTCCGCATTTGCTACGCCTATCAGGGAAAAAGTATCACTACCACTTATTATAAATGGAACAGCAAACAAAAAGCATACGTCCTTGTACCTGACATGACGGTTACAATGGACAATCCAAGCCTGTAAATCTTACAGATACTCTCTTAAAATTCTAACAAATTGAACAAACCGAAACCTTTATAAGTTTTGTACACCAATGAAAGCCGGAATACGCGATGTATTCCGGCTTTTTTCATAACTTTGCCTTTCAAAAAAAACATCTATTTATGATACCTGCCAACCTCACCCACTACATTGAAACAGAAATCATTCCACGTTATGAGAAGTTCGACAAGGCTCATAACCTCTCGCACGTACAGGCCGTTATAAAAGAGAGCCTTTCACTTGCCAAACAGTATGATGTAAATGAAAGTATGGCATATACTATTGCCGCTTACCACGACACCGGGCTTTGTCATGATCGTGCTACACATCACCTAATTTCAGGTGAGATTCTGAAGCAAGATGTCACTCTCCGCCAATGGTTTAATGAAATAGAAATAGAAACAATGAAAGAAGCGGTAGAAGATCATCGGGCATCTACGGACCATGAACCTCGGAGTATTTACGGAAAAATAGTCGCAGAAGCAGATCGCGTGATTGACCCCACTATCACTCTACGCCGCACGGTACAATACGGACTGAAACAACAACCAGAAGCAGATAAAGAATGGCACTATCAACGTTTTCATCAGCATTTAATGGACAAATATGCGCCTGGAGGATATCTGAAGCTCTGGCTTCCAGACTCCAAGAATACAGAACGCCTGAAAGAGCTACAAACTATTATCCTAAACGAAGAGTTGCTCAAAAAAACATTCAACAAATTATTTTCAGAAGAAAAAAACAATTAAACCTCCAATAATGAAAGCACTTTATTATAATGCCATACTTGGCATATTACTATCCTTTCCCTCATTTTTGAAAGCGCAAATCAGACCTTTTGAACCACTTAATCCAGACAGGATATTCTTTAAGGGAAAGGTTGTGGATACAGATAACAACGCTCTCCCCAAGGTAAGTATCTACATACCCGGAAGTATGCGTGGAACAATTTCAGACTCAAACGGAAATTTCTACATAGATGCCAAACCTAAAGAAACCCTATACTTTACCTATGCAGGAAAAGAAGATGCATACAGACAATTACAGGAGAAAGATACTACCGGCTTCATAGTACAAATGCAACCACGTATTCAAAGATTGAAAAATGTACATGTAAGAAAAGATAAGAAAATCATTGAAAAAGGTGAACCTTATGAAGACGACCGTGATGGTACGTTTGAACTTGTATATGCAGATGCCTATTTCCCAGATGGTGAAGAAGCTTTATACAAATTCTTCAAAGAAAACCAACAATATCCTCAGGAAGCTTTTAAGCAAGGAGAAGAAGGAGAAGTACTAATACAGTTCACTATTGATGAAAAGGGTAAAGCTACCGATCCCAAAATCCTCCGGAGTGTATCACCAATGCTGGATCAAGAGGCAAAACGCCTCGTTCTTTCCATGCCAGCTTGGAAGCCTGCCAGACAAAGAGGTTTGTGTGTAGAAAGTACCTTTATATTGCCTGTCTATTTCCATATAGATATATGGAAACAATATACAGAATAACGCTACATAGCATTGAAAGACATAGGACAACGTTAATTAAAACCTAATCTTTTATCAGATAAACAGAAGAATACCTATCTTTGCAGCAAGAAAATAAGTAATAACAAAATAGATAATGGCTTTACAATGTGGTATTGTTGGTTTGCCGAACGTAGGTAAATCAACACTTTTCAACTGTCTGTCAAACGCAAAAGCGCAGGCAGCAAACTTTCCTTTCTGTACAATAGAACCGAATGTAGGTGTAATCACCGTACCCGATGAGCGCTTGAATAAGCTCGCCGACCTGGTACATCCGCAACGAATTGTCCCCACTACAGTGGAAATCGTGGATATCGCCGGATTGGTAAAAGGTGCCAGCAAAGGTGAAGGATTAGGTAATAAATTTCTCGCAAATATCCGAGAAACAGACGCTATCATCCATGTGCTGCGTTGCTTCGACGACGAAAACGTGACACATGTAGACGGAAGCGTAAACCCCGTACGTGACAAGGAAATCATCGATTATGAGCTTCAACTGAAAGACCTTGAAACCATCGAGTCACGCATACAGAAAGTACAAAAGCAAGCGCAGACCGGTGGAGACAAGACCGCTAAACTGGCCTATGACGTACTGGTAAAGTACAAAGAAGCACTGGAGCAAGGCAAATCAGCACGCACCGTAGTCTTTGAAACTAAAGATGAGATAAAACTTGCCCGCGAACTCTTCCTGCTGACTTCCAAACCTGTGATGTACGTATGCAACGTAGATGAAGCAAGTGCTGTAAAAGGTAATAAATACGTAGATATGGTACGGGAATCCGTCAAGGATGAGAATGCCGAAATATTGGTGGTAGCCGCCAAAACAGAAGCGGATATTGCCGAACTGGAAACTTATGAGGATCGCCAGATGTTCCTCGAAGAAGTAGGACTGGAAGAGTCAGGTGTAAGCCGCCTCATCAAGTCAGCCTACAGCCTGCTGAACCTGCAAACTTACTTCACTGCCGGTGTACAAGAAGTACGTGCCTGGACGTATGAAAAAGGCTGGAAAGCTCCGCAATGCGCCGGCGTTATCCATACAGACTTTGAGAAGGGATTCATTCGCGCTGAAGTTATCAAGTACGAAGACTTTCTGCAATATGGCAGCGAAGCTGCTGTAAAAGAAGCCGGAAAGCTGGGCGTGGAAGGAAAAGAATACATAGTGCAGGATGGCGATATCATGCACTTCCGGTTTAACGTATAATCAATTACAGGTTATGAAATATCTCATAGCCGGTACAGGCGGCGTAGGAGGCAGTATCGCCGCTTTTCTTTCTCTTGCCGGGAAAGATGTGACTTGTATAGCCCGCGGCGAACACTTGACTGCCATACGCGAACATGGATTGCGTCTGCACTCTGATCTGAAAGGTGAACATACACTACCGGTAAAAGCATATACTGCCGAAGAATATAACGGCAGTGCCGATGTCATTTTCGTATGTGTCAAAGGCTATTCGGTTGATTCTATCACTGACCTGATCAAGCGTGTATCGCATAAAGACACTATTGTCATCCCTATTCTCAATGTATATGGGACAGGTCCGCGCATTCAGCGCCTTGTACCCGGAGTAACGGTACTGGACGGCTGTATTTACATTGTCGGTTTCGTATCAGGTAAAGGCGAAATTACCCAGATGGGAAAGATATTCCGCTTGGTTTACGGAGCACATAAAGGCACGGTTGTTCCCCGTGGAACGTTGGAGGCTGTTCGGCAGGATTTAGAAGAAAGTGGCATCAAAGCAGAGATATCTCCGGACATCAATCGGGATACCTTTGTGAAGTGGTCTTTCATCTCTGCCATGGCTGTTACCGGAGCTTATTACGATGTGCCTATGGGCGAAGTACAAAAGCCCGGCAAGGTTCGGGATACATTCATTGGTCTTTCAGAAGAAAGTGCCGCTTTGGGCCGGAAATTGGGTATTGAGTTCAAAGAAGACATTGTGGAGTATAACCTCAAAGTAATCGACAAACTTGCCCCGGAAAGTACCGCCTCCATGCAGAAGGATATAGCCAAAGGACATGAAAGCGAAGTACAAGGACTGCTATTCGATATGATTACTGCTGCTGAGGAACAAGGAATCGACATTCCGACGTATCGGATGGTGGCGGAGAAGTTCAGAAGTTGAAACAATAAACTTAATAAAAAAATATATTATGCTTCCATTACTCAGCATCAATTGGGACCCAAACCCCGAACTATTCAATCTGTTCGGTCATATTCCCGTACGCTATTATGGTCTGTTATGGGTCATCGGTATCGCCTGTTCCTATTTCGTAGTCCGTTACCAGTACAGAGACAAAAAAATCGGCGATGACAAGTTTGAACCGCTGTTCTTTTACTGCTTTTTCGGCATCCTCATCGGAGCACGCCTGGGGCATTGCCTGTTCTATCAGCCGGAATACTATCTTCATCATTTCTGGGAGATGATATTGCCTATACAGTTCCTGCCCGATGGAGGTTGGAAATGGACCGGCTATGCAGGTCTCGCCAGTCATGGAGGCACGCTGGGGCTGATGATAGCCCTATGGCTGTACTGCCGCAAGATGAAAATGCACTATATGGACGTATTGGACATGATTGCCGTAGCAACTCCTATCTGCGCCTGCTTCATCCGCCTTGCCAATCTGATGAATTCTGAAATTATCGGCAAAGCGACTGATGTGCCTTGGGCATTTGTATTCGAACGGGTAGATATGCTTCCCCGGCATCCGGCACAGCTTTACGAAGCAATCGCCTACTTCATTTTCTTCCTGCTGATGATTTTCCTGTATAAGAATTACGGCAAGAAGCTGCATCGTGGTTTCTTCTTCGGACTCTGTCTGACAGAAATTTTTGTATTCCGCTTCTTCGTAGAATTCCTGAAAGAGAATCAGGTAGATTTCGAGAATAGCATGTCACTGAATATGGGACAATGGCTCAGTGTTCCGTTTGTAATCATAGGAGTGTATTTCATGTTCTTCTACGGAAAGAAGAAAACACAGAAATAAAAGAAAAATGAGGATGTATCAGACACGATTCTGATGCATCCTCATTTACACTATTTACGTTGCCACTTACTCTTCGAGGCATGCTCCCGCTTCAGAATATCACTTAAGGGAACTTCAAATATCTTGGCCTCAACCCATGCCACAAAATCGAACTTACGTAAAATCTGAGTCTCATATTTATCCGCATACAAAGTATGAACCTCTTCCGCCATGCTTTCCCATATTCTCGCTCGCTTTTTCCGATTCGTATCAACGAAAGAGTAATTCAGAAATTTAAGCAGAAATGATTCTACCTTCAGATTATACCCTTTGTTTTTGGACATTTCCCGCTTAATAGAGCGAACTTCGGACTGGATATAGTCTACATCCCCCAACTCATAATGAATCATCACATTCACGATCCTAATGGTGCGAAACAGTGGCAGAGAATATAGGTGTCCTCTCCCGATAGTCGTACTCAACCGTTTCCGGGCTTTCCTGTACTCCCCGTTCCCCAAATGGATCAAGGCGACATACAAGGACATTTCCGCCTGTTGCTGTTCTTTTAATAAGGCCATTTTATCAATCAGCGAAGCCTGATGTTCAGCAATCCACAAACCCGCCTGTTCAAACTCTCCTCTATCGATATAGGAAAATAGCCTGTATATGAATATCACATAAGTTACATTCAACTGAAAACTCGATGACGGTGAAGACAGTTTCTCCAACTTCCCTATAAAGTAATCCATACCCTCATAGTTATGCATAATGCGAAGACTCTCTAACATTCCTTCTACAGTCATCAGATAATATACCGGAGGATTATTCCACAGATGCGTATTCTCCTCGAACAGCTTGTTCAGTTCCACAAATGAATTGAAGGCTGCTCTGTAATCTCCCACCATCATAAAGTAATTGGCCTGAAAAAGCTGGTGGTTTTTCTTTATCTCAAAGTTTTCGACGCCTGCACTTGCCACGATACTGATCTCACTCGTCACCAGATCATCCAACTTCTGTGTTTCCTCCAATGATCGTGAAGCTCCCCTATTAAGCATTCTCAACTTCAATAACTCATGCAATGAAGACTGTTCATTCAGCTGCCTGATATTCTTTAGGGTATTATTCATCTTATATTGCTTGTTCAGGAGCTTCTTTTCATCCACCTCTTCGAAATCCAGAGTCAAGAGATAATTCAGTTCCAGCCTTTGCGCCACAAGCAGTGCAAAATGATTCTCATAATAGACAGCTTTTTCCTTCACTTTTTTCAGTACCTGGAAGCACTCCTGATACATTGATTTCTCATACAACACCCTGGCATGCAGCAGCTCATTGAATAACAGATAATAGCTATCCTGCTCTGTTCTCAGTTTTGTCAATATCTCTATCAGCAGATCAAACAGGTAAATAACCACCGTATTGAAAGAAGAAGTAGGTTTTGCTTTCAGAAAGCATTGTTTCAACTCCTCAGGATCGCTTATCTTCTTATCATCAATCAACCTGAAAAGAAAGATATAATCTTTCTCCGGCTTATTGGATATATACATGGAGAACTCTTTCTTCTCTTGTTTCGTGAGACTATTAATCAATTGAATGAGTGATTCGGACTTCAACATAGCATTAGCAGATTTATAAAAACACATCTTAGCGAAAGCAAGGTAGAGAAAAAAACGAAAGAAAGCAATCTTTTCACGGAATAATATAGCTTTTACCTATATTACAAATATTAAAATAAAGCATATAACACAAATACAAACAGATGCATATCAACTATTTAGCACATCAATTAACAGAATTATATAATTTTACCAGTATTATATTTGTGCTCTTTTTGTTTGCTTATGTATTATGTATCGCATACTTTTGGCATAGAAAAAGAAAGCACAGTTCCCGATTATTTAATCTTAAACTAATAAAATAGCCATGAGCAAAAATATTATTGTAATAGGTAGTTGTAATACAGATATGGTCATCAAAGCTGACCGTCTTCCCGTACCGGGAGAAACAATCATAGGTGGTAGTTTCATGATGAATCCCGGAGGCAAAGGAGCCAACCAAGCTGTAGCTGCTGCCAGACTAAAGGGGAATGTACACTTCATTGCCAAAACCGGAAACGACCTGTTCGGCAAACGTTCCATAGAACAATATGAAGACGAAGGAATCCATGTTGAAAATATCTATTCAGATCTCACACTTCCTTCAGGTGTAGCGCTAATTATGGTGGATATGAATGGAGAAAACAGCATCGCCATCGCTTCCGGAGCCAATGGTTCATTGAGTCCCGAAGACATCCGGAAGGCACAGCCTACCATTGAAAAAGGTGACATCTTGTTGATGCAACTGGAAATTCCCATAGAAACAGTGGAATATGCCGCTCAGATAGCCAGCGAACAGGGTATCAAAGTAATCCTGAATCCGGCACCCGCCCGGGCACTCTCCAACAAATTATTACAGAACCTGTATATGATCATTCCCAATGAAACGGAAGCTGAAATACTCTCGGGAATCAAAGTGACCGATTGGGAAAGCGCCCGTAGAGCCGCGGATATTATCAGTGCCAAAGGAGTGGATATCGTGGTTATCACTCTTGGTTCCAAAGGAGCACTGATTAAAGAGAAAGATACATTTCATGAAGTGCCCGTACCCAAAGTTAAAGCCGTAGATACTACAGCAGCGGGAGACACTTTCTGCGGTGCATTGTGCGTCGCTTTATCCGAAGATGTAGATGTGTTGAATGCAGTTAAATTCGCAAATAAATGTGCATCCATCACTGTGACCCGAATGGGAGCCCAGCCCTCCCTACCCTATCGTAAAGAAATTGATGTTTTATAAATAGTAATTTAAAAATCTAATACCATGTTTATAGTCGACAGTTATTCATTAGCAGTTATTTTCTGCGTTGTCACGATGCTTTGTTGGGGTTCGTGGGGTAATACACAGAAACTTGCCGGGAAAACCTGGCGTTACGAATTGTTCTACTGGGATTACGTAATCGGTATCCTTGCCTTCTCTCTCCTCTTAGGTTTCACCCTGGGTAGTACGGGAGATGCCGGACGCGGTTTTGCTGAGGATTTGAAGCAGATCAGTATGGAGAACTATGCAAGCGCTTTTGCAGGAGGTGTCATATTCAATCTGTCCAACATCCTCTTATCAGCTTCCGTTTCTATGGCAGGGCTTACGGTAGCATTCCCCTTAGGAGTCGGCATAGCCTTGGTATTAGGTGTTTTCGTCAATTATTTCGGTGAGCCTAAAGGTGATGCAGTAATTCTGTTCAGTGGTGTGGCACTCGTTGTATTAGCCATAATCTTTAATGCCATAGCTGCCGGAAAGATGAATCAGAAAGGAAGCAGCATCAATAAGAAAGGGATTATCATTGCCATTATAGCCGGTGTACTGATGTCTTTCTTCTATCGGTTTGTTGCTGCCGCCATGGACTTGAACAATTTTGAGTCACCTACCCCCACAATGGCTACTCCATATTCAGCATTCTTTATATTCGCAATAGGTATCTTCATAAGCAATTTCATTATCAATACCATCGTGATGAAAAAGCCGTTTGTAGGCACTCCCGTGAGCTATAAGGAGTATTTCCAAGGCAAGTTCAGCACACACATGGTCGGAGTGCTGGGAGGAGCTATTTGGGGATTGGGTACGGCTCTCAGTTATATTGCAGCAGGAAAAGCCGGTGCAGCTATTTCTTACGCACTAGGACAAGGAGCACCCATGATTGCAGCCTTGTGGGGCATATTTATCTGGAAAGAATTCAAAGGCTCTTCCCGTGCGGTAAATATTCTTCTGGCCTGCATGTTCGTTCTGTTTATATCCGGTTTAGGAGCAATTATTATCTCCGGAGCTAATTAAAAAAGAACTCCCGCCCCTCTCCTTTGTGCTTTCTTTTTCTATTATCTCAAAGATAAGAGGGGAGGAGAAATAAAAGCTTTAAAACCAAAAATCTTGTATCAACAAAAAACGTAAAATTATGAGAGTTATCAACATCTTGTTATACTGCTTCCTACTTACCATACTAGCATGCAGTAATACTAATGAGCCTGAACGACCTCCTGCCGTCCATCCTCAAAAACTAATAGTGGAAGGAAAGCCATTCTTAATGTTAGGAGCCCAACTGCGCACAGACTATTTCCTGCAATTAGATAAAAAAACTCTAAATGAACTGGAACCGTATTTTGAACTGGCAGCTAATATGAACATATTAGTCATACAAGTTCCTGTTGGTTGGAGGGATATAGAAGTGCAAAAAGACATCTATAACACAGAACTGGTAGAAAAGTATATCGAACTGTGCGACAAATACCAGATGAAACTGGAAATCTTATGGTTTGGTAGTTATATGTGCGGATATTCTGTAGAGGGGTATATACCGGAGTATATAGTAAATGATCCTGTGACTTATCCCGATCTCAAACCAGATGCTGCTTTTGACGGATGGTTAGGAAAGCACTATTACTTGAAACCTAATACACCTGCTTTGGTAGAGCGTGAATCAAAGGCTTTGGGAAAAATGATGGAAGCCATCTACAACTATGACAATATACATAACCAAAAACACACGGTCATAGGTATTCAAATTGAAAATGAACCGGATATGCTGGCAACCCGGCATAACGAAGCACACGGGTATACACCGGAGCAAATATGGCCCGACCTAATAATCATGCTGGACAAGTTAGGACAAGTAGTCAAAAGTTCTCCATACGATTGCTACACACGGGTAAATCAGACAACAACCTATCCTGAATATCTAACTAAAAGTACAGCTATTGCAATTACTGAAGGTATCGATTATGTAGGAGTAGATCCTTACGAAAATAGTATCCAAGCTATAGACGGAAAACTCAGACAATTGAGAAAGATTGAAGGTAATTATGCACACATTGCAGAGAATGGAGGTGAATATGCAAATAATGACCTTCTCGCTTTAAAAGCATTCAGTCTGGGTTGTGGATATGAGATATTCGAAGTCATCACTACCCCTCACCCATTCCTCACAGAATGGACACTGCGAGGGATCTACAATCCCGACTTTACTCCTAAGGCACATACACAGCAAATAGTGGATGCCTTTAAAATCTTTAAAGAAGCATGGGTAGACCTCGCTAATGCAAATTATTTGGATATAGCGGGATTCAACTTAAAGAGTAATGACGGAATGGAACAAACCTCCGAGAGTAAAAACACTACTCACGCAGGTATCAAATGGAGTACCAAATCTCGTGGAGTGGCCTTTGCGATAGAGTATAATGACCACCTGACTGTTGCTTCCACCAAAAGTGATGAGATGGTATTCAGGAACATACAAATAAAAAGCATAGAAAAAGGGCATTATGATATTGACGGAAACTGGGTATCTGAAGAGAAAGCAGAAGCTCCCGATAACCGGCTTGCCATGGAGCCTTGTATAGTCTATAGAATAAAGTTTTAACCTACTAAAGAAAATACAATGAAAAGAAATTTATTTATCACAGGAATAGCATGCACAATACTATTCCTGACAGGATGCAAAGATGACGATTCTCCCAACTTGAGAATAGAAGCAGAATCTAATATTCAAGTTGAATGTAAGAAAGATACAATCAACATACCCGTATTCTGCAATATGCCGTCCAAAGCAACCATTACCTACGACTCACCGGACAAATCCGGGTGGATCTTTCTTTTACCTTCGGTGCTAAACGGAGATGGGATATTCACTTTGTGGATTGACGAATACAGTAATGTACTGGAAGATCGTACTGCCACTTTCCTTGTAACTGCCGGTGACGAAACAAAAGAAATTCATATTACCCAACTAGCTAAGCCCTCACTGGCAACAGAACCTGCAAACATCGCCCCTATTAGTAATAATGCAGGAGACTATCAGGTAAAAGTATTATGTAAAGGAACCTGGCAAGCAACAGTCAATCGAGAAGCAGCCTCCTGGTGTACTTTAAAAAATGATACAGGAGAAGGCGTAGGAAATATTACCATTCACTTGTCAGAAGTATCTGATAATGAAATGCGAATGGCTACTATTACGGTCAGTTCAGGTAACCTGTCTTCAGATATAACCATACAACAAGGATTCGGAATTGAAATTAATGGTCTGATCTGGGCGAAAAGCGATGTTGCTCAACCTGGATATTTTGCAGCATCTCCCGACACCAAAGGATTGTTGTATCAATATGACTCAGCTATCGGCTATCCCAACACCAGTCCGAAAGAAGACAATAATAAACCTAATGGTTTCAGAACGGGAGCATACGACGACGGAATTCCAAGCTGGAGAGCTGAAAAGAATCCTTGTCCGGAAGGCTGGAGAATTCCCGAATATGAAGAAATACAAAGATTGACTGGAAACTCCGGGAATCCTTATTTCATTTGGGCAGAACCAACAAACAGTCATTTCCTCGTACCCGGAGCCATTGTAGGTATCCCGAGAGAAGAAGCTGCTCTTGCAAACAAAGACAATATGAGAGGTGCTATTTTCTGGCCGCAGTCTGGTTTCCGTGACAGAGATTCCGGTGCACAAATCATCTGGTGGCCGGCCAATATCACAAGTATCACACGCCCCGGACAGACCTGGGACCGATACATTTGTTGGATAGGCGCAGACAACAGTATAAGCAACAACGAATTTGCCGGAAATGCAGCAGCTTACCCAGTACGCTGCGTAGCAAATAAAAAATAAAACGAAAACATGAGAAAATTCTAATTTATACATATTAAATCGATAAATTATGAAAGACTATTCAAAACATTATTTCAGACTTTTGCAAGGAATGGCTTTGTCGGTATCTGATTACATCAGAAATCAGAAGCCAATCGTAATCATAGTTTTCTTGCTAGTGCATTCTATCAGTATATATGCACAAGACAATACAATCTCCGGACTTGTAAAAGACAACGAAGGAGAACCATTGCCAGGAGTTTCTGTTGCCGTAAAAGCAGGAGAATCAATATCCGGAGTAGTGACAGATATAAATGGTAAATATCAGCTAAAAGCTTCTCCTAATGCTACCATAGAATTTAGCTTTATCGGCTTCAAATCTATACAGCAACAGGTTGGCAATAGAAAAGTGATAAATGTAACCTTGGAAATAGATAACCAAATGCTTGAAGAAGTGGTCGTTGTAGGTTACGGTACTCAAAAAAAGGTAAATCTTACAGGTTCCGTAAGTGTAATAGACTCAAAAGCTTTCGAATCTGTACCTGTAGCCAACGCTGTACAAGCACTGCAAGGGCAGGTTCCCGGCCTGAATATTTACAGTAACAAAGGTGGAGGGCTTAATCAAAAACAAAGTATCAATGTACGTGGTATAGGTACCATTGGTGAAGGTTCCACGGGTGATGCCCTCATTCTGATAGATGGTATGGAAGCTGATATTTTCTCCGTAAATCCACAGGATATAGAGTCTATTTCAGTATTGAAAGATGCCGCAGCCTCTTCTATATACGGATCAAGAGCACCTTTCGGAGTTGTATTGGTAACCACCAAAAAAGGAAAAGCTGGTAAAGCCCAAATAAACTATAATAACAGTTTCCGCCTAAGCAGCCCCATTAATATGCCTTCATCCTTAGATTCTTACACGTATGCTTTATTTTTCAATGATGCTGGCTACAATTCTGGCTGGGGATCTTATAACTGGGTGTCCCAAACACGTTTGCAACGTATCAAAGATTACATGGATGGAAAAATCTCTTATACTACTATCCCTCTGAATGGAAGCAACACCTGGGCCGACGGTTACCAAGAAGGAAATGACAATATAGACTACTACAACTTGTTCTTCAAGAAGAATGTTTTTGCACATGAACATAATTTCAGTGTAAACGGTGGTACGGACAAGATACAATATTACTTGTCAGCCAATTATCTCGATCAGGATGGAACTCTCCGCATGGGCGAGGATTACTCTAAGCGATATACGATGTCAGCCAAGATTAGCGCCCAATTATCCAGAGCTGTATCATTATCTTCAAACACCCGTTTTGTACGTAATGATTTTGTACAACCTACCCACATGAATGATTCCTTCTTTTCTGATATCGGCCGTCAATGCTGGCCTGTGAAACCTCTGTACGACCCGAACGGTAACTTATTTGACGATCATGTACAACAAATGAAAAATGGCGGTCGTAAAACCGAACGCAACACTTGGCTGTACCAGCAATTCAATCTTACCATAGAGCCCATTAAAGGATGGCGTCTGATTGGTGACCTAAGTTATCGGTATAATACTCAATATGCACATGAGGACTTACTTACTATCAGTCAAATTGGTGTAGATGGAGTAACCAAAGTAAGAAGTTGGGATGAGAATTCTTCTGTATCTGAAAGTAGCTTCGCCAGTGATTACTTCAATGTAAATCTCTATACCGATTTTGAGAAGACATTTGCTAAATCTCATCATCTGAAAGCACTGGCCGGATTTCAGGCTGAAGCTAACAACTACCGTAATATATGGGCACAGAAGATTGGTATCACTTATCCTGGTAAACCAACCATAAACACTTCTACAGGTATAGACAAAGATGGAAAAGTTATTGCTCCCAACGTATCCGGAGGACACAATCGCTGGAGCACTGCCGGATTCTTCGGCAGAGTGAACTATGATTTTCAGGAAAAATACTTAGTCGAAGCCAATCTTCGTTACGATGGTTCTTCACGTTTTCGCAGTGATGACCGTTGGGGATTCTTTCCCTCTGCATCATTGGGTTGGAACATTGCAAGAGAGGAATTCTTCCAACCAGCTACGCGTATAATGAATACCTTGAAACTAAGAGCCTCTTATGGTAGCTTAGGTAATCAAAACACTACAGCACTTTACCCCACTTATACTGTTATGGGAACAGGTACAAGCGACAAGTGGCTCATGAATGGTGTAAAACCCAACATAGCTTGGGCACCTGCATTGGTCAGCTACGATCTTACATGGGAAAAGATACGCACTTGGAATGTCGGTATAGATATTGGACTGTTTAACAATCGTTTGACAGGCTCTTTTGACTACTTTATCCGAAACACCAACGATATGGTAGGTCCGTCAGAAAAGTTACCTGCTACATTAGGTATTGCCGTACCACCCTCCAACAATACCGATCTGCGAACAGCCGGTTGGGAACTGGAATTAATGTGGAAAGACCGTCTGCAAAACGGGTTAAATTACAGCCTGCGCTTCACACTGGCAGACAGTCGTACTAAAATTACCCGTTACTCAAATCCATCAGGCCTGATAGACAGTTTCTATGAAGGTAAATATTGCGGTGAAATTTGGGGATATGAAACCATCGGAATAGCCAGAACCGATGATGAGATGGCCGAGCATGTAGGCAGTTTAGTAAATGGTGGACAAAGCGCATTGGGTCAAGATTGGCAAGCCGGCGACATCATGTACAGTGATCTCAATGAAGATGGTAAAATAGATGCCGGTGCACGTACCTTAGACAACCATGGCGACTTGAAACGCATTGGTAATTCTACACCACGCTATAATGTAGGAATTGATCTGTCAGCTGACTGGAAGGGATTCGACTTCCGTATGTTCTGGCAAGGAACGCTGAAACGGGACTATTTTCAGGGAAGTTACTATTTTTGGGGAGCAAATGGCTCACAAGGATATTGGTTCTCTACTGCTCTCAAAGGCCATGAAGATTATTTCCGTAATGACGAAAGCAGCCCGTTGGGAGTCAATCTGAATTCCTATTATCCCAGACCGTTACTCAATACAAACAAGAACCAGCAATGCCAGACCAAATACTTACAGAATGCTGCATATATGCGCCTGAAAAACCTACAAATCGGTTATACGTTACCGCGTAAGATAGTACAAAAAATGGGAGTACAGAACCTGCGTTTCTTCGCTTCCGGTGAGAATTTGTTAACGATTACCGATCTGGTCAAGTTTTTCGATCCCGAAACAATAGAAAGTGGTAGTTTTGCACATGGTTATGCTTACCCACTCTCCAGAACCTATGCTTTCGGGCTGAACATTACGTTCTAATCGGTAAACCAAATGAAAATCTTAATGCTCAAATAAAAAAAAACTTATGAAAAATCATCTCATATATACGCTATCAGGAATGTTATTCCTCCTGACAAGTTGCGATGCTTTCCTCAATCAGGAACCGCTTGACCAACTCGCACCCGACGAGTACATGACTACGGAGACGAATGTAGCCTCTTACGCCAATGACCAATATCAAATGTTGCCTACACATGGTACTTATGGTTACGGTACTTTCGAATCAGATCAGCATACCGACAATATGGCTGCCATGCAACCCAGTACTCTCTACGCTCCTGGTTATTGGAGAGTAGGACAAAGTGACGGTACCTGGTATTTCGGAAATATTTACCGTTGTAACTATTTCCTGGAAAATGTGTTACCTGCCTATGAAGCTAATACCATAACCGGCAACCGGGAAAACATCCGTCACTATATTGGTGAAATCTACTTTTTCCGTGCTTTTGACTACTTTGAACGGCTAAGGACTGTAGGAGATTTCCCCATCATTACAAAAACTTATCCCAATGAAAGCGGAATACTAACGGAAATCAGTAAAAGATCTCCTCGTAATGAAGTTGCACGTTTCATTCTGTCCGACCTCAATACAGCCATTGAAATGCTGAAGGAACAATCACCAGACGGTACTAAAAACCGTGTCACCCGAGATTGCGCCATCCTACTCAAATCCAGAGTGGCATTGTATGAAGCATCATGGCTGAAAAACTTCAAAGGAACAGCTTTTGTTCCTGGCGGTCCGGGATGGGCTGGAGCAAATAAAGAATACAATGCCGGCTATACTTTCCCATCCGGAAGTATTGACAACGAAATCAATTTCTTCTTTGACGAAGCTATTGCAGCATCTCAGATTATTGCCGACAAACACACTCTGACTACCAATACAGGTTACTTCGCACAGAATCCAGAAGACACAGAAAATCCTTATTTCAGTATGTTCTGTAGCACAGACATGGATAAATATGACGAAGTATTATTGTGGAAGCGCTATGACTGGGCACAAGGTGTGGCTAATGAAGTATGCGAATATGCTTGTACGGGAAATCATGGTGTGGGAACAACCAAAAGTATGGTAGATGCTTTTATCTTGAAAAACGGCGAACCAATATACGCTTCACCCATGTGGGCTGACGAGAATAATTCCTATTGGGGAGACAACAATATGGAACATATTACCAAAAATCGTGATACACGCGCTGATATCTTTATCAAGAAGCCAGGACAACGCAATCTGCATACTCCTCCACAAGGCACTGTAGCAGCCGGCAGAGAATATGAAACCAAACCTGACATCACAGCTGCCACCGTTACTGATAAATACAATACCGGCTACGCCATACGTAAAGGTTTAAATCCGGATGGCAAATATACAGCAAATACGCAAAGTAACGTTGGCTCCATTGTATTCCGTGCAGCAGAGGCCTATCTCAATTATATAGAAGCCTACTACGAACGCTACGGTACACTTAATGACGTTGCAGAAGAATACTGGCGCACCATACGTCGTCGAGCCGGCGTGAATGAAGATTTCCAAAAAACCATCCGCCTAACGGATATGGCCAAAGAAGCTGAAACTGACTGGGGAGCCTATTCCGCCGGACAAGTTATTGATGCCACCCGCTACAACATCCGCCGTGAACGCCGATGTGAGCTGATGGCCGAAGGGCTTCGTTCAATGGATCTGCACCGCTGGCGCGCTATGGATCAGATGATCACTAAGCCTTACCATATACTGGGAATGAATCTATGGCAAGAAATGTACAATTGGGACTGGTATAAAGACGGTTCCGGAAACTCAATATTGAAAGAAGGAGAAAATGTATCATCCCGTAATTTCAGTACCTATTTAGCTCCATACCACATCACTGCCAATAACATCGCCTACAATGGCTATCGATGGCACATGGCGCACTATCTTGATCCTATTGCCATAGAACATTTTCTGGTGACTTCACAAGGAGGAGACCTGAATAGCTCCCCCATCTACCAGAATCCCGGATGGCCTATGATCGGAGGAGGTACTCCCGAATAGTAGCCGGACAAAGTTCATAAAATAGATTCATTAACAGATAAATGGAAAATATGATGTATAAAAAAGCAATATTATTAGCCTATACTTTGGCCTGTTTTTCTTTCCTTGCCATAGCTTGCTCAGACAGTGAAGTTGACGAAACAGGAAAGGAACCGATACTACCTCAGATAGAAGTAAGTAAAGTTGCAACAGAAAATGGTAAAACTTATCTTGAGGTGGATGGTAAGCCCTTCCCACTCCTCGGGGCACAAATACGCCTTGATGCCCTGCTCAACTGTGACAAAATGAGTATAAACGAGGTAGAGAATTATTTCAAAAAAGCTCAAGAACTAGGAGTGAACTGTGTGCAGATTCCTATTTCCTGGAATATGATAGAAGCAAAGGAAGAGAAGTATGATTTCAATATCGTAAATTCAATCTTACAATTTGCGAATAAATATGATCTGAAAATAGAACTTCTCTGGTTCAGTACTAACATGGTAGGTGATTCTTTCACCTACCTAACCCCCCAATACGTCCTTCAGAATTATCATAAACGATTCGGTAGGAACGACGAAGGCAGCTTTTGGAATTATTACGGTTACCAATATACTATGATTCTTGATGACAGTTGGGTGTTGGAGAGAGAAACAAAAGCTATCACGGCACTTTTCAATCATATACGATACTGGGATTCGCAAAATGGTGATAAACATCCGGTTATCACTGCACAAATACACAATGAACCGGATGCACTGATGCGTTGGAGAATTGAACAAAAAGATCTTAAATATCGTGATGGAACCCCACTTTCCAAAGAAAAAGCATGGAACATGACAACGAATGCCCTCAACGCCGTTGGGAATGCCGTAAAGAACAGTTCCTATAAAGTTGCAACCCGAGTGAACCTAATATACGGTGATGGAATAAATCCTTTCCCGGAAGCCAATAATGCATGTCCCAAAGATGTTTTTGACTTGCAAGGTATTGATTTCATCGGAGTAGACGCTTATAAAGACAATATCAAGCAGCTAAAAGAGCAAGTATCATCTTATGCTTCCATAAACGGCAACTATGCATTGGTAGCTGAAAACAAAGGCAGCTACTCCAATACACCAAGCCTTATACTGACGGCATTGGCATTAGGAGGAGGATATGATATTTACGACCTGGCAACAAGTAACTTCTTTATCAACAATACAAGCGAACCGGACCAAATTGACCATGGCATCTATACGTGGGATTTACAAGAAAAAGATTTCACAAACCCCACGAGAATGATTATTAAAGGGCTGACTGACGCTAATGTAGACGTTGCTACAGTGAAACCAGAAAACTTTGCTGCATTCAACATCAGCGACAACCACCCCATAGCAGTAAAACAGCAACAAATACGCACCACAAACGTGGAAATAACTTTCTCAACCAACAATGCCTCTTTGGCATTTGCACTCGATAAAGGCAGTTATTTGCTTGTTTACTCTACTGGTGATTCGGAATTCCATTTTGGCAATGGTACATTTGAAAAAGTGATTTACGGAAAGTATAACGATAAAGGTACCTTTGTTGAAGAAGGAAACACAGTTTTAAATAACCAGACACTCTATGCGAAAGGTGGCGTGCTCTATAAAGTGACATATTCTTCTCAACAACCTTTAATTAGCAATACGATTGAAAATATCGGAAATAATTTATAGTATCATGAAAAGACGACTCATTACCGGACTGCTCACAGTCTTGGCCATGACAGGAAATGCACAATCCTTCAAAGAATGGACCGACCCGGAAGTGAATGCTGTAAATCGTGCTCCTATGCATGCGAACTACTTTGCTTATGAATCAGCAGATGCCGCTATGCAGGGTAGAAAAGAATGTTCATCTAATTTCATGACCATGAATGGTACTTGGAAATTCTTCTGGGTGAGAAATGCCGACTCTCGTCCTACAGACTTTTGGAGATACGATTTCAACGATAAAGGTTGGAATGATCTGCAAATACCTGCCGTATGGGAATTAAACGGATATGGTGATCCTATCTATGTCAATATCGGTTATGCATGGCGTAACCAATATCAGAACAATCCTCCTCAGGTACCAACAGAAAACAATCATGTAGGTTCTTACCGCCGGGAATTTATAATTCCCGCTTCCTGGCAAGGTAAAGATATCATTGCACACTTCGGATCTGTGACTTCCAATATCTACCTGTGGGTAAATGGAAAGTATGTAGGTTATAGTGAAGATAGTAAATTGGAAGCAGAATTCGATCTGACTTCTTATTTAAAACCAGGACAAAAGAATCTGATTGCCTTTCAGGTATTCCGTTGGTGCGATGGTACCTATTTGGAAGACCAAGACTTTTTCCGTTTCAGTGGTGTAGGTCGTGATTGTTATTTATATGCCCGCAGTAAAAAACGTATTCAGGATATCCGCATTACACCTGATTTGGATGAGAATTACAAGAATGGCTCGTTGAATGTAAGCCTGAGCGTAAAAGGTAGCGGTAATGTTGATTTGAAATTACTGGATGCCACAGGAAAACAAGTGGCCATGTCAACAATCAAAGGTAGCGGAAATGTCGTGATACATGTGGAGAATCCGTATAAGTGGTCAGCTGAAATTCCATATCTCTATACGTTGCAGGCTACATTGCAAGGCAGTAATGAAGTAATTCCCATAAAAACAGGTTTCCGCAAAATAGAGCAGAAGAACGGGCAGATTTTAGTAAACGGACAACCCATACTCTTCAAAGGAGTCAATCGTCATGAGATGGATCCGGATGGTGGCTATGTGGTATCTCCTGAACGAATGTTACAGGATATTCAGATCATGAAGAGATTTAATATAAATGCCGTGCGCACCTGCCACTATCCAGATGATAACCTTTGGTATGACTTGTGCGATAAATATGGCATCTACGTAGTAGCCGAAGCAAATATAGAATCACATGGCATGGGCTATGATGCAAAAACACTTGCCAAACGGGATGATTACAAAGAAGCACACATGGAACGCAACCAACGTAATGTACAGAGAAACTTCAATCACCCCAGTATCATCTTCTGGTCATTAGGCAACGAAGCTGGTTTTGGCCCAAATTTTGAAGCAGCTTATCGTTGGGTAAAGTCCGAGGACATCAGTCGCCCTGTTCAGTATGAACAGGCACATGGCAATGATTTTACAGACGTAGACTGTCCTATGTACGCTGATTATAACCAAATGGAAAAATATGCTCAACGTAATGACATCCAGAAGCCATTGATTCAATGCGAATATGCTCATGCTATGGGTAATTCTCTAGGAGGCTTTAAAGAATATTGGGATTTAATTCGTAAATATCCTCATTTGCAAGGTGGCTTTATTTGGGACTTCGTAGATCAGTCTGTCCGTTGGAAAGGAAAAAATGGTGCGACCATCTACGCTTACGGTGGCGACTTTAACCGATTCGATGCTTCAGATAAGAACTTTTGCGACAATGGCCTTATCAGTCCCGACCGTATCCCCAACCCACATATGTATGAAGTTGGCTATTTCTATCAAAACATCTGGACCACACCAGCCGATCTGATACAAGGTGAAATAAACGTGTACAATGAATACTTCTTCCGCGACCTCTCCGGTTACTACCTGGAATGGGAAGTGCTTTTCGATGGAAAGCCTGTACGTACAGGTAGGGTAACTGAATTGAATGTGGCTCCACAACAGACAGCCAAACTCAAGCTCAATATAGGCAAGATCTGCTCAGACAAAGAATGTCTACTAAATATAACTTATCGTCTGAAGAATCAAGAAAACATGCTTCCTGCGGGATACACCGTAGCCAAGGATCAGCTTATACTGAGCCCTTACAAAACTCCTTCCATGGAATTGAAAAATGCAAAGACAACCAACACTGTTACTGTTATTCCACAAATACAAGACAACGATTCACACTATTTAATTGTTAATGGTGAAGCTTTCTGTCTGGAATTTAATAAACACACCGGTTACTTGAACCGCTATAATGTGGCAGGTATAGAAATGATGAATCAAGACACTCAACTGGTGCCCAACTTCTGGCGTGCCCCAACAGACAATGACTTTGGAGCAGGTTTACAACAAAAGTTTGCCGTTTGGAGGAATCCTGGTCTGAAACTGACTTCATTCAAATGGGAGACTGTCAATGAACAGGTAATATTATATGCTGAATATGAAATGCAACACGTTTCAGCAAAGTTGAATCTCACTTATATTATCAATAACGAAGGTGCTGTTAAAGTAACACAGAAAATGGTAACCAATCCACAAGCAAAGATACCTCCCATGTTCCGTTTCGGTATGCAAGTACAAATGCCTAAAGCATTTGAAACCATAGAATATTATGGCCGTGGCCCGATAGAAAACTACAGTGATCGTAATCATTCTACAACCATTGGATTGTACCGTCAGAGTGTTAACGAACAGTTCTACCCATACATTCGCCCGCAAGAAACCGGAACCAAAACAGATATTCGATGGTGGAAGCTATTGAATGCAGCCGGTCACGGACTACAAATCGTGGCAAATGCTCCCTTCTCCGCTTCTGCCTTGCACTACACCATTAAATCATTGGACGATGGCATTGATAAAGCGCAACGCCACTCTCCCGAAGTGAAACAATCTGATCTAACCAATCTTTGCATTGATAAGATACAAATGGGATTAGGGTGTATTGACAGTTGGGGGGCATGGCCATTACCTCAATACCAGATTCCTTATGGAGACTATGAATTCTCATTCATATTAAGCCCTGTATATCACAGTTATTTCAATTCAACCTTACAATAACTCATAAAAATACATCATTATGATCAAAAGCAAAATTTATCTCTTAAGTGCATTTTTAATAGCTTTGTCAAGCTGCACTTCTTCTAAGAAACAACAGGAAGTAGAAATCACTTCAAATGTAGACAGAATTATCCTGGAGACAGATATTGGGAATGATGTCGACGATGCTCTGGCGTTGGATATGCTCTACAAATACTTGGATACAGACAAGATTAATTTATTAGGTATTATGATCAATAAGGAAGGTGTATACCCTGCAGAGTTCGTCGATATTATGAATACCTGGTATGGCTACCCCAAAATTCCCATTGGTATTATACACAATGGCATAGATTGTGAAAATGACGCTATAAACTATGCAAAGGCTGTATGTCTCATGCAAAAAGAGAACGGTGAGCCCACATTTAAACGTTCATTGCAAAACTATGATAAATTATCAGAAGCTCCTGTAATGTATCGCAAGATATTGGCACAACAACCAGATAGTTCTGTCACAATCATTTCCGTAGGCTTCTCTACCAACCTCGCTCGTTTACTGGACACTCCCGCTGATAACATATCACCACTTACAGGCAAAGAACTGGTTGCCCAAAAAGTGAAACTGCTATGTACCATGGGAGGATGCTTTGACAACTCCAATCCTCTTGAATACAATGTTGTGAAAGATATTCCTGCAGCACAGAAAGTTTTTGCTGAATGGCCAACACGTTTAGTTACTTCTCCTTTCGAAGTAGGCATTAAAATCAACTATCCGGCCAGTAGTATTGAGAAAGATTTTCAATGGGCAACCGCACATCCGATGGTGGAGGCTTACAAAAGTTATCAAAAAATGCCCTACGACCGTCCAACATGGGATTTAACATCCGTATTATATGCAGTTGAAGGTCCCTCCTACTTCAATATTTCTGCACCCGGACATATTGTCGTAACAGATGAAGGAGCCACACAGTTTACATCTGATGACAAAGGAAAGCAATATTATCTCACTGTAGATTCAATTCAGGCAGATAAGATTAAAAAACATTTTGTGGAATTACTGTCTAGACAACCTATCCATTTCAATAATAAAGAAGAATAAAAACAGATACTTTAAACAATAAACAGGAAGAGAAAAACTTGTATTGGAAGTTTTTCTCTTCCTGTTTTAACGACCTTTCTATCCAAGAATACCTATATTCTTTTCGTCTGCCATCACTATCTCACAAATCCTCTTCATTATCAATTACACCAATTCACACGGATTATCTGATATGATTCATTTTTAATCTGTGCAAATCCGTGTAGCCTGTGATCCCCTACTCTTGCTTTATGTTTTTGTGACACATCTATCTATTTTTATGCCATTTCCCCTCAGGAATACATTTATGTCGTGAAATCATATATCATATCTGACACATACCGGTAACTTTGCAAACAGAAAAAGATATCATAGGTAACAAAACAAATAGGTAAGAAAGATTCCAAAACAGGAGAACAAAAAACAGGTAGTTCAGACTTAAAACTACTACCTGTTTTCTAAGAAAAGAAAAATGAATATACAAACATACATAACTATTTAAACTAAGAATGATGAATTCAAAACAAACGTTTTTCAGTCTATTAATGTGTGTACTGGCAATAGCAGGTTGTGACACGCAAAAACAAGCTATCGTGGGCAACGAACTTGCCTTAACACGAGCTAAGCAAACATTGGATTCTTTATACCTGAACTATTCCGTTTCCGGTACATGCCTGTTACGTGAAAATTACCCTTCCAATATCGGAGAGTACACAGCAACCTATCTGGCATCTGAGGAACAAAAGAATATGCCCAATCTCTATTCTTATTTATGGCCCTATTCCGGAACCTTCTCAGCCGTAAATGCACTATTCGCCACAACAGGAGATAAAGAGTACAAATCGGTACTCGACAATAAAGTACTGGTAGGTCTGGAAGAATACTTCGATACCCGGAGAACTCCCGAAGCTTATGCTTCATATATCAACAGTGCACCGCAATCCGATCGTTTCTACGATGACAATGTCTGGTTAGGCATCGATTTCACCGATACATATATGCTCACTAAAGAACCCAAATATCTACAGAAAGCACAACTCATCTGGAACTTCATCGAAAGCGGTACGGATGATAACCTGGGAGGTGGTATCTATTGGTGCGAACAAAGGAAAGAATCCAAGAACACCTGTTCAAATGCTCCCGGCTCAGTCTTCGCATTAAAGCTTTTCGAAGCTACTAAAGACAGTGCTTATTTTGTAAAAGGGCAACGCCTCTATGAATGGACGCAAACAAACCTGCAAGATTCTACAGACTATTTATACTTTGATAATATCAATCTGAACGGAAAAGTCGACAAAGCCAAATTTGCCTACAACAGTGGACAAATGATGCAGTCAGCCAGCCTGCTATACCAGTTCACGGGCCAAGAGAAGTATCTGACTGATGCACAAAACATCGCTAAAGGATGCCATAACTACTTCTTTCAGGACTATACACCGGAAAACGGAGAACCATTCAAACTATTGAAAAAAGGAGATGTATGGTTCATTGCAGTCATGCTGAGAGGTTTTATCGAGCTCTATCAAGCGGATAAAAACGAAACTTATCTGGACTCTTTCAGCAAAAGTCTGGATTACGCCTGGGGACATGCACGGGATGAGAAAGGACTGTTCAACACAGACTTCAGCGGAAAGACCCAGGATAACAGAAGATGGTTACTTACACAAGCTGCCATGGTAGAAATGTATGCCCGCCTTGCAGCCATCAAATAATAAGAAAAAAAATACTAATACCTAAAAACATGAAAAAGAGAAATATCGGTTTATGCGCTGTAGCGTTGTTCTGTATGCACAACAATGCCAAAGCCATGGAACCATCCCTGAAACAGGACAACACCACAGTGGTGAATCATGCTCAGATAGCCGCTGCCTACAAGACAAACCGTCCTGCCGTAAAAAACAGACTCTACACGTCTAAAGCCGTAGAGGCCGAAATCCTGCGGGTAAAAAAGTTACTGACCAATTCCAAGCTGGCATGGATGTTCGAAAACTGTTTCCCGAACACACTGGATACCACCGTACATTATCGTTTGCTGGATGGTAAACCCGATACATTTGTCTATACCGGCGACATCCATGCCATGTGGTTACGTGATTCCGGTGCACAAGTCTGGCCATACGTGCAACTGGCACATAAAGACCCTGAACTGAAGAAGATGTTAGAAGGCGTAATCCGTCGTCAATTCATGTGCATCAATATCGATCCTTATGCCAACGGATACAACGATGGCCCTACTGGTGGCGACTGGATGTCAGATATGACAGACATGAAACCCGAACTGCACGAACGCAAATGGGAAATAGACTCCCTCTGCTACCCTCTCCGACTGGCTTACCAATATTGGAAAGAGACTGGTGATGCCAGCGTCTTCGACGAAGCATGGATAGAGGCTATCACCAACATCCTGAAAACGTTCAAAGAACAGCAACGCAAAGACGGTGTAGGTCCTTACAAATTTCAACGCAAGACAGAGCGTGCTCTCGACACGCTGAACAATAATGGTCTAGGTGCTCCGGTCAACCCTGTCGGACTCATCGTTTCCTGTTTCCGTCCTTCGGATGATGCCACCACACTTCAGTTTCTGGTTCCGTCGAATTTCTTTGCTGTATCTTCTTTGAGAAAAGCTGCGGAAATTCTTTCAACTGTAAACCATAACAGCTCTTTATCCCAGGAATGTACAGCTTTGGCTGACGAAGTAGAGTTGGCTTTGCAGAAGTATGCCACTTACAATCATCCGAAATACGGCACTATTTATGCTTTCGAAGTGGATGGTTTCGGCAACCATATGCTAATGGACGATGCCAATGTGCCCAGTCTGCTCGCTATGCCTTATCTGGGTGATGTGGATGTGAACGATCCTATTTATCAGAATACCCGCCGCTTCGTATGGAGCGAAGATAATCCCTATTTTTTCAAAGGGAAAGCGGGAGAAGGTATTGGCGGTCCTCACATAGGATATGATATGGTATGGCCCATGAGTATCATGATGAAAGCCTTCACCAGTCAGGACGATCAGGAAATTAAAGAATGTATCAAGATGTTGATTAATACGGATGCAGGTACAGGCTTTATGCACGAATCTTTCCACAAAGATGATCCGGCAAACTTTACCCGCGCCTGGTTTGCATGGCAGAATACTCTTTTTGGAGAGCTGATACTGAAATTGGTAAATGAAGGAAAGCTTGAATTATTAAATAGCCTTTAAAGAAAAAATATACCATGAAAATACCGAGGATTATAAATTATGTCTATCTGGGTGCTTTCTGCCTTTGCATGTCATGGGCAGAGGGCAACGCTCAGAATCGAGACTTCGGAGGATTGAACCGGTATGCAAAAGAAAACCGGGAACTATCACAACCCGGTAAGAAAGAACAAAGGGTTATTTTCATGGGCAACTCTATCACTGAAGGGTGGAGAAATACACATCCTAACTTCTTTAAAGACAATGGATATATAGGACGTGGTGTTAGTGGACAAAGTTCTTATCAGTTCTTATTACGTTTCCGTGAAGATGTCATCAAACTTTCTCCTATGCTGGTTGTGATTAATGCTGGAACCAATGATATAGCAGAAAATACAAGTCCTTATAATGAAGAATACACGTTTGGAAATATCATATCAATGGCTGAATTGGCAAAAGCCAATAGAATAAAGGTTATCCTGACCTCTACCTTACCTGCTGCCTCATTTGGGTGGAATCCTTCCATCAAAGACGGAGCAGATAAGATCGTTTCTCTCAATAACAGAATCAAGGAATATGCCAAAAAGAATAAAATACCCTATGTTGACTATTATCAAGCAATGGTGACAGGCAACAACAGAGCATTGAATCCGGCATACACCAAAGATGGAGTACATCCGAACTCCGAAGGATATACGATAATGGAAAGCCTAATCAAAAAAGCTATTGATAAGGCTCTATAAATAGTAACCCATAATTTACCTTAAACACAATACAGTATGAAAAAGTTCCTCTTTTTAATCATACTAATCATAACCTGTGAAGTACAGGCTCAAGAACAAGGAAAGATTATTATGTCCAATCCCTTGAATCTGAGTTATCGGTTTCAAACAGACGGTGTTTGCCGACGTGAAGCTGCTGATCCCGTTATTATCTTATTTAAAGACCAATACTATCTATTCGCATCTCATTCTTCCGGATATTGGCACTCTTCCAATCTAAGAGACTGGGATTATATCGAAACCAAAACTCTAAAAGCCGCAGAGGTATGGGCACCCGCTGTTTTCGTGTACAAAGGTGCAATATATTATTTGGGAATGGGAGAAAGCCGAATTTACAAAAGTACCAATCCAGAAGCAGATGAATGGGAAGAAGTGAAATATGAATTGCGAGGATTGGGGGACCCTGCTTTTTTCCAAGACAATGACGGTCGGGTATATCTATATTATGGATGCTCAGATAATGAACCTATCAGGGGATTTGAAGTAGATCCTGAGAACAGTTTCAGAGCCATAAGTCCTGAAGTAGACCTGATACCCCATTCCTCTGATCGTTTAGGTTGGGAAGTTTTCGGTGAGAAAAATGAACAATATGATAAGAAAGGTTGGAATGAAGCTCCTTGTATCACCCGTCAAGGCGATTATTACTATTTGATGTATGCAACTCCTGGTACAGAATTTACTAGCTACTGCACAGGAGTTTACACTGCCAGAAACCCTCTAGGACCCTATACCTGTATGCCGGGTGCTCCTTTCGCCATCAAACCGGGAGGATTTATTACCGGTGCTGGTCATGGTCATCCATTTAAGGACCGTTATGGAAATAATTGGTATGTAGGTACCATGATTGTTTCTGCTAAAGAACACTTTGAACGCCGGATTGGCATATTCCCGGCCTATTATCAGGATGGATATGCCCACGCAATAACCGACTATACCGATTTTCCTTTCATTCTGCCTGAAAAAAAAGTAGACTTCAGCCGATATAATATTTCTGCTGATATGAATCTGCTTTCTTACGGAAAAAAGATGAAAGCATCTTCCTCCTTAGAATCACATACAGCTGCCATGGCGGCCGATGAAAATATTAAAACCTGGTGGTCAGCTGCTTCCGGTAAAATAGGAGAATGGCTAGAAATGGATTTAGGAACTCCAATGGAACTATCAGCCATACAAGTCAGTTTTGCCGATGAAAGTTTTCAAACTTATCGACGTGACAAAGTGATTCCTATCTATCAGTACATTATAGAGGCCTCTCTTGATGGTATAAAATGGAAGACAATAGTAGATCGTTCTCAGAACACTAAAGATCAGATTTATGAATTAGTCCTCCTTGACAAAGTTATAAAGACGCGCTTTGTTCGCATAAAAAATAAGAAAGAGTTTGCTGTTGGAAACTTTTCTATAGCAGATATGCGCTTGTTCGGTAAGGCTAAAGGCAAAACCCCACAGATTGTTACCGGATTAAACATAAACAGAGGGAAAGACAGAAGAAGAATTGCATTCTCATGGACAAAGCAACCTGTTGCCGACGGATATATTATCCGCTGGGGTATCTCTCCCGAACACATTGATAATGCGGTCATGGTACGTGGCAGTCAAGCTGAATTTGGTTTCTTCGATTGTAATATTTCATATTACATCACCATTGAAGCTTTTAATGAATCAGGAAAAGGGAAACAGAGTAATCCTATCAAAATAGATTAAGTACTAATAACTAATACAATAAAATATGAAGATTAAAAAAATTACAGTTTTATGTTTATTAGCTGCCAATTGTCTCATGGTATCTGCCCAAAAGTGGTTTACACCTGATGTAGAAAAACAGGTAAACATACTTTTGAGCCAAATGACAGTTGAAGAAAAGTTAGCCTATATAGGTGGTGTAGACTGGATGTACACTAAAAATATTGACCGTCTGGGAATTCATCGTATGAAAATGACCGATGGACCTCAAGGATTGGGTACTCATGGTAAATCAACGGCTTATCCCGCTACCATCACGTTGGCTGCAACTTGGAATGAAAACTTAGCTTATGAATATGGCAAAGCATTGGGACGTGATTGCAGGGCAAGAAACGTGAACATCTTATTAGGTCCTGCCGTAAATATTTACCGTTCAGCACTATGCGGACGTAATTTCGAGTACATGGGCGAAGATCCTTATCTAGCCTCACGCACAGCAGTGGGTTACATCAAAGGTGTACAAGACCAAGGAGTTATGGCAACTATCAAGCATTTTATTGCAAACAATTCCGACTATGACCGTGATCACATCAGTAACGATATTGATGAAAGAACTCTGAATGAAATATATTTCCCATCATTCAAAGCTGCTGTACAAGAAGCTGAAGTCGGTGCAGTAATGACTAGTTACAATTTGCTAAACGGCGTTTACACAACGGAATCTCCTTGGTTACTAAAAGATGTTTTAAGAGATCAATGGGGCTTCAATGGTGTAGTAATGTCTGACTGGGGTTCAACACACTATTGCATACCTGCTGCCAGAGGTGGTTTAGATCTTGAAATGGCAGGTGGTGAGAGAATGAATCCGAAAGATATGGCTTATTACCTAAAAACAGGTGATGTAACAATGGATATGGTTGACGAAAAAGTACGTCATATCTTACGTGTCCTAATTGCTTTTGGATTCAAAGATGGTACTCAAGCAGATAGTAATATACCCTTGGATAACCCTCAATCCACAGCAACCGCTTTGGAAGTAGCTCGTGAAGGCATGGTACTTTTGAAAAATGAAAAAAATATCCTTCCTATTAATCCGAACAAGTACAAACACATTGTAGTAACTGGAAAGAATGCCAAAGGTTATGTACATGGTGGAGGTAGCGGTGCAGTTGTTCCATTTCACTATGTAAATATGTTCGATGGTATTCAAAAAGAAGGAATCAGCCAAGGAGTTAAAGTAGAATTTCTGGATGAATTTGATTTCTTCCCCGCAATTATGTATACAGGTAATGATTTAAAGGAAGCCGGGTTCAAAGCCGAATATTTTAATAATATAGATTTCAAAGGTGCCCCTATAGTCTCGCAAGTTGAAAAGAAAATCAATTATGTTTGGAGTGGTACGGGAACAGGCCTCAACGATATGCCCAAAGAATTCTATGCAGTTAGATGGAGTGGCGTAATGTGTCCGGATAAAACTGCTGAATACGAGTTCACACTCGGTGGAGATGACGGCTATCGCATGTTTATTAATGGTGAAACAGCTATCAATGATTGGGAGGCAAGAGCCTATCACAAAACCAATATCACTAAAAAACTAGAAGCCGGAACAAAATATAAGATTACGATTGAATACTATCAGAAAGGTGGTTCAGCTAATGTAGATTTCCGTTGGAAAGTGAAAGGTGATAACACTGACTATTTTGCAGACTACCTAAAAAAGGCAGACCTGGTAGTAGCTTGCTTTGGACACAACTCTGATACGGAAGGCGAAGGACACGACCGTCCATTTGGTTTACCAGAAGAAGATAAGAAAATGCTAGCAAGTATCTTCAAGAGCCAGACTCCTGTTATAGGTATCGTAAACGCAGGTGGCAATATTGAGATGCAGGAATGGGAACCTTCCATGAATGCTCTTCTGTGGGCCTTCTATGGAGGTCAGGAAGCCGGAACAGCTGCCGGTGAGGTTTTATTCGGTAAAGTAAACCCATCTGGTAAACTGCCTATGACATTCGAAAAGAAATGGGAAGACAACCCCGCATATAACAGTTACCATGATCCCGACGGCGATAAGCATGTGAAATATACAGAAGGTATCTTCATTGGTTATCGGGGCTATGACAAACTGAAACGCGACGTTCAATATCCTTTCGGTTATGGCCTGTCTTATACTACTTTCAATTTGTCCGGTGTATCAGTATCCAAACAAAATACAAACGGCTCTATCGAAGTGACCTGCAAGTTGACCAATAGTGGTAAGCGCGATGGTGCACAAGTGGTACAAGCATATGTAGGTAAAGTAGGAGGCACGATTGAACGCCCCGAAAAAGAACTGAAAAAGTTCGAGAAAGTATTCCTGAAAGCAGGTGAATCAAAGACAATCAAGATGACACTGCCCAAAGATGCATTCACGTACTATAGCACTAATGCTAAATCATTCGTTACAGATGCCGGTACCTACAACATCATGTTAGGTTACTCTTCAAGAGATATAAAGGCAGTGAAAGCAATTCAAATACAGTAGTCCATAACTAAAAACTATAATTCCTAAAACAATGAATACTAAAAAACTATGCGCGGCACTCTTGCTTGCATCCAGTTTTCTGACCGTATCAGCACAGAAATGGTATACCCCTGATATAGACCAAAAGGTAGAGGAACTGTTAAAGCAGATGACCGTAGAAGAAAAGCTATCCTACGTAGGTGGAGTTGATTGGATGTACACAAGGAACATTGATCGTCTGGGCATCAATCGTATGAAAATGACAGATGGTCCCCAAGGATTGGGTACTCACGGTAAATCTACAGCTTATCCTGCTACAGTAATGCTGGCAGCCACTTGGAACGAAAACCTGGCTTACGAATATGGTAAGGCATTAGGTCGCGATTGTAAGGCAAGAGGCATCAATATTTTGCTAGGGCCGGCAGTGAATATCTATCGTGCGGCCATGTGTGGACGCAACTTTGAGTATATGGGCGAGGATCCCTATCTGGCAGGACGCACAGCTGTTGGCTATATCAAGGGTGTACAGGATCAAGGTGTAATGGCCACTGTGAAGCACTTCATCGCCAATAACTCCGATTATGATCGTAACAATATCAGCAACGATATTGATGAACGTACATTACACGAAATTTATCTCCCGGCTTTTAAAGCTGCGGTACAAGAAGCAGAAGTAGGTGCAGTAATGACCAGCTACAATTTGGTAAATGGCATTTGGACAACTGAAGCACCTTGGTTACTGAAAGGAGTATTGAGAGGCCAATGGGGTTTCAATGGAGTTATAATGTCTGACTGGGGTTCTACTCATCATTGCGTACCTGCTGTAAAAGGTGGCCTGGACTTAGAAATGGCTGGTGGAGAGAAAATGAATCCGAAAGATTTGGCTTATTACTTGAAAACAGGCGTTATATCTATGGATATGATTGATGAAAAAGTACGCCACATTTTGCGTGTTCTCATTGCTTTCGGATTCAAAGATGGAACCAAAGTGGATAACAGTATCCCATTGGATGATCCCGAATCAGTAGCTACTGCACTGAAAGTTGCCCAGGAAGGTATTGTATTACTCAAAAATGAGAAAAACGTTCTTCCTATCAATCCCAAAAGCACCAAACATATCGTAGTAGTTGGCAAGAATGCTAATGGTTACGTTCGTGGAGGTGGTAGTGGTAATGTAACTCCATTTCATTATGTAGGTGCCTTCGACGGTATCCGCGAAGTGGGCGAAAGCTATGGAGTAAAAGTAGAGTATGTAGATGAGATGGACTTCATGCCCGAAATCATGTACACGAATGAGAAACTTCAGGAGAAAGGACTTCATGCAGAATATTTCACCAATCAACATCTTGAAGGGAAACCGCTATTGGAGAGAACCGAACAAAAAGTAAATTATTCATGGAGTGGCGGTACTTCCATTGAAGGCATGTCCAAAGAACATTATTCTGTACGTTGGAGCGGAATTGTCCGTCCGGCAGAAACAGCTGAGTATGAATTTCTGGCAGGTGGCGATGACGGTTATCGCATGTACATCAATGATGAGTTAGTAGCTGATGAATGGAAAGTAGGTGGTTTCAGAACCTCTACAATCGCCAGAACTTTGCAAGCTGGTGTAAACTACCGGATACGCTTTGAATACTTCCAGGAAGGTGGTGGCGCTGCTGCAAGCTTCACATGGAAACGTAAAAATGAAACAAGAGATTTGTTTATTGAACACTTAAACAAAGCTGACATGATAGTTGCTTGTTTTGGACATAGCTCTGATTCGGAAGCAGAAGGTGGCGATCGTTCTTTCTTCCTTCCTGAAGCAGATTCACAACTGATAACGAGAATAGCTAAATGTAAAAAGCCCATTATAGGTGTAGTAAATGCCGGAGGAAACATTGGAATGCAAAGTTGGGAACCTTCATTAAAGGGATTACTCTGGGGATGGTATGCCGGGCAAGAAGGTGGACATGCTATTGCAGACGTGCTATTTGGTAAAGTTAATCCTTCCGGTAAACTACCAATGACTTTTGAAAAGAAATGGGAAGACAATCCTGCTTACAATAGCTATCACGATCCCGACGGTGACAAACATGTGAAATATACCGAGGGTATCTACATCGGCTATCGTGGTTACGACAAACTGGGACGTGATGTACAATACCCATTTGGTTACGGCCTTTCTTATACTTCTTTCAAGCTTTCTGATATGGTTGCCTCAGCTCCCAATGCTGATGGTACTGTGAAAGTTACCTGTAAACTGACCAATACAGGTAAACGAGATGGAGCACAAGTTATACAGGCTTATGTAGGAAGAGATAAAAGTGGTATAGTAGATCGGCCGGAAAAAGAATTGAAGAAATTCGAAAAGGTATTTTTGAAAGCAGGTGAAACAAAAACTGTTACAATGACCCTTCCAAAAGATGCTTTTACTTACTATAGCACAATTGATAAACAATTTGTCACAGATCCGGGTATCTATAATATCATGCTAGGTTTTTCTTCAAGAGATATCAAGGGACAGAAATCTATCCAAATTCACTAAATAGATAGGCTCAAAGTCTTGATTTTGAGCCTTCAAACAAGAATTAATTCAACAATAGTATTTTTTAACTCTAATAATTTTTTATGGAAGCACATTTAAATGTTAAATGCAAGCAGTGGTACTTATTAGTACTGCTCCTTATCTTAGGTGTTGTCGGCTGTAAAGATGACAAGGATGATAGTGGAACATCTGCTATATATGACCCTTCTCAGCCAGTTACAATTACAAGTTTTACACCAGAATCCGGAGCTGGAGGAGCACAGTTCCTAATATATGGTAATAATTTCGGAAGTAATTTGAGGAACATCAAGGTGACTGTTAATGACAAAGAAGCAGTACTAATTAGTTCCAATGGTACATGTATCTATTGTTTTGTACCCAGAAAAGCTGGAGTAGGTAAAGTAAAAGTATCAGTAGGAACTGGAAACAATACACAAGAAGTTGTCTCAGAAAAAAATTTTGAATATATTCCTTCTTTAGTAGTAAAAACATTAATTGGACATGTAGATATTGACGCTAATAGTACCATCAAAGACGGAAACTTCGAAGATGCCCAATTCCAAGACCCATATTGGTTAGAAATGGATAACGAAGGTATTCTTTATTTATTGGAAGATTATCAAGGTTTACGTAAAATCGATTTAATTAACGAACAAGTAACAACCTTATGGCGTACAGGAAGTGGCGTCGATCATCCACGTAGTATTGCCTTTAATTCAGACCACAGCAAATTATATATCTTCAATGACCAAGATTCAAGTGATGAGGGAGTGTCTGTTGCCGTATCAGAACGTAGTAACGACCCGAAAAAAGAAAGTTTTTCCTCTTGGAACACTTTGGTACGAATGAAGAGTTGCTGTGGAGGAGATGTCCACCCAGAAACCAATGGTTTATTTTTCAATCGTTGGAATGGTGGTGAATACTATAAATGGAATTTTCAAACCAATGATAAAGAACAAATATTCCGTGTTGATAATGGATTTAATTCCGCAATGATAATCGCTCCAAGTGGTAATTTCGCTTATATTGTCAGCATGGGACATCATTGTATTTACCGCACCAATTTTGATTATGCAACAGGCAAGTTTATGCAGCCTTATCTATTGTGTGGGAGCAAAAGTAGTTCAGGATATACAGATGGGCCTGGTACTACAGCCCGTTTCAATGAACCTCAACAAGGTTGTTTTGATGAAAACGAAAACTTCTATGTATGCGACCAAAATAATAATCTTATTCGTAAAGTTGAACCAAACGGACAAGTTACGACTTTTGCTGGACGTTATCAAGAATGGGGATTAGCCGATGGCGATTTGCGCCTAGAAGCACGTTTCAATCGCCCCCATGGTATTGCTTATAATCAAAATACCAGTGAGTTTTATATCGCGGACAAAAATAATAAGCGTATCCGCATTATCACGAAAGAATAATATCAATGGAAAACATAAGTATGAAAAAGTATATATTAACATGGATACTGCTTTTGGGATGCTTTTCCATAGCATTTGCCCAAAAAAATATGTCCGAAATTAAAGGAGTTGTCCTCGATGAAAATAAGGAACCTCTGATTGGTGTAAACATTGTAGTAAAAGATCAACCGGGCTTAGGTACTATCACAGATATTGATGGTAAGTTCCGTATTAAAGCTTCTTCTTATCAAATATTGGTTTTCTCCTATATAGGCTACGATAAACAGGAAGTACCTATAGAAGGACGTAATATTCTAAATATTAACATGAAACCTTCCAGTACCAGTGTATTGGACGAAGTTACCATTACCGGTACCGGTGTACAAAAAAAAGCTACTATTACTGGAGCTATTACTACAGTAGATTTAAGTTCACTAAAAAGCTCAGGAGCAGCAAGTACTAGTATCACTAACGCATTGGCCGGTAACGTAGCTGGTATCATCGGTATGCAGAAGTCTGGCGCACCAGGAGAAGTTTCTGAATTCTGGATCCGTGGTATTTCCACATTTGGAGCCAATTCAAGTGCTTTAGTACTAGTTGATGGATTCGAACGATCTATGGATGAACTGAATATTGAAGATATTGAATCATTCTCTGTATTAAAAGATGCTTCTGCCACAGCCATTTATGGTTCACGAGGTGCAAATGGCGTAGTTTTGATTACAACCAAACGCGGTAAAGAAGGTAAAGTCAATATTGATGTAAAAATGGAAGGTGGTTATAATACACGTACACGTACTCCAGAATTTGTAGATGGTATTACCTATGCCAACATGTTAAATGAAGCTTTGGTTACACGCAATCAAGAGCCTCGATATACAGCAACAGAAATAGGAATTTTAAATCAAGGATTAGACCCTGATCTATATCCTAATGTGGATTGGAAAGACGTACTACTAAGAGATGGTGCTTGGACAGAACGCGCTAACATCAATATCAGTGGCGGTGGTTCTACCGCACGTTACTTTGTTTCTGTCGGCTTCTTGAATCAAGGAGGTATGTATAATGTCGATGAAGGCTTGAAAAAAGACTATAATACAAACGCCAACCTGAATCGTTGGAACTACCGTATGAATGCAGACTTAAATGTAACAAAAACGACCCTCGTCAGCGTAGGTATCGGCGGTTCATTAGATTTACAAAATACACCTGGTATGAGCAATGATGATATATGGGGATCTATTACAGGACAAAATCCTGTTAGTATTCCTTTGATGTACTCGGATGGTAAAATTCCAACAACAGGAACCGACAATCGAATGAACCCATGGGTAATGGCGACTCAAACTGGTTATAAAGAAACATGGCTAAACAAGATTCAGACTAATGTAACTTTAGAACAAAAATTGGATTTTATTACTAAAGGCTTAAAATTCGTAGGACGTTACGGCTTTGATACTGAAAATAAAAACGAAAATAACCGTACTAAACGTCCAGAACTGTGGCAAGCTGAAGCTCGCCGTGACGAAAACGGAAATTTGGTAATGAACCGAGTAGCAGAAGAGCAGCTAATGACTCAATCTAGTTATACAGACGGTTACCGTAATGAAAATTTAGAAGCCGAACTACACTACAATCACTTATTTGGAAATAAACACGATATCGGTGGAACATTAAAATATTTCCAATACCAAAAAGTAAAGACAGCTGATGTAGGAGATGATATAATGAAAGCTGTCGCTCGCCGCTCACAAGGTTTTTCTGGTCGTGTTACATATGGATATGACTATCGCTACTTTGCAGAATTTAACTTCGGTTACACTGGCTCTGAGAACTTTGAAAGTGGCAATCAATTCGGTTTCTTCCCTGCAATATCTGTTGGTTGGAATTTAGCAGAAGAAAAATTTATCAAAAGTCGCATAAAATGGCTAGACATGTTCAAAATACGTTATTCTTATGGTGAAGTAGGTAACGATCGCCTTGATAGCGACGAATGGCTAAACCGTTTCCCCTACTTAAATTCATTCGGAACAATGGATGGCTGGAATTATGGTGATGTAAATAATACATATAGCTTTAACGGTTATCACTACTCACAAATCGGTTCCATGAACCTCACATGGGAAAGAGCAAAGAAACACAACTTAGGTATAGACCTGGCACTCTTGAATAATAAATTCTCCTTAACATTAGATATATATAAAGATACTCGTGATCAAATTTTCATGAAACGTCAATATCTGCCACAAACAGTTGGCGTAACCAGCCAACCTTGGGCTAACGTAGGCAAAATGGAATCAAAAGGTATTGATGGAAACTTTATGTATCACGAAAAAATAGGTCAAGTAGATTTTACAGTACGTGGTAATTTAACTTATACTAAGAATGAAGTAATAGAGTATGATGAGCAAATGAACTCTTATGCTTATCAGATGACTGAAGGCTATCGTCTTAACCAAGCTCGTGGCCTTATTGCATTAGGATTATTTAAAGACTATGATGACATTCGTAACAGTCCACAACAAACATTCGGTGACTACATGCCTGGTGATATAAAATATAAGGATGTGAATGGCGATGGCGTAATTAGCGATCTGGATGTGGTGCCTATTGGCTCTACCAGTACTCCGAACTTAATCTACGGTCTGGGACTTTCCGCTAGTTGGAAAGGTTTTGATTTCAATATACATTTCCAAGGAGCAGGTCAGTCAGCTTATTTCATCAATGGTCCTGCTGTATATGCTTTCTCTAATGGAGATTGGGGTAATATTCTGAATGACTGGGCAGAACCAGGTAACCGATGGATCTCCAGTGAGATTTCCGGAAATCCTGCTACTGAAAATCCCAACGCTAAGTATCCTCGCCTCAGTTATGGCGGCAATAGTAACAATTATCGTAATTCTACTTTTTGGTTACGCGATGGTTCCTACCTACGCCTAAAGACCCTTGAAGTGGGATATACCTTTCCACAGAAATGGACCAACAAGCTCCGCATGACTAAAGCCCGCCTCTACTTTTTAGGCAATAATCTAGCTGTATGGGATTCCTTGGATCTTTGGGATCCAGAATTAGCCAGCGGTGATGGTATGAAGTATCCATTAAGCAAATCATTCACTTTAGGTTTGAACGTAACTTTCTAAAAAACTAATTTCATGAAAACGAAACATATATATTTAGCAGTAGCATTGGCAGTCGGAGCATCAACATTTTCCTCCTGCAGTGACTATTTAGATGTAGACCGCTATTTCAATGATCGAATGACAGAAGAAAAGCTATTTGAAGATAAAACATATGCAGAAGAGTGGTTAGCAGGTGTATATTCACACCTAAAAAAATGGAATGAAGACGTGTGTAGCAAAGGGGATACCCCCCATAACTTCTCCGATGACATGTATTTTGGCGATCGTACAGGTGAATATCGTAAGCTAAAATACGGATTGTATGATGAAAATGCCTATCAGAGTTCATGGCAAGATTGCTATACTGCTATCCGTGATGCTTCCACCTTTATTCGGAATATTTATCGTAATAAGGATTTGACTGAACAAGAAATCACAGATCAAAGAGGACAGGCTCGCTTCTTACGCGCCTATTATTACTGGCTATTATTGCGTAAATATGGTCCAATACCCATTATTCCCAACGATGGTGAAATGGACTACTCAGATAGTTACGAAAATTTAGCCATACCGCGTAACAGTTATGATGAATGTGCTGACTATATATCTGAAGAATTGAAAATAGCAGCTGGGGAATTGGAAAAAGATCGCACCAGTACTGAAATAGCTCGTGCTACTCGTGGAGCAGCCCTAGCACTTCGTGCCAAAGTATTGCTTTACGCAGCAAGTCCTATCGCCAATGGAAATACAGAGATGGCTGATCTTACTGACGATACAGGTAAGCATTTGATTTCTCAAGAATATGATGAATCCAAATGGGCACGTGCCGCAGCTGCAGCTCGTGATGTAATGGAACTTGGCAAATATAAAATCTATGTAGCTGATCGTCGTTACAACAACGATGGAGGTGAAGCTTATCCTATGACTATCATGCCACCTGTAACAGAAGAAAACAAGGAATATTCAACACAGGATTGGCCGGAAGGTTGGCAAAACATTGACCCATTTGAATCTTATCGTTCACTTTTTAATGGTGACCTTATCGCTTCAAATAATCCTGAGCTGATTTTTACACGTGGTACAAACACAGGAGGCGAAAACATTTCAACAATGGTACAACATCAAATGCCTTTCCAAATGGGAGGTTATAATTGTCATGGCATAAGTTTAAAGCAATGCGATGCATACTATACCAATACTGGTGAAGATGTTTTAGGAAAAGATGATTATCTGGGACGCGGTGATGGTAGCCAACGTAGAACAGGTTTTGTGACTCAAGATACAGAAGAACAATATAAACCATTGAAGGAAGGTGTATCATTACAATATGCCGAGCGTGAACCTCGTTTCTATGCATCTGTTGCCTACAATGGTAGTGTATGGGAAATGACTACTTCTTATGATGATTACAACCGTTTCTATCGTGCATGGTATTATCACGATTCGAGCGACGGTAAAGTGGCACAAACAGGAGAACTATATCTACGAACAGGTATTGGCGTTAAAAAGTTCTACAACCCGCAAGATTCGTACAAGAATGGTGGTCGTATCATTCCGAAATTTGATACAGCTATACGCTATGCAGAAGTTTTGTTAATTTATGCCGAAGCCTTGAATGAATTAGATGGTAGCTATGAAATAGCTTCATGGGATAATAGTAAGACCTATACTATCAGTAGAGATAAGGATGAAATGGCTAAGGGTATTGAGCCCATTCGTATCCGAGCTGGATTACCTAATTATGCAGATAATGTATACGACAGTAAAGATGAGTTCCGTAAAAAACTGAAACGTGAACGCCAAATCGAGCTATTTGCCGAAGGTCATCGCTATTATGATTTACGCCGTTGGAAAGATGCACCAGAAGAAGAAGCCACAATGATTTACGGTTGTAATATTAATATCAGTTCAAGTGAGAATAATCGTGAATTATTCTACATACCTACCGTTGTTCCATCATTACCAGCTGTTTTCACCAAGAAAATGTATTTTTGGCCAATTTCACACAGCGAATTGAAAAAGAATGCCCGTTTAACACAGAATCCGGGTTGGACTTATTATGATTAATACATTATTAAAGAAATACTTTTTATGAAAACAATATATCGTATTTTATGTACTATTGCGCTTGTATGTACTTTCTGCGCTTGCAATAAAGAATGGGAAGACGAATTATACAAGCAAGCCGTATCATTCGGCAAAAATGGAGTAGCTGACATCTACTTGAGATATAAACCTGAAGGAAAAGTAACTTATCAGGTACCAGTTATCTTAAGTGGTTCTACTATGAACGAAAAGGATTTGACTGTTAATATAGCAGTAGATCCAGATACACTAAAGCAACTGAACTTCGAACGTTACAGATATCGCGACGATCTATATTATATTGAATTGGACAAAAAGTATTATAGTCTAGCTTCAGAACAAGTCACTATCCCTAAAAATACCAGTGTAGGAATACTGGATATCGATTTTACATTAAGTGACTTGAATATGGTAGATAAGTACATTTTACCATTAAGCATTACCGAAGGACAAGAATATGAAGTGAACTACCGCAAACATTATCGTAAGGCATTATTGAATATTATCCCATTTAACGACTATTCTGGTAGTTATTCCGCTACGGCTGGTCTAGTTTACCAACGTGACAAAAGTGATAATGAACAAGTGCCTGTAGCTATGGAAACTCGCACTTTGAAAGTAGTAAATGATAAATCTGCTTTTTTCTATGCTGGATTAACAGATGAAGAATTAGAAAACCGCGAATTGTATAAAATCATCGCAAACTTTAAAGATGAAGGAGTTATGACATTAGAAGCTCCTCATGCTGATCAAATAGGCTTCAAATTCATTTCAGCAGACTATGTTATTTCAGAAGAAATGGATGCTTTACAGCCTTACCTAAAACATCGCTATATTAAAATTAATATGGAATACGAATATAACGAACTTATACCCAATACAGATCTTTATATTCCATATCGCTTTTTTGGTTCTATTACTATGGAACGTAAGATCAATACAACCGTTCCAGACGAAGACCAAGCTATTATTTGGTAATATATCTAATCTTATCCACCCTAATCATGAGAGTGCCCAACACACTCTCATGATTCTTTTTTAAAAATCATCATGAAATCCAAACAGTTCACACTATTCCTCCTATCAATAGCATTATACACCACAGCATATGCTACCGACCTCTATCGTCCCAGTAGGAACGTAGAGTTACGCCTTCCTTCTGTCCCCTTAATCGTATCAGACCCCAATTTTTCTATTTGGTCTCCCTGCGATAAACTGATGGATGGAACAACTCTGCACTGGACCGATGCACCCAAATCATTGATAGGTGCATTGCGTGTAGATGGTAAAAGTTACCGTTTTCTGGGAAAAGAGAAACTGGATCTGCAAGCCATAGCACCAATGACCGACACAGAAATCTGGGAAGGCACTTTTTTAAGAAAAAAGCCAGCCGATAATTGGATATCTTTGGATTTCGACGACAAAGAATGGAAACATGGAAAAGCCGCTTTCGGAAGCCGTGATCTCCCACGTGTCCATACAGAATGGAGCGAACAGAATAGCGACATTTATGTACGACGTACATTTGATATAAACGAATTGGAATCTGAAAGAGATTTTTACATCATTTACTCCCACGATGATGTATTTGAACTTTACTTGAACGGGGAAAAACTTGTTACTACAGGCGAAGAGTGGAAAAACAATGTATACCTAAAACTTACAGATGAAGCAAGAAAGAAACTCCGCAAGGGAAAGAACGTTATAGCAGCCCACTGCCACAACACAACCGGAGGCGCTTATGTCGATTTCGGACTCTATTGTGAAAAGAAAGATGCTGTAAAATTTGCAGCAGAAGCGGTACAAACTTCAGTAGATGTACTGGCAACTTCAACTTATTATACTTTCACATGCGGTCCGGTGGAACTGGATGTTGTATTCACAGCACCGCAACTGATTGATGATCTGGATTTATTGTCTACTCCTATAAATTACATTTCTTACCATGTCCGATCATTAGACAAAAAGGCACACGACGTGCAACTTTACTTTGAAACTACCCCGGAATTGGCTGTCAATGAAAACACACAGCCCACATCCGCCAAGATATTTTCTAAAAACGGTATCCGCTATATAGAAGCTGGAACCATAGATCAGCCTGTATGCCATCATAAGGGTGATGGAATCTGCATTGACTGGGGGTATGCTTACTTAGCCACTCCCAGTAGAACAGGAACAGAAATCGGTTTAGGCGATTATTATGAAATGAAGCGGTCTTTCATACAAAACGGAAAAAGTGGACTTTCCACACTCAACTGGTGGGCAAAATGTGCCGAAGAACAACCTGCCATGACATTCGTACACAACCTGGGTGCAGTAGATAAAACCGGAAATACCGGATTCCTAATGTTAGGATATGATGATATCTACTCCATAGAATATATGTATGAAAGATATATGGGGTATTGGAAACATGAAGGCAAAGTGTCTATCTTCGATGCATTTGAGAAATTAAGAGATAATTACCTACAGATTATGCAACGTTGCCGTATGCAAGATGAAACTATTTATGATGATGCCCTGAAAGCTGGTGGCAAACAATACGCTGAGATCTGCTCCGCAGCTTATCGCCAAGCTATATCCGCTCACAAGCTATTCACCGACAAATACGGAAACTTACTATTTTTCTCCAAAGAAAATAACAGTGGCGGATTTATCAATACAGTAGATGTAACTTATCCCTCCACTCCACTCTTTTTGACTTACAATATAGACCTGGTGAAAGGCATGATGACCAGTATCTTCGACTATAATGCCAGCAAACGCTGGACTAAACCCTATCCGGCACACGATTTAGGGGTATATCCGATAGCAAACGGACAGATATATGGCGCTGACATGCCGGTAGAAGAAAGTGGTAACATGGTTATTCTTTCCGCAACCATTGCCATGATAGAAGGAAATGCCAACTATGCCAAGAAATACTGGGATTTGCTGACTATCTGGACTAACTACCTGGTGGAGAATGGACTCGATCCAGAGAATCAACTCTGTACAGACGACTTTGCCGGTCACTGGGCACATAATGCTAACCTGTCGCTGAAAGCCATAATGGGTATCACCGGTTACAGTGAAATGGCACGCATGTTGGGCATGAATGATGTAGCAGACAAATACATAACCATTGCCAAAGATATGGCCTGCAAATGGGAAAGCATGGCCCGCGAGGGTGATCACTACCGTCTAGCCTTCGACCGTAAAGACACCTGGAGCCAAAAGTACAACATGATTTGGGATAAAATGTGGCAGACAAACCTGTTCCCGGATGAAATCGCCAAAAAGGAAATTGCTTACTACCTGACCAAACAGAATACGTATGGCTTGCCACTCGATTCACGCAACACTTATAGTAAATCGGATTGGATTCTCTGGAGTGCCTCTATGTCAGCCAATCAAACGGAATTTGAGAAGTTCGTAAGCCCATTGTACAAGTACATCAATGAGACCGCATCACGAGTTCCTATGAGTGACTATTTTTATACGGATAGTGGCAAAATGGTAGGCTTCAAAGCCCGTTCAGTGGTTGGTGGATACTGGATAAAAGTTTTAATGGATAAAATACACAGTAGCAAATAGAATAAATATGAATATATCTACTATCAAGAAAGCATTTTACCTATTGGTAGGAATCGGATTCGGCTGCACTCTACAAGCTGTCGAACCTCAAAAAGACGTAACGGATAACTACAGAAATAATCGCTATCCGCTACTTCAAAAGCCATTAATAGAACTTCCCTTGGGCAGTATCAAGCCCCAAGGTTGGTTAAGAGAGATGCTAATCCGGCAAAAGAATGGTGCCACCGGACAGATGGACACCCTCTATCCTTTAGTCATGGGCGAACGCAATGGTTGGTTAGGAGGTGATGGTGACCAATGGGAACGTGGTCCTTATTGGATTGACGGCTTATTGCCTCTTGCCTATATCCTGGATGATAAAGAACTGAAAGCTAAGGTGCAGCCTTGGATAGAATGGGCTTTGCAAAGCCAACGCGAAGACGGCTTTTTTGGTCCGGCAAAAGACTATCCGGGTGAACCGGGATTACAGCGTGATAATTCACATGATTGGTGGCCACGTATGGTAATGTTGAAAATCTTACAACAATACTATTCGGCAACCAACGATGAGAGAATCATCACCTTTATGACCAAATACTTCCGTTATCAACTAAATACCTTACCACAGAAACCCCTAGGACAGTGGAGTTTTTGGGCTGAATTCCGTGCCTGCGATAACCTGCAGGCTGTATATTGGCTGTATAATCTCACAGGGGAGGCTTTCTTACTCGAATTAGGGCATCTATTGCACCAACAGAGTTACAGCTTTGTTGATATGGTAAACCGAGGGGATTTGCGCCGCATCTGTACAATACACTGTGTAAATCTGGCACAAGGTATCAAAGAACCGATCATTTATTATCAGCAAGACACCAATCCTAAATACATTGATGCTGTAAAAAGAGGGTTTCAGGATATCCGTCAATTTCACGGACAGCCACAAGGAATGTATGGTGGAGATGAAGCATTACATGGAAACAACCCTACACAGGGTTCTGAATTATGCGCCGCTGTAGAATTGATGTACTCCCTTGAAAAGATGGTAGAAATTACAGGAGATATTGATTTTGCCGATCACCTGGAACGCATAGCCTTCAATGCTCTGCCTACCCAGATATCAGACGACTTCATGACTAAACAATACTTCCAGCAACCCAACCAGATTATGGTAACTCGTCACCGCCGTAATTTCGATCAGGATCATGAAGGTACGGATATTACTTTCGGCACATTGACCGGCTATCCTTGCTGTTTTTCAAATATGCATCAAGGCTGGCCAAAATTCACACAGCATTTATGGTATGCAACGCCCGATAATGGTATTGCCGCCTTTACCTATTCTCCATCAGAAGTCACAGCTAAAGTAGGTAACAATGTATCGGTCGTAATTAGTGAAGATACCTATTATCCTATGGATAACCGTATATCCTTCACTATTAAAGAAGTGAAGAACAAAACCAAACAAGTCGAATTCCCGCTACACTTACGCATTCCGAAATGGTGCAAACGTGCTGAGATAATAGTAAACGGCAAGGCAGAACAATACATTGAAGGAGGGCGGATCGCTGTTATCAATCGTATATGGAAGCGAAATGACAATGTAGAATTACACTTACCCATGGAAGTTTCTACCAGTACATGGTACGAGAATGCTGTGACTATTGAAAGAGGCCCATTAGTATATGCTCTTAAAATAAAGGAAAACTGGAAAAAAGAAAATCTCAATAATAGCTGGTATGGCCCCCATTATTATCAAGTTACTTCATCCGAACCTTGGAATTATGGGTTGGTGGACTTTGATCGCAGCCAAGTGAATAAAATAGCACAAGTTAGTATTGATAGCCAAAAACAGCAATCAATATTCCCCTGGAATCAAGAGAATGCACCGATTGAAATCAAGATGAAAGCCCGCCTTATTCCCACATGGACAGTTTACAATGAAATGGCAGGGCCTCAACCTTTCTCCTTCTGCAACGGTGCTAAAGGAGAAGAACAGGAAATCACATTAATACCTTATGGTTGCACCACCCTACGTATCTCTGAATTCCCCATTGTTGGAAAATAATTTAGTTAACAATATCACTAAAATCAATAATAATATGAATTTTAATCATCTGAAAACAGCAATGATCTGCCTACTGGCAGTATGCATCCAGATCACTCATGCCGGCACACAGCAAGTGAATATCGAGCGCTCTTTCATGGTTGGAGACGGTATTGCTCAATTCATACCCACAGGGTATGATGCAAAGAAAATTCCATCATTTGCCCTACAAAGTGAACCACGTAAAAAAGGCGAACTGGCATCAAACTGGACACTAATGCCGGAATTCTTCTTGAATGATGGAAAAGCAGGAGCTTCCCTGACAGTACCTGAAGGCACAAGCCTTTATGGAGGTGGTGAAGTTACCGGTACGCTACTGAGAAACGGCAAAACGATTAAATTATGGAACACAGATTCAGGAGCCTATGGAGTAGATGGCGGTAAACGCCTGTATCAATCACATCCTTGGATTATGGGTGTACGCAAAGACGGCACTTCTTTTGGTATTCTATTTGATACTACCTGGAAAGCCGAACTCTCCAGTATGGATGACAAGATAGAGTTAAGAAGTGAAGGTGAATTATTCCGTGTCTTCATCATTGACAGAGAGTCTCCCCAAGCTGTTGTAAAAGGTCTGTCAGAGCTCATTGGAACCATGCCAATGATTCCCCGGTGGGCAATGGGTTATCAGCAATGCCGATTCTCCTATTCACCAGATAGCCGCGTACTTGAAATTGCCGATAACTTCCGTGAAAGACGTATCCCCTGTGATGTTATATGGATGGATATTGACTACATGGACGGATATCGCATCTTCACTTTTAACCCGAAAGGTTTCCCAAATCCAAAGAAATTAAATCAAGATTTACATTTGCGTGGTTTCCACAGTGCCTGGATGATCGACCCGGGAGCAAAAGTTGATCCCGATTATTTTGTTTACAAATCAGGAACAGAAAATGATGTATGGGTAAAAACTGCAGATGGAAAGGAGTATAATGGAGATGCATGGCCCGGTTCCGCAGCTTTTCCGGACTTTACATGCCCCAAAGTATCTAAATGGTGGAGTGGCCTATATAAGGATTTCCTTGCACAAGGAGTAGACGGTGTATGGAATGATGTGAACGAACCTCAAATTAGTAATACTCCCACTGGAACCATGCCTGAAGACAATTTTCACCGGGGTGGTGGCAATTTACCTGCCGGTAGTCACCTGCAATATCACAATGTGTACGGTTTTCTGATGGTAAAAGCATCCAGAGCCGGAATAGAGGCTGTACGGCCCGAAAAACGCCCGTTTATTCTGACTCGTTCTAACTTTTTGGGAGGACAACGCTATGCAGCAACTTGGACCGGGGATAACGGCTCCTCATGGGAACATCTGAAAATGTCCATTCCTATGTCTATCACGCTGGGATTATCCGGACAGCCCTTTAGCGGTGCAGATATAGGTGGGTTCCTGTTCAATGCGGACGCAGACTTGTGGGGACACTGGATTGGTCTAGGCGCTTTCTACCCGTTCTCCCGCGCTCACGCCTGTGCCGGAACCAATGATAAAGAGCCTTGGGCATTTGGTAAAGAAGTAGAAGATGCGGCACGTACAGCATTGGAACGCAGATACATGCTATTACCTTACCTCTATACTTTATTACAGGAAGCCTCTGAAACCGGCATGCCTATCATGCAACCAGCTTTCTTCGCCGATCCTAAGGATTTATCCTTGCGTGGAGAGGAGAAAGTATTCTTGCTTGGTAGCGATCTACTGGTTATACCTTCCTGGGCTGAACAAGCAGCACTGCCTAAAGGTATTTGGGAAGAGTTCTCCTTATTCCCCGGAGACAATAAAGATAAATATCAGTCAAAACTCAAAATACGTGGAGGAGCCATTATTCCTACAGGGAAGATCATACAGAACACTACTGAGAAATCACTAGACCCGCTCACACTACTGGTTTGTCTGGACGAACAGGGCAAAGCAAGTGGTAGTATGTACTGGGATGAAGGAGAAGGATGGTCTTTCAAGAAAGGAAACTACAGTTTGCAACAGTTCACTGCCGAAAAGGGAGCAAATAACAAGATAATTGTGAAGTTAGCAGGAAAAACAGGCAAGTACCAGACAGAAAACAAGGACATGGCCATTGTAAAAGTAGTTACCAAACAAGGTATACGTCAAGGAAGTGGAAACCTCACAGAGGGAATTGAAATTCAACTATAAATATATAATGAATACTCAGACAATTTATCTCGCCTCAAAGCCGCATTATGAAATCCTGGATGGATTGCGTGGAGTGGCAGCTGTTATGGTCGTAGCCTTCCATCTTCTTGAAGCACATTCGGGGGGCAACCATCTCGCACAAATCATTAATCACGGCTATCTTGCCGTCGACTTCTTCTTTATGCTTTCGGGCTTTGTAATCGGTTATGCCTATGATGACCGCTGGAACCGGATGAGTATCGGCACTTTCTTCAAACGCCGTGTCATCCGCCTGCATCCTATGGTAATTATGGGCAGCATTATCGGCGCCCTTTTCTTTTTCTTCCAGAAATCCCCCTGTTTTCCCAATATAGATAACGTATCGGTAGGAACAGTCCTGATAATCATGCTCTATGGCTGTACGTTGCTTCCCCTTCCTTTGAAGTGGGACATTCGCGGGTGGACGGAAATGCACCCGTTGAACGGGCCGGCATGGTCGCTCTATTATGAATATATCGGCAATATCCTGTACGCACTGTTTGTCCGTAAGTTCAACAAGGTTGCCTTGTCCATCCTTGTTTTTCTGGCAGCTTGTGCCACTTTGCATCTCTGTCTTACGGCGCCCAATGGTGATATCGTGGGCGGATGGGCATTGAATTGGGAACAGCAGTATGTGGGCTTCGTCCGTTTGCTCTATCCGTTCTTAGCAGGCTTGCTGCTTTCACGCTTAGGCTGGCTCATACGGGTAAAGAAACGCGCATTCTGGTGGTGTAGCCTGATGATTGTGATAGTTCTTTCCGTTCCCCGTATTGGCGGTGAAGATGGCTTCTGGATGAACGGACTCTACGAGGCACTTTGCATTATCTTTATCTTCCCAGTCATTGTTTCGATGGGAGCCGGTGGCAAAGTAACGGGAAAACGCTCTGTAGGTATCTGTAAGTTCCTGGGCGATATCTCATATCCCGTTTATATCACTCATTATCCGCTGATATACACATATACAGCCTGGGCATGCAATAATAATGCGACCATCACCGAAGGTCTTCCTTATATGATACTGACCTTTGTCGGAGCTTTCGTTCTTGCTTATGCCTGCCTGAAGCTCTATGACGAACCGGTACGCAAATGGCTGACCAATCGCTTTCTAAAAGGAGCACGTAAGATCAAGTAAATAAATTCAGCTTCATATAGCTTTCATAATCCTATCTCCCTTATTTATCGACCTTTACGCTGAAAGCATCCCTTTAGGGGATACTTTCAGCTTTCAGCCGTCACCACAACTGCAGAAACATTCTTCAGTCTCATTACCTCCTTACCACTTGATACACATTTCCATACTCTGTGTGCCGACGCACCACCCCCGCTTTCAGCAGCACTTGGCCGAAGCGCATAGGATTGACGCTGCGCATGGCAGCGGAATTCTTTTGCTGAAGTTCCCTGAAAATCTGGGCAGCCGTAAGACCGATACACTTCTCACCGGAATTCGCCACACGAAAATAACTATGAAAAACATCCTCTGCGGGACAAACACGGTAGAACGCCTCATTCTGCACCTGCAACACCTGCTCCTCTTCTTTGGTGAACCAATCACGCCTCCCCGCAAGCAGTTCCGCCTTCAGTTGTGCATAAATCTGGTCATGTTCTATATGGGTACAATCGATCACCCGCTCCACTTCCACGCAAAGAAAACGGCGGCTTCCCGTAGGGTCGGTAAGTAAGTCGAAACGGTTACTGGTACCAATAAAAGAGGCGACACGAGGCAGTTGGCGGAAGCTCTGCTGATAGGCCTTACGAATATTCAAGTCAGACATTTGCATCAGGTTCTTCAGCAACGGCATTTTGCTTTCGGCATACTTATCAAACTCGTCCATATTCAGCAAGCCCATTTCCGCCAAAAGGCGTTCCGCCTGCCCTTGCGAAGTAAGCTTCAAATTATCCACATAATATCGCCGCAGAACCATCGGCATCAATGACTTGCAAAATGTGGATTTCTGCCGTCCCTGCTCTTGACTTACAAGAATAGGCGCCACACTGTTGGCATGTATGCCTGCCAGCCCCGACCACTGCGCGGCAAGCCCCAGCATCCAGATGTGAAATCCCTGCACCCAATGCGGACAGTCGGAAACCCGCAAGGCGAGCTGTGTCAGCCGGTCAACGCCGTCCCATTGCGGCAATTCCTCCATATAGAGCTGAAAGGGGTGATAATCGGGAATGTAAGTAGAATAGATATAGCGACTCAAATCCTTGTCCCAGCAAGGGATACCCTCAGCATGAGCCTCAATGCAGAAAGCGTTCAGGTTTCGCTTACCGACAGGCAGGAAAGCGAAATCACGCTGCCCGGCAGGACGGAATTCGGTCTCTTCCGTCAACAGATTATAACGGAAATCATAACGTTTCGTCAGAAAATCCATAACCTGTCTCGTCAGGCGAACCGTTGTATTCGTGTTGTCTCCGGATTCCGACGCCTCCGATGTTTTCTTTTTCGCTTTCTGCCTTTCCGATAAAGCCAACAACTGTTGTGCCTCGCGCAACAAGCGACGTTGTTCCAATGTCATTAATTTCTTTTTCATAACTTCTTTTCATTTTAATAGTAAACAGGTTTCGTTTTGTCAGTACCAACGCTACGAATTTACTACAACGAGAAAGCGCTTTGCAAGCATTCCATCAACTATTTTCCAGAGAACACAGTTAGAAAGAAAGTAAGGACTTTCATAGGTAAATCTTACTAATATCACTATCTTTGTATGCTGACTTATAAACGGCCCACTCCAGTTGTTCACTCGACCAACTCCAGTCACTCATTCTACCAACTCCAGTCATTCACTCGACCGACTCCAGTGGTTCACTTTCAAGACAGCACCTTCGAGTCAACAAGTATATACATTTAAAGCATTAAGAAACAAGCATTATGGCAATAGTTTACGATTGGTACGAGAACCCCAACGCGGAAGGGGAATCGGAAGAAAGAGGGCTGCATCCCCGTCCGTTGCTCAACGGCAAAGTGAGCATGGAGCAATTATATTATCGGGTACACGAACGCAGTTCGCTCAGCGTGGGTGATGCAAAAAGCGCAATAGACACTTTAACTCAGCTTTGCGGAGAAGAGCTACGCGAAGGTCGGGAGGTGCACATCGAGGGATTGGGCTATTTTTCCCCCACTTTGGAGGCCACACAGAAAGTGACCCGCAAGACCAAGAACAAGCATTTGAAACTACGCTTGAAAGGTGTTAGTTTTCGCCCGGACATTCGTCTGAAAGCCGCACTGGCAGGTGTTACAGCCACCCAAAGTAAATACACGCGCCACTCCCTGCGACTCTCCGAAGTAGAGATAGATATGCGCTTGAAAGAGTATTTCACGGAACATGAACTGCTGCTTCGCATCGATTTCCAGGAATTATGCGGCATGGCACGCACCACCGCCAACAACCATCTGCAACGATTGCAAAAAGAGGGCAAACTGACAAATGTAGGAAGACGCGCACAGCCGATCTATCGCCCCATGCCGGGATATTACGGTATGTCGAGGGATGCGAAACTCAAGAGATAAAGTTAGAAACACTTCCCTTCAAAATAAGTGAAAGAAAACGCATCGTCGCTATAAGAACTTTTGTTATCTTTGTGTCGTTATGCTACAAAGCAACAGATTAAAAAACAATAGTAGGAGGACAGAAAATGGATCCATTGGAATATATAGTACCGAACAGAAAGAGACTTCCCTACGGAATGATGAACTTTGCGGTTATTCGCCGCGAAGACTATTATTATGTAGACAAAACCCGCTTTATCCCCCTGATAGAACAGGCGGATCGTTTCTTTTTCTTCATCCGTCCGCGACGCTTCGGCAAGAGCCTGACACTGAACATATTGCAACACTACTACGATGTAAACACCCGCGATAAGTTCGATGACCTCTTTGGTGGCCTCTACATTGGTGAACACCCCACACCGAACCGAAATAGCTACCTCGTGCTCTATCTCAACTTTTCCGGTATCAGCGGCGAGCTGAATGATTACCGCAAAGGGTTGGATGAACACTGCGGTACTACCATCGAGAGTTTTTGTAAGAAATATGCCGACCTCCTCCCCCCGGACACCTGGGAAGAACTGCACACCAAAAGCGGAGCTGTAGCGCAACTGGAGTTCATCTATCAGGCATGCGAGCGTGCCGGACAGAAAATGTATCTCTTCATCGATGAATACGACCACTTCACCAATGCTATCCTTTCCAATCCCGAAAGTTTACGCCGATACACTGACGAGACGCATGGCGAAGGTTATTTGCGGAATCTATTCAACAAGGTGAAAGCAGGCACCTATTCCAGTATCGAGCGTTGCTTCATCACCGGTGTAAGCCCCGTGACGATGGACGACCTGACCAGCGGATTCAACATCGGTACTAACTACTCACTCTCACCGGATTTCAATCAAATGATGGGTTTCACGGAAGAGGAAGTACGCGAAATGCTGACTTATTATTCTACCACCAGCCCTTTCCATCATACCGTTGACGAGCTGATAGAAATGATGAAACCATGGTACGACAATTACTGTTTTGCGCAGGATTGTTACGGTGAAACCACAATGTACAATTCCAATATGGTGCTCTACTTCGTCAAAAACTACATTATACGCGGTAAAGCACCGCAAAACATGATAGAAAGCAATATCCGCATCGACTACGAGAAGTTGCGCATGCTTATCCGCAAGGACAAGGAATTTGCCCATGACGCTTCCATCATTCAGACTTTAGTGAGCCAGGGATTTATCACCGGTGATCTGAAAGACGGCTTCCCTGCCGCCAGTATCACCAATCCTGATAATTTCGTGAGCTTGCTCTACTATTTCGGGATGCTCACCATCAGCGGCATGCACGAAGGAAAAAACAAACTGACCATCCCCAACATGGTGGTACAGGAACAACTCTACACCTATCTGCTGAATACCTACAACGATGCCGACCTGAGCTTCAGCAGCTATGAAAAGAGCGAACTATCCAGCGCATTAGCCTATCGGGGCGATTGGAAAGCTTACTTCGACTACATCGCCGACTGCCTGAAACGTTATGCCTCACAGCGCGACAAGCAAAAGGGCGAATTCTTCGTCCACGGTTTCACCCTCGCCATGACTGCTCAGAACCGCTTCTATCGTCCCATTTCCGAACAGGACACGCAGGCTGGATATGTCGACATCTTCCTCTGTCCGATGCTGGAGATTTACTCCGACATGACGCACAGTTACATCGTGGAACTGAAGTATGCCAAGTATAAAGACCCCGAAACACGCGTGGAAGAATTACGTCAAGAAGCCATTGTCCAAGCCAACCGCTACGCCGACACGGACACAGTGAAACGTGCCATCGGCCACACCCAACTGCACAAGATTGTAGTGGTATATAAAGGGATGGAAATGCGGGTGTGCGAGGAAGTAATGTAATCTTCCTGAAAGCACTTCCCCATCCTTCAGACGGCAGTTTCAGCGGAAAAGCCAATGAATGAGACAACAATGAAAGATGAAAGAACTTTGCAGATAATCAGTGCGTACTGAATTATCTGCAAAGTTCTTTTTAATTGTCACGAAAGAAGACATATACGTCACAAATGTATAACACGCAAATCACTATAAACCACCATATTTGCAGGAAATATTATATCAATAAATCCAATAACATGAAACAAAAGATTCTTTTCTTATCATTCTTATTGGGAGCCAGTTCTCTCTTATTCTCCCAAAGCAAGAAAGATATAGTAGACTATGTAAACCCACTAGTAGGGACAGACTCCAGTTTCGAATTATCCAATGGTAATACCTATCCTGCCATCGCAATGCCCTGGGGGATGAACTTCTGGACCCCACAAACCGGAAAGATGGGAGAAGGATGGACTTATACCTATGCATCTAACCGTATCAGAGGTTTCAAACAAACACATCAACCCAGCCCTTGGATAAACGACTACGGACAGTTCGCCATCATGCCCATTACAGGTGAGCCCGTATTCGACCAGGACAAGCGTGCAAGCTGGTTCAATCATAAATCTGAGGTATCTACACCCTATTACTACCGCGCATTCCTCTCCGATCACAATATTACAACAGAAATTGTACCTACGGAGCGGGCAGCCATATTCCGCTTTACCTTTCCCGAGAGCAAGGATTCTTATGTAGTAATTGATGCATTCGACAATGGTTCGTATGTGAAAGTTGTTCCGGCCGAGAATAAGATCATCGGCTACACGACCAAAAACAGCGGTGGCGTACCGGCCAACTTTAAGAACTACTTCACCATTACTTTCGACAAGCCCTTCACTTACTCAGCAACCGTAAGCAATGGTGAAATCAAAGTAGGCCAACCAGACGTTAAAGAAAATCATGCCGGCGCCATTATCGGATTCGCCACCCGCAAGGGAGAAAAAGTATGTGCCCGGATCGCATCTTCTTTCATCAGTCCCGAACAGGCTGAACAGAATCTGAAAGAACTCGGTTCAATGAATCTGGAAGAACTAAAGCTGAAAGGTAAAGAACGCTGGAACGAAGTACTCGGCCGAATAGAGGTTGAATCGGACAGCGAAGATCGACTTCGCACCTTCTACTCCTGTTTATACCGCAGCGTTTTATTTCCCCGGACGTTCCATGAGATTGATGCGGCGGGAAACATCCTGCATTATAGCCCGCACACCGGCAAGGTGATGCCCGGACGCTTCTTTACAGATACCGGTTTTTGGGATTCCTTCCGCGGAGAACTCCCAATGATTAACCTGATATACCCTTCCATGAGCCGACAAATGGAAGAAGGTTTCCTGAATGCCTATCTGGAGAGTGGTTTCTTCCCGGAATGGGCCAGTCCGGGACATCGCGACTGCATGGTAGGCAATAATTCCGCATCAGTAGTGGCAGATGCCTATGTGAAAGGCAACATCAAACAGAATGCCGAGAAAATGTATGAAGGTTTGTTGCATGGAGCAAACAACCAGCATCCCACGGTTCCTTCTTCCGGCCGCATGGGCTACAAGGAATACAATGAATTGGGATATGTACCTTCCGATATCGGTCAAAGTGCCGCCCGTACCCTTGAATACGCCTACAATGACTGGTGTATCTATCAGATGGGGAAAAAACTGGGCAGACCCGCATCGGAACTGGACATCTACAAGAAACGCAGCCAGAACTATAAGAACCTGTTCTATGCTCCTTACCGCCTGATGAGCGGCAAAGACCGCAACGGCAACTTCCCGCAGCACTTCGATCCGGTGGAATGGTGGGGACCTTTCACTGAAGGAAACAGCTGGCATTATTCCTGGTCCGTATTCCATGATATGCGGGGCTTAATTAACCTGATGGGAGGTGACAAGAACTTTGTTGCTATGCTCGACTCTGTATTTACTACGCCGCCCGTATTCGGCGCAAACACTAATACCCGGCAAAGCCTGATACACGAAATGCGCGAAATGCAGGTCATTGACATGGGGCAATACGCACATGGCAACCAGCCCATACAACACATGATTTATCTCTATAACTACGCCGGGCAACCCTGGAAAACACAGTATTGGGTACGCGAAGTGATGAACCGTCTTTACCAGCCAACCCCTGACGGATATTGCGGAGACGAAGATAACGGACAGACTTCAGCCTGGTATGTCATGTCGGCATTAGGTTTTTATTCCGTCTGCCCGGGTACGGACGAATACGTGTTGGGCGCACCACTCTTTAGAAATGCCAAGATACATCTGGAAAATGGCAAAACTATCGAGATTTCTGCGCCCCTAAACAGCGATGAAAACCGCTATATCAGTGATGTACGATACAATGGCAAGAAGTATGACAAGAATTATCTGAACCACTCCTTATTGATAAAAGGTGCCAAAATCAGGTTCGACATGGACAGCCAACCCAACTATAAACGCGGAACAGAACCGGATAGCTTCCCCTATTCTTTCTCAGATAAAGAGAAATAATCATGATATCAAACAATATGAAAAGGAAAATAGCAACTTTCTCCAGTCCCACACCTTCAGCAACAATGGTATCTCGACATACAATTGTTATAGGTCAATCTCAAAATGCTGGTAATCCTTCAATGAGATCCAGTCTCCTCCCCATTCAAATCCGGCTTCCGTAAAGAGCCGGTATGCCAGGTCGTTGTGATCTATCTTGTACGGTATATCCGTCCTGTTATCACGGTCGAAAGCGTATGGTTCACCGGTAGCGGGTTCTATGTGCCAGGAGCCGTCAGCTTTTTCCTTGACGTATGGATTGTAAAGCGTATTAATGTCGATGGCAAGGCCAAGTCCGTGCTTGGAAATCTTGGTAGTGGAGCCGGTCATGAAGCGGAAGTTGAACGATGAGGAGTTGTTGGCACGCATAGAACTTTCATCGTCGGCATCGTAGTTGTCAATGAGCACCATCCGCTCAATGCGGTAGTCCGCCAGGTAGAGCTGTCGAAATATGTCGATCGCTTTATCGGCAATGGCGGCGTTCACCACCATCTCACCCCGTTGGGGGTTGCCGTCAGCGTTGCGATGCAATACTTTTAGATAACGCAGTTCGGACCGATTCAAAGGACAGTCCTCTTTCCATGACTTGAGCCACATGCGGCTGAATATCTGGTCGCTGATGGTTTCCGAACGGAACCAGGCATCCACACCGGAGCGTTCTACGTCAGCTTCGGATACCAACGTTTCGGCAGTCCACTCATCGTCAGGACTTTGATATCCGAGGTCGTTGTCACATCCGACCAAGAGCAAGGCAAAGGACACGACAAAGAGCAGCAGGTATTTTCTTCTTATCATATTTGCTAATGTATTTATTATTTGTCTTTACTTCTCAAATTTCCACTTAGGCAGTTCGCTGCGACGAGTAGTGGAGGTACAGTAGAAGAGAGTATCGCGGTAAGTGCGAATGTAGTCTATGGTCACAGTGCTGTCTGTGAAGCTCTTTACATGTACGGTTTGTATCGGCTTATTGGGGTCTGACATATAGAGGGTATCGTTGCGGAAAGCATATCGAAACCGTAGCTTATTCAACAGCGTGTCGTTTTGGATGACATAGTAGGTCATCATACTGTCCGGAGTATAGACTTCGTAGAATTGCTGTTCATGCGGGTTATTGATGTAGTCGAAAACTACGGTATCGGAAACGGCTCCCAGCACGGCTTGAGTCACGGTTTCATAATGCCATGTACCAACTAAATCCGGCATTCCGGATTCTGTGGGATTTGTTTTGTTTGTTGTTCCTTTGCATGATACAAATGCAATTGTTGTCATCAAGACAATACTGACGATATAAAATAGTTGCTTCATAATAAAATGATGATTTATATTTATATTTTTTCTGATTTCAGCGAATTAATACATCCTTAAACTCTCTAGTCTGTCCCGTAGAAAGTTCAATGTTATAGAATACCGAGAGTGTTCCGTCTACTCCTATCGCTACATTTAATTCCGTAGTCTGTCCGTCTTTAGTCACCATGCGCAGTTCACCGGTAGCATTGTTCACGTACCAGTACATGTTGAGCGTTATTTCATGCTCACCGGAGCGTCCGTATGCGGTAGATGAACCGTCCTCACAAAACAGAAAGGCTGTTTCGGCCAAAAACCAACCTTCATCTTGCATTCCGGAGTGAATCTCCACCCACTCACCATTTATCTTTTCGTAGCTCTTAGAGTAATTCCATTTGCCTATGAGTTTCTCGGCAAGCGTCTTCTGTGTTTCATCCATGCGGGAGTATTTCCATCTGAACTCACCATCCATCAATTCGCCAGTCTCCGCATCGAGAGCCTCGCCGTACCCCATTTCAAATGAAGTGGCATTCAGGCTGAGTACATCTACGGTCATTGTTCCGAGTGTCAGTTTGTTGGCGGCTTCGTCTGTTTCCCATTCGCCCAGGTTGAGCTTCGTGTATCCATCGGGAGCCGTAAATGCGCTCAACACTGTGCCGTCCGTGCGGATAGTATAGGTTTGTCCCTGACCTTCAGGGATGGGATCTTCCACCCACTTGCCATCCAGCTTTTTGTAGCTCTCCTTCATGCTCCACTTGCCGATAACATTCTCGGCGACGGGTTTCAGGATTTTATCATCAGATTCGGGTGTCGCTTCGTCACTGCAACCGGTGAAGGTGAAAGTAAAAATGGCGATAGCCATCATCGTCAGCAGTGCTGACATTTTTTTGATTGAACTTTTCATTTTGATTTTTTATTATTTAAGTTATTGCATTACATTCTCGTCAAACAGGTCAAAACGCACACACTGCCCGCACGTGACAGGGCGTGAGTTTGAGGTAGTAGCACATAAAGGCATATTTGAAGTTTATGCTGAAAACGCAGCATTTTTGGCCTGTGTACTCTGTGGACGTCCAGTAATCATCACCATCCAAGATGTCTCCTCCGGCAGCAGATATGGAGTTGTTGACAATATCTTGGTTTGTGTTTTTTTTATAACCAGATTGATTCCAAACATTATCCACATCCTTATAACAAAGAATATGTAACTCTTTCGGTGAAGGAATAAACCAGCCGGTACTGCCGACGGGGGAAGGATGATTCTTTTCAAAATCGTCAAGTGCTTCAACCGGACGGATGATGTCTGCTTCCTTGCCCTTACTTGTGCAGTACTCGTTATAAGCAAAAAGGACTTGAGTATTCTGGTAACCAAGGATGTAGTTGCAATAGTCGGTTGCTTCTTGGCCGGAGGCAATGGATTCGAAGTAATCCTTCTTTTCATGGGTAAAATTATTATCATACACAAAATCATTAACGAACCCATATGGATTTTCCGGGTCTTGCCATTCCATGCCTGATGAAACTTCATTCAGCGAAACGGCAAGACCATGTGTACAATTAGGATAATCCGATGCCATAACCCTATCATCTGTCAGGTTGGCGGGAGTTTTTCTGTATTTATCTATAATTTCATCTGAAGTCCAGAAGACAATGGCTGAAACCACCTTGCCCGCCGTAGGAGCAGGTTTGGTCTTAGCCCATTCAATTCTATCATCGGCATAGCGTACACGCAGTCCTCCATCGGAAATACTTCCATCCGAATAAATATAGTCCCCTGGTTTCACCTCATCAGCACGGTATTCCCTTCTATAATACTTATCATCATCCTTACCGCCGCTTATCGTCAAGTTTTCATTATCGGCACTAAATGTAGCAGTACATACCACCTTTCCTGTTTCTACATTCGTAACCTGAAAGGTGTAGTCCCCTTGCCAAGCCTCGCCTTTGAGCGATTCAAATGCTTTCTGACAAGCCTCGTAAACCTGCTTGTCACATTCTTCTATCGTACCTTTCTTGGTAAAGGGTTTGCCGGTGATACCGAGAGCAGACTGGAAGCCTTTCTCTATCTTACTCATCTCTTCAAGAAAATCGGGATGCGATGCCGACATCTTGGAAAAGCCATAGGTGTAAGTTACTCCAGCAATAGGCTCATCATCGTCACTGCAAGCGGTAAAGGTGAGAGCGAAGACAGCTACTGCCATCATCGTCAGCAATGCAGACATTCTTTTAATTGAACTTTTCATTTTGCCTTTCATTATTTATTTTATTGTACTCTTGTTAAATAGGTCAAAAAGCTAAGCATGCGCGCACTGCATTGCTCGAAATCTTCCATTCGCTATATATCTTGTCGTAGCCGGGACATGAATCCAAGTAGTAAGCATTGCTCACAGGGTTATCGGCATCCTCCGAACTTGACCAATACAAGCCAAAACAACCGTCACCTTCGGCATTAAGCATACTGTTATGTATTACATCCTTGTTATTAAGCCAATATTGGCATTGACCACCGGAAGGAAGAAACCAACCGCTGGTTTTGGCTGGTGCAGGGCATACGTTTTCATAATTCACGGCATAATAGGCGGCTGGGAATTCCCTTTGAAGAGTCCAACCGTGCTCTTCAATGGCGTTTATAATGGCCCTGGTGTTGCTGTAACCATTGAAACCGGTAGTCGGATTTCTGTCGCAACCTACCTCTATGTTTGACCAAGGTTGGCTCCATACGATTATACCTTTGACATCACGGAGAGCAAGCACATAGCCGTGGACTTCGGGCATAAGGGTTGTGCCGTCTTTCAATGTATAGTTGCAGTTGTCAGCCCAGTCGCCGGAATTGTCACGACCTTTTTTAAGCACTACCCCTATACAGACGGATTTCTGTGTGGAAGTCAATTCTGTGGATTTGTCGGCAAACGAGCCGTCGATGAAATAAAAGTCGCCCATATCGACATCCTCCATCGCCTTGTTTCCGATAGGCGGTCTGTTTTCATTATTGGCACTAAAGGTGGCGGTATACACAATATTTCCCGTTCCTACATTCGTAACCTGAAAGGTGTAATCCCCTTGCCACGCCTCGCCTTTGAGCGAATCGAATGCTTTCTGGCAAGCCTCGTAAACCTGTTTGTCACATTCATCTATCGAACCTTTCTTGGTAAAGGGTTTGCCGGTGATACCAAGGGCAGACTGGAAGCCTTTCTCTATCTTGTTCATCTCTTCAAGAAAATCGGGATGCGATGCCGACATCTTGGAGAAGCCGTATGTGTATGTCACTTCTGCCATAGGCTCGTCATCGTCACTACAACCGGTAAAGGTGAAAGCAAGAATGGCTGCTGCCATCATCGTCAGCAGTGCAGACATTTTTTTAATTGAACTTTTCATTTTGATTTTCATTATTTATTGTATCGTATTCTTGTTAAATAGGTCAGAAAGCTAAGCACGCGCGCACTGCAAATTTGCTGCGCTTAAAACCGCCGTACATGCCGCCGAAGATCCAGTCAAAGAAGTAAGCGCGGCTTTCAGGAGTGCGACCGTACTCCGAACTCGACCAATACTCGTCTTTCCATCCGTCACCTCCGGCGTTAAGGATACTCGTCAGTATGACATCCCTCTTATTAAGCCAATATTGACATTGTCCGCCGGAAGGAAGAAACCAACCGCTGGTTTTGGATGGCGCAGGACATACAGTTTCATGATTCGTGGCATAATAGACGGCAGGGAATGCGTCTGGAAGATTCCAGTTTTTGTCTTTATTGAATGCTATAATGGTCTGCGTGTTGCTGTAGCCATTGAAACCGGAATTGTTATTTTTGTCGCAACCTACCTCGATTTCATAACTTCCCCATTGGCAACGTTCATTGGCATCACGGAGAGCAAGCACATATCCGTGGACTTCGGGCATAAGGGTAGTGCCATCTTTCAATGTATAGTTACCGTTGTCAGCCCAGTCACCAGAATCGTCACGACCTTTTTTCAGCACCACCCCTATACAGGCGGCTTTCTGCCAGGATGCCAATTCGGTAGATTTGTCAGCAAAGGAACCGTCGGAGAAGTAGAAGTCGCCCGTATCGGCATCCTCCATCGCCTTATTGCCGATAGTCGAAATCGTCAAGTTTTCGTCATCAGCACTAAATATAGCCGTACACACAACCTTTCCCGTACCTACGTTCGTAACCTGAAAGGTGTAATCACCTTGCCATGCCTCGCCTTTGAGCGAATCAAATGCTTTCCGGCAAGCCTCGTAAACCTGTTTGTCACATTCTTCTATCGTACCTTTCTTGGTGAAGGGTTTGCCGGTGATGCCGAGAGCAGCCTGGAAGCCTTTCTCAATCTTGCTCATCTCTTCAAGAAAATCGGGATGCGATGCCGACATGTTGGAGAAGCCGTATGTGTAAGTCACTTCTGTCACAGGATCATCATCGTCACTGCAACCGGAGAAGGTGAAAGTAAGGATGGTGACAGCCATCATCGTCAGCAGTGTTGACATTCTTTTGATTGAACTTTTCATTTTGATTTATCATTTTTGAAATTTATAAATTCTGACATATTGGCTGAATAAAGATTGCCATAGTTTTCGGCATTATAAACCATTACATGGCTTCCGACAGTATTGATGAACAGCCGATAATAGAGGTCGCGCATAGCTACATCCTTGTTATCGGTTATTTGTTCGATAAAAGTGGAGGTGAAACGGTTGCTCATCCACACTTTCATCTCTCCGTTGAAAACATCAGCCTTGGATGTTTCGTCACCGTTGGCCGCAGTGATGAACAGCATTCCGGGGATGCCCTCGCACTGCTCCATCACACCACCCGAAAAACATGCCTCCACCATCATGAGAAGTTTACGGTAACGCCTTTTGAGGTTCATATCCTTAAAAACAGTGGACAGGTCATCGCCTGTCATGGCGTAAGGCTCCTCATCCCAGCACATGGCTCCCGGTACACCGTGTCCGCTCCAGAAAACGAACAGGTTGTCGTTTTCAGTAGATTCGATTACTGTGGGCAAACTTTCGCTTTTCTCGCCATTCAGAATAGCAAGTATATCTTTTGCCTTCAACGATGACATACGATAATCAATCTCTACATTCTCATACACATTGTTTCCCCCAATAGTCACCTGTATAACTCCTTTGTTGGGATTTGAGACATTATCGGCTATGTCATCCTCGACAATGAGAATGATGCGGTCGTCGGTATATCCGGCCTGTCTGAGCTGCTGATAGATAGCGAGCACATCTGCCTGATGGCGGTAATTGGTCCATTCCTTGGAGGAAGCAACAAGGAGTGCCCAGTTGCCGGTATGTGCAGGGTAATTGAATTCCCCTGAATTGTTGAAATCCTGCATCTGCGAGGCTTTCCAGTTCCAGCCGGCAAGTGTCGCATCCGTGCGGTTCCCTCCGTCGCTGGTGTTATAGTCAAGGATGATATACTGTCCGTTGTAAACCTTGAAATTATAGTAGGTGGTGGCAAGTACATTGGTAAACACCTTTGCATCAAACCTCAGATGCCCCGAAGCTCCGCGAACATATGGCGACTTTCCGGCAGCAAGCGCATCCACCACAAGCCCCATATCCTCACCTGTCCAGCTACCCATGTTCAAGCCTTCACCCGAAACAACGGCCCTTAATGATTTTTGTAACGACAACTCCGGTTTGAACTGCTGGTACCATGCGGCATAGCCGATGAGCATTGCAGCATCGTAGAGCTGTGACTCACCAAGAGTAGGTGTGACATTGAAAAACGTCTTGTAACTCACGTCAAATCCCGATTCAGGATCGGCACCAAATGCGACTCCCTCTATACCTTCGGCTGCATCACCGTGAATCTTGAGCACATCCGCACCGTAGGCAGTATCCGAAAACAGCATTCTCGGTACACTACACCCGTTCAGGCTTTGTGTTTTATGCGCTTCAAGCATCGGTCCCATCTCTTCTATTTCAGAGGGAATGCATATCACATATTCTGCACCTGACTGCATGGCTTGGCGAGACACATCAGCTACATTTTCGGAGGTGTAAGCATAGCATCCCATGTTTTTCAGTCCGAGTTCGCGTGCCTGAAATGCGAACCAGTCAATGAACGTTTGTCCGTAATTGTCGTTCTCCTTGGCCAAAAGCGCCACGCTTTCACCCTCATAGTTAATCACCTTGGAGAGAAGCACCTCACATTGCGTAATGTCGGTCTCGGTCATCGCCCAGAGATAGCCTGTCGATGCGTATGCACGAACCAGTTGTTCGGCGGTGGCGAGAGTGAAGAATGTTTTGCCCACAAGGGTCAGTTCTGCCGCGAGGATTGCCGCGTTGGATGAATACAGCCCACCGATTACGGCATACACCTCATCGTTGAATGCCAGCGATTGGGCAAGTTCTTGCACATCGACCTTTGCCTCATCGTAGTATTCAAACTTTAACCTTATACCTGCTTCGTGGTTTTTGAATGCACGCTCAAAGTTGGTTGTAAACATTCCCAATGTCCTTTTCCAATGTACATCAAGCCCTTTCTCCATGGGAAGCACCACGGCAACAACCTTCTCTGTCCACTGCTTGTTGTCAGGAGAATAAGAAGGCTCATCGTCCGAGCAGCTCCACAGACCAATCAGGCAGAGGAGCGGCGCAATAAGTTTAATAACCACTCGTTTCATAATACTCTTTCTCAAAAAGAATAGCCTGGTGACGCATTCCATTGACTAAGCTGCTGAAATCATTCACGTATCGGGGGGCGACCAGCCAGTCGGCATACCCGCTTTCAAGACCGTAAAGTTGGTTCTCCGGCATAATCCCCGTGACTACCCATTCCGTCAGATACCTGTAAATCAATTGGTCGATATGCTTAATAACCGAGCCAGTGATTCGGTTGGAGAGACTTGACTGGTCGATATCCATGCCCACCAGAAA
>OMDZ01000081.1_pt1 | contig 63691 bp, 56 predicted proteins | sample 1673641 | NCBI WGS metagenome assembly OMDZ01 (sample SAMEA103958117, study PRJEB25191) | human gut metagenome | biome: human-associated habitat [ENVO:00009003]; feature: intestine environment [ENVO:2100002]; material: feces | place: Germany | collected 2013/2015
AACCCTGGCAAAAGGACCAGAGAGTTGACATTAGTCTTAATCCTTGTTCTAATGGATAATCAAAATACAGTGGATTGCGGTCCTTTCGGCAAAAAAGCCAATGTCTTAATCCTTGTTCTAATGGATAATCAAAATACCAAAAAAAATGGAAAAGAAAACGCTTCTCATTCCGGTGTCTTAATCCTTGTTCTAATGGATAATCAAAATACAACTTGAGAATCAATAAGTTAAAGAACTCATGATTTCTAATGATTGACAAATATACACAAATAAATCAATCAATTACCTATTTGGGAGAAAAATTTTCGCAAATCCCTTTTATTTAGAATGCTATTCTCAATGAAACGAGAAGCGAATATTGTGTAACAGCCAGATTTTTAATCATTTATCATTAAAAATATTTTCGCAAATGAAAAGTGTGTCTAAATAGAAAAATACATTTGCGAAAAAATGCCCTTTGGACGGATGGTAATGTGCTGAAAATCAATATTCATTTTACCAATGAATTTATTATTTTCGCAAATGATTTTCAGATTTCATTAAAAAAGGAGATTTGCGAACTTTTAAAATCGACTTCAAACAGACTCGATTTTATAATGTACTGAAAATGAATCGCATTTGAAAATTTGAATTTTCGCAAATAAAAATATTTAAATATTTGCTCGGAACCGAGGAATACACACCCGATATACACATGCCACAAATATAGGCAAAGATTCGGCGTTAATCTTCATCGGGTAGTTAAGAAGGTAAGTTGATACCTTGTAAACCATTTACTTTCTATTGGCTTTTAACTCCTAACCCCGACTAAGCCGGGCGATAACTTCTACTAATTCCTTTAATTCCTGCAAGTTTCCGTAAAACCGAAACTTGAGTGCCCGATCAGTCCTGGTGGGTCAAAGTCAGGATGCCGCAATTGATACTGGCATTTTTGCCCAAACCGATGTAGGGGGGTAAAGACAGGTTGGCTGTAAAAATGATATCGAATGCCAACAGATTAATCCCTTTGTTAGGAATGGTGTATGTCCGGGTAATTTTTTGGATTCTGCAACTGACTGTTTCATCCAGGTAGATGTTCAGCCCCTTCAGGCAAGAAAGGATATTTCCTACTAATATTTTTTGAAGAAAGTATATACGCAGTTCATCCCTTCCTAATGTCCGATAGGTTTGATAATTCTCACGGTTCAGTGGAATCCACCTTCTCAGTCGGTACCGTTGCGGACGTTCCGTCATCTGTACAGGGAATAGAGCCGGATGAAGGTAGTCTATTTCCAGATGAACGTCTTTTCCGCCAATCCGTACATGGTTGGTGTAATGCGAAAACAAATCTCCGATGGCTTCGACTCCTTCTTCTATACAGAGGATGGCTGCACAATGGTCGATTTGTTTGTATTGGATCAACGGATAGGCGTATCGGTAATTCTCGGCAGTATGGTTGTGGAACAGAACATTGTCTTTATCCAGTGCATGAATAATAGCTCCGCGAAACCATTTGATTTCATCCTGCTGTAATTGGTTCTTAAATTTCAAGGTAAGGATTCTGATATTCCTCATACGGTGTATGCTTAGATTCGGTTTAGGTGCAAAAATAAATCATAGTTTCCAAATTGTTGATATGAATCTGCCGAAATGTAATTTTTTTGTATTTATTTATGTAAATCCTTTGATTTAATCATTTTATTTCTTTCATTTGCAAAAAAAGAATACATTGTACTATGAACACGGAGAACAAATCTATAGGAGTCTTTATCGATGGAGGCTATTTTGCCAAGGTCAATGAAGCGTTAGAGGAAACTTTGTCTTTTAATATTCAAATCAAACCTTTGTTTCAGTATATCCGTTCGAAGATAGCTGCAGGGCAGAATCTGGATATCAATGACTGTTATATCACGGAAAGCCATTATTTCAGAGGGAGGTATCGGGTAAACGATGCAAACAGCAAGCACCTGTTGTTCAAAGAACGCAAGTTCGAGGATACGCTGATAGAAAACGATGTGATTTTCCATTATAAGCATCTGCGCGAGATACAGAATGAAGTAATCGAAAAAGGCATTGATGTCTGGTTCGCGCTGGAAGCATACGAGCTTTCCCTGTTTCGCGATTTTGACTTCGTGGTATTGATAACCGGCGATGCCGACCATGAAATGCTGATCAAGAAACTGAAGTCACTGAAGGTGCATGTAGTGCTGCTCACCTGGAATGTGACGGAGCAGTCGTCTACAGCCAAACTGTTGCGCGAAGAAGCCTGCACGCATATTGAACTGAGTGAAAAAGTGGCTGCGGATAAGGAACTGTTGGACAAGCTGTGCAGGAAGGTTTAATAATGAGTTCACTTTAAAAAAGTCCTTTTAGCCCCAAGCTGCTTTTCTATCTGTGAAACATTCCGTTTAACTCTGTTATCCAAGACTATATAAAGAGATTCTTACAACATTGTTTCCGAAAGAGATTCTTTCTAGTAAACTCAATATACAAATTATATGCTTATAAATTTAACTAATCATCCGGTGAAAGGAGTTTTTAATCCGGAGAAAAAAGAATATCAGAATGCATGGTCGCTGGAACAGATAAATGCTGCGATAGAATTATTCGATGAAATTGTAGAACTCCCATTTCCTAAAATACCTGCAAATTGGAGTACTTTCGAAGTGAAAACATTAGCTCAGGAATATTGTAATCGATGCATAGCCATAATGAAAAGTCCTTCTTTGCGGAATGCTGTCCATATTGGTGGAGAAACTATGTTTTGTTATTATTTTATTTCATTTCTGATGAAAGAAGGATATCAGGTAATTTCTTCTACATCCGAGAGAGACGTAGAAGAATTAGGGAAGAATAGTAGTATTAAAAAATTCAAGTTCATAAGATTCAGACAGTATGTATCGATATAGATGTGGATTCGATGAATGATTGGATTAGTGAATTGATGGAAGAAAAGGACGATAGAGAATAATAATTGTAAATATATTAATATTATGGACAAGAAGCATTATTTATATGGAGCTGCTGTACAGGGTATCCAGAATTTTATCTTCCAGACCAATGAACTGAAAGATATTGTAGGAGCCAGTGAGTTGGTTGAAGCGGTCTGTACATCTGCTTTCGATGAGTTTGGTAGTGATCCTTCAAAATCCATTGTCCGAGCAGCCGGAAACATCAAATATGATTTTGATGATGAAGAACAATGTAAGAAAGCCGTATTGGAATTCCCTAAAAAAGTTCAAGGCATGGCTCCGGGAATCACCATCAGTCAAGCTGTTGTAGAATATGAACCGAAGGAGCCTCAATCTCAAACACAAGTTCAAGGTATCAGTCAAGCTGTTGAGAAATATGATCAGAAGGCGGAGCAGTTTTCGAATATAGTTAAACAGTTGGGATCCTTTTTACGTATACAGCGTAATTGCCCTGCTAGAAGTAATGTTCATGGTTTGATAGGAACTCGTCGCTCTCGAAAAACCGGATTGCCGGCGGTAGCGATTCAATACAATGATTACTTGGATGAACCGACTTTTAAGAAAAAAGAAAGAGCAGAAGAGGCCACTTATAATGTTTGTGAAAAAGCCTTTGGTGTCAATTTTGTCCGGAAATACAATAAAAAAATACCTTTCAATATTGGAGAAATAACAAAAAGAAACAACTGGATAGCCATTGTTCATGCAGATGGTAATGGTTTTGGGAAGATTTTTCAGAAAGTTGGTCATGATAAGGAGAAACTGTCTGTTTTTAGCAAGAGGGTGGATGAGCTGACTCAAAATGCGGCTCGTATGGCTTTTGCTGATATTAAAGGAGAGATTGATGAAGAACTAAATACCCCCCAATGTTTTATACCTATACGTCCTGTGGTGTTGAATGGTGACGATTTGACTGTCATTATAAGAGGAGATTTGGCGCTACCATACGCAAATGCTTTCCTTAAGAACTTTGAAAAAGTAACTGCTGATGAATTACAATCAGAGTTCGGTGGCGGACTTACTGCATGCGCAGGTGTAGCTTTTATCAAGTCATCTTATCCGTTTTATTATGGTTATGCCTTGGCAGAAGATTTGTGTGCGAGAGCGAAAAACAAAGCCAAGAAATTGAATGAAGATTTAGCTCCTTCATGCCTGATGTTTCATAAGGTGCAAGATAGTTTTGTAGAAAATTACGAAAAAATTATAGAGCGTGAACTGACTCCGTCTGTAGGTCTCTCTTTTGAGTTCGGTCCATATTTCATTGAAATCGACAAGCAAACCGGATATTGGACAGTCAAGGATTTACTGGATTCCCAGAAAAAGTTGACAGGCGAAGAAGGGAATATTATCAAATCTCACCTGAGAAAGTGGATTGAACTGCTGTATGTGCCGCAGGAAGATATAACTAATCGAAACAATGATGAAGTAGGAAATGGTCTTGCAGAACAGTATCTGAATAGATTCAAATCATTGTTGTCTGATAAGTCATTATCTTTCTCTGAAGAATTGACTACAGGAAGACGTGATATGAGGGTGAGGAATCATATAGAAAAAACGATTAAGACTTATCCCACGTATGATGTCTTGGCCCTTCATTCAATTTATGAAGTAGTAACAAAATAAATAGCGGAATATTATGGAAACAGATACATTGAATCCGTCAAAGGTATATACTGTTACCTATCGTTTGAGGTTCTATAGTGAATGGCATTGTGGTTCCGGATTGGGTGCCGGGGCAGATGTCGATGTATTGGTCGTAAAAGACAAGAATAAATTGCCTTACGTACCGGGGAAAACGATGAAAGGCTTGATTCGTGAAGCGGTTGAAAACATTTTATGTTTTGAAGGCTGGACAGAACAAAAGAAGCAAGGTTTTGTCTTTGTGTTCGGAAATTCGGCAGACAAAGATTGGAATATCTTGGCGGGACCAGATTCTAAAGGTGTAAATCCCCAGATAAAAAGTCTGTCATTTTTTACAAATGCAGAGCTGGAAGATTCTTTGAAAGAACTGATACTATCGGACATCAACAGTACCGAAGAAGCCGAACGATATTGGCATTTTTTATACAATTCGATAGTTTCCATCTCAATCAATGAACGGGGAGTGGCCGAAAGCCAACATTTAAGAAAACTTGAAACCGTAGTACCCTGCGAATTGGTAGGACAAATTCTTAAAGTACCGGAATCTTTTGTTCCGGTGTTGCAAAAAGGAATGCAGTTTATCAAACGGCTGGGACAAAACAGAAACCGTGGATTGGGTAGGTGTGATATAATTTTTGAATCTCAAATAGAAGAACCGGCATTAACGTTACAGGAAGGAGGCGTAGTATGAAAAAGATTCAGTTTAAATGTACATTGCTGTCGGATGTGATTTTAAGTGTCAAGGCTGCCAGTGAAGGTAATCAAAGTACCTTGGACTTTATTCCCGGAAATAGTTTCCTAGGGATAGTAGCCAGTCAGTTGTACAAGAGAGAAACATATCGAGAGTCATTCGAAATCTTTCATTCCGGTAAAATTAAATTTGGGGATGCCCATTGCGCCAAAAAAGGCATGAGAAGTGTGAAGATACCACTGGCATTTTATTATCCTAAATTGAAAAAGATGGAAGATGAATGCTATGTAGTCCATCGAGTAAAGAATCTTTCTTCTGATGAAATGATTGGCAAACAGTTGAAACAATGCCGTTCCGGCTTCTATTGCTTTAGCAATGAAAAGATACTAAAGACATCTTTACCGAAAACGTTTGCGATTAAGTCGGCATACGATAAGGATAATCGTCGCTCGTATGATGAAAAGATGTATGGTTATGAGTCGTTGAATCAAGGAGCTGAATTTTATTTCGAGGTTACTTTCGACGATGCAATCACAGATACGGTTCAATCAAATGTAAAAAAAGCATTAGCAGGAGTGCATCGCATCGGACGCTCCAAAACAGCTCAATATGGTCTAGTCAAGATAGAAACATGCACTTTCGACAGTTATAATTCAAACTTACCTAAGTTCGTAAAAACAGGAGAACTTATAGAAGTGTATGCAGATGGACGATTGATCTTTGTGGACCAATATGGTGTACCGACTTTCCAACCTTCAGCAGAAGATTTGGGAATACCTGAGGGGAAAATCCGTTGGGATCTGTCACAGGTACGAACATTCCAATATTCACCTTGGAATTTCAAAAGACAAGCTTATGATGCTGACCGTTGTGGCATCGAGAAAGGAAGTGTGTTCATTGTGGAAGTCAAAAAGGAAATTTCCTTGGAACATTCCGATTTTGTCGGGCTTTATCAGAATGAAGGATTCGGAAAAGTCATATATAATCCGGATTTCTTGGGAGCTGATTCAAATGGGAGAATTTTATATCAGTTCTCTAAAGAAAATGATACTGAGGCTATCTGTAAAAAAAAGAAAGCTTCAACTTTGCAAGAGAACTCTTTATTAGTATATCTGAAAAAACGTAAGGAGCAGGAACAACAGAAATACAAAATATACGGGGCTGTCAATCAGTTTGTCAATGGCAATAAAGGCTACTTTAAAGAGAAAACATTCGCTTCCCAATGGGGTGAAATCAGAAGTATCGCATTGAGAAGTATCAATGACGACGAAGTGATAGACAACATAAGAACATATATTGGCCATGGTATCAAGGAAAAGGATTGGAATGTCAAGAAACGCAAAGAACAGCTGCTTGATTTCTTGGAAACACATTCAGGAAATGGTATGAATATGAAGGAACTGGTTATTAATCTGGCTTCTGAAATGGCTAAAACATGCAAGTAGTATGAATGAAATTAAATATAATTATCGTTATCTGGCACGATTTATTATCGAGGCTGTTACACCGTTAGCTATCGGTTCGGGCGAAAAAGATATTGCATCCGATTCGATAGTTGTGCGTGATATCAATGGATTACCTTATATACCGGGAACTGCTATTGCAGGAGTGTTAAGACATTACATTGGAGAAGAAAAAGCAAAGGTTTATTTTGGTCGCCAAGATTCTGCTTCTGCCGAAGATCGTCATGGTTCTGATCTGATTATTACCGAAGCGCGGATGATAGGTAAAGACGGACGGGTTGTCGACGGATTGCAAAATATCGATTATTCCGATGAATTTTATGCACATTTTCTGGAACTACCGGTACGTCAACATGTATGCATCAGCAATAAGGGAACAGCTGTTGATAGAAAAACATTTAACAATCAGATAGTATTTAAAGGTACACGTTTCTGTTTTGAGATAGAGTTGCTTTCTTCCAATGCAGACAGAAAAGATGATTTTGATGATATTATCAAAGCTTTACAGTCAGGATCCATTCGTTTAGGTGGAAACACTCGAAAAGGTTTCGGGCAGATTGAAGTCCGTTCGTTAAAAACGGCTGTACTTGATTTGTGTAACCCTGACGAATTGGATTTTTATTGTGAAAAAACATCTTCTTTAAATGATGAAAACTGGAAGGCATGGAGTAATGATTATCAAGTAGAAAATTCGTCTCAGGAAAACTATGATAGATATGAACTTAAAATCAGACCAGAAGATTTTTATCTGTTTGGGTCGGGTATGGGAGATGAAGAGGTTGATATGACTCCGGTCAAATCTACTTATATTGAATGGAATGGTGAGAGGAAGCCTTATTTCTGTGAAACGCCCTGCATATTGATTCCTGCCTCATCCGTCAAAGGAGCTATTGCGCATCGGGTTGCCTTTTATTACAATGACTATACTTCCCATTGTGTGGATGACCGGATGTCGGTTGAAGAATTGAATGCCTTAAGCGGCAGTAACAATCCGGCTGTAAGGGAATTATTCGGACATATAGGCAAAACAGAAAAAGAACAGAAGCCCGGTAATGTCTTCATTTCAGATATCATTTCCTCTAATCCGGTAGATGATAAGATATTGAATCATGTTTCTATTGATTATTTCACAGGTGGAGTAATCGGTGGCGCATTATTTTCAGAAAAAGTATCATACGATACTCATACGTATACGTTGACTCTGTTGCTTCAGAAAACCAAATACTCAAAAGGTGTTGTAGTAGCATTGGAAAGTGCTTTAACGGATATATGTCGTGGATTGTTACCACTAGGCGGTGGAGCAAATCGAGGGCATGGCTATTTTAATGGTAAATTATATAAAAACGGAAAGCTTATGGGAGAAAATCAGAATAAAACAACAGATTGTCTTGTCGAGGACTTATCGCTTGTAATTCCTAAAGGGGAGTATACCGGATATATCTGGATGAGTGATGAAACGACTTGTAAAGTCTTTAAAAATCAAACTTTAGACAATATACTTCCAAATAAAGTCGATAATCCTTACATTGCAGAAGGCTTCTTGTGCAATGATAAATGGTCTTACAGCATTAAGTTCCTGAATGGGAAATATCATTGCAGTAGATTTAATCTTGAAGACCTTAAAAAGGTAAAATATGAACACCATGAATATCTTCCATCGTTTAAGGATGAAGAGGTAAAGAAAATATGCTTTAATGAGTATTGGCGTCCTGAAAAGGATGAAAGATGTAATGGCTTTGAAACACTTAAACCAGCTGAATTTGTGTTTGTAGGATTTGAAATGAAAACTAAAGAATGGCAGGAGATTATTATATGATACGTGCACCTTTCAACTTTATACGATTGCCTAAGAAGGATGAGAAGGATGTTTTTTTTCCTGAATGGGCAGATCAGATATCTCATGATGTCCCCTTTATCGATTGGTTTAGTGGAGTTATATCACTGGATATTACAGCAGCATCTCCTGTTTTTGTACGCAATGGACATACACAGGAAGATGCAAAAAATAACGGTAATGATCGATATAATTCATTTAGTCGGATAAATGAGAAATATTTTATACCAGGTACCTCAATTAAAGGAGCGGTACGTAATGTCCTCAGTATCATTAGTAATGGGAAGATAAGAGTAGATAAGGATCTGAAATTTGCCCAACGTGAATGGTACAATAAGAACCTTTACACCCTTAAAGGGCAACAAAATAATTTCTTGTGTGGCTGGTTGAAATGGGATAAAGAAACTGGATATTATATTGAAAATCATGGCAAGCCTTATCGCATTTCCCACAAGAGGCTTGATGAATATTTTCAATCACAGAGAGTATCTGATGATGATTTATTTGTTAAGAAGTTTTCAAAAGAAAGCCGTTTCAATTTAAATATAGAGCAGCCTTGTAGAGGAAAATATTATAATCCCAAAACTGCTACTTATAAGTATGAATTAGTAAGTAACGTTAGATTGAATGATTTAAATTTTGAGGAAGATAAGAAAAGTAAGAATGCTGATAAATTTTCTTCAAGAAGAGTGAAAGTGGTTGCCAATGAAAGTAAAATCTCTTTTAAAGGGAGTATCGTATTTACAGGACAACCTAATCAATGGAAATTTCCACGTATAAAAGGAGACTATAAGGCAGGTAAATTCTATGAATTTGTTTTTAAAGATGTTACTGAACAACCTCAAATTTTAAAGATTTCTGATAAGGATTTTCGTAAATATGAATCTATTTATGAAAATAATTGTGATTGGAAACACTGGAAATCAAAGTTATATACGAGCGGAATTCCCGTATTTTTCCGATTAGAAAATGAAAAACTAAATGATTGGGGACTTGCCTTTTTATATAAATTACCTTATGAACATACACCGTTTGAAACCCTGCCCCCCAACCATCAATCTGCAAAGTTTGATTTAGCCGAGTGTATATTTGGAACAGTAAGTGATGATTCTTCGCTAAAAGGAAGGGTTTCTTTTGGACATGCATTTTTTTGCAAAGATAAACGCCCCCAAATAAATAAAAAGGGAGTTAAACTAGTGCTAAGTTCACCAAAAGCTTCTTATTACCCCATTTATATAGCACAAGAAGGACATGATGGGAGAGTAGATCAATATAAAACATACAATGATGGCCAAATAACAGGATGGAAACGTTATCCTATACGCAATGAAGTTTGGGGAACTACTGGTAGGGATTCATTAGTTACTGTCCTTTATCCATTAGGTATAGGTTCACATTTTGTTTCCAAAGTCAGATTCTTTAATCTGAATACTTTTGAGTTAGGAGCTTTATTGTCTGCACTTACTTTTCATGGTAATGAAGAGAAGGCATATTATCAATTAGGTCAAGGTAAGCCCTATGGATATGGTAAAGTCAAAATAAATGTCCGTATTGAATCCCTAGAAGGTAAATTTGTGAACTTATTACCGAAGGATGCTGATGTAGCTCTATTACTTATGGCATATTATGAATATCAGATGAAATCAAAAGGTTATGAGTTACAGCTGACTGATTTGTTGCGAATGGCTAGTTGCCAAGTTGGAGGGGGAAATTATGAGTACATGAAAATGTCTAATAACAGAGATGATAATGAATTTGAACAAAGCAAGGACGCAAAAATGTTCTTGCAGCCTTTTTCTGGTCAGTCTTCAGCAGAAGATAATAAATTGTATAATAATTGTTCTTCTGATGTAGATAAGTTGGAAAAACTGATTAAAGAAGAAAAAGAAAGATACAAGACGAAGGATCTTGGATAGAGAAGACGATGCGTTTAAACAGAATTAATAGTTTGAACAAATACTCAATTGTATCAAAATAAGAGAACTTCGCCGAAATTTTTAATAAATTGTTTGGTATGGATATTTCCAGTCAATTTAAAGACTGAAGTTCTGTAACGTAATCAAAGAGTTAAAAGAATTGTCATTGATATTTTTATGAAATGTGTCTTAATGGAAAATCAGAAGATGTGTTTCAATGGCAATTCTTTTGATTTTTACTTTAAAAAAGTAAAATATAATTTCTTATATTTCATTACGTAATAAAATGTTGACTAATTGTTGATTTATAAAAATATAATCAACCTAAATCTATAAAAATATGGCTAGAAAAGTTTTTCTTTCAGTTTTAGGAACCAGCTTTTATCGTCCTTGCTATTATGTAAAAGGGGCTTTTAAATCTTCGAAAGTTTCTTTTGTCCAGCAAGCGGCTTTGGAGTTGTTCAATCAGGAGCAGACATGGGTAGCCGGTGATAAAATTATCATAGCACTTACAAACAAAGCTAAAAGTTCTAATTGGGATCGCTCCATAACAATCCGTAAGGATTTCGACAAGATTGAAAAACCTTATGTTGGACTGGAACAGATACTGATAGATATGGGATTAGAATCTTATTTAGATCCTATATCGATTCCTTCAGGTGAAAACAATGAAGAGATTTGGACTATTTTTACTCGTATTTATGAAAAACTACAGGAAGGAGATGAACTTTATTTCGATATTACTCATAGTTTCAGGTATCTACCTATGGTTTTGCTGGTACTTTGTAATTATGCTAAGTTCTTGAAAAAGATAAAAATCAAAAATATTATTTATGGTAATTATGAAGCAAGACAACAAGAAACTAATGAAGCGCCTTTATTAGATTTACTTCCTATCACGATACTCCAAGACTGGACATTTGCTGCTGCAGATTTTATCCACAATGGACAAGCTGACGAATTATACCAACTGAGTAACGATGATATGAAACGGATCCGGAAAGAATATGCCGAAAAACGTGGAGCTGTATCATCTTTAAATCAAGTAGTCAAGCAATTTTATGGATTGACACTCGATTTACAGCTGTGCCAAGGGAAATCATTGTTGCAGGGTAAAAATCTAAATAATTCAAAATTGTTAATGGATGAATCAGCTTCTGAACTTATTGCTCCTTTGACTCCTATTTTGGAAAAAATAAAGGAATCAGTATCTGCTTTTAGTGAAAATAATGACTATTATAATTTAATAGCTGGTGCGACTTGGTGTTTGGAAAAAAGATTATATCAACAAAGCATCACTTTGTTAAAAGAGGGTATTATTACTTATTGTTGTCACTTATTAGGAAAAGATGTAAATGTGTATGATATAAATTTGCGGGATTTGGTATCAGGTTATCTGTCCTGTAAAGCCAGAAAGAGTGCATGGAAATCTTCTCCTCCACAAGCCGTTTACACTCAAATACTCGAATCATTCAAATTCCCTGATGATTTCCTAGCTCGTTATAATGAATTGACCGATGTCCGTAATTATATAAATCATGCAGCCATGCGGAAAAGCGTTTATAAAAGCGACAGCCTGAAAGATGCTATAGAACGGTTAGTGGCCTATTTTGACGCATGTCTTCATGAAAATCAGATAAAGGTTCATAACCAAGTCTCAAGCATTGAAAATTTGCAAATAGAACCGAAAGAAAAGCTTCTGATTAATTTGACACATTTTCCATACGAAAGTTGGGAAGAAAAGTTGAAGGAGATTTCAAAATTATATGGAAATTGTGTTGATCTGAGATTTCCTCTGATAAATTCAGATATAGATGAATTAGGAATCGGTCAATTAACAGAAAAGTATTTGAATAAGATTCTTTTTTATACTGAAAATTATGAAGTAACAGTTCTCATCATGGGTGAAATGACTTTTTGTTTTCAATTAATTACTCAATTAAAGGCATTACAGATACCTTGTATTTCCTCAGGTGTTACATTAAATTGTACAGAAGAAATAACATCTTCGTTTAACCCATTCAGACACTATTAGAAAGATATAAATTTTAATGTTACCAATATCTAAAATAAAATGATAGGCTATGGATGTTATAGGAGTGGATAAAAATAAATATAGAATTGCACAACTTGTAGGAGTTATTCAGATTCTTCTATTTATGTTCTTGGTTGTAGGAGTTGATCGTTTAATAAATAGCTGGTCAACTAAAGGTTTATTTTTCTACATCATATTAATAAATCTAATAATGTTTGTCCTTACATGGAAAGGATTACAGGCATACATTAAAAAAACGAATGTAAATGATTTGGGTCAACAGAAAATCTGGGAACATAAACAACTTAAATCTGTCATAATGATGTTGGTGCAAAGTTCCTGTAAGGGAAATTGGGTAGACATTATTTTTGTCCTTTCGTTTTTATTCTATATAGCGTGGATACCGGATGCCTGTCGTGACTTTGCTAATGATGGGGATTACAAAGAACTAATTCGGTTAGGATTATATGTTGTAAGCCTTGGCTTTATGGTATATACCAAACCAATGATATACCGAAATCCGGATATAGGAGATAATGATCAGCGAAAGTTATTGATTACAGGTTTATCATTAATAAGAAATACTCCTTATGTGTCTTTGGAGCCAATATCTAAATCCATAGCTTACTATTCCAATTTAGAAACAATACTAATTCTGTTGTCTAATGAGTTTAAACTTCAATGGAGTGGAATCTGTTATTTTGATGGGGATGTAAACACATTGCTGAATAGAGGAATTCTTGCATTGGGAAACGAAAAAGAAAAAGAAGAAAAATTCCCCAAATGTATAGGTTCGTTGTTAACAACATTTCGCGATTTGAAAGAAGATTATAATCGCTTAGAACAGAATCCGAGTCTAAACTTATTATTACAGAATGATTCATCAAATTTCAAAGAGTTAAAACATAAGATAGAAAAATGGATAAAACGAATAGAGAAATTAGCTATTAATCTGGAGTATCAGATAAGTGATAGTGGAAAAGAAATTCTTAAAACTGATTCAGAACAGCAAAATAATGAATGGGAAGAGTTCAAAAAAGATATTGTTTGTCTAATTAAGGACTACGAGAGTATTTTGAAATTTGAAGTTTATTTTATCCGTTGGATGAATGCCCGACAATACACATTACATGAAGCATGTTTTTCCAAATTTGCTGTTTATATGGATTTTAAATATAAAATGTTAGATTTCTATTTTTTCAAAATAGGACTGAAGCAAAAATTCGAGTATGAAGACCTTACAGATGATGAGATAGGAAAGTGCATCGGGAATTTCAAAATTGAAAAAAGTAAAGATAGGGGTTTCTTGTGTTTCAGTATGGTTAATTCTTCTGAAGATACTCAACTGCTTTATACCCAGATGAAGGAAATTCTAAGCTCTTTTCTTAAAAATTATATATTAGCTGATAATCGAGATTTATCCAAAGAAAAATACAGAGAGTTATGTAAAAAAGTTCAAGTGCTCGAGTTTGAATATACAGAACCTGTTGATTATGATGATTTCGATGCATGTAATGACATTTGTTATCAGAGTATATTATCTTTATTGAATCTTAAAAAGTATAGTGATGAGCAGATTGTCGTTAATATAACTTCCGGAACAGCTCTTTTAAGTAGTGTTCTTACTTTAAACGCTTTAAAAGGTTCAAGGGAAATTATTTATACTAAACAAAATAAATTTGGTGATATGGCAAAGATTAATCCTAATGTAACATTGATTCAAGTTGGAGAATTGGTAGAAGAAAAAATCAATATGGAATAATATACTTTACTCTGAAGCATTTAATATGGTATTAAAAAAACAATGATTTTAATCAACAAATGCAAAGAATAAATCTCTATGTCTATAAATATGTCCAATCATTCTTCTGAAATTTATTATAAAGATTCCATAATGAATGGAGATAAAGAATATCAATATTTCATTTTGCCCAGTTTTGTTTGTATTAAACATTACTAACACATAAGATTAATTACCATATTTATTCATTCAAATTTCTTTTATCATGAATCATACATAAAGCTAATGAAACAAATCAAGAAAATAATGAATAAACTATTTGTATCAGGTCTTCTATTAATATTGATATGTTCTGGCTGTCATTTACAGAATAGAACAGAAAGTATGGATGAAGGTGATTGGGAGGAGTATGAAACGGTAGATACTATCAGCATCGGTGATCTATTATCTGATAGATGGAAAGGAACTTTTACCGCCAGCTTTGACTCTTTGCATGAGGCAGAAACCAAGCTTATGGCTGTTTTGGATCCTTATGTGCAGGATGAAGTCGGAGGAAGATATCGGAATAACAATGAACTGGTGGAGGTGGTGATGAATCATCCGGAAACACTTGGCTATCCGTTTGCGAGACTTGCAGAACGGGAATATGTAGATATTCTGACTTCGCAGGACGGACATTTGCGTTTTTATTGCTGGGATGACGGACGTGGAGGTACTGCCATATCTTACAAACTGATTTGCCAATATCAATCCGAAGGGAAAGTATATGGTTATGTTGACTATGGAAATTGTCCATTGGAACTCCATACGATTGAAAGTTTGGATAAGGAGGTATTTTATATTGTTCTTTATTACTCCAGAGCTTCTTCCACAAATTCCTCCATGTGGTTGGAGAGTATAGCTGCCAGGAACGGGAGTTTGATTTATCTACCGGTCTTTCCTGGGGGGACACATCAATTGGTTCTGTATGAAAATGAACCTGGTTGGAATGCTGCTTCAGATACAGATGAGCGTCGGATGACTGTCTATGATTCGAAAAAAAAGAATTTATATGTCTTGTCCAATCTTGATTATTATGATGTCTATCATTATAACGGGAAGTTTTTTGAATATGCAGGGAAGAAAAACACTCCCTTTATTCATCCGAAAAGGGACCAATAATTGAGCGTGTATTTCCTGCCACATACAATGTTTTTTTAATTTGTTAATTCCTTAATTTATGTCTTTCTTTTCTTCCTTTTTTGACAATATAGATGCTTCCAACCTGACTCAGGCCTTGGAAAGGTTATCCCGTGCCTGTCTGGTTATTCCTGTCCCCCCTACTCCACACCCATTGGAAGAACAGTTGGATTACTCAGGGGACATTACGGAATTGCTATACGCAATTTGTATCCACCAAAAGCAGGTATTGTTGATTGGCTGGGATGAACTTGCTAAAGAGAAAGAAAATGACTGGCTGGCGGATGAGGAGAGATTTAACGATGAGGGACCTCTCTATTTTTCGGTGAATGCACATCGTATGTCTCCAGTGTTTCTGATGAATCTGTTCCGGTCGTTTCTCTTTGAATATTTACCGGAAGAGAAATATAATATATCAATTCTGCTTTTATGCAATTATAATGTCATCAACGAAGAGGATATGCTGGAGGTGTGGGAAGAAAAGGATGTCCGGGTGATTTCTTCCTGCCGGTCCGTTGTGGGATTGAAAGCAGGATCAATGGACAAACTGAAAGACGAAAGGCTCTCGAAAGCTTTATTGGAACTACTGGAGCAAAATATTCCGGATTTAAAGGAGAAGATGCTGCCTGGTAAAGACAAAACTAAGATAGAGAATGATCTTGATGAATCGGAAGATGAGTTTGAGAAAATATTGAATGATTTTATAGCAGGTGAATTGGAAGATGAAGATCCGGAAGACTCTCTGCCGCAGGAGAAGATGAAAAGGGATATTATTGTAAAGGGGAATTGGAGGGAAATGCTAGACAAAGAGAGTGTCCTGTATCAGTCTCTGGAACAATTGGGCTGGGAAGCCGCATACGGTGCTCCTGGTTTCCTGAAGGCATGGAGGAAAGTAGGAACAATGGAATGGTCTGCATGGTACGAAGCGCAACTGTCGGTACGGGCTTTGCCTGTCGAGGACAAAGATTCGGTGCTGTTCGATTATGTTGAAGGAGCTGCGGTGTACCTTATAGACTATGAAGAGCGTGTGTTGAGTAAGAAGTGGATACATAGTTATAGTTTCCGAAAGAACAATTGGGGCGGGGTCTGCCTGGGGGGACTGCCTGAGGAAGAAAAGTATATTGCAGAAGAATGGATTGACGGCGAGATTCTGATTGTAAAAGATGAAATGGAACTGGCTTCCATTCCTTTACGATGGATATACCTGCCGGGAGTTCCCGGCACGCTCCGTTTCATAAAATTTCAGCTGCACCGGAATGACATCCTTGATCCGGAGGGATTGGAAAGTACTGCATTGAGCTGTTTTTCCAAAAAGGGATTGCACGATGTTTGGGCTGTTTATCAGGCAGAAAACATCTGGGGAAGGGAGTTGCCGGTGATGTTGCTTGGCAGACTTTATGGTGAAGACGGCAGTCTGCTGGCAGAAAAATTCATGGAGATTTCTTGTCCGGAAGACAGAAACGAGATTGTGGCCTCGGCGCGGTTTGGCAATATTGACGGTATCGTGTGGAAAAAAGCCCGTTACCTGCTTGAACTGAGATTCAATGATGAAGTGGTGATATCGGCTATCTTTGAAGTAGGGAAAAATGATGTTCCCGGTATCTACAGGGAAGACGAAATCTCGCCTTGGACTTGGAATGAAATAGAGAATCCGACTTCTGATACTACTAAAAAGCTCTATGCTGATCCATATGAAGAACTGAAAGAACTGCCCGGGATGGATGGATTCAAGCAGCGAATCAATGAACTGGCTGCTTATAAACATTACACGGACCAACGTATGGATAAGGGGATTTTAACGCCTAAGCCTCCTTTGCACATGGCTTTTATGGGGAATTCTGCCGATAGAAATTATGAAATGGCCAAACTGCTGGGACGCCTGCTGCATAAACTTGGATTCTTGACCGACGGCCAGGTAGCTTATGTCAATTGGGACAAGCTGACAAAGAAATTCTCACAACAAACCGACTCGTATGCGACAGAAGTATCGCTAACAAATGAGATAAATGCGGCTCAAGGGGGGATTTTATTTATCGACCAAGTGGCTTTACCATCAATATGGGATGACAATAATGGGCATCGCAACGTAGGTGAAGAAGCATGGAATGAACTGATGAGGCGGTTGCAGGATAACAAAAAGACAGACTGGATATTGGTTATCTCAGGCAGCGAACAGACGGTAAGGGATACGATCGGCCATTTCGTGGAATTGGGAGACAGTATTCCTCCGCAGAACAGGTTCTATTTTGCGGACTATTCGCAGGATGAGTGGATGGAGATAGCTCGTTCGTATTGCCGAAAACATCATTATCATCTTACTGAAGAGGCAGCGGAAGCGTTGCGCATGAAGATTCAGGAGGAATTTGTTTTAGCAGCCGGGGGAGAGCATAAATCAGAATACATTGAGCATCTGTTTACCAATGAAATATTGGAAGCTATGGCCCTTCGTGTCAGCAAGCTGAAAATGCCGACTGTTATGGAACTGATGACAATCAGAAAAGAGGATGTTCTGATCACTCCAAGAGAAAATGACGGAAATATGCAGAAGCTGAACAGGATGGTGGGATTGAATATGCTGAAAACCAATATTGAGAAGCATCTGAATATGGTGAGGATGATGAAGTGGCGAATGGATAAGGGAATGGAAACATCTATGTCTCCCCTGCACATGGTTTTCTTGGGTAATCCCGGAACGGGAAAGACTACGGTCGCCGATTTCATCGGGGAAATTTATGCTTCGATGGGGCTGTTGTCAAAGGGCAAGGTCATTAAGATTTCCCGCAAGGATCTGGTGGGACAATATATAGGCCATACGGAAAAGAAAACCTTGGAATACTTAAAGCGTGCAGAAGGTAATGTGCTGTTCATCGATGAAGCGTATTCACTGTGTGTAAACGAAAACGAGAAGGACTTCGGACATCGGGTAATTGAAATTTTGTTGACTGTATTGGATAAGGATCAGATAGATATGTTGGTAATTCTGGCCGGATATCCGGGAGAAATGAAAAGAATGCTTGAGACGAATCCCGGACTACCTTCACGCTTTCCTTACACCTTCTATTTCAATGATTATTCGGTAGACGAGCTGATGCAGATTGCTAAGAATTATGTGCGAAGTAAGAATTATTTTTTCACTCCGAAGGCATTTCAGGAATTACGTAATTTGTATAATCCGCAAATCGAAATGTTCGCGCGTTTCAAAATGAAAAGTTCATTTCACAAAACGAAGCGTATAATTTAAAGCACTCTTTATTCCATTTGAACTGGTCAATTCTAAGCTAAAAATAACAGAAAAATAACTTGCAAATATCAACAAAAATCACTATCTTTACATAGTTAAATTGAGGTCGTTTACCCTCAAATCAGTTCAGTTTTGTATTCCCCTACCCTATCAATATTCTAAAAAAATTCGGCCGGCTTCGCCGGTATTTGAATACCTTTTAAATGGAATTCGGAAACCATCCGAATCCCGTTCTTTCGTTTTAGTCGCTTCGCTCCACGCTTTGGCGCTTTGCGCTTACGCCACCTCGCGTATCGCCTTGTACGCTGCCACGCTTTGCGCCCGGACGATTTTGCCGCGGAAGGCCAGACGAGAACCGATGTGCGTGTACGTAACCGAGGAATCGTAGCTCGCATTCGACATCGAAACACCACCATACGGGTTCGCGTAGTAGCTGCCACGATAGACCACACGGCTGGAGGCAGTGGATATGTAGTAGATGTCGCAGTAATTTGTCGAGGAGGAACCCGAAACGGAACCCACCGGAATCACGTCCATATATTTGCCATGCGCCACGGCGGTAATCCAGATACCGGAGCTCACGGAACCCTTAACCAGGCGGGTACTGCCGTCAGGCATCCAGATGCGCCACTTCCCGGAATTGCCCGTGTCATTAGGAAGATCCACGCCGTCCATCATGTCATATTTATGACCATAGATGTCCTCGTAGCCAAGGCAGCAAATATTATTCACCTGCGTAACCGTGGCCCCGCCGTAGTCATCCTTCTCACGGTACCACGCATACTGGTGGACGGAGTTTTCTATCAGGCTGTTCGTCACATTAGGGTTGATTGAGGAGGCTTCCTCGTAGCCGATCGTGTCCGTCATACCGCGGCTGGCAGTACCACCCGTAGTACGGTTGTTCGTGTGAGAGCCCGCGCCGCATTGTTCCTGGCTGTCACGACGACCGTACTTCGCGTAGAAAAGATTCGCGATGCGCGAGTGCATAAGGGCATCAATCTGCTGCATACCGCGCTGGACACTGTAATAGTGGAAATCAGCCCAGGTCATGCTCGCCGTAGTGCTCCCGCCGGTAATGCAGGCGCGAAGTTTGGAACCGACAACACTGCTGCCCACAACGGCACACAAGTGCTCGTCATTAGGCGCCCATTCGGGTTCCATATCCTCGATCCTGTCACTGTTAGAAAGGACAACCTTATCGAACTCTGCCGTGTTCAGAATGGAGAAGTGAAGAGCAGTGGCACCCTCCGGAACATCGGCAATCAGGTACATACCGGCCTCGAACTTGTTGCTCAAGGTAGGGACGACGATTGAACTGATGACCGTGCCGGAATCGTCTGTGAAAATGCTTCCGACAAGGCTTGTACCGGGAACGCTCGGGAAACGCACACGCTTGTAACCGTCCACGTTCACCTTGCATACCGAATACGTACTGTCAGTACTGTAGCTGTTCGAAAGCGTATCCTTTCCGCTCATGATCTTACGACCGGAAAGATAACCGCCACTCGTGCCCTTAATGTCGTCAAGCGTAAGGACGTCAGCATCCGGAACGGAAGGCATGTTATCCGAACCGTTACTGCTGTAACAGGAGTAATGCTTGCCGTTCAGGTAATCATTGATACCCTTGCTCCAGAAGAAGGGCTCGTACATCATCCAGTCACCTTCAGTGCCGTCCAGTCTGGCAGCCGTGCCGTCGGCGTACTTGTTGCTGTCCGTGTCGTCCAGCGGGTAGTAGGTCATCTCACCGTCCAGGTTGTTCACCGTGGTATCAACGTTCGCCATGTTCACACCCCGCGTCGTCGCTTTTTTAGTCACTTTAGCAAGTACACGGTGACGCTGCTTCAGGATGGCGGAAATATGACCGCTCACCTCATACGCGTTGTCATACTTGTAGCCGGTACCGTTGTCAAGGTTGCTCACGTTCGCGTCATCCGATACCTCGTCGTCGAACTCGATCATCGTGTATTCCGGCTGCCGGATATTCAGTTCCGGGAAGTGCGCCTTCAGAGCGCTGTACGTATCGTCATCAATGTAGCGCGTGAGCTGTACCGTACCCACCAAGGCGCACGTGTCCGTAGTGTTGCCATCGGAATCCACACCGCCCATCCCGACAAACTTATCCAGCCACGTACCGTCATCCTCGCGGTCAATACCGGTTACTCTGATACGTTCCACACCCGTGCAACGGCCCAGCAGGGTTTCCCAGTCAATACCTGGACAACTGTCAAAGATGAAGGTCTTCACCTTGCTGTAGCTTTCCAATGTCAGCCCGCCGATGGTCAGTCTGCCCAGATATTCCAGACGGAGGCTGGTCAGTGTACCGGGAAGGTGGAGCAGCGTCACGGGAGAACCCTTGGCTAGCACCACGCTCTGCACCTGCGTACCGCGGGCCTCAAGTTCTTCCAGCTTGGTCTGCGCACTCAAATCCAGCTCGGTACTGGTACTTCCCCCGGTTTTCGCCTGTGCCTGGTTACGAAGGTTGAGTTTACGTAGCTGCTTGCAGTTGCCGATGTTCAACCACCAGCCGGTACTGCCGTTGCCGGAACTTTGAAGGTTCAGTTCGCGCAGCACGGTACATTTGCCCAGGTCGAAAGCGTTTTTCAGGTGGTCGGCGGCCCCGCTCATATCCAGCACCTTCATACGGCTCGCGCCATAAACCCTCAAGGGATCGTTCACCGTATAGGCACCGGTGATGGAAAGGCTCGCAGCCGCATCTTTCTTGATGATGCCGGTATTCCCTATATTCGGGCTGTTGTTCGTACCGTAGCCGAAAGCATAAACCTCGTTGGCCGTAATCTTCAGCACGTCGGGGGTGTCAGCAGCCGTACGTGCCAGATAGAGGTCGATGTTGTCACTGGTGAAATTGCTCGTGCCGTACTTAGCATCCAGAAGGGCGAAACGATTACGCACGAAATATTCACGGTGCGCACGGTTACTGCCCTGAAGGGCGTAGATGAACGGCCACACCTTGCCGTACATCTCCTGCGTGGCGGGCAGGATGTACTTCAGCTCGCCGCTCTTGTTATAGGCACGGTCGCACCAGTTGCCCGCCTGCTCCACGTTCAGCATGTCCAGGACACGGCTGGTGGTAAGTACACCGCGAAGAGCCTGCGCCTGTGTCTTCAGGTCAGCGTCCAGGTTGGCCAGAACGAGGTTCCAAAGCCAGCTGTCACGGCCTTCAAAGGCATATTTCCCGGCCTCGGCGTCATAAGTGTCGCGGTCGGTGGTGTAGTCATACACCAGGAAACAGTCGTTACGTTTTCCCATCTGGGTATCACCGTCGTAGTAGGTGATGTACCATATCAGGCCGTCCCACGTGCGCAGCATCATGTTCTTCGCACGCTGGTCAACGGCAAGGAAATAGTCCGTCCAGAGGTAATACGTCAGCAGGAAAGCCTTGTCGAAATAGTCACTTATCTCGTCCCTGAACTTCTCGCTCTTAAAAGTGGAGAGGTCGGCGCTCGTCGCACCGTCCGGAACACACGAGCGTATCCATGCGTACAGCCGTTTCACGGCCGTACGCTGCGACTCGTCAAGGCCCGCCCATTTCACATCATCCGGAACGTTGGTCTCGGCACCGGCATCAAACACCTCCTCCAGATGAGCGTCACTTGTGGTCTTGAAAAGGCACATGGCCTCGGTATTGTTCAGCATTTCCAGAGTGAGGGGACAGGCAGGATCGTAACCCTCCACGCCACTAAGGCCGAACAGGTCGCCGCTCTTGCTTTTCTCGTTGTTGAAGTTGTATTGCCCCACATAGTTGTTCTCGCCGTCCTCCGCAGCCGCCACAAACATGTCGATAGGCACACCGTCGATAGCGGTACGCACGGTGACCGCGTTCAAATCGCTGCCGCCCGTCTCGTACTGGTAACGCTGCGGAGGGGTGAGAAGCCCCATCTCCTTCAGCACGTCGTTGAACAGTTTGGCACCGCCTGTGTTCAGCGACATGGACGAGTCGGAATAATCACTCTTCAGACAGATCAGGTTCATGGCGATGCCACCGGGACGGACGGGATATTTCTTTTCCGCCTGCTCCTTGCCGCCAACGGTGAAGCTAAGGTTCGTGCCGCCCTTGCTGATATAGATACGGATGTTCTTGCTCGGATATTTCGTGGAACTGGTACCCTGAATACGGATATAACAGTCACGAAGCACGAAGTCGTATTCGGATCCGAAAGGGGAGTAATAGAAGATATCCGCCGAAAAGTCCGTCTTCTTGTTGTTCTCGGCATACACGTCATCGAGCTTGTTCTGGCGCACGATACGCAGCACCCCCTTGCCCTTGGCACGCAGCTTGTCCATATCCACAGTGTCGGTATCACCCAGGATATCGTTCTCCTCATACAGCGCGATCATCTCCTCACCGTCCGCACTGTCCACCATCCGGTTCTCCAGTTCCTCGTCGTCACTCAACCGGCGGGTATAGATACGCACGCTCTTTACCTCCACGTCCGCCCCGGCGCTGTCAATGGTGATATATTTCGGATTGTCCTGGCGGAAGCTGAAGGCGTTGTCGTAGATGTCGGCACCGGTACGGTTGCCGTCCACATAAAGCTCCATCAGACGGCTCTCATTGCGGGTACCCACCATGAGGGCCACCTTGATCCACCGGTCTTCCACATAATTCGTGCCCAGCTTGATCTCACGCTCCACCAGCTCGTCGTCCTCGTTGGTATAGGACACTTTCTCACCGGTCTTGAAACTCGCTTCCGAAGGGGTGATATAAAGCCCCTTGCCACTGTCGAGACAGTCCACAACTGCGGTATCGCTGTCAGTGGGATTGCTTACCCGGAGGGTCAGTTCAATGGTCAGCCCCGTACTTTTCACATCGGTGGCAAAGGGCCGGTAGCCGATGACGGCTTTCGCACCGTTGGTCAGCTTCAGCGCCTCACCCGTCCAGCCGTTGCTGCTCCAGTCAAAACCCTCGAACGTGGTCTCCACGCCGTTCGACTCCCATGTTCCGGGGTTACTCTCCCCGTTGCTGCGGCCCGCCGCGTCAAGCTTGACCGCCAGGCCGTAGGTGGCCTCGCTGATATCGATACCGCTCTCACCCACGTCGATGCGCAAAGTGTACCCGGTCGGACCGGCTTTCAGGACAAGCGTCTGCGTGCCTTCCTCGGTAAACCGGTTACTGTAGGTCATCATGCTGCGGGGAGCGCTCACGGTACTGCTCTTGACGCCGTTTTTCCAGAACTCCACTTCAGCGGGCACACGGTCGGGATCATAGGCCACCCAGTCGAAAGTGAGCTTCTCGTAGCGGCCGGCTTCAAGGACCGGCTCCAGATGCTCGTCCCGTCCGAGGACATGCCCGTCGGCATGAATGAGCTTCAAACCGATGAAGGGCGCGCCGGTTCCGGCCTTCAGCAGGTCGATATGGATGCTCTCGCTTTTCAGCGTGAGGTCGTCAGTTTCCATCTCGGCCACCAGCTGGGCGGTATGCCGCCCCACGGACAGGCCGGTCATGGAAACCTCGAAACTGCCGTTCGTCGTGCCGCTGCGGGTGACCGTATGCGCGTTCTGCTGTACACCGTCCACGTACAGGCTGACGGTTTTCGTGCCGGTACCGCTCACGGCGTAGGGTATACTCGCGGAATCATAGGTACCGTAACCGCCGTTCTGGATGGTGGCCGCCAGGTTGTAACCGCAGGAAAGGGACAGGGTGACGCTCTTCACGCTCACGTACGCCTGCTTCTTCTGCGCCTTGCCCGTGGTGGGATCGGTAGTCTCGGCAATGACGTAGATATCGCTCGTGCCCACCAGCAGGTATTTGGTCAGGTCAAGGGTATAGGTACCCTTGCTCACTTCCTTCAGCGAGGAGGAATAAGTGGTGGTCGTCCCGCGCTTCACCTGGATGGTGACGGTCGCTTTCTGTCCGGTACTGCTACCCTTGTCATCACCGCCGGCAACCTGGTGGTCATAGGTATAGGTAAGTTTCACCGCTCCGCCTTCCTTCACGGTTTTCTTGTCGGTCTCGGCAAGCAGCACGATCTTGGTGGTGGAGGACTCACCGCCGCCACCGCTGCCGGCCGGGATGTCAACGCTCGCGATCTCCGCCCCGCTCTTGTTGGTCAGCGCAAGGCGGACACTGCTCTCGTCGTCGCTCACTTCCGCGCTCATGCCGAACACGGTACCGGCTTCCACCTCCTGGAATTTGGCGGCGACGGTCTTGTTCTGGACGGGATTGGTACTGTCGGCATCCAGGCTCTCGTCCACTTCCAGCTTGTCGATGGTCAGATCCACGTTGCCCTCGCTGTCGGGAACTTTCTTCTCGCCGTTCACCGTCAGGCTCTTCATCGTTCCGGCACCGCCGAAGTCCTCCCAGCTCGCCTCCTGCTCCCAGCTCGACAGACTTGTCCCCACGAACTGTTTGGTCTCCCATTTGCCCTGCGAGACTTCATAGGTGATGCAACGGCCCTTGTAACGGTATTTCTCATCCACGGCACCGATCGCGGAGGAAAGGACATAATAACCGCTCTCCAAAGGGACTTCCGCCGTCACATTATACGTGTTACCGCCACCGCCCGTACCACCGGGAATATCAACGGAGGCAATCTCCGTCCCGGTCTTCCCCAGCAGGGTGAGTTTCACCGTGTCGTTCTCCTCATCAGGGACGGCCGTCATGCCACCGACCAAACCGTCGTTCACACCGGCGGCGGCATCCTCCGCCTGTTTCGCAGCCGCGGATGCCGCTGCCGCGGCGGAATTTGCAGTTTCAGCAGCCTGATTGGCGGTACCGGCCGCATCAGACGCCATACCCGCAGCTTTATTCGCCAAAGCCGCAGCATTATCCGCTTTCGTGGCAGACGCATTCGCCGTGGCAGCGGCATCATCGGCCGGTTTACGCAAAAGGGTGAGCGGAGCACTCACCAGCTCACTGCCGCGAAGGGCGGGGAGACTTTTGATATTGTCAAGGGAGCTGACCTCCACAAGTTCATCAACGCTCTGGCTCTCGGCCTTGATAGCGTTCAGGATGTCGTTCTTAAGTTCCGTTTTCTCCGATTCTGTAAGTGCCATAAGTTATTCCTCCTTTTTTATTGTTGTCAGTCATTGTAATAATGGTATGAAAGCGCGCTGAAGCCAAGGATGCACCAGCCGCACTTGTTCAGGCTGTTAATGATGGCGGGCTCCTCCCAATCCTCGCCCGTGTAGAGCAGGAGGAAGCGGTTCACGGAGGTGACGTACAGCCAGTTCCTCTCCGGGTTCTCCGGAGCGGAAGAAAGCTCTCCCTTCCACGTGATGCGGAGATCATCGGAAGCGCCGCCGTAAACGGGGAACTCCACCCACGCGCCGTACCAGTAAAGGTAGTTGCGGTTCCTTTTCGTGTCGTAGTAAAGCCATCCGCTCGAGGGGGAAGCGGGGGGACCGGCCGACGCTCCCCGCCACGAAACCAGGTCCGCAAGGATTCTCCCGTTCAGCTCGGGGGTACCGACCAGCTCGATGATCCCGCTGATCCAGTCGATCCTGTAGGGGTCGGAATAGGAAAGCAGCGAATCACTGCTAAGGTTCACGTTGGAACCGCGGAGCAGCGTGCCGTCGTCCACACGGACGGAGCTGTAGCGGATAGAGCCCACCGTACGCGTATAGGGAGGGTGGCAGCCGTTGTAAAGGGTTACGCGCGAGCCGATATAACGCACGTCGTTCGGAAGGATGATGTCCGCACCGTTCGACGAACCGGCCATGTCCACCTTCAGGCTCAGCTCGCGGCCGATCAGGTAGCCGGCCTCGCCGCGGCCCGAGCAGGAGGTCAGGACGGCGTCGCTCGACTCCACAAGGTGGAAGTTCGTGCGGATATGCCCGGAGAACGTGCCCGCGTTCGCCTCGATGCTCCCGTCCTCCAGGATCTTGAAATTATCGTTGGCCGTCACGAGGCCCTCCAGCTTGACGCGGTCACCGGTCAGCTTCACCACGCTGATCTTGTTGCCGTCAGCGTCCGTCCCGTCCACACTCACGCCGATAAGCGCCAGTTTCCCGTCCGCGTCCTGGGCGTAGATGCCCGCGCCTTCAGGCTTCACCACAAGCCCCGTCTCTTCCAGCATATTCTCGTCACGGTCAAAGACGGCGGCCGTTATCTTCACCAGACGCTCCGACTGCTCGAAAAGCGTCCGGTAGCGGTGTGCAAGGCTCTCCACCTTGTCAGTGGACAGCACGAGCATATACAGGTAGATGTCACCGGTAAAGGACAGTTTGAAATCACCGGTACCGTTCCAGAGGCCGCTACAGGTGTACTGCACGTAACCATCAGTTGCAGACAGTTCCTCCTCCACCTCCAGGCTGTTGAAGTTCGCGAAACCCGTCTTGTCAACGTCCAGGAACTGGACTCTTAGAGTCCCTTTGGTTGCGCAGCGGTAGAAGAAGGAAAGGTACACCGGCACGGCCTCCTTCTCCCCGTCACCGTTCACAGGCATGGAGGGGATGCTTTTCAAATTCGCCCGTTTCTGGAGGATGTACTTGTTACGGATGTGCACCACCGTCCGCCCGTCATCCACCGTCACGCTCGCCCCGTCGCCCTTTCTGGTCAGTACGTTGTTGTTCGCCCAGATCCATTTGTTACCTGCCAGGAAGAACACCGTCTCGTTCTCCGTGTTCCATTTCTCCAGCCCGTCATCGAAGGCGGGGTTGTTCAGGTAGCCCTTCTCCGTGGCGAAGTCGTTCCTTAGGGCGGTCACCGCGCTGGTGATGCGCCCCTCCACGATCTCGAACTTGGTCTTGATGTCCTCACCGGTCACCAGAAGGAAAGTCCCGCGCAGGTAGGCGTTGTCGCTGTAAAGGCCGTTGCCGTGCGGCTGGTTGTCAGCCGGGAACCAGTCATCGCTGATGCCGTCCAGGTTGCCCAGGCGCGCACGAAGGCAGCCGGTGAAGTTCTTCGCCTTCACCCCGTCCATCACGTCCACGCGGGGCTGACCGTCCTCGGTGGCGGAGATCAGGATCAGGTTCTGACGCAGCGGGTTCTCCGTGTTGCCCATCAGCACGCACTCGTCACCGGCCTCCGGAAGGGAACCTGAAAATTCATCCTCACTTACGAGAATGGAGTCACCCTCCACGCCGGCCACCTCCACCCAGTACCCTTTCAGGTTCCCGCCGCTGAACGTGGCGCAGCGCATCAGGTCATGGGCCTGGAAACTGTTGTCCTGCTCGAAAGTGATCCTCCAGTAACCGTCCTCAAGTACGGCGGTCTTTATTTTCCCGTTGGCGGCGCTGACGCACAGCTGGCCGCCAACGCTGCGTACCTTCTCGATAAGCAGCTCCAATACTACCATGACCTGGCGTACCGTCAGCTTGTCGATGGTAAGATGGGACAAAGCGTCCTCCATCCACAGCCGCCACCCCTCACCGAAAAGACCGTCCACGAATTTCGGGCTGCGAAGGAACTCACGCACGACAAGGGTCAGCAACTCGGCATTGCCCTTGTCATCAATACCCGCATTATCCTCCTGTCCGAAAGAGGCTCCCGCTTCGAAGGTGATCTTCCCCTTTGCACGGTCATTCTTTTTTTTGCTGATGTGTTCCGCCTGACTTCTCCGCGCGGAAAAAAGATTGTTGTCCGTAGGCAGTGTCTTGTCCCAGCTACGGATAATGTCAGGAAGCGCGGCACCCTCCGCCTTTGACTTCGTATAGTTTTTCAGTTCCCCGATACTGTCATTCACCCGTTCAAACGCACCACTATGCAGGGCATCGCTGATCTCGATGTCCATCTCCCCGGGTTGGTTCACCTTCCGGGTAATTTTCGTGATGCGGCTGCTGCGATAACCGGTTTCGGGGAAATACTCCTCGCTTTCAAGTCTCACACGGCGGCCTACGGACAGGGAAACACCGTTCTCCTCAATCCACACATGGTCGGTCGGGGCCTTGTAAACGGCAAGATCCTGCCAGCATTCGGTATTGAACTGTTCCACCGCCGTAAGAAACTCCTCCTCGGCAAGCGGGTAATATTCGTCCGGCATACGGATATTCCAGAGAATATAACGGTCACCGGATTTCGGAATAAGTTTGCCGCCGGGGAGTTGCGTGTCATCATCATAGGGCCATATCGTAATAATCTCGAACTCACGGGTGGCACTGTTGAAATTCACCTCGAAATAGTGGTCCTCACCCTGCCCCAGTCCGGAAAGGTCACCGTCCTGGAACGATACACGTTTGGTCTCGTCGGGCAGCTCGTAATCGTTCGGATCGAAATTCAGGCTGTCGTCCCTGAAATAATAGACCGTGAAAGGGTTGCCGTCGTCATCTTTCACATCTTCGCTGCGCACACTGCTGACAGCCCCGATCCTGCGGGGATAAATGCCGCTGAAGGCGTCTTGCTCGTAACGGTCATAGATGCCGTACTCCTCCGTATGTATCTCGACATATTGCCTGCCCCCCGGAAGCATCAGGCGGCTATGCCCGTATTTTGACGGATCTATGTTCCGCGTGCTGCCTACCGGGAACAACCGGGTATAAAAATTGTCGGTACCCGTCGTGTCGCGTTCGATTCCGGTCAGTCCCTTCCCGTAGCCCAGCGTTATTTCCTCGCCATGCTCACACCGGCACACGTTCACGGTCTGGCCTTCCACCCACCATTCAGCCTGCCCGCCGACCGCTTCGGCTATCTCTTTCAGGGCTTCGTTGCAGTACTTCCCCTCGTAATCGATGACGATAAGGTCCGTACCGTCCACCCGCCCCACTTTCCAGTCGGTGGTGTGGTTCATTCCGTCATTGATACACTTCACGATCATGGCCACGTGTTCACGCGGAGTCGCTGTCAGCGTGAACACAGGCTCGGTGTTCCCGTCGGTGGTCTCCAGCACAAGAAAACGTCTCACCAGGCTCTCGATACCGTAAAACTTCAAATCATATACCCACTCCTGGCCGCTCTTCTGCTTCGGGATGTACCGTTCGGTCAGCCAGTAGCGCTCACCCTCAAAGTCCACCCGGTCATTCACGTCCAGGGCGATATATTCGTAATGCGTGAAAGAGAGTGTCAGGACATTGTCACCCTGCACCTCCTTCACCTGGGTGGAGCTGTCGCCCGCCTCGATATCGGTCCGTCTGTTGCCGTTGCTGTCATAGATGGTCAGCATGTCTGTATCTTGTTTAAACGTCGTTTGAATAGGGTTTGAATCACATTTATATGACCGGGACAGGTTCCCGGAACTTCACCTTGAACTTGCCGGCGTGCACGCCTTCCTTCCAGAGATAGGTCAGAGGCTGGAACTTGCTGCAATCCGTATATTTCACACGGAGAGTCAGGGCAAGTTGGGGAAAGGAAATCTCAAGCCACCCGTCACGGCCTTTCTTCAGGAAATTGATGAACTCGAAATACTTCTTCAGCCAGCCGGCCTGCGTTTTGCCAAACAGGGCGAAATGAAGCGTCACGTCACGGGCCTCGTTCCTGGGCGTCAGCACGGAGGAATATTTCTCCCCGTCCTCCTCCCGGATATTCACAGCCGTGTCCGTTTTCGTCTTGCTCGGGGTCAGGATGGCGGTCAGGTTATCCATCCCGCCGCGCTTGTCCTCAACGAGGAACACCCCGTATGTACTCCAGATGTCGGTACCGTTGACAAGTACCAGACCGCCTAATATCTTTTCCATATCATTTGCATTTTACTCCGTCACGATTGATTTTACGAATCTCTTCCTCTATTTTGCCAAGGTGCGACGCGCTCGTGCCGGTGTTCTCCTCGATACGGGCAAGATGCCCCTCGGCGGTGTTCATCTTGTCGATGACGCTCTCCATCTTCTCATCGATGCTCGACCAGTGTTGCAACCCGCTGGTGAACATGCCGTCCAGTTTTGTACCCTGGTCCTGTGTCATGGCTGAAAAACCGCCGGTTTTGGCGCTCTGGCTCGTACCGCCCGAGTTATCGTACCCGGTGGCCGCGGCAAGATTGTCACGAAGAGCGATGGCTTCCTCGACATACTTCATGTACTCGTCCTGGAGGGCCTTACGCTCGGCTTCTGTAAGGTCATTGTCTTCCATCGCCTTGCCGAATTTCTCCCACCAGCCTTTCAGCTTGTCGGAATACAGCTCACCGATCTTGTTTGACAGCATCGCACGCATGAAATACTCGGATATGTCCTCCGCCGCGGCTGCGGCATCATACTTCATATCCATCAGGTTATCCACGAAACTGCTGTACATGCTGTCGAAGGAAATACCGGTGAGACCTTCATACAGCTGGTCGGTAAGTTCCTCCAGCTTGCCCGCCTGGTCGATATAGTCATCCAGCTTCTCGGTCAGACGACCTCCATATCCGCCCTTGCCGGTATCCTGGATCTGCGTCCACATGTCCACGTTACTGCGCAACTTCTTCATCTCCTCCGGACTTAGGTTCCAGATGTCACCGTTCCAGCTACGCCCGATCTGACCGCTCAAACGGTCAATCTGTTCCTGTGAGAAACCGCCCCAGTAATAATTCCAGCTGTGATGCGAACCGTGATAGCCGGCCTGCGACATGGCCATGTCCAGATAGTTCGAGTTCGTCTCCTGCTGGAGCCTGTAGGCATCCCGGTAGGCGGCCACGGACTTTGTACCCTTGCTCGCCTTGATCTCCTCCGTCAGGTCCTCGATAGCCGTCTGCAAGGTCTCGTTGCGCTCGGTCAGCCGGTCGATGGTTTCCTGGACCTCTTTGGCATTGCTTGAAGTCGTCCAGGAGGAAAATCCGCCCCAGGTCAATGCGTCGAATATCTTGCCCACACCGGAAAGCAGCGATTTTCCGATAGTCACAAAAAGATCACCGGAAAGCACATCGTCAAGAATACCGCTCACGGCATTGAACACCGCGTCGAGCAGGCCACCGATGACCACACTCAAACCATCTTTGAAAAGGTCTATAATACTTACAATCCAGCCGACAACAGGCACATCCTCAAGTGTTTCGGAAACCTTTCCGAAAGCCTCGCCCAGTTTGCCGTCCACTTCCTTGGCACCTTTGCCGAGTGTGATCAGGCCATTATACGCCCCGCTGATACTGCCGGAGGCAATCTGCTGCAATCCGTCCCTCACATTCTCCATACTGGTCTTCAGACCGGAGGCAGTATTCGAGAGGGACTGCCGGGCACTGTCAGCCGTTTCCTGCAAGGCGTTTATATTCTCACTCGCGGCATCGGCATTAGCCTGCGCCGTTTCCAGGGCTTGCCGGGCGGACTCCTTCTCCTGTTCGGTTCCGGACTGTTGCGCCTCAATGTATGATTTCTGGGCGGCAATGAGTGCCGTATAGGTGTCCGCATACACCGCCTGTGCCTCCTTCAGGTCTGAAAGGGCTTTCTGGTAGGCAGTAACCTCGGCACCCAGTTTCTTGAAACTGACCTTGCCGGAACCGCCCAAAGCCCTCTCCATCTGCTGGACGGCAGAGACAAGCGCGTCCTGGCTGGCATGGTCGGCATTTCGGAACTCGTCAGTGAGCATGTATTTTCTGGCATCCGCCAATACAGGCTTTATCATATCGGAAAACATCCCGCCGAATTCACCGAAGACAGTACCCCAGTCAATACGGGCTTTCAGTTCCTGCACTTCGATGCCGGCAAGTTTGCTGTCACGTTCAACACCGAGAGAGAGCTTCTCGCTGCCGGACGTCGTCTTTTGTATCTTTTCCGCATATTCGGTCGCGATGGCGAGTTTCTGCTGCTGGAAGGTGCCGTAGGCCTGCAAATATTCCTGCATCACTCCGAACTCTTCCCGATAAGCTTCCGCTATTTTCTTCTGTCGGCCGGACTCGTTCAGCTCACGGGCCTTGTCTATTTCGGACTGCTGATCTTCCGACAGCGAACCGGACTGCCCCGCTTTCGCGTTGTCACGTTTCCAACCGGCTTCCTGCCTGGCTATTTCATCCTTGCGTGCCTGGTATTCATTGTCTATCTGGCGCAGCTTCTTCTCCAGCCCCTCGGTCATCATCTCAATCTCCGCCTCGTCATTCTTCCTTTGCAGCCCGGCGAGTTCCTGGCCCAGCTTTTCAGAAACCTGTTTGCGGCGTTGGGCTTCTTTCTCCGCCTTGTCCGCCTTCTTCCGTTCGGCCTCGGAATCCTTATCCTCACCGGGCTTGACCTTGTCGTACTCCTTTTTGGCGGTATCGACGGCATCCTTCAGTTCTTTCGCCTTCTTCTCAAACTCCTCACGGGAAAGGCTGTTGGACGTTTCCTGAAGAAAGGCGTTATAAGCCTTGAGCGCATCCTGGTATTTCTCTTTTGCCGCAGCCACCCAGTCAGTGCTTGAATCCGTGGGCAGGTTACGCCGGTTTTGTTCCGAAACCAGTTTGTTCAGCTGATACTTCAGTTCGTCACGGGAATAAGTTCCGGTAAGATTTTCGTCACCCTGCGTAATCTTTCCGTATTCCTTCTCCTGGACAGACATCCGGGCAAGCAGGGTTCTACGCTGCTTTATCTGCTGTGCAAGGGTCTCGTTACTCACACCGGTCAGGTTTTCGAAATAGGCATTTACCTCGTCCTTGCGGATTTGTCCGTTCAGGCTCTTGCGTTTTCCGTACAGATTCTGAAGCTCTGCCTCCTCATCCCTTGAACGTGCGGATTTCCGGACATATCGGGCTCTTTGCCGCCCGTAGCTGTCCTGGTAATATTCGGTTGCCAACCGGGTCTTGCCTTCAAGTTCTTTTATCCTGTCATCCACACGTTTCAATTCATTGGCGGGATTGGATATGGACTCACCGGCTTCCAATCGGGCTATCTCTTCCTTGATTTTCTTGATATTCTTCAGTTTCTCATACTCGGTGTCGTATTTGGAGAATATATCCGGATATTTCTGTTCCAGCTTGTTTAGCGCCTCACGCCGGGCATCCGTGGACACGGCTTCATCCCCGGCAATGGAACACAGTTCCTCTATTTTGCGCCTGTGCTCTTCCTCGGCCTCTATGGTTTTCTGCTTCTGCTGCTGATACCTTTCCTCGGATTCCTGCAAACGTTCGGTTTCCGTCTTCATGGAGATCAGTGCCACGGCAACACCGGCAAGCAGGGTCGCAACCAGCACATAGGGATTGGAAAGCATGGTCCGGTTGAGCATTTTCTGCGCTTTCTCAACCAGCAGGAGCCAGTTGTAATGCAACGCCTCCGCAGCCACCGCCCAGCCTTTCACGGCCGTGACTGTCATGACGGCGGTCCGGTACACACCATACGTACCGACAAGCCCGAGCAGGATACGGCCGAAACGTTCGTAATGCTCCACCATGTAGGAAACACCGGAAAGCGTGGTGTTGATGACACCTTCCGACTGTTGCCCGATTTCATTGAACATCATTGAAACGGCATCCTCTATATTGGAGATCTGTCCGGTTATCGTTTTGGATTGTGCCTCCATCAGACCACTGAATTTTCCGCCCTCGTCCGTCAGGCTCTCTATGACCTTCTGCACTTCGGGAAAACCGACCTTGCCTTCCTCCACAAGCTCCTTCACCTTGCTTTCAGCCACGCCGAACTGCTTGGCCAGTTCGGCGATCATAGGGATGCCCCGGCCGGTGAACTGGTTCAGGTCCTGTGTATAAAGCCGTCCCTGGGACATGGTGGTGCCGTAAAGATAGACCAGATCGTTCAAAGGGATGGAAAGTCCGGCAGCGATGTCACCCAAGCGGATCAGCGTCTCGTTCACTTTCTCCGCTCCAAACCCGTAGGCAAGAAGCTGCTTGGCACCCTGCGCGACATCCTCCAGGCCGAAAGGAGTGGTCGCGGCCGTATGTACCAACTGCTGCATCAGGGTGTCGGCCTTCTCCGCACTGCCGAGCATGGTCTGAAACGACACCTCCAGCTGCTGGAACTCGCCGCGTACCTTGGTGATGTTCGACACCAGCTCCTTGATAGTAAAGGCGGCCGCCAGCTTGCCGACGGTGTTGTTCAACAGGGAACCGCTCCTGTCAAGTTCCCGGATCTGTCTGTTGGCGGACGATGCCTGCTGGGACATCCGCTCGATCTTGCCCACGGCCTTGTCAAGACGGGCGCTCAAATGGTCCACCATAAGGAATTCTATTTGTACCGGTTTCATCTATTTTAGCTTGCTTTGAAAAAATCCTACTATTCCATCCGCTTCATCCTCGGCGCTCCGCTCATCCGCAGGACCGGAAGATCCGGACTTGTCACGGACATACCGGGGAGCGTCACTAAGCATCATGATCAGGGTCTGGTAATTCACCTTGTTCAGTATATAGTCCACGCTCCAGCCGGTGGCACTGGCAATCTGCCACACAAAACCGAAAGGGCTATGGGAGCCTTCATAACGGCTCTTTAACTCCCCTTCTTTCTTTGGCTCAGTCTCAAGCTCATCGGATTCGTCCGCTCGGCTGATCTGATAATAGGTATAAAAGGGTCGGTACCCATCAGGCTGACAAAACGCTTGATCGCACCCACCAGATAACGCTGTTCCATGAAGTTCCTTATGAGCCATGCCACCGGGCGCAAAAGCACGCGGCGGCTGAAAGGGCCACGACAAAGGGTATAGGCCACCATACGGCTCACCGCCTTGCCGTGAGAGGCCAGAAACTGCATTTCCTCCTCCTTGCTGAACCCCCACATCTCCTCACTGGTGATCCCCATCGACAAATATGTCCGGGCAAAAAGAATCTGACCGGACATATAAGGCCGCCTCATGGTCACGCGCAGCTCCAGCGGGGATTTCCTGAAAGGGATATGAAACGCTTTCAGCGGGACGCTCACACCGATATCCAGCAGCGCGTCCGCACCCTCACGCTGGATCTGCTTGATGACAGCTTCGTCCATACGCTACTCCTCGGCCAGGTTAGTGGAAGCAGCAGCGGCAGATTCAGCAGGAGGCAGTTTATACTGTTTCCACTCTTCCGGGATAGAATCCGTATTGAATACGCCATGGGGCTGGGAGCCGTCTTCCGGCATGGCCACTTCCAGCGTGCATTCGATTTTCGCCGTTTCTGTCAGGGTCAGCTTGCCGCCGAGATTGGAAAGTAGCGTGCCATTGGGAATCAGGATGCTCTGCCCCGAAACAAGGGCTATTTCCCACGGACCGGTCAGCAACACGGCTGCCGTCGGGGCCGTCCAACCAATCGGGGTTTTCTTTTCCGAGTCCTCTTCCTTGTAGTGCATGGTACCACCCAGCAAGCTATGCAGGTTTTCGTAGTTCAGCTGGATAACGTTGAACGTGGGGGCGATGCTGCCATTCGACTGGGGAATGATAAGCACCGGGGTTCCCGGCACCTGCTCCGCCTCGATTTTGGCGGATTCGGGTTTCTGCCCGCCCATGTCAAACGAATTCTTCTCTATGTAACCCACCACAAAGTCCTTGTATTTCACGGCACCGACGCCGTACATGAAATTCTTATTCATTGTTTCTTGATTTTGAAAGTTAATACTATGCCGGCAACACATCCGGTTATAAAAGCGGCCAGCGCTATTTTAACGGGACTAAAGCGACGTTCAAATTCCGTTTCAACTGTGAATGAGTCCTCATGTGTCTCATTACGGATACGGGTCAGTTCCTCCTCATAACACAGTACCAGCCGCTGGAGGCTGTCGCAGGATGCCTCCGCTATGATATTGCCGGCCGCATCGCTCTTCACCGTCAGGCCCGCCTGCCCGTTCCTGGAATGGTAGGACGAACCGGAGGGAAGTTTACGGAGGCTGTCCGGAGGGATCGTCAGGCTCACCGCCGATTTCGGAATCCCCGCCATCAACAACCCCCGCCTCACGTTTGACACGTTGTCGGCGCTTGACGACAGGCTGCTGTTCCGGTTCACCTCCGTCCTGCTCTTTCGAGTACTCGCGCATCCCGTAAAGAACAGGACAATCATCATGATGCCTGCAACTGTTGGCAGTATCAATGGCTTTCCGGAGGCGTGCCATTTCACGCCGGGTCGCCTGCAAAGCTTTCCTGTTTTCATTCAGTTCCTCTTTTAAGGGTTCTACAATATTCTCGATCAGGATACGGGTGGCATGTTCGGTATTGTCAATCCGTACCATCTCGGCTTCGGCGGTAGCCTTCTCCGCTTTCGCCCTCGCTTCCCTGACCGTTGATTTCAGGGTGATGATGGCTATTATCGTGGCTACCAGACCACCGCCCAGCACCAGATTCATGACAGCACTGAAGTCCATACGCACACTGGTCTTTCAGGTCAAAGCCTATTTACCGGCATCCTTACCCGCAAACAGTCCGATGAGCCACTGGACAAATCCCGTATCGGCAACACCATTGGACACAAGGGACGCACCGAACCCGTAACACAACGCGATATACCACGTGGCATCAGCGACAAAGCCCGCATCCAGCCACCATAAAAGCATGGCGGCCACAATGCCCACACACCAGCTGACAATCTGTGTCGCCAAGCCCTGCATTTTTGGAAACAGAGCCTTGATCCCTTCCGTGAGCAACACCACGCCACCGACAAAACCGGCAAAGGTGGTGATCATCGCGCTATAATCGACTTCCGGTACTGTACCGGTCTGGGCAAAAGTTGCTGACACGAATCCGAGTATCAGCACAAAGAATAAAAGAAATCTTTTCATGTTGTTGTTGATTTATTGAGTTATACCTATTTGTTTAAGCCATCTCTGTACATCAAAACTGGGGCAGGCTTTGGCCGCCAGTTCATTGTGACCGACGATTCTCACATCGGGAAAACGACGATGGAAATCCTTCACGTACTTCTCAAGCGCCTTTTTCTGCCAGGAGGTACGGGTGTCCGCAGGCGTTTTACCATCCTTTGCACACCCGCCGGCATAGACGATATGGCGGCTCACGGAATTGTAACCGGCCACGCCGTTGGTCACTTCCCACGGGTCCACATTCGCGTCCTCGTTATTGTTCACCAGGCGTTCCACTCCGCCGTTCAGATGGAACAGGTCGGTATATCCGACCTGCTTCCAGCCGCGGCCGCCCTTTGAGACGGGGTTCGTATGCCAGGCGCGAATCTCCGCACCGCTTACCTCACGCCCTTCAGGAGTGGCCGTGCAATGGATGACAAGATACTTCAGCTTTCCCATCACTCACCGCCTTCCTCTTCATCAACGGCCGCCTGGGACAGTGCTATCTCCACCTTCTTCTCCGGATCGGCGTCCAGGCCCAGTACAAGTGTGCCGGATACCGCCTTGCCGCTACTGTTCACACCGGCGGTGACCGTCAGAGAGCCATCGGTACCGACTGCCGTGAAACCGGCAGGAATGGAAACCACGCTGTAATCACCGGAGGCAGTGACCTTCACCTCCTTGCTCTCACCGGCGGCCTTGAAAGAAAGAGCGGCCGGATCGGCAGAAATGCTGCGTTCCACTACCTTGAACACCGGAGTCTCACGGGTGTCAAGCACCACGAACTCCTCGCCGAAGGCGATTTCCGTGTCGGCCTTCATAAGCAGCTTGAAGAAGTACAGCTCGCTGGAGTTCATCCACTTGTCAATCTGGATCACCTCCTCATCGTCCTGGAGGTTCACACCGGCAAAAAGGTTGCCGTCAGCGCTCATCGAGCAGAGCGTGGCTACGATAAGGCCATCAGGCCAGGAATTCAGCGTCTCGATGGTGATACCCTTGTAACGCTTCTTGTTGATGTCCGTCTCGCTCGTGTTCTTGTACTCGCGTTCGGTCAGCTCGTCATCGTACTTGTCGAAGTCGTCAATACTCATCAGGATACGCAGGTTCGGATTCTCACGCAGGGCTTTTGGAATAGCCTTGCGGACAGCCTTCAACTTGCCGATCATGGAAGTATCGGAAGGAGCCGGAACCACGATCACATCCGGATCTTTAGCCGCCTGGGTCAGGATACCGTTGAAAAGGTGGTCGTCGTCCGAACCGAACTCGCCGTTCAGGTAATGCCAGCCCAGCTCGAACTTCACACTCTTGCTAAGTTCATCCAGAAGCGTGTTCTGCGCTTCGGGGGGAAGTTCGGCAAACACGAGGTTGCCCTTCGGCTGCCACTTGCGCCAAACATGCTCGAAGGCACGGGGATTGAAAGTCGTGAACGCCATGAAGTCCTCCGGATCCAGTGATTTCTCCGAGTAATTGAAATTGCCTTTCGAGTCTTCCAAAGTCGGGTTCTCCTTACGCTTCTGGAGCATCTTGCCCGTCTTGATACGCGGCAGGCTGATTTTTTTCTCCACACCGGGGATCACCATGATCAGACCTTTTTCTACAAGGTCATTCCCGGTGGTGGCCAGGACCAGTATTTTCTCCAGTACCTCGCCGTTGTAATTCGTGTTTCTTACTACTATTGCCATGGCAAATGTTTTTATTTATGGTTCAACTTGTCCTTAATCTCGCTCATGCGCTTGTTCCAGGGGCTTTCACCCGTCGGATTCACACGAAGGTCGGTCATGACACTACGTTTGGGGGAAAGCTTCTCCAATGCCTTTTCCCCGTTCTCCCGGTCTTTTGCCAGAAGGTTCTCATAGATGGGGCGGGTGGCGGCATCGATACGGCCGTCCTGTTCCGCATCATCAAGCAGTTTCTTACGCGCGGCAGCGTCATCCGCATCCGCCTTGTCCTGGAACACCTTCAGTTCGCCCTTCAGGCGGGTGACCTCGGCATCAAGGGCCGGGACTTTGCCAGCCTCCGTTTCCAGCAGTCCGATTTCACGCAGGAAATCGTCATCCGTCGCACAGTTCTTGAACCGCGGACGTCTCTTGAGTTCGTCTAAATTCATGCTATTCTCGTTTTGTGGCTTGTGCAGCCGGTTATTGAATATTTGAAATACTTGTTCGGGGGTACTGTCCTCCGGTACCGGGTCAGCGTCATAAATACCGTCGATAAGCCCCAGCGCCAGCGCCTCGTCGGCACGCAGCCAGTGATCCTTGCCGTCAAAATACATCGCGCGGATTTCCTCCTTGTCCTTGCCCATACGGGTGGCATACATCTCGCAAAGGGTATCCTCAAGCGCCTCGATCTCACGGATGCAGTCCTTCATCTCATCCTTGTTGCCGTAACAGCCGCCCTGGACACTGTGAAGCATCAGACGGGCATAACGGCTCATCTGCACGGGCTTGCCGCAAAGGGCGATGACGGAGGCCATGCTGGCGGCGATGCCGTCCACGTAGATGGTAATGTCGGCCTTGCTGTTCTTCAAGGCATTGAAAATGGCGATGCCCGAATAAACCTCGCCGCCGTTGCTGTTGATACGCACGTCCACCTTCCCGGTCAGGGCTTCCGCTTCCAGAAGTTCACGGGCAATATCACCGCTGCGCACGTTATCATCGTACTCACCGATGTCACCGTAAAGAAGGATGCAACAGGCATCGGTTCCGGGTATCATATTGAAAAATCTACTCATGTCACTATCGTTTTGGCAGGTCCTTCCCTGCAAAGTTTACGGTGCGAAATTAGGGGGATTAAAAGCCTTTTTCAAACCGCGTTTTCATCATGGAGACTTTAAAGGATTGCCATGACGCTTTAAAATGTCATCATGCGGAGCGCGTTTTTTTTCGCTCCTTTTCCTTATCAATTTTGCACGTAAAAAAGGAGGTAATATGGCCGAACTTACAAACGAGCAGAAAAAGGCATGGGCGAAAACGCTCTACACCCGCGAAACGCTCACGCAGGCGGAAATAGCCGAGCGTGTGGGGGTTTCACGGGTGACTGTGAACAACTGGATAGGCAAAGGAAACTGGGAGCAGCTGAAGGCTTCCATAACCATCACACGGGAGGAGCAGCTGAAGAACCTGTACCGGCAGCTGGCGGAACTCAACAACGCCATCATGGGAAAGCCGGAAGGGGAACGGTTCCCGAACGCCGCGGAAGCGGACACCATTTCCAAACTGTCGAACGCCATCAAGAAACTGGAAACAGAAGTGGGGCTGGCGGACATCATCTCCGTGTTCTCCGACCTGCTCAAATGGGTGCGGACCTACGATTCCACGCAGGCGAAGGAGATCACCCCGCTTCTGGACGCGTTTGTCAAATCAAAATTATCCTGACATGGCAAAGAAAAGACTCACACCCCAGGACAGGATCGCACTGGACAACTGGAACGAGCTGGTGGCATCCGTGCGCGAACATTCGGACATCAACCCCACGGACACGGAAACGGAAATCAGGCAGAGGCGGGAAAGACTGGAGAAGAACGACGAGGAGTGGTTCAAATACTACTTCGCCATGTATTGCACCTGCGAGTCCGCCGCCTTCCACAAAAAAGCCACCGGGCGGCTGATGAGGAACAACCGCTGGTACGAGGTAAGGGCCTGGTCACGCGAGCTGGCGAAATCCGCACGCTCCATGATGGAGATATCCAAACTGGCACTGACAAAAAAGATACGCAACGTGCTGCTGATCTCCAACTCGGCAGACAATGCGGAAAGGCTACTGCTGCCGTTCATGGCGAACTTCGAGGAGAACCAGCGGATCATACAGGACTACGGACAGCAGAAAAAACCGGGAGCGTGGGAAACCGGGGAGTTCACCTGCATGTCCGGATGCTCCTTCCGCGCCATCGGAGCCGGGCAGTCACCGCGCGGTACGCGTAACAAGAACTTCCGGCCGGACTTCATTCTGGTGGACGATATAGACACCGACGAGGAGTGCCGGAATCCGGAACGGATCAAAACCAAATGGAAATGGCTGGAGGAGGCGCTGATACCGACCATGTCCGTATCGGGAAACTACCGCATCCTATTCAACGGGAACATCATCGCGCCGGACTGCTGCATCAAAAGGGCCATCGAAAAGGCAACCGAACTGAAGGCGAAAGGAATCGGGCACGTGGATATCATCAACATCCGGGGAAAGGACGGGCTGTCCGTATGGCCCGAAAAGAACTCCGAGGAGGATATAGACCTCTTCCTCTCACTGGTCAGCGCGGCGGCGGCACAGAAAGAGTTCTTCAACAACCCGGTGGTGGACGGCGGCGTGTTCGCGGAAATCACCTACGGGAAAGTGCCGGCACTTTCCAAGTTCAAGTTCCTGGTGATATACGGGGACCCCGCACCGGGAGAGAACAAGACGAAAAAAAGTTCCACCAAAACGGTGTGCCTGCTCGGGAAACTCGCGGGAAGGCTTTATCTGATAAAAACGTTCCTGGACAGGGGGCTGAACGCGGAATTTGTAGAGTGGTACATCAAGCTGCTGGAGTTCGTGGGCGGGAAAACCACCGTATACTGTTACATGGAGAACAACAAATTACAGGATCCTTTTTTCCAGCAGGTATTCCAGCCCATCGTGCGGCGGATACGCAGGGAAAGGAAAATATCACTGTACATCACCGGGGACGAGGAGAAGAAGACCGACAAGGCCACACGTATCGAGGCGAACCTGGAACCGCTCAACCGGGAGGGGAACCTGGTACTCAACGAGGCCGAAAAGGACAACCCGCACATGAAACGGATGGCGGAACAGTTCAAGCTGTTCAACCTGCAACTGACCTATCCGGCAGACGGACCCGACTGCGTGGAGGGGGGAAACAGAATTATAGACCGCAAGGCCAGACAGTCGGAAAAGCCCGTCATTGTCACAAGGAAAAGCACGCGGTCACAAAACAAGTACAGAGTGTAAACTTCAATACCTATCATTATGAGCAAATTTATCGAACTTTCAGACTACGACGCGAGCATACACCGCGAGATTCTGGACGCACTGACAAGGGAGGACGACGCCGTCGTGGAGATATGCGAGGACCGCGCCGTCGCCGAGATGCGCTGCTACCTTTCCAGACGTTACGACTGTGACAAAATATTCACGGCAACCGGTGACAAACGCAACCAGCTTGTCCTGATGATGGCCATCGACATAGCCGTGTACCACATCTTCTGCATACATAACCCGAGGAACCTGTCACCGCTGCGGAAGGAACGCCACGAAAGGGCGGTCGAATGGCTGAAAGCCGTGGCGGCCGAGGAGATATCGGTGGACGGCCTGCCCCTGCTGTCCGAAGAGACGAGGGCGGCAAAATCAAATTTCCTTATCAAAAGCAACCGTAAACGTGTAAACCATTGGTAATATGAACAAAAGAAAGAAAGGGGCCGGAAAGATAACCCAAAGCGGGAACCTGCCGAGGCCCGGGCAGAAAGGACCCGCAACCATCATACTGACACAGCCCAGAAGGTTCGGTATAGACATAGCGGACTACATGCTCGCGGTAAGGGCTTTCGAGAATGTGGACTACTCCAGACGCTTCAGGCTGTACGACCTGTTCAGCGACATACTCATGGACACGCACCTGACAAGTGTCATAGAGAAACGGAAGAATGCCGCACTGGCATCTTCCATAGAATTCCGCAGGAACGGGAAGCCGGACGAGAAGGTGAACAAGCAGATCAGGTCCCCATGGTTCCGGAAGTTCATAGGGGACATCCTGGACGCCAAATTCTGGGGGTTCTCACTCGTGCAGTTCTACCGCAAGGGGGAATGGGTGAACTACGACCTGATACCGCGCAAACACGTCGATCCCGTGCGCAGGCTCATACTGCGGCACCAGACGGACACCACCGGGACGTCCTGGGACGAGTACCCCGACCTGTTGTTCATCGGTTCACCCGACGATCCCGGACTGCTGGTGAAAGCAGCCATCTGGGTGATATACAAACGTAACGACGTGGCGGACTGGGCACAGTTCGCGGAAGTGTTCGGAGCGCCCATCAGGGAGTACACGTATCCCACGGATGACGACGAGGCACGGCAGAGGGCGCTGGACGACGCGGACAGCACCGGAAGCCTGTCGGTTTTCGTGCACGCGGAGGATACGGTGCTCAAGCTCGTGGAAGCCGCGAACAAGACAGGGAGCGCGGACCTCTACGACAAGCTCTGCGAGCGCTGCAACAACGAAATCTCAAAGCTGTTCCTCGGAAACACGCTCACCACCGAAGCCTCCGACAAGGGCACACAGGCACTGGGAACCGTACACAAGGACGTGGAGGAGAAAGTGACGCTCTCCGACAGGCAGGACATCCTCGACGTGCTCAACTATGACATGGCCGACATATTCGCAATGCTCGGAATAGACACCACAGGCGGGGAGTTCTGCTATCCGGAAAAGAAGCTTATCGAACCGGAGAAAAAGATGTCCATCCTCACACAGCTGCGTACGAACTTCAACCTGCCGGTAGGTGACGACTACCTCTACGAGGAATTCGGGATCGAGAAACCGGCAAACTATGACGAGCTGAAGAAACGCCAGGAGGAGAAAGCGGCGGAAATCGAGGCAGCGAAGGCCCGAGAGACCGAAAAGGCGGAAGAGGATGAACCGGATCCGGAAGAAGAACCGGAACTGGAAAAGCACGGTAAAGGAACACCCAAAGAAAAGAAAAATGCCCTTAAAAACGCATACAACTGGCTGAAACGTTTTTTCGGGAAAGCCCCGGGGAGAGACGGGGCAGCTTTAGAATGGTGATAAACGACCTCTACAGAATGGAGGACAAACAGGTGGAAACTTTATTCTCGTTCGATGAAGAGGTACTGAAGAAAGCCCTGAAGAACATATACAGCAAAGATTTCCATCCCATGACCGACATCGAGGAGAACCTGTTCGAGGCCACGTGGAAAACGATGAACAAAGCCACCGACAAGGGGTTTGGGACACGGAAAACCGATGATCCGGATTATGACTTCTACCGTGAAATCCGAATGAACAACGCCGTGTTCGCAGCTTTCAAGGTACACAGGGCACAGAACGACATGGCAGCGCTGCTGCTGGACAAAAACGGAAGTTTAAAGCCGTTTGAACAGTGGGTGAAGGAAGCCATGCCCATAGCCGACCACCAGATGATCCATTGGCTGCGTACAGAATACGACACGGCCGTCATACGGGCACACCAGGCCGCGGACTGGAGACAGTTCGAAAGGGAAAAGGATGTATTGCCGAACCTCAAATGGATGCCGTCCACAAGTGTGACGCCGGGAGCCGACCACCAGATTTTCTGGGGGACCATACGTCCGATAGATGATCCGTTCTGGAACGAGCACAGGCCCGGAGACAGATGGAACTGCAAGTGCACGCTCTCATCAACGGATGAAGCGCCGACAGCGGTACCGGACGAAAACGGGCAGAACAAGGCACATGACGGTCTGGAAAACAATCCGGGAAAAGACGGCAAACTGTTTTCAGACAAACACCCCTACATTACTGAAGCGCATCCGGGAGCAAAAAAAGCCGTGGACGCACTGACCAGGCGCATCAACGAAATGATAGCCGAAATGCCGGACAACCTGACGCTGGAGGAAAAAACCGACATCGCCCGCAACAATCTCAAGATAGAAAAGGCACTCGGCGTTACCAAAGGCAAGCCGATGACATACGAACAGGCGAACAAGGGAAAGGAGAACCCGAAATTCGGAAAAGAGGAAGGATACCGCGTGAATTGCCAGACCTGCACCGTGACACACATGCTCAGAAGGTTGGGGTTTGACATCGAGGCAAAACCCAACATCAGACAAAGCGCATACAATGAAATGGCAAAACAAGGTATCACATGGGAAGAACGTTTCCTGAACCGGGACGGAACAAAGCCGGATTATGACTATACCTATAAATGGCAGGTCAGAAAGGGATATCAAGTAATGAATGCAAACCGGCTGAAGGAATACTTCAGGGAAAAATTCAGAGAGGATGGAATATACGAGATATATTGTGCCTGGAAAGGCGGCTCCGCACACGTGTTCTGCGCAGAGGTGACTGAAGGAAAGACAAGGTTCTTCGACCCGCAAACCGGAAAGGATGATGCAAGCAATTACATACAGAGCATGAAAGCGGGCCGTGTGGGAGTGATAAGAATAGACAACAAACTGGTAAATCCCAAAATCATGGGACTATTCATCACCAAATAAACGGGAAGAAAGTGCCAGCCCCTCCTCACCGTCCACCAGACGGCAGGACTGGCCGTCGAACAGAATAAAGGCGGGAAGACCGACAGGCAACTCAAAACCATCCCCGTCAACACAGCCCACGGAATAGATGCTTCCTTCAGGGGAACTGGCTGATAAGACAACGGAGTTGTAACCGCTACTGTTTGCTAATTCCGACACTTGTTTAGGTATTTCCATAACGCAAAAAGGCACATAAAAAACGCCTTGCTGCAAAAGTATAAAATTATTTTTTAATTCAGTCATTCATGGACATAAAAGAATATTCAAAACTGATAAAAGCCAAACGGAAAGAACTGGATGGGCTAATGAAACGGAAAATGCCGGTTATCGCTGGACGAATGGCAAAAGACCATTTCCAGGACAACTTCCGCCGGGAAGGTTTCGTAAACGGAGGATTACACCCGTGGCCGAAAGCGAAAAGGCTGTCCTCGGGACGGACCGATGCGGCAGGGAGCTACGGGACGCTGCTCTCCGGAAGGAACCATCTCTTCAGCTCCGTCAAATACATGCCGGGAGAATACCGAGTGAGGGTGGCAAACGAACTCGTCTATGCGCCGGTCAATAACTGGGGAGGAGAAGTTCATCCGACTGTTACGCCCCAAATGCGGCGTTTTGCATGGGCGAAGTATTACCAGGCTTCAGGCAAGGCTAAAAAAGCCGCCACGGGCAAAAGAAAAGGCAAAAAGAAGGGTTCTGCCGCAAACAATGAACCGCAGGAAAATCAGGAAGCGCTGAAATGGAAAAGGCTGGCGCTGACCAAAAAGAAAAAGCTCCGGATAAAAATACCGCAACGCCAGTTTATCGGGGAAAGCCGGGAACTGTCCGAAAAGATAGACCGTAAAATGGAGAATGAAATCAGAAATATTTTAAACTTATAACAACATGGAAGAAATTTTTATCGCGATCATGGAACGCATCGCCGAAAAGATGCCTGAACTGTCATACATTGACGAGGACTACGGACAGCTTGAAGCCGGGGCGGAGGAGGACCACTATCCGGTAACCTTCCCCTGCGTGCTTGTCGGGAACGCCGAATCGGACTGGAATGACCTCGGTTACGGGGTACAGAAAAGCGAGTCACTCATCACCATACGACTGGCCATTGACTGCTACGATGACACCCACTACACCTCCGGAACCTATGACAAGGTAAGGGAACGGCAGCTGAAGGCCAAAGAGCTGTACAAAGCCTTGCAGGAGTTCCAGTGCACGGAAGAGACCAGCCCGCTGGTCAGGGTAAAGAGCCGGGACTATTCGCTGCCGGGAAACATCAAGGTGTACGAGACGGTTTATTCTTTCACGCTGCATGACGAGTCGGCCATGCAGTAAGGGGAAGGTTCATTCCCCCGTGAACAGGGAAAGCTGGACGGCTGTCAGGCGGGGTTTCTTAACCTTTGGGACGGGCTTCACCTCCAAGTCCTTCAGCTCCCGGCACTTGCACCGGATAATGGACATGATCCGCTCCTCGGAAATGAAAAACTCCTGGCGGGACAACACTTTCAGGGCATCATCAAAACGCAGGCGCTGCACCTCCGTCCAGTAATAGTAACGGCGGCACAGGGCTTCATCACGGAGTTCTATCAGTTTTTTGTCTCGTCCTTTAGCCATAAGTTCAGGTATATGCTGCAAAATTAGGCATTTAACCGGGGATGTTAATAAAAAAACGCCGCATCGTGTATGAATGCGGCGTTTTTCTGTTTAGAGTGTGAACAAAATCACATGGTCATCAGTTCGGTGTCATCCTCACCCGGAACAAACGGCTCGATGCGGGTGATCACCTTGCTCTGTACCTTCACCCGCCCGCTGCCATTACAGACCGGACATTTTGCGGATAAAGGAGCTCCTCCCTGGTCCAGGTAAAAGATACGTCCCTTGCCTTCACAACGCTTGCAGGCCATGACGTGCGGCGCGATGTTCTTCGTCTTCTCCATGACTACAACCGGCAGAATGAGGGTTCGATACGGTGCCAGACACCGTTTTCGTCACGTTTGTGGAAATAGTAGTTCACCGCGGTCTTGTACACCACGTTGCTCTCACGGAAGAGGTCCATGATCTCCGTGTACTCGCTGTCGAAACGGTCCTCGAGCTCGTACAGCTTACTCACGGACTTGTAGTCCAGATCGCCCTGGCGGTTGCGCTCGATCATGGTCATGCCGAGCTGGTACATCGGGTCGTCGGTACCCAGCTCGCGCCCCATGGCGTAGCGCTTCAGGTAATCCACCAGGCGTTCGGCGGCAAGGTCGGCACGCTCGTCGAAACTCTTCACCTTGTTGCTCCTCACCTCCAGCTTCATGTCACCGTCCACGATGGTGAAGCTCGCCTGCTCGTCCTTACGCAGCTGGCCGTATTCACGCATCACCGCACGGAAGGCGGCGGCCTCTTTCTCCACCCAGTCGCGGAACGCCTTCACGTCATCCACAACCGGGAGCAGCCGGTTCTTCACTTCAAGCATGAACTGCGCACGGAGGCCCTCATAGGCATCGCGCCGGTTACGCTTGCTTTCCTTCTCTTCCTGCTGGAGCTGTTTCAAAAGCTCCTTCCTGTCCTGGGCGGACAGGCTTTTTAATTGTTCTTTCAAATCCATAGCTAAAAAATTAAATGGTTGCTATTGTTGTTTATTCTCACGTTTACGGCGGATGGCACGCAGCTTCACCTGCAACGTGTCCAACGCCTCACAGTCAAGTTCACGGAACTCCTTGCCGGCGATACGGCTGTCCCGGCAGAAGGCGTTCACCCGGTCCCAGTCGGCCGTATCGATACCCAGCAGCTGCATCTGGTGCAGTACCGCGGAACGCTTCTGACGGAGAATCTTCCGGAGCTGTTCCTGATAAGTGGGCGGTACCAGCTTCTGCATGGCGGACACGGCGGCACTGTATTCCTTCAGTGTCATGTCACGCAGACTCGTGGTACGTCCCTCCGTGTACTGGGAAACGATGCTTTCCTTCAGTGCGTCACGATCCGATGTCGGAAGGCGGTTCAAAAGGCTGTAAAACGCCGCATAATTCTCGGGTTTATTTAACTGCTTGCGGCTGTTGATGTCTATCTGCATGGCTATACTGTTTTTTTGTTTATTTTAAGGTCATTGATTTCCTTAATCACTCTCTTTACTCTGATAGTACACAAATAATCAAGAAGATGCTCTTTTTCATTTTTTGTACACTTATACTGGTCGAAAAATTCAAGTATGCCCATTCTATTCAGATTTTCATTAACTCAAACTATTCATACCACATCAGCACAACTCTATGATTTCACCCACGGCAGAGCGTAGAAGAGTACGCAAAACCGAAGGGTTTCCGCTATCATAGATGACTTCCACACAACACTCATGGCGTGCGTTACGTGACACAACCAGCTCGCAAGTCATATTCTCACAGAGCCATTTTTCCACTACTTTACGGACACCAACTGCGGTGACCACAATTACCATTTTTTTACTCATAATATTGACCGTGCTGTATGTTATTCAACTCTTATCCTCCCGGTGTACTGGTTTCCCCGAAACTTCATCCCCTTGGTGAAGCCGCCCGGATATCCCAGTTCCTTGCTTCTCGCGTTTGCCAGCAACAAATGTTCCCGGCTAAGGGAGGCTACAAAACCTTTGTCCTTTTCCAGTCCCATCTCTCGGGCCTTCCGGGTGACGCTGCGTTCGGAAACACCGAGCATTTCAGCCAGCTCCCGGTTGAGGGTATTGTGATAGTGGCGACGCATGATGGAAAGCATATTACCGTTCCAAAAGATACGGGTGGAATATCCCTTATGCTCGACGAGCCGTCCCAGTGTCCGGTGCATGAAAGTACCGTCAGCAACCTTCCGGTGCTTGCGGTACTGTTCACGCTTGTACACCAGCACACATTCATGACACCAGGAACTCCGTCCCCCATTCTTCAACGGATAGAACTCACGCATCCACAACTTTCGGCCGCAATGCGGACAGACACGTTTACGTTTCTGCTTGTTGTTATTTTCACTCATAGCTGTTTATGCTGCATTCATCAGTTCATATTCAAATTTTCACCGAACGGAATAGTATTAATGTCAGCCTTTCTCGTGTAGGCCTGCATAAGTCCCACGGAAAGCAGCATATAGACATTCTTATTCGCTTTGACAACCCCGGAAATAGAGCCGACAATATGTTCAGTCTTGCCGGTAATGATTGAGCCGGCTATCTGCTCAAGCCCGTCTGGATGGTCCTCACTGGCCGCAACGCTCATAAAGGCACTAAGATCGTTTTCCTTACAAAAGTTATCCACGTATTGGCAGAGTTCCTTTACTGCCTCTTTCTGTTTTTCTGTAATCATTTCTGTTAAATTTTAATGGTTAATAATTATATGTTGAAATCGCGAAATCTCTTTTTTGATACTGGCTGTACATAGTTTCCTCCCAATCCGTCTCTTCCTCCTCCGGAAGGTCATCCTCATCAAGTTCTACCTCCTTACGGTAAATCAGATACCGTGCCTCCAGAAAGAAGAGGACCACGCGGCGCAGGAACTCACGGGCGGAGGCGATGCCGTGCTTTTCCATGAAGGAGGCGATACGGTCCGGACCGATAGTGTTCGTGCGGATGCTCACCAGACACTGCCGGCGGAAGTCCTTCAGCGTGCTGCCCCTCACCTCGAACACGCGGTCAGCGATACGGCCGAGACTCTCCGGAATATGGTATCCGGAACCTTCGTCATCCGTTCCCACCAGCAGTTCAGCAGCAGCCGTCAGCATACCCTCCACGCTCATGCGCTGGGCAGCGGCCGTCTCCTTCAGGAACACGTACTGGTAATTGCTCACGTAGGTATGTATGAGGTAGCCTTCAGGACGGCGGAACACCTCTTCGGAGGCAAGCTCCATCGAAAGGTTGTTCAATGTCACACCGGCACCGCAGCAGAAGGCGCACACCAGGCGGACGACAAGACGCTGGCGGTTGCCCCAGCCGCCAGCGATGATGGCACGCTGCAGGCTGCCGGCAACGGCCGGATCCATCTCGAAGAACAGCACCGACTTCTCCTGACGGCGGAAGAAGAACGACATGTCCGGAATACGATCCATGCAGAGGAGGATGCGCCGGGTGGCCGTGGAGACCCTGCCACCATCCGTCATGCGGATGTAGGACTTCACCAAGTGGTTCATCACTACCGTCATGTCGGAAAAATGATAGTCGGCAACCTTCCCGCGGAACAGTTCATGAAGCAGAACGGGCAGCTTCACAACGTAGTTGTAATACTCCTTTCTCATGGCTCACTTGCTTGAAGGTTTCCAGTCCACTGTTATAATCGCATCCAGCTCACCGCTGCCGCCACACACCGGGCAGGATACATGCACGTCCTCGCGGCTGCCCTCTTCCGTTCCCCAGAACCAGCCGTTGCCCTTGCAGTAACCACACTTGTGGCCGGTACTGACGAAGTTCTCACGGTTAGGCCCCTTACACATATAGGCGGGAGGACAAATCTCCAGCTGTTTCTTTATCCTGCTCATGCCTGGCCTCCTTTCTGTTTCGGTCCCGCCACATTCCAATAGTCATAGGCGCCCTTCTCCCAGATTGTGTATTCACCAGTGGCCCCCTGATAACGTCCCTTACTGAAGGCGACGTAGCCCTCTACCCATATCTTCAGGTCGGCATCATACATCACGCTCGTGGCCGCATCACCTTTAGGATTCTTGCCACGGGCATGGCTGATGAAAACAAACAGCTTGTCCGGAAACTCCTCCTTCAGCTGGATATAGTCACGATACGTCATCTGTGTGTATTGGAAGCTGTCAATGATCACGATGTTGAAACTCTTATGACGCCGGAGCCTGATCTTCAAGGTGGGGATGTCCTCCTTGATGAACGCCAAATGGCGGCTTACCTCGGCCATACCAAAGCGCCGCAGGTTATTCTGGACTGTCAGAGAAGTTCCTTCCTCCAGGGAGTTGAACGCCACACGGTCATACTTGCAAAGTTCCTTGCAGAGCTGCATCACGAAAGAGGTCTTACCGTTACCGCTGTTGCCCCACACGAACCAGCAGCCCCGGACTTCCGGAGTGTCGAAGGCATCCTTCCATTTCCCTTCGAAAGGGAATACGTCATACTTCTTGTTCAGGATGTCCCTGACATTCAAGGCACGTCTCATGCCCGCTTTTTTATTATCCTTTTTCTCTTCTTCCATGGTCAGAACAGTGTTAGTTGTCGGATATTGTCAATTCGGTCAAGTACGGCCTGCCGTGCGGCACCCCGCAGTTTCTCGTGGCAGAGCATCCTGCCGAGTGCCCACAAAAGGGCATTCTCACGGGTGGCAAACTGTCCCCATTTACGTCCCGGGTTGAAACCACCGCCGGAACCGCCCACCTCCATGTGAACGCCGGCAACCCACCAGCCGTCCTGCTGTCCCACAAGGGCGTCCAGGTAGTCGCGACCATTCCGGTAAACGGTCACCGTCTCGTATTCCCTCAAGACTGGGTAATCGCTCCAGGGAGCGGGAAGCTGCTCGCGACCGTCGATCTTTAAGTATTCAAATTTGTTTTCCATATCCTTAAAATTACGTTTGAACGGTATTTGAACGGGGGTCATTCCCCCGTCATGCGTTTCACCTTGTGAATGGACTTCCTCACACGCCGCAAATCAAAGTCACATGTCGAAGCCTCCTTTATCACCTTATCGATGTCTTTCCTGTCAGTCACACCGTTGGCGGAACAGATCGCAAACACGTCGTTCACGTCCGTAGGCTCCAACTCATAAAATTTCCGTCCGATACGGCTGTAGAACTCCTTGTAGCCGGGCTTCTGGTAGCGCAAGCCGTTGCTGATGCGCTTGGCAATATAATCGGTACTCAAGAACACGACACCGCATTTCTCCTCCAGCTTGTTGTACAGGCTGATGAAATAGTGGAACACCGGTTCGGTCAGCTTGTCCGCCTCGTCGAACACCAGCAGGGGCGCGTCCATCTGGATGATGTCATCCAATATAAGCCCCCACACCTCACGGATATTATACCCTTCGGTCCGGATTCCGACCGTACGGGCGATCTCGCGGACAAAGTCACCTTTCTTCATGTCCTCAGAGCAGAGGATATAGAAAACCTCCTTATGCTCCTGGAGGTAAACACGGGCGGTGGTACTCTTGCCACAACCGGCCTCGCCGGTCACCCAGGTAACATTGCGCCAGCGCTGCGCATCGGAGAGTACAGCCGTGATCTCCTGGTAAGCACCGGTCTCCACGATCTGCCAGCCGGTAGCGCTTACACCACCGACCTGCGAGGCGACATTACGAAACATCTCGTCGCTGATATTCTCATAACGGCCATTCAGGATATTGCTAACAGTACCTACACTAACCCCCTTCAGGCTGCCAGCAGCCTTCGTCTGGCTCGGGTATTTCGCCACGTAAGCCCGGAGGCTTTCACTGATGGCGTCCTTTTCTTTCATTGTAATTTCCATAATCAATATTTTTTATCTTGTTATAAATCTGTTCCTTATAATTTCCCGACCACCTTGCGGATGCTCACTTCCTTCTTCTCAAAGCTGTCCCATGTCACGTTGCTGATGACTTTCATGTCTCGGCCGATGGAAGGACGGGCCGGCTGGCTGTATTTTCTTGTGCGACGGTCAATCTGGCGTTGCGCCTCCTTTCCGAGACCTTTCAGGTCAGGGGTACGCAGACCGTTCTGTTCCGGTGCGACACCATGTTCGTACTCGATGTCCTTGGCAACGACCTGGCGGTTTATACGCTCGTTGATGACGGCCTCCTGCTGGGCGCGGATGAAACGTTTCTCGGCTTCCGTCTGCTCCTGCTGGGCACGGTGGATCATCAGCGGGAACGAAGCCACACACTCAAAGCGCATCGCTCCGCCCTTATCCTTGTACAGCAGACGTACGCTGCTCATGTCATAAGGATCGTACTGGACATAGAACTTCTTGTAGGTGTTACGTCGGCGCCATTCCAGATCAGGCTCACCGGGGGCGGAGAAAACCTCGTAAGGGTATTTCTTTCCCTGTACCGTGATCTCGATACCGTTGGCGGTGAACAGCGACGGTTTCTCGGTCGTGTACCAGAACATCTCCACCATATCCGACACACTTACCGCATCGGTAGCCTCGTTCACGCTGGTATTGTACATCTCAATCCGGGAGATGCCGGTGGCAGGGTGTTTCATTGAATTCCACTGCTCACGGGCGGCGGCATACTGTTCCTTCAGTTCCTCCAATGTGGGGAGGGAGTCGATGTTCGCGTTGATGAATTCCAAATTCGGACGGCTTGTATCTCTCTTTGCCGTAATATTCTGCCCGGTGAAACCGAAACGTTTCTTCAATACCTGGCTCTGGAAGCGGTAGAAAATGTTCTCAATCGTCTTAGATTCGCCATTATACGGAGCTGTCGGGCGGTGGATACGGCTGATCTTCGAGAAAAGGCCCAGCGCCGCGTTCTTCTTATGACCGCCCTGGTTGTCGCACACGATCTCGTAGGGTTTGTGCCGGCTCGTCTGGATAGCCATGCGGAAAGCATGGTACTGGGCGATATAGTCCTCGTTGTCGCTGATGTAATAACCGAGCAGGACTTCACTATAGGCATCCACCACCTCGTACACGCTTGTAGTGCACTTGTTTCCGTTCTCGTCACGATAGTAGAGGTTCAGCTTCGTGCCGTCGCCATACCAGAGGCTGTCACGACGGCCCGGAAGGATGGTCCGGTGCTTGCGGTCATAACGCTGGTGTGCCTTCATTTCCCCATAAACGGCATCGTACCACAGAGGTTCGACACGCGGGCTGTTGAACCATTCGCGGAGGCTGCGGGGACTCTTCAGGGGCTTCCAGCCACGTTCCGGAGCGACACGGTTGTACTCCTCGAAGATCTCCATGTCAGTATAAACCGGAACGCGGCTGCGTTTCAATGCTACAAGGTAACGCCCGCCGTCCTCCTCGATCTTCAGCGTGTTGCTGTTGCCGTATTTACCGCTCACAAGCACACCGTAGTTGTCGGGACGGAACTTGTTTATCAGGGCTTTCAAACGCCCCACACTGCCCGGAAGACTGTGCCCGTACACCGGACGCCATTCCTCACTCGTGACAAGCAGAAGTTCCCAAAGGTTACGGCGGAAACCGGTCAGCTTGTTATTGGATGAACTCAAGCGTTTGAACTCTTCCATCAACGCGTTCAGCACCGAAGCGTTCCAGGTGTATTCCTTCTTCACATCCTCGGGAAGAGCGACCATCTCACCGTTCTTGTCGTAACGGTAATCCTCGAAAAAGTTCTCGGCCTTCTCGTCTTTCTTCACTATGTTACGGATCATTTCCTGTCTCATTTGTTTCTCGGGTTCGCCATGACGCTCAACCCAACGTTTCTTGTATTTCTCGGGAAGGGAGGAATAGGCATACAGAGCCGGATTATTTTCACCACCGCCACGGGAAACGACATCCAGTTTTTCTCGGGACAGCTGGCTATTCAAAGTGCCTTTGGGCATTATATCCAGCAACTCTTTGTAAGTTACACACAATATATTATCAAAGTATTCCATCTCCCAGCTTGATTATCAATCCTCTAAATCATTCAAAGGGACATGCTTCTTCAGCAGCCGCACGGAGATCCCGAAATTCAACACTACGAGAAGTTCCAGCAGCGGATTAATAAAAAAAATAGAGAGCAGGATCCCGAAACTCATACAGAAGTAAAGCACGCAAAAGCGCTGTTTTCGTTTCAGACGAGCAAACCAGTGCAGCTGGTCGCTGAACAATGTCATCAAATCATTTTTCATGGCTACTTGTATTTTGAGGATTACCACCTACTTTGGATCCACCGCGCTCAATGGCGAGCTTACGAATGGAACGGGCCAGTTTGCTGTTCTTACGGAAGGCAAGCGCATGACTCACCATCACGTTTGTACAGCCCATCAGTTCGGCAATTTTATTCACCTCACCGTATTCTACAACTATTCGTTCTTTCATACTATCTAATATTTAAATTATCGTAGTGGGCAGTCGCGGATTCGAACCGCGGACCATAACCTCTCCATTATAGGAGTTTAGTTTGTTCTACCAGCTGAACTAACTGCCCGAGAAAATTATTAAAGCTCCTTTATCGCATCCTCCGGAACACATATTACAGTCCAAACCTGACCATTTTTCATATAATCGATATTATATTCCCGCACGAACGTACAAATGTTATAATCCCAGTCACGAACTATACCATCAATGATCTCACCATTTCTCTTGGTGATTCTCACACTTTGTCCCTTTTTAAATTTTACTTCCATTTTGCTTCTTTTTAAATTCTCATTGTTACCTCAAGCCTTTTTTGTAGCTTTGGGGCGTGTTTAAACTTTAATCACGTGGCAAATATAGTCTAAGTTTCTTAGACAACAAAGTGTTAATCCAAATAATTTAGATTTATGAGCGTTTTTTCTAAGAATCTTAGATATCTAAGGGAGAGTAGGGGACTTAAATTAGATGAATTTGAGTTTCTGGGCATCAAAAAAGGTACAATGTCAAACTATGAACTGGGTAATACAGAACCTAAATTGAGTTTGTTATGTGAAATATCTAAGTTTTTTAGAATATCAATCGACGACTTTCTTTTAAAAGATATAGAAGCCGAAAAAATTACACCAGTAGTAACGGAAACAGCTCCTCCAGAAACAGCTAACAATAATTTTAGGGAGCTTCTGGATGTTTTAAGGGAAAAAGACTCCACCATTCGAGAAATGGCAGAGGAAATAGGGATGCTCAAACAGACAATTACACAACTTAAACAGGACAAGTCGGGGCGTGTTTCGGATGCAAGCGATTCTACGGTTGCCAATGCCATCTAAAACGTGTTTTATGGGGAAAGGGAGGTAAAAACAGTTAAATCACTATTTTACAGCAGAATATATAAAAATACAGGGGAGTAAATAAATATTATCTATATACAATTTACCCCCTACAATATTATAAAAACCGATGAATACCAAATAAAAAAAAGATATTTCCCCGTTTTATTAGAACAAAATAGGCACAAAAATGAATAACCAAATGAATAAGCAATCAAAACATTTCGTTTTTGTAATAGCTTAAATGAATAACCAAATGAATAAGCAAGTGAATAACCTTTCCACTTTTTAAGACGTTCAAAGCGTTCAAACGGATAAATACAGCCTTCCATCATAGTTTGACACTTATAAGGGCAAAAAAAGCCGCTTTTGCGGCTTTTAATTGCGTTCTAAGGCATTTTATCCCTTTCTGGTACATGTTATCAAGCGAGACTGAATAATCATTGCACGTTTCGTGTATTTGGCAATGTCATCAACCAGTCCAGCATGTAAAAGACTACTCTTAGTGATTCCGACCTGTTTCTCCGTCAGAGTTTCAAAAATGGCCGATATACTACCAAAGTAGATGTTCTTTTTCTCAAAAATCAAATGTACATGGATAACTTTACTCATGATATATAGTATTTATTTCACTGCAAATATACCAAATATCAGCTATATGGAATAATTTTAATAAATAAAAATAGGAGAGAAGCGAAGCGCTCCCCTACTCCACTTGCATAAATTACACCATTTGGTTATCTTTGTATATGGAAGTATGGCCTGGGCAAAGCATCGGAGTGAAATAATACCATACTGCCTGAATTCTCCCCTACTCCACTCCTAATGTAAAGAGATTCATTTGAACGGCGTTCAAACAAGGTTCAAATGTAAGCTCGATGTAAAGCGATGTAAACGCTTCGTTTTTCCACCCAGCTCACTCCTACCCCGTTCTAACGCTTTGAAAACCAAAGCAATCAGATATTTTCAGACCGACCGAACTTTGACACGCATCGTTTCTCCCCCCTTACATGCAGTCTTCAAATGCACTTTACGTTATCGATGGGGTACCTATGTATGCAGGCACAAATGAAGGAGGTACAGAGTTCAGTTCAAAAGGTGCAACCGAACCTATCGCAGATATCAACCCAGAAGATATCGAATCAATGTCAGTCCTGACCGGTGCTGCCGCAGCCGCACTTTATGGTTCTGATGCTGCAAACGGTGCTATTGTTATTACAACCAAGAAAGGAAAAGAAGGACGCTTAAGTATCACAGTAAACAGTAACACTGAATTTACTAATACTTTCGTTACTCCTAGCTTCCAGAACCGTTATGGTACAGGAAGTTCTTTAACTGAAGGAGATCAGATTCATAGCTGGGGAAAACGTTTGAACGAATCTAACTCATATGGTTTTGATCCGGTTAGCGATTATTTCCAGACTGGTATTACAGGAACAGAAAGTATCTCATTGTCAACTGGAACAGATAAGAATCAGACTTACGCATCTGCTGCAGCTGTAAACTCCAGAGGTATCGTTCCAAACAACAAATACTCTCGTTACAACTTCAGTTTCCGCAACACAACATCTTTCCTCGACGATAAGATGACTTTGGATGTAGGTGCAACATACGTGCTCCAGAAAGACCAGAATATGGTCAATCAGGGAACATACAACAACCCAATTGTTGGCGCGTATCTGTTCCCTCGCGGTAACGACTGGGAAGACATCAAGATGTATGAACGTTATGATCCGGTACGTAAAATCAACACTCAATACTGGCCTGTAGGTGATGCAGGAATCGTTATGCAGAATCCATATTGGGTAAACTACCGTCAGTTACGTAACAACGACAAGGACCGTTACATGCTGAATGCCAGCTTAAGCTATAAAATTTTAGACTGGTTAAGTGTTAGTGGACGTGTACGTCTGGATAACTCTATCAATACTTATACAGAAAAATATTACGCAGGTACTAATACACAGATGACTGAAATGTCAACTCGTGGTTTGTACACCAATGCAACATCAAAAGACAAACAACTCTATGCAGACTTCCTGGTAAATATCAACAAAACATTTGGTGAAGACTGGAGTTTGCAAGCTAATATCGGTACTTCATTTACAGATATGCGCTCAGATGTATTGGAAATTCGTGGACCTATTGCCGATGGAACTTCTGCATTCGAAGGAGAAACTCCGGGACTTGCCAATGAATTCAACATTCAGAACTTGAGTGCAAAGAAAACTTCTCGTCTGCAAAGTGGATGGAGAGAACAAACACAGTCTATCTTTGCTTCTGCCGAAGTTGGTTATAAGAGCACTTACTACTTAACTCTGACCGGACGTAACGACTGGCCTTCTCAGTTAGCAGGTCCTAACTCAACAAGCAAGTCGTTCTTCTACCCATCAGTAGGTGCGTCAGTTGTTTTGTCTGAGTTAATGCCAAATCTGAATCAGGATTATCTTTCATATATGAAACTTCGTGCTTCTTTTGCCTCTGTAGGTACCGCATTCGAACGTTATATTGCTAACCCACGTTATGAATGGGATTCAAGCACAGGACAGTGGAGTAATACTACTCAGTATCCGTTGTATAACTTGAAACCGGAACGTACTGAATCATGGGAAGTCGGTTTAACTATGCGTTTCTTGAAAGACTTCAACCTGGATTTGACTTATTATAACACTGTAACCAAGAACCAGACATTCAATCCAGAATTAGGTGTATCAGGTTACTCTGCTTTGTACATACAGACTGGTGCTGTACGTAACCAAGGTATTGAGTTGTCTTTAGGCTACGAAAAAGAATGGAATAAATTCCGCTGGAGCAGTAATTATACATTCTCAACCAACCAGAATAAGATTTTGGAACTTGCCGACAATGCAATTAACCCGGCAACTGGCGAATCATTCTCTATCAGCACATTGAACATGGGTGGACTTGGTTCTGCACGTTTCTTGCTGAAAGAAGGTGGTTCTATGGGTGACATCTATTCAAATCGTGACTTGAAACGTGATGCCAATGGTAACATCTACGTTGATGCAACAGGTCAGATTGCTACAGAAACGATTTCTAACGTTGACGACTACATCAAGTTAGGAAGCGTATTGCCTAAAGCTAATATGGCATGGCGTAACGACTTCTCATGGAACAATTTCCGCTTTGGATTCATGATTTCAGCTCGTTTGGGTGGTGTAGTATTCTCACGTACTCAGGCAATGCTTGACGACTTCGGTGTATCAGAAGCTACAGCAGAAGCACGCGATTTAGGTTATGTATTGGTAAATGGTAACGACCAGATAAATCCTGAAGCATGGTATCGCGGTATTGGTAGTGGCGACGCAGTTGCTCAGTACTATACATATTCAGCAACTAACGTACGTCTGCAAGAAGCATCAATCGGTTATACATTCCCTCGCAAAATGTTGGGTGATGTATGTGACTTGACAATTTCACTTGTAGGACGCAACTTATGGATGCTCTATTGCAAAGCTCCATTCGATCCTGAAAATGTGGCTTCTACAAATAATTTCTACCAAGGTATCGACTATTTCATGATGCCTTCTACCCGTAACATTGGTTGCAGTGTAACTCTTAAATTTTAAACGTAAACACTATGAGAAGTATAATAAATAAATTATTATTAGGAACCATGACAGTTGCCAGTGTTGCTTGTACCGGTAACTATCTGGATATAAACTCTAACCCTTATCAACCGGGAGATTTGAGTGCAGACGATTACGCTTTAGGTTCTGCGATGAATAATCTGGCTAGCTGTGTTGTTTCATCAGACGTCAATACAGCGCAGTTTACAGACTGTCTGTTAGGTGGTCCGTATGGAGGATATTTTGCAGATAGTAATACATCTTGGAGTAAGACAATAGCTAATTTTAATGCTTCAGACGACTGGACAAGAGTATTTTTGAAATCAGACCGTATCATACCTATCCTGTATACCACAGCTGTAGAAAATTTAGCTACTCAGACAGGAAATCAGGTACCTTTGGCTATTGCTAAAATCATCAAAGTTGCAGCTATGAGCCGTGTTACCGATGCTTACGGTCCTATACCTTATACAGAAATAGGTAAGGATGGTTCTATTACAACTCCCTACGATTCACAAGAAAAAGTATACGACACATTCTTCCAGGAGCTGACAGAAGCTGTAGAGGTTTTGCAAGCGAACCCTGAAGCAGCACTTACTGCAACAGCCGATTATGTATACAGTGGCGATTTGACAAAATGGATTAAGTTTGCCAACTCATTGAAACTTCGTCTGGCCATGCGTCTTACTTACGCAGCACCAGATAAAGCTAAACAATGGGCCGAAGATGCTGTAAAAGAAGAAAACGGTGGAGTTATCGAATCAAATGAAGATAATGCTCAGTGGAATTATTTCGGAACTACAACCAACCCGTTATATACTGCCACTCGTTATAATGCTGCAGAAGGAACTGAAACTGGAGGTGATACTCACGCAGCAGCCGACATTATCTGCTACATGAACGGTTACAACGATCCTCGTCGTGAAAAATACTTTGTACAATCAGAATGGGGAGAAGGTATGGAATATGTAGGAATTCGTCGCAGTATTGAGCTGACTACACTCGGTAATAATGTCCGTAAATATTCTGGTGTAAATGTAGGACAGGGAGATCCTATCTACTGGATGAACGCAGCAGAAGTTGCTTTCTTACGTGCAGAAGCCAAACTTCCTTCTTTCAATTTCAATGTAGGTTCTAAAACAGCAAAAGAATACTACGAAGAAGGAGTGACTTTATCATTCGAACAGTGGGGAGCAAGCGGAGTTTCAACCTATTTGTCTGACAACACCAGCAAGCCAACTGCTTACAGCGATCCTGCTGGAACAAACAGCTATGCATCACAATTGTCATCTATCACTGTTGCATGGGATGATGCTGCTAGCGAAGAAGCAAAACAAGAACGTATCATTACTCAAAAATGGATTGCAAACTGGATGTTAGGTAATGAAGCATGGGCAGACCATCGTCGTACTGGATATCCACGTCTGATGCCTGCTACTGAAGCTGGTAATAAGAGTGCTGGAATAGTCGACTCAAATGTAGGAGCCAACCGTATTCCTTATCCTTCTGACGAATATGTCAGCAATGCAGCTAACATGCCGGGAGCACTTTCAGCTTTAGGCGGAGCAGATAATTATGCCACTAAGGTATGGTGGGATAAGAAACCCGGAAGAGAGAATATTCAACCCGGAAATTAATCAACTAATCTAAATTCATTGGTAACTTATGAAAAATATAATAAAATCCGCTCTAGGAGTATTTTTAATGGGAAGCCTGACCATGGTGTCTTGTACTGACGTAGAAAGTCTGGACATTAACAGACCAACTGCACAGGAACAGAACCCTGAAGCTTATGCAAATTATCTACAGAATCTTCGTAATTATAAAAACGCAGAGCACAAGATTGTATATGCATGGTTTGATAACAGTACAAAAGTACCGGCAAGCCCTGCACATCACATGACAAATATTCCTGATAGTGTAGATATCGTATCGTTAATGTATCCTGAAGCTCTTGCCGATTTTGAAAAGAGCGATATAGAAACAATGCACAATAAAGGTTCAAAAGTTGTTTATACAATCAGCTACGATGATATTAAAACTGCATGGGAAGACCAGCAGGCTAATTCCGATGGAGAAGGTACAGAATTTAACACCTATCTTCAAGCAGAACTTGATAAACAACTGGCATATTCAGCTTCATTCGACGGCGTTATCGTAGAATTCATCGGACAAGACCCGACATTCATGAATACAGATGAGAAGGAAGCATATGCTGCAACTCAGAACATTGTTTTAAATGCTGTAAAATCATGGAAGTCAGCAAATGAAAATAAAATGTTGACTTGGCAGGGAAAACCTCAAAATCTGATTGATAAAACAATCTTAAACGATTGCAGCCATATCATTCTGGATATTGATAAAGTTACAGACACCAACCAGCTGTTGCTGACTGTTAAAAGTGCACTGGCTGACGGTGTTCCTACTGACAATATTGTTATCGCAGTATCAACAACAGGAGCAGACACATCTGATAAAAAGACCGGATACTGGGATACAGATGTACGTGCTCTAGGTGAAGTTGCTCACTGGGTAGCAGCTGGTTATCCTGAAGCAGACGGTTTCACAAGAGCAGGTATCGCCATTTATAATGTACAAAATGACTATTACGCTACTGGTGGAACTTATACTTACGTGAAAGAAGCTATTAATATTTTGAACCCGGCTCCAACTAAATAATCAGAATTATGAAACTTAAAAATATTTCTTTCATTTCTTTAGCTCTGTTAAGTGGAGTGTTCGCTACCAACTGTACAGATGATATAGAAAATTTTAGCAATAAAATATTCATGACCGAAAGTGATCCGTCTACAGTATTGATTAAACCCACCTCTGTAGAAGAATCACACGAATTTACATTGTCTATCCCTAAACCGGAAGGACAGGATGTAACATTCACTATTGCAGCAGATGCCAGCTTGGTATCTGCTTACGAAAACATATATTACACAAGTGGAATGGAAATGTTGCCAGCTGATAATTATGAATTATCAACAACAACAGGTATTATACCAGCAGGAAGCTTGAATTCAGATCCAATCGAAATAAAATTCAAAGGACTTGACACAATAGATGATACTAAAACATATGTGCTGCCTGTAACAGTAACAAGTTGCAGTATCGACATTCTGGCATCCAATAAAACACAGTATTATGTTGTAAGAAAAGGTGCATTGATCGATGTTGTGCCTGATATTACTAAAAATGCTATCTATACTGATGCATGGGCAACTCCTGAGAAATTTAAATTGAATAAACTGACAGCAGAAGCATTGATTTATCCGACAGTATTCGGCGACGGTCACGAAAGTGGAATCAGCACGCTGATGGGTACTGAAAGTGGATTCTTGTTGCGATTCGGAGATGCAGGTGTAGAACCTAATATTTTACAGATAGCAACAAAAGCTGGTAATTTTGCTGTATCAAGAGCTGTAAACTTAAACACATGGACTCATGTTGCTGTAACCTACGATAGTGAAGCAAAAGAAATTTATGTATACTTCAATGGAGTAGAAATAGATCACTTTACAGGAGTAGATGCAGGAACAGTTGACTGGAGTCCGGAACATTCAAATGACAACGATGGAAAACCAAGAAGTTTCTGGGTAGGTCACTCTTATAATGATAATCGTTGGTTTGAAGGACGAATTTCTGAAGTTCGTGTATGGGACAAGGTCTTAACTAAAGACGAAATCAATACAGAAAACCATTTCTATGTATTGGAAGAGCCTGAAAACGAGGAAAATCTGATTCTTTACTGGAAATTATGTGACAATCAGACTAACGATGTGAAAGACTATAGCCAATATGGCAATAACGGTGTATTCCAGAAAGAAGCAACATGGGTGGAAGTAAGTCTTCCTGCAACAAACGAATGAATACCTTAAATTAAATTTGTAATTTATTATGAAACATATAA
>OMDZ01000172.1_pt1 | contig 43127 bp, 29 predicted proteins | sample 1673641 | NCBI WGS metagenome assembly OMDZ01 (sample SAMEA103958117, study PRJEB25191) | human gut metagenome | biome: human-associated habitat [ENVO:00009003]; feature: intestine environment [ENVO:2100002]; material: feces | place: Germany | collected 2013/2015
GGCCTTCACCGTTTCAGTCCCCCGGACGTTCAAGACGCTGCGGACTTTGGAGAAACGGTTTCCCGCATCCAGCGTCACCCTTCGCGTCTCCGCCACACGCACGCCGCCGCCAATGTCCCACGGTGCATAAACCACCTCAAAAGCAGTCTGGACCGGGCCATTGTACAATGTCCGGGCGCCGGCCCAGTTTCTAGACACATGCGGTTTTCCATCCCTGAACACGGCAATGCCGCCGCAGCCCCGCCCCGGACCTACATTGTACATATCCAGTCCCCAACCGTGATCCCGGTGGTAATCCCCCCGTTTGTAAAATTCATTGATAACGGGAGCACCCGCGCGCTTGCTCCATACATCCGTCCCACTGGAAACCAGGCCCTCTCCCTCAGGGGCTGGCCTGGCGACGGCCGGACCGTAAATCCGGTGCGCCGTAAGATCATTTTCCCACGCGAAATCATCCAGCCGCTCCGGTACCGGACGGCTGAAACAGACATCCGCGGAAGGCGCTTCGCCCAAGCAGGAATTCTCCAGAATCCAGAAATCACGGATCGTCCCGGGACGGAAATTGCTCTGGAACAAAAGGGTATCCGTCGTTCCGTCCCCATCCGTATCCGCCAGCTGATGCGGGATGACACGTCCGTGACGGACGTCAAAAACGCGAAGGCCGGCGGCATCACCGGAACCTCCGGACGGCCATGGAACCGACACGGTTTCAGCAGGGCGGAACCTGCCCAGGGGATTCGTAACGGTCACGGTCTTTTTCCGCGGATGATCCCGGCCAATGACATATTTACGCAACTCACTCCCGGCCATCAGGTAGGCCCCTGCGCCGTACACCTCCGTATCTTTCCCGGAATAATGGCCCGGCTTGTCCGCAATAGGCTGCACCCAGCCCAGCGCGCCCTCCTTGCTGACCGCATCACAGGCGGCCTTCCAGGCTTTACGGATGGAGGGAAGGTATTCATCCGCATCCAGATATCCCTGGTTCACTCCCCACAGCATCCCGTACATGATAAAGAGGGTGCCGCTCATCTCCTTCAAGGGAGGTTCGTCCGGATCCAGCAGGCTCGCATGCCAGGAACCGTCGGGCGACTGGCATTTTTTCAGGGCTGCCGCCAGACGTTTAAGCAAGTCTTCATAAAAGGGGCGGGAAGGCCAGTCCGCAGGCATGTCCTGCAAAATAAGAGGCAATCCGGCAATCACCCAGCCGTTGCCCCGGCTCCAGAACATCTTTTTCCCATTTGCCGCCGGAACGGTAAAATAGCGGGAATCCCGGAAAAACAGGCCCTCCTCCCGGTCAAAAAGATAGTCGCAGGTAAGCTTGTATTCCCTATCCATAAACTCCAGATAACGGCGGTCTCCGGTATAGGCCGCCAGTTTTACGAACACGGGAGGAGACATAAACAGGGCGTCCGACCAGCTCCAGCGGTCCTGGCAGCCCGGAGTCAGGAATTGGAGGGAAGCGGAGGAAGGCCGGTTCATCACCTTGTCCAGCACGGCGCGAATCTTTTCAGCTGCGGCGGGATTGCCGTCTTCCATCGCCATCTCCATCCAGGCATGCCCCACGGCATGGTCGTCCGCATGATAATGCCGGTTCAGGGTCTTCCATTCCTGCTCTTCTCCCGCTTTTCTCAGCAACGGCAGCCCCGGCCCTTCCGGAACGGACAGGCCATATTGCACCAGGCCGGAATAAAAGGCACCGTAAGTCCAATGCAGCGGCGAACGTTTTTTGGGATGCTTCGCCTGCCATTCCGCCACCAGCTGAAGATTGTCCCGGATGGTCTTTTCATTCCAGTCTGCGGAAGCCCCGGAAACGGAAGTTCCTGCGGAAAGCATGGAAAGGACCGGCAACAGAAAGTATTTCTTCCATCCATTTTTTGAAAAGGCAAAGAAACGCATGTCATATCATACGGGAAAAGAAGGCTGGAATTTTCTTGTAACAAGAATTTTTCTTTTTCCGCGCTCCTCCAGACCGGGAAAGGAACGCAAGGGCATATATGGTGCCATGACGGAAAAGAAAGCTGTGTTATCAATCATTTTTCTACCGTCATATACCATATATAGCATATGAATAATTATTTAACACATTATTTATACATTTTTCTTGCGGGAGGTCTCTTTCTGTGATTCATTGCGTTCCAGCGCAGGTAACGGAAGACGGTGAAAATCCGTCGCGGACGCGCCGCTGTAACCGGTAGACGATGGACCGGACACTGGCTGCCCAGGCAGCCGGGAAGTCCCCATCACATGTCGCACCGGAAGCCAGAAGACGACCTGATGCTGCCGTATTCCCATCCCGCGGACAGGATGAACATACGCACAGGTCTTCGGCATGCCCTCCCTTTCCGGGAATGCACACATGCGGTCGGCCCCTGCCTATGGTCTTTCCAGGCTTTTGCCCAGGCTCGCGGATGAGCGGTCACCACCCTTTCCAAGCGAGAAACCCACCATGGCAACAAGCATCATCAAACGTTCCGGGAAAAAGGAACAATACCAGGGCTATAAGATTGAAGAGGCCATTAGAAAAGCCTTCCACAGTTCCGGGACCGCCTACAACCGTTCCATCTATGAAGAGGTGGAAGCCAAGCTGAGCCATCAGGACAGCGCGCATGTGGAAGAGATTCAGGACATGATTGAACGCGCCCTGTTCCGCTCCGGATATTTTGACACGGCCAAGGCCTTCATCACCTACCGTTTCCTGCACAAGATGCAGCGCGAACAGCTTGGCGGCCTTTATTCCGGCAATACCTACGTGGACTGCAAGCAGACGGTAGAGGAATATATCGGCCAGAGCGACTGGCGCATTGCCGCCAACTCCAATACCACGTATTCCAATGCGGGGCTCATCAACAACACGGCGGGCAAGGTAATCGCCAACTATTGGCTGGACCAGGTTTACTCCGCACGGGAAGGAGCCGCGCACCGGGAAGGGGATTACCACATCCATGACCTGGATTGCCTGACCGGATACTGCGCCGGATGGAGCCTACGCAACCTGCTCAATGAAGGATTCAACGGCGTGCGCAGCCGCGTGAACAGCAGACCGCCCCGCCACTTCCGGGAAGCCCTGGGCCAGATGGCGAACTTTCTGGGCATTCTGCAAAGCGAATGGGCCGGCGCCCAGGCCTTCAGCTCCTTTGACACCTTCCTGGCGCCCTACGTTTTCAAGGACCAGACGGACTTCCCCCGCATCAAGAAAGACATCCGCAGTTTCGTTTACAACCTGAACGTACCCTCGCGCTGGGGACAGTCTCCCTTTACCAATGTCACGATCGACTGGACTGTGCCGCGCGACCTGCGGGACCAGGCCCCCTTCAGCGGAGGGGAACACCTCTTTGAAGGAATAGAAGACGCGAACCTGCTCGCCCTGGCGAGGGAACGCGGGGCAAACAAGCTGACGGAACTGACCTACAAGCATTTCCAGAAGGAAATGAACCTGATCAACAAGGCCTTTTACGAAGTTCTCACGGAAGGGGACAGCACCGGACAGCCCTTCACCTTCCCCATCCCCACCGTCAACATCACGGAAGATTTTGACTGGGAAGGGGAAAACGTGCCTCTCCTGTTTGAAAACGCCGCCAAAATCGGTTCCTCTTACTTCCAGAACTTCATCGGCAGCCAGTACACCGTCAATGAACACGGGGAACGCGTGCCTGACGAACGGGCCTACAAGCCGGATGCCGTGCGTTCCATGTGCTGCCGCCTCCAGCTGGACCTGCGGGAACTGCTCAAACGCGGCGGCGGTCTCTTCGGCTCCGCGGAAATGACCGGCTCCATCGGCGTGGTGACCATCAACCTGGCCCGGCTGGGCTACCTGTTCAAGCAAAACCGGGAGGCCCTGTTCGCCAGGCTGGGAGAACTGCTGGACCTGGCCAAATCCTGCCTGGAAAAGAAAAGGGCCTTCGTTCAGGAAATGTATGACCGCGGCCTGTACCCCTACACCAAACGCTACCTGCCCACCTTCCGCAACCATTTCTCCACCATCGGCGTCAACGGCATGAACGAGCTGTTGCGCAATTTCTCCAACGATACGATGGACATTACCTCTGAAGAAGGCAGGGCCTTTGCTGAAGAGATCCTGGAATTCATCCGCTTGCGAATGCAGGAATACCAGGAGGAAACCGGCAACCTGTACAACCTGGAAGCCACGCCCGCGGAAGGCACCACGCACCGCTTCGCCCGCGAAGACCAGAAACGCTATCCTGACATCATCCAGGCCGGCCCCGTGGGGCAGCGTTATTACACGAACAGCTCCCAGCTTCCCGTGGACCACACAAGCGACCTGTTCCGGGCGCTCCAGCTTCAGGATGAACTTCAATGCTGCTACACGGGAGGAACCGTCTTCCACATGTACATGAACGAAGCCATCAGCTCCCCGGAAGCCTGCCGGGACATTGTCCGCAAAGTGCTGACCCGCTTCCGCATGCCGTACCTCACCGTCACCCCGCTCTTCTCCGTTTGCGAGAAGCACGGCTATCTGCGCGGGGAGCACGAATACTGCCCCTTCTGCGATGAGGAGCTGCTCCACATCCACAGGCATGAATAAAATCCCTTTTCCAATAGGCTCCCGACTTCAAACCCAACCATTAATACGACAATGACCAAACAGGAAATATTAAGCAAATACGCACAGGACCGGACCCGCTGCACCGTTTACACGCGCGTCATGGGCTATCACCGCCCTGTAGAAACTTTCAACGCCGGCAAACAGGGCGAGTTCCATGACCGCGTCCACTTCGTGGAACCGGGCCGCCCCTGCTCCTGCTCCGCCCAAACGGAACAGCCGCGATAATTCTCCCAACAACATATGCGAAGTCGATGGGAACGGGTCGGGGCATAGCAGACATCACGCCGCTCACCTTGCTGGATTTTCCAAATAAGGTGGCCTGCATCTTCTGGCTGAGAGGCTGTAATTTGTTTTGTCAGTACTGTTACAACGTCTCCCTGGTCAGGGGAACGGATTCTCCTGCCGGAGACCGGACGGACTATCTTGATTTTCTCAGAGATCGGGTGGGATTTCTGGATGGGGTGGTTCTGTCCGGAGGCGAGTGCACGCTGTGTCCCGACCTTATCCCTATCTGCCGCAATATACGGCAGCTTGGCTTCGCAGTCAAAATAGACACCAACGGCACCCGGCCCGGCGTGGTGAAAACGCTGGTGGAGGAAGGGCTTTGCGATTATATTGCCCTGGATTACAAAGCGCCGGAAAAACTGTTCGGCTCCATTACCGGGCGTCCGGATTTATTCCCCTGCTTCACTCAAACGCTGGATTATCTGATCAACAGAAATTTCCCGTTTGAGGTTCGAACGACAATCCACTCTGGCCTTCTCGGGGAAAAGGAAATCAACCAGATCAGCGGGGATTTGACGTCGCGCGGCTATAGAGGAACCTACTACCTTCAGAATTTTTTTAATACAGAGGAAACACTCGGCCAAATCGGCGCCCCCGAACGGATGATTGACTTATCTCTGCTAAACACGCATATCCCCATAGGGTTGCGCAATTTTCCCATCACGGAGAAAGCTCCCGGCTCCAGCTCCGGGAAACGGCAGCCGTCCCCTCTGACATGATTTTTTTAAATAAAAGTTTCTATTTGTAAAATCGGGAAGTACCCTTCCGCCCGCCAACCATATTACCAGCTATTATTCATGAGTGAAACCCAAAACAAGCTGCTCAAGGCAGCTATCAGCCTGGCCGCCGCAGGAGTCGTCTTCTTCCTGCCTTTCGCTTCATGGGGAATCCAATTAAGCCCTATTGAAATCCGCGTCATCGCCATGTTCGTCATGGCGGCGCTCTTCTGGATTTTGGAACCCATCCCTATCTGGACCACCTCCGTGATGGTCATTACCCTGTCCCTGCTGTGCGTCTCCAACGGCTCTCTCTCATTTTTGATGCCGGAGCGCTATGACAAGGCGGCGGTATCCTCCATTCTGGATGACGCCATAGGCAAAGGGATCAATCCGGAGGTAGTCGGCAAATTGAAGGAAAATGTCGAAAACCGGTTAAATAAGAAAACCAAGCTGGACGCGGAAGAAGTGAGGATGACCCTGGGGTTCCAGCTCATGGACGCTTATGAAAAAATAGATCTGAACGCACAGGAACTGTCCCGTGAAGGAAAAACGGAAGAAGCCGCCGGGCAGGAATCCATAGCCGCCCAGCTCAAGACCGCGGCCGGGCGCCTGTACAGCAAGGAAATAACCTCGCGCATCCAGGGGCTGCAATTTGTCAACACCATGCAGCAAAAATCCACGATGGCCACCTTCGCGGATCCCATCATCATGCTTTTCCTGGGCGGCTTTTTCCTGGCTGCGGCCGCAACCAAATACAGGCTGGACATGAACCTGGCCAAAGTACTTTTAAAACCCTTCGGCACCAATCCCAAATTCGTACTTCTGGGGCTGATGTCCGTAACGGCTCTTTTCTCCATGTTTATGAGCAATACGGCTACGGCCGCCATGATGCTCGCCATCCTGACGCCGGTGCTGGCCCTGTTCACTCCGGAAGACAAAGGCCGCGCCGCCTTTGCCCTGGCCATCCCCATCGCCGCCAACCTCGGCGGTATCGGAACGCCTATCGGCACGCCCCCCAACGCAATTGCGCTGAAGGCATTGCAGGGTATGGGGCTGGACGTCTCCTTCGGCAAATGGCTCATGTTCGGCATTCCTTTCGTCATCGTCATGATCCTGATTGCGTGGCTTCTCCTGCTGTGGCTGTTCCCCATCTCTCAAAAGAAACTGGAACTGCAGGTGGGTGGTAAATTCCTGAGAACCCCCAAGGCCATTATCGTTTACGTCACCTTTGCCGTTACCGTCCTGCTGTGGGTAACGGGCAAGGGCGTGCACGGGCTGGACTCCAATACCATCGCCATGATTCCCATCGCCGTCTTTGCCATTACGGAAACCATCACCAGGGAAGACTTGAAGAAAATGGGCTGGGACGTGCTCTGGCTGGTAGCCGGCGGCTTTGCCCTGGGGCTGGCCCTGCAAGACACCGGACTGGCAAAAAACCTGATTGGCTCCATTCCCTTTGCCGAATGGTCCCCCTTCCCGCTCATGGTGGGCACGGGAATCATCTGCCTGTTCATGGCTACCTTCATGAGCCATACGGCTACAGCCTCCCTGCTCATTCCAATTATCGCGGTCGTCGGCGTCAACATGGGTGACAATCTGGCTCCCATGGGGGGCGTTACCGCCCTGCTGGTATCCGTGGCTTTCGCCTCCTCTCTGGGCATGAGCCTTCCCATCAGTACTCCCCCTAACGCCCTGGCTTATGCCACCGGCCTGGTCAGCTCCAGGGGGATGGCCATTTCCGGCGTCATTCTGGGTATCCTGGGCATGATTTTGACCTATGTCATGATGATGATTCTTGCCCAATGCCATGCTTTTTAAGTAAGGTAATGTTCCATGCCGGGACATGTTGCCCCGGCATGGCCAACATCAACGGGAAAAGCGCCATATGATCATTGAACAGGAAGAATTCCAGAAAAAATTAAAACGCATTAATCTGGCGTATTTTTCCGATCCGGACCGCATTATCACCATCAGCAAGGGAAACGCCGTCGTCCGCCAGGGGGAACAGAATAAAAGGCTTTACCTGATTTTATCCGGCAGCGTGGTTTCCTCCCGCCATGTCGTTAAAGAAGACCCGGAAACAGCTTCCACTTCCCACAAAATCTACAAGGCGTTCCGGGCCGGCCCCGGAGACTATTTGGGAGTGCAAAGTTTCTTTTCCGGATGGTTCCGCAGCTCCTCCGATCTCATTGCGGAAACTGATTTGGAACTGGCCTATATCGACACCACCACCCCCGCCGTGGATGTGGAACGCTACGGCACGCTCCTGGAGCAGTTTGTTCCCGCCATTGTCCATGAACTGGCGGCACGCAATACCCGCGTCTTTGACCGCACTGCGGAAAAGGAAGAAGCGCTGCGGATGCTCCACCGTTCTGAAATGGCCGCCACCCTGGGGCAATTATCCGCCGGAATAGCCCATGAGCTCAACAATTCCCTGGGAGTCCTGTCCCGTAAAACAGACTTTGTTTTGGAAACCCTGGACAACATGTTCCGCCAGGAAAACGCCTTCCGGTATACCCTGTACAACAAAGGATTGGAAGGGACTTCCTCCGCATCCACTTCCGAACAGCGCAGGCTGGCGCGCCAGTTTGAAAAAAATTACGGGCTTTCCCAGGACGTGGCCAAGGCCCTGGCCCTGATTCCGGACATACAGAATCAGCCGGAGCTGCTGGACAAACCATTCCTCAGCCAGCTGGAACAAAACCTCCCTTATTGGGAATTGGGTCACGACCTGCATGACATGAAACTGGCTGTCAGGCACGCTACAGCCATTGTCCGTTCCGTTCGCCTGCTGGGGGGAGGCAACACCAGACGGGAAGAAGGAGTAAACGTGGCGGATTCCCTTACGGAAGCTGTTGCTCTGGTCAAGTCCAGTCTGCGCGGCGTTGATTTTGAAATGGTCCTGCCTCCCAGAGACTCCGTGCCAGGCATCTTCGCGGATATGACGGAGCTCGTTCAAATTTGGATCAACCTGCTTCAGAACGCCTGCGACGCGCTGAAAATAGAAAATACCCCCAACCCTTCCATCCATGTAGAATGCCGGGTGGAAAAAATCAGCAGCAAGGACCAGACATCCCATACCACCCGCGAAATTCTGGTCTCCGTCACAGATAACGGCCCCGGCGTTCCAAAGGACCTGCATGAAAAAATTTTCCGTCCCAACTTCACTACCAAAAAGAAGGGGCTTTCCTTCGGCCTGGGGCTGGGGCTCACCATCGTCCGGCGCATTGTGGACAGCTACGGCGGCCGCATCCGCCTGGAGAGCGTGCCGGGCCATACCGTTTTTACGATAATCATACCAACCATCAACAATCATGGAAAAAATTAACATCATTTGCGTGGACGACCAGCCGGAAGTCCTTGACAGCGTTTTGCGAGACCTTCGTCCGCTGAATTCCTGCTTCCGCCTGGAAGGGGTGGAATCCGCATCCGAATGCCGCGAACTGTTGGAAGAATTCGACCAGGACGGAGAACTGACGGGACTGGTTATCTCCGACCACGTCATGCCGGGAGGTTCAGGAGTAGAGTTGCTTGGGGGCATCGCCAAAGACGACCGTTTCGCCGGGACGCGCAAAATCCTGCTGACCGGCCAGGCCACCCACGCGGACACTATCCAGGCCGTCAATGACGCGCACATTGACAACTATCTGGAAAAGCCCTGGGATCCCGCCGTTCTCCTTACGACCGCCCGCAAACTGCTGACCAGGTTCATTATGGAAAAGGGCATCGACCATACGCCTTATATGTCCTGCCTGGATCAGGCCACTCTGCTGGATTACCTGCGGAGAAACTGACGCGCCGGAAGAAATATGCCGCGCCCTCCGCTTTCTCAACGCACGCATTCTCATCCGTGACGGGCATTCCCCTGCTCTGCGCCAAGGAAGGGAACAAAACCGCTAACCGTCTTTATGTTTGATATCCTGCTCCAACACAACACCCTGGTTCTCTTCGGAATCATCTTTTTCGGCATCGCTCTCGGCAGCATTAAAATATACGGACTGAACCTGGGCCTTTCCGGCGTTCTTTTCGTGGCGCTGGCCGCCGGCCACTACCGCCTGGCCATTCCCGACGGCGTAGGGCAGCTGGGTCTGGCGCTCTTTGTATACTGCGTGGGCCTCAGCGCGGGCAACCGCTTCTTCTCCGCCATCGCCAAACAGGGCAGCAAACTGGCCATCATGTCTGCGGTGATTGTAGGAGTGTCAGCGTTATTCACCTGCCTCTTCGGCATCTGGTTCAAAGTTCCCGCGGGAATCTCTTCCGGCATCTTTGCCGGCGCATGCACCAGCACCCCGGCGCTGGCGGCCGCCACGGAAAGCCTGCCGGGAGCCTCCGGAAGCGGCGTCAGCATCGGTTACGGCATCGCCTATCCGTTCGGCGTGGTGGGCGTGGTCCTTTTCGTCCAGCTCCTGCCGCGCCTGCTGCGCTTTGACCTCAACAAGGAGGCCAAAGCCATGCATTCCAGGCAGGAAGTCAGCATCATTTCCCGCCTTGTCCGCGTCACACAGCCCAACCTGATAGGCCAGAACATTGCGGACTGCAAGCTGCTGGACGGTCTGCACTGCATGGTCACCCGCGTGGTTCGCAACGACAGGCTGATGCCCCTGACTCCGGAAGACACGTTCCGGGAAGGAACGGAAGTCCTCATTGTGGGCAACAGCGACACCATGCCTCACGACATCGCCTTTCTGGGGGAGGTATGCGACAATCCCTACCCCATGGACTCCCAGAAGGAGCGCCGCAAACTGATTCTGACAAACAAGAACTATGCCGGGCACAAGCTCCGCGACCTGAAAACCCTGCGCACGGACGGCGTCATTATCTCCCGCATTTCCCGCCTGGGCTTCACCTTCGTCCCCACGGGGGAAACCACGCTGGAACGCAACGACGTGCTGACTGTGGTCGGTTCTCCGGAAAACCTTACCAAATACGGGGACAAAATCGGCCACCGCAGCCAGGACATGAACCAGACGGACCTGCTCTCCCTGGGCTTCGGCCTCTCCCTGGGCATCATTCTGGGCCTGGTCAACTTCAGCCTCGGCAACGGCGCGGGCATCTCCCTGGGCATTGCAGGAGGCCCCCTTATCGTCGCCCTGCTGCTCGGCCACTTCGGACGTCTGGGCCCCATCGTCGGCTACATCCCTCGTCCCACCCGCCTTCTTTTGCAGGATCTGGGGCTGGTCTTCTTCCTGGCTGACGCCGGCATCAAGGGTGGAGCGGACCTGGTGGATACGGTAGCCACCCACGGCGCGGCCGTCTTCATCATGGGCGTCATCGTCACCTGCTCCGGCATGTTCGCCGGTTACTTCGTGGGCATGAAAGTCTTCAAGATGAACATTCTGGAATGCCTGGGCGGCATCTGCGGCGGCATGACCTCCACCCCGGCCCTGGGAGCCATCGCCAGCAAGACGGACTCCCAGGCCCCCGTGGTCAGCTACGCCACCGCCTATCCCGTAGCCCTTATCCTGATGACCATCGTCGCCAAGGTCATCATCCAGACCATCGGCGGCGTGGTGGGAATTTGACAATGGCAGAGATCATCTGACCTGAAAACTATTATCTCTGTTTTACCGCTTCAGCACGGGGTTCCATTCTTTTTCCGAATGGAACCCCGTTTTCATCATCTTGCGGGAGGGATGGACAAAAAATCATCCCGGATTCAGCTCCGAAAATCCAATGTCTCTCAGAGCCAATGACCCCAATTTTCCATTTGAAAAAATCCTTTTGCCGTCAATATCATTTTGATATAAAAGCGAAATATGAAATGTATTTTTCATATTCAAAAAAATCATATTTTATTGAAATTTTTTCAAGTTGTGTTGCCATGCATTTAAGTCTGTCTTTCATACCTTATGAAAAACATCTTCTGGCTTTTCCTCTTCAGCATGCTCATGTCTATAGAGAGCTTTGGCACGCTGGCTCCATCTGAAGCAGACATACAAACACTGCTTTCTTCAGGGCGGTCCTCCTTCATTGCCGGTAAAATCCGGGAAGTCCTGCGCAGCCGGCTTGATTCCGGCCCGCTTACCTCCGACAAAATACGAAAACTGATTCAATCCCCTCAAGTGGCGGCATTGTGCTGCCTGCACCAGTTTTTCAATACTGCCGAAGGAGGGAAACCTTTCACTCAGGAGGAACTCAAGGATCAGGTCTTCAGGAAATGGCTTTCCAACCACCCGGAAGTATTCAACATGCTCGCCCAATCTGGTCCAGCCGGCAAAAGTACTCTTTCCGTTTTTTACCAAATCTGGAATACCAGCGATCAGAATTTCAATCCCGTTGAACTCAGCATGGCATTGGGAGCCGGCCTTGTCGCAAACATCTTTTCTCCTGAAGAATGCATCGCCAAATTTAACTTCTACCGGGATTCTCATCACCACGCCAAATGCTATCCACAGGCAGAAACCTTGCAACCCTGGGAATGGGCCATCGTATTCCGGGGAAAAGAAGGTCTTGAAGATCTGGCATGGGCACAGCAATTTATCGCAGGGAAAAAAATCAGGCCGGAGAAAGCCGGAAGCAGATTTCCCGGATTCATTCCCTACCGTAAAAAGAATGACAAAGGCGTCAGCGTCCATGCCGGAAGCGCTTTTTATGACCACAAGCCCATCACGCTGAAACTTTACACGGAATACGGAGGAGTATGCGGCGCCGTCTCCAAAGGCGCGGCTGGATTCCTGCGTTCCAAAGGAGTTCCCGCTTACCCGATTGGACAGCCGGGGCACTGCGCCTTCGTATGGAAACACCCCAATGGCCACTGGCAAATCGGCAACAATCTCGGCGGCTGGAATTGGGCCAGCGGCAGCGCTCAGATTCCCTGGAAAGGCCCTGTTCAACTGGTGACGGCTTACGATTCATTCATTCATCATCCTCATGCGGAAGAATCGGCTTTAACGTATTATCTGTCCTTCTGCACACAAAAACAGGAACATGTGGAGTTGCTCTTGCGGGAAGCGCGTCAATTCAATCCCTTCAATTATCCTGCGTGGCAGCGTTATCTGGATATCAAGGCCAAAAACGCCAGCGACCGGAGAAAACTCGCCTTACTCAGGGAACTGGCTCAAGCGATGCCCAATGAGCACAATCTCATTTGGCACGCGGCGAAAAGCGTGCTGAATATCAGGGAAAACAGGGTGAATCCCTATGAACTCTATGCCTGCGCGCTCGGCCCCGACTGCACGCCCCATGCGGAAGAACTTTTTACCCGCCTGGTCTGGAACAGATTAGTGGGGGATTGTCCTGAAATCAAAGGCGTCGCCGAATACAAGCCGGGCTTTACCGGAAAACATCTGTCCCTATGGACCCAAAAGGGAAAACACGCCGTATGGACACCTAAGATGAAGAAATATTCGGTCAAAGTGATGCAAAGAGCCATTGAAGCGCTGACGGAAAGGGATAAGACGCAAAAATACTATGTGGAAACCTATCAAACCCTGTTAAGCATCTGGGGGGATGGGAAGTTAAACAGAGAGGGAAAAGAATTTATTAAAAAGAATTTCATTCTGACGAAAAAGACCGACGAAATGAACTCCAACACCCTGAAAAAAAATTGACATGAGAAAGAAATCAATAGTAAGACTCCTCACATACGTTATAGCAGTAGCCATTTGCTCGTTCACCTCTCTGCCCGTCCAAGCGAAAGACTGTGACTATGAGGTAAAATATTTTCCTTACATAACCCCCAATGGAGCCTCGACAGCAACATTGGAGATACTGGGAAAGACATTGGATGGAATTGCAGCAAAAGCATTAGAAAAAGTAATCTATGACGCTATCGGAAATGCTAGCGGAATACTCAAGCTATCTGAAGCCATGAAAACTGATAAGGCATTCCGGAATGTGCATATCATTTACCTCTACCGATTCACTCATCAAAAGAAACTAATTGGATCATGGCAAATCTCCCAAAAGAATAATATCATGCGGAACGGAGTGGACTTCCACCAGTCAAAAGATATTCCTAGTGTTATTAATGAAGGGAAACGACAAATTGAAAGACAATTAGAAAAACAATTAAAGGAAGATTGTAAAAATCATCAATAAATCAATAGAAAATAAAACAATGAAATACATATCAAGTATACTCGTCATTGTGCTCTTCTGCATCCAAGGAATAGCTAGTCTAACTATAGCACAAGAAAAAACCGTCCAATCCAGCGAGCAACAACAAGAAGCTCCCTCTGACGTCCAAACCGAGGAGATGAATATCCCTGTTATTACAAATCCTGTTGTTTTTAACGAAAAAGACCTAGACAAACTTCTGGAAAAGCAGCGAGAATATGTAGAGAAGCATTATCCCGATTACCGCATCAGAGGGAAGGGCGAGGAACATGATGTCATGGATGGTCATCGATATTCATTTTTTAATTTGGAAAATGAAGATGAGGAATGGGTCCTGACCATCCGTTTCGATATTGAGGAAGCGTACCAGGCCTACATGAAAAAACATCAAAAGGAAATAGAACGGGAAGCAGCCCGGCTCATCAGGGAGGGCCTCATCAAGATTGAATGATCGGCCTTTTCCTGTAGAAAAAGAGAGGAATATCGGCAAACCGGCATTGGAATGCGCCTGTCTTCTGCCGCATTGGCTGTATACCCTCACCTCTAAGAGAACTCCTAACTCATCACATCAGTAAGGCGGCTATGGCTCCCACGCCAAACGCCGATTTCATGATGAAGCCGGAGCATCAGGGTTTGTTTCCGCCACCTCCAGGCAGACGGACTGGAAGGCCTTTTTCCAGCGGATGTGGATGCCGGCGTCCATCAGGAAATCGCCGCCCAGCACCTGTTCGTGAACGTTCGTGAGAGAGCCGTCTTCATTCATGTTGATTTCCCGCACCAGGTACCTGGCGACAGGATTCAGGCCTTTCAGGCGCAGGGGCGGAGGGGAATCCGCCAGCCATTTATCCATCAGCCAGGCGAAAACGACAGCCCGTTTTCCGCATACATACATCAGGGAGGCCACCCGGCTTTCATACGGGGAGGAAAGCCGGTACAAGTCACCGAACTGGACTACGGGGCGGATGCGCTTGTATTCCGTCAAAGCACGTTTGGAAAAGGCCATATCCTCCTCCGTCATGTCGCATGGCTGAAGTTCAAAGCCAAGCCGTCCGGACATAGCCACGTCAAACCGGAATTTGAGCGGAGCGGAGCGGCCCGTCTGATGGTTGGGGGAGGCTGTCACATGGGCGGCCATGGAAATAGCCGGGAACAGGTGGCCTATGCCCCACTGCATGAACACGCGTTCATAAGCGTCCGTGTTGTCGGACGTCCAGAATTCATGATGCCTCCGCATGGTTCCATAGTCGGCGCGGCCTCCGCCGGAAGAACAGGCCTGGAATGTCACATCCGGGAATTCCGATGCCAGCGTATCAAGAACGTGTTCATAGCCCCGCACATAGTCAATGGGCAGATTCCCCTGGCGGCAGGCGTCCAGCCAGGGAGAGCCGGGGTCGGAAATTTTGCGGTTGCAATCCCATTTGACGTAGGAAATGCCCGGATGTTCTCCAAGCAGCTTCCGCATGGCGTCAAGAATGTACCTGCATACATGAGGATTGCTCAGGTCCAGCAAATACTGGCTGCGTTCCTGCCTGTTTTCCCGATGCGGGAGACCGATGACCCACTCCGGATGGTCCTGATAAAGCTCCGAATGAGGGTTCACCATTTCCGGCTCCACCCAGATGCCGAAGCGTATCCCCAGTTCTTCCGCATGGCGGATAAGGCCTTCCAGCCCATGGGGCAATTTAGCGCGGTTCACCTGCCAGTCCCCCAATCCCGCGCGGGCGTCATTGCGGGGGAACCGGTTGCCGAACCAGCCGTCATCCAGCACGAAAAGCTCTATCCCCAAGTCCGCCGCACGTTTCATCATGCCGTGCAGCACTTTTTCCGTAAAGGTAAAATACACCCCCTCCCAGGAATTCAGCAAGGTTGGCCTCTCTGTTCCTCCGCCGCGCAAGCCGTAGCGGCGCGCCCAGCGGTGGATGCGCCGGGAGGCCTCTCCCTTGCCGTTTTTACTGTGCGTCAGAATGAGGGGCGGCATTTCAAACACGCCGCCGCCGTCCAGCAGATAGGGCGCGGGAGCCGTATCCAGTCCCGCTCCGGCAAAAAGGTAATGATACGGGCTGTGCCGGAACCATATCCGGTAATTGCCGGACCATGCCAGCGCCCCCAGAACAACCTCCCCGGAATCCTCCCGCGCCGGACCGTCCAGAGAGATGATGAATCCGGGGCTTCCCTCCTGGGCGGTGCGGGTGCCGGTTCCGGATACCAGGGCAAGTTCATGCCCCCGGGCCACTTCTTCCTCACTCATCAGGGACTCGCCGCCCCAGGTACCGCGGAAGCTGGTGACGAAGTACCGTTCTGCGCGCAAACCCAGTTGTGCGGACGCAACGCGGTGCAGGCGGATGCCTTCTTTCCCTTCGTTCCGAACAACCGCCCACTGCAAAAAGGTGTCCGATTCCCTGTGAGAGCGCACGTGGATTTCCACCCGCACAGGGTAGGAAGGGTCCTTCCCATAGAAGACGGCTTCTTCCCGGTCGTCATCCAGTTCCAGCACTTCCCAACCCTGGCATTCCAGGCTCAGGGAAAGGGCCCCGTCCGCCTGGGTCACGCAAATGCAGTACTCGCCGGACGCATTGGGAAGCCCTGTTACGGAATCCGCCAGGGAGGAATACAGGAGAGGAGCATCCGCGGCGTTTTCCAGGGCATCCTCCGGCTGATGCAGCCTCGGGCCGTAATAGGCGCGGCGCACACGGCCCTGTTCATCTTTGCACAGGGTCATCTGGGAGGAACGGGTCAGCAAATGAACGGAATCCGGAGTCATAATCGGCAAACGTGGAAGGGGCCAGTTACTTATGCAGGCAGGCAAAAATGTTCCTGCCTTATCCACATTAAGGGCCTCCGCGGACGAGGAAGTCAATGGCAAAATGACAGGAGCTGCCGAACGGCTTCCCTACTCCTTCCACAGAAGGGAAGAGGGGCGGAATTTCATGGTTTTCGATTCATGCACCAGCAACCTGCCGCCGTTTTCCGGATGGCGTACGATGCGGGCGCGGCGGTGCTTGACGCGGAAAGTGCCAAAACCCCGGAATTTCACCAGCGACCGCCTCCGGACCGACCGCGCAATCGTATCCAGCACCGCGTTCAACGCGTGTTCCGCCTGCCGGGAAGTAACGTCCTTCCCCAGCTCACGCTGGAGCTCCCTGATAAATTGTGTTTTATTCATAGGCCTCCCAGCATGACCTGCCCCGTTTCTCCGGTAAAGAGGCAACGGCGCGCGCTCATTCCTGCCACCATACCCATACAAATGCCCCCTTCCGTTCCGGTCTGCGAGTTTCCTCCTTGCCCCCGCGGACCAGCCCCATTAAGGTTCCGGGGAAATGCCTCCCCCTGCCGCTGATGCCCCGTGCCCGGAACAAGCGTTCAACGCAACCGCGCTGAAGTGGCACACCTGCGCCTGGCTTCTGCTGCCTGTCCTGGTGTTCCTGACCGGGTGGATGCACTGGTACGCCGCTCTCCCTCTCACGCTCCTGACGGCGGCGGGACTGACGCCCCGAGAAAGCAAGGAACCGCAAACAAGGGATTCTCTCCCCGCCTTCCCCCTGTTCACCCGCTCTTCATTTCTCGCCCTGGCGGCGTTTGCCGCCCTGATGGCGCTTTCCGGCTGGGGGGAGTGGGTCAACCAGCACCCTGACCATATCGTCAGAAATGCCTGTCTGCGTGAATTGGTCGCCAGTCCGTGGCCTGTCATCTTTCCGGACGGGAACGTGCTGATTTACAACACGGGGTTCTGGCTGGTTCCAGCCCTGGCGGGAAAACTGGCAGGGCTGGACGCCGCGCGCGTGCTTGTCGTTCTGTGGGGAACCTGGGGCCTGTTCCTTTCCTGGCTGTGGCTCTGCGTTTTCTCCGGACGCCGCTCCCTGCTGCTCGCCCTGCTGATGGCGGCATTCGGCTCTCTGCTGAATGTCCAGTGCTGGCTGGGGCTGGATCTGTTTCGTCTGCATTACTTCGGCACGGCGGAACAAATCATGTGCAGCGCAAACGCATCCATTCCTGTTCTGCTCTTTTTCATCTTCCTGGCTTCAGGACGCATGCCCCTATACTGGATGCCTATTCTGTTCGCAGCCACGGCCTTTTATTCCCCCCTCGCAGCCCTTGGAGGGCTGCCCCTGGCGCCGCCAATGGAAAGGCGTCCTCCCTCTCCGGGATGTCCTGCTCCACCCCTCCTTTTCAGCCGCCGTTCTGCTGGGAACGTGTTTTCTTCTTTATTATGGGGCGGTAAACGCGCCATCCTCCCACATGGGCGTGCGGCCTTTTTATACGCGTCCGGGGGATTTCCTGCTTATGGCAACCTCATTCCTGCTGTACGCCCTGTTCTGCTGGCGGGATTTCCGCAAGAATCCCCTCTTCATCTGTACGCTGGCAACCGGCCTGATTCTGCCTTTCTTTTACGTGAACGGAGACGTCAATGACCTGCTTTGCAAAGGAAGCGTTCCGGTCATGGCCTGCCTGCTTGCCTTTCTGGCTTCCTCCTGGACGCGGCATCCCGGTCTCCGCGTCTGGATATGGCTTCTCCTGGCGTTTGGAATGGCGCCCCGGTTCAACATTCCCTATTATTGCTGTTCTTCCAGCGCCCTCCAGGCGGTTCTGGCGCCTCCGGCTTCGGAAACAGAGCCTTCTTCCTTCGCCAGCCGGGAATGGAAACAGCTTTTCTATGCGCCCCAGGCGCGCCGTCAGGATGAATGGGGCCGCACTATGCACCATCCCGGACACCGGTGGTATCCCTACTATTCCGGCACTCCCCAGCCATGGCTGCGCTTCATTTACCGTTTTTAGAAGAGTAATACCTCATGATGCCGGATGAGGGCGGCAAAATCGGGCAGCTTGCCCGTGTGCAGGTATTAAATTTGACCTCCGATATCCCTAAACTTTTCAATGAAAGCGACGATTTTTTGAAAGACGCTCTGTTTCTTCGTCAGATATTGAGGATTTAACGGACTCATCTTCGGCAGAATAGCATTGAGGTCAGCGCCGTTCTCGCTGGCGTACTTCCGTTTCAAAGATGTTTGAATATATCGCTTTGCAGCTTCCTCGTTCAGTTTCTCTTCCGTAATCAGAGCAGCAGCTTCCTTTTTCTGTTTCTCTTGGGCATAAGTAAAGAAAGCGGCAATAATATCAGCCTTATCTCGAATCGGTTCCAAATCCGTTTCATTGATAAAATCAACAATGAGGCTCTCTTTTGCCCTGTTCCCGATGCTCGCTCTGATAACACGGCGCACCTCATCTACCAAGGCAGGTTTGTCCTTCGTTTTCCTGTTGTGTTCGAAAATCAGTCCGAGAATATAGTCGAGATCTATTTCCTGAGATTTAAGCAGATCAATTTCAAAAACCACATCATCCCAGTCTATTTTTGAATCTTCCGGAGCTTTACCGTTCCTCTCATGTCTGAACCAGTCTCGGATATCATTGTATATCGAACGATAATCCTGTACGGTTCGCTCTTTCAGTACATCAATGCCCTGCATGGCTGCAATATCTTCATCAGTCAAGAAGTTGGCATTCTTAAACGCTTCAAGAGCCGCACGATTCTCTTTGTCTATTTTTTGCAGGGCTTTGAGCTGCGTAAACTCATCGTAGTTTTGTAAAATATTTTCTATCCGTAGATATTCTCCGAACAGCTTAACAAAGGATTTTTTATCTGCTTCCGTCACTATCTCATCCGGGGCAGGGAATTTTTCTTTCAGTTCCATGACAACTTCCACATACCCTTTTCTCGCCTCGCCGGTGGCAATATCCTTAAATCCTTCAAGGTATTCCTTGTAGCTCTTTTCAAGCACTACGTTCCTTGTGTTCTTATCTCCAAACAGAGTGATCGCATCTATTGTAGATTGTTCCAAATCCCTGAATGTGACGATATTGCCGAAAGTTTTGGTTGCGTCATAGATGCGATTGGTACGTGAAAACGCCTGCATCAGACCGTGATAACGCAGATTCTTGTCTACAAACAGCGTGTTCAAAGCAGGAGCATCAAAACCGGTAAGGAACATACCGACCACAATGAGCAAGTCAACTTCCCGGTTTTTTACTCTTTTGGCCAAATCGCGATAATAGTTTTGGAACTCTTTACTATCCACTCCGAAGTTCGTTTTAAACATCACGTTGTAATCGCCAATCGCTTTTGCCAAAAACTCTTTGGCGCTGCTGTCCATTGCCGAAGGGTCAAAATTTTCATCTTTGATATCGCCCTTAGCGCTTTGTTCTTCATTTGGGGCGAAAGAAAATATGGTGGCAATTCTCAGGGGCCTGTCACTTTCTTTCTGCAGATTGTTCAATTCCTGATAATACAGTTTGGCAGCCTCAACGCTGTTTACTGCGAACATGGCATTAAAGCCCTTGTCATTCCCTTGCGTTCTATGTGTTTTTATCCTGAAATTCCGCAAGATGTATTGAGAAATCCCTTTGATCCGGTCCGGATGAAGCAAAAGCTTTTGATTTTCTGCCGCATTTAACTTGATTTCATCTTTTTCAGTTTCCAAATTCTTGAACCGTGGACGAACATCGTTGTAGTCCACTTTGAACTTCAAAACCTTTTCATCACGTATGGCGTCTGTGATGACATACGAATGCAGCTCACGGCCGAACACACTGGCCGTAGTCTCCGCCCCCAAAGCATTCTCAGGAAAGATAGGGGTCCCCGTAAAGCCAAATTGGTAATATCTCTTGAACCTCTTTTTCAGATTCTTCTGCGCTTCTCCGAATTGGGAACGGTGGCACTCATCGAAGATAAATACAACCTGTTTTTGATAAACGGGCAAGTCGCTTTCGCTCTTCATGAGGTTGTTCAGCTTCTGAATGGTCGTAACGATAATCTTGTCGTCATTCTTCTCTATGTTCCTCTTCAGTCCCGACGTGCTCTCTGACCCATTGACGCTATCGGGCGAAAAACGTTGATATTCTTTCATCGTCTGATAGTCCAAATCCTTGCGGTCAACAACAAAGAACACCTTGTCGATAAAATCAAGTTGTGTGGCAAGCTGTGCGGCCTTAAAACTCGTCAGAGTTTTGCCAGACCCCGTGGTGTGCCAGATGTATCCGCCTCCCTCCGGATTGCTCCATTTCTTAGCCTGATAAGAGCTTTTTATCTTCCACAAGATGCGTTCCGTTGCCGCAATCTGGTAGGGTCGCATAATAAGCAGCGTGTTACTGGTATCAAACACCGAATATGTGAAAAGAACCTGCAGCAGCGTATTTTTCTGGAAAAATGTCGCCGTAAAATCCTTTAAGTCTTTAATCAACATATTGTCCGACTTCGCCCAGTTCATCGTAAAGTCAAAACTGTTTTTATCGCGCTTTACGGTATTGGCAAAATAACGGGTGTCCGTACCATTGGAGATGACGAAAACCTGTAAATATTTATAAAGTGAACTTTCGCTGTTGAAGCTCTCTTTGCTGTAGCGACGCACCTGGTTAAAAGCCTCGCGGATAGCCACACCCCGCTTTTTCAGCTCTACCTGCACCATAGGCAACCCATTTACCAGTATCGTGACATCGTAACGGTTCGCTTGTTCCCCGAACTGCTCAAACTGATTAATCACCTGCACTTTGTTGCGGGCAATATTCGTCTTGTCTGCCAAGTATATATTCTCAATATGCCCATCATCAAACACAAAGTCACAGATGTAATCATCGTGTATTTTTTTTGTTTTTTCAACAGGGCTGTCGCTCTTCTTGTCCAGATATTCCTCCAGAAAGCGACCCCATTCAGAATCGGTAAAAACGATATTGTTGAATGCCTGCAACTGGTTTCTCGCATTGCAGAGCAGGGCGTCAGGCGTAACAAGGCTGGGAACATATTCGTAACCTTGTGATATCAAATCTTCTATAAATTCGCGTTCCAAAGCAGCCTCTGTCTGATAACCTGCAGGCGGCTCGCTTACCATGGAACTCTTGGTGTAGTTGTCGAGAACGATAAAATTTTGCAATTCTGCAATGGTACTGTACTGTGTCATGTCGTTCACTATTTATGGTCAACGATTGAGTGGAAGTGATATTGAGGTATTAGAACCTCTTTTACTAAATAAGTTAATACTCTTTTATCCTCTTCTTTAACAATTGAAGATTCCTCTCCACTATGTTTAGAATGGCTATACAGATTGATTCGCCTGCAATATGCCTCACGCGATTCGGCAGGCAAAAGTTCTCCCCAATTTCCATAACCAAGAAATGTAGCAGTTTTTTCTAATATATTACGAAGAAAATTATAATGATATTTTTGAATATCATCTGAGAGGATGGCTTTATTCAGCTCAGTTAAGAGAGCTAAATGATAGGAAAAAGGAGAATCGTTGGTATCTATGGGTAAAAAAGTGCCATCATCCAATTTTTCCAAGCGTTTTTTACACTATGCCTTGGGCTGTAGCTATAACGCGAATCCGCATTGTTAAATGCATTAAATAGTACATTATAGAAAAGCGGATTGTGTGTTGTAATAATAAACTTCAAATTTGACTGACTTGATTTTATCAATTCCGCTACGTCTACCGCCAATTCAATCAAGTGATTGTCATCTAACGAACTTACAGGGTCGTCTATGAAAAAGTATTCCAAATCATCAAACTTATTTGTCGAACGGTTTTCCGGCTCTGGAACATTCAGTACTTCGACTACCTCTTTCAGCAGACTGTAAAACACGCACCAAATAAAACAACTCTCTTCGCCTCTCGATATCTTGATATTATCAATTCGCTCTTCGTTGCCGCCTTCTATAGAAAAGGAAACCTCATTATAACCTTCATTGAAATATGGAGTCAGTTTATCATTAGTATAATGCTGGAAATTAGTTATAATATTTCTGTCTTGTCCTTCATCTTCAAGCACCCAGTCAGTAAAGGCATTAGGACGTATCACCAGCTTCCTGTCTGTATCTTTTTCCAAATCATTATCCCAATAGAACAAATCCTCAGTAAAAGCATTATAATACAATACTTTTACGCCAGTATCCCCGTCTTGCGCTTCTTCTTCCTCATGCTTGGGCGACACCAATTCTTTGAATGCGCGAGACAGCCGCGTCTTTCCCACACCGTTAAAGGCATAGATAAGCTGGACCTTCTTTGGACTGTTTTTTAGCTCCTGAGCTATTTCTGTCAATGTTTTTCCCATATTCAGGCTGTTGTTTTATTATCGGGAAATGATAATAATTGGTTACGGTAATATTCATACTGTTTTCTACGCAGTTCTATTTCCTTTGGCAAGCCTTCACTGATGGAGGTTGTCAGCATATCGAACTTGTCGAGAATGGAGACAATACGGCGTTGCTCTTCGAGCGAAGGAACAGGGATTATATAATCCATTATTTTCTGCTTGCTGCCACGAGGCATTTTTGCTCCTTTGGCAAATTGCATATTGTAGTTAAAGAATTTATCGTCCGCTAATACCTGGTATAGATATTTAACATCCACTGATTGGTCTGTTAAATGAATTACCAAGACATCTCCACTTGCACCACCTTCATTATAGGCCAACCATATCTTCTTTAAATAAGGACGAATATTGCCTATTAGTACGTCACCTATAACATAGGCAGTTAAATTCCCTTTAGTGGGAACGTAATTTGATCCTACTTTGCCAGCTTTATTTGGCAAAAGATTATCAACGCCGACATAATTATCTTTCTTCATAGCTATCGCATTTATTCTCTTATGTGAATATTCTGCAATTTCTCTCAGCTTTTTAAGTTGACACCCCCCAGATTTTATCAATTCATTGAAAGACAACAATTTATTGCGATAATATTCATACTGTTTCTTTCTCGCTGTAAGCTCCGCTGTAAGCTCCGCTGTAAGCTCGGTGAAATTGTCCAGAATACGGACAATTTCACTCTGCACCTCAAGAGGTGGCACAGGGATAGTAAGTTTTTTTACAATTTGAGCATTTATATTTGTTTGGCTACCTTGTCCTAATGACTTAATATATTGATATTGGTTGCATAGACAATGGAAAACATATCTATATAATGCTTTTTCTTTATCAAGCTCAATATTACAACAAGCTTGGTTGGTTGTCATAGGAATTTTATTTATCGCTACTTTTCCAACAGTTGCTCCATACATTGCAACAATAACACAATTTTCTGGAATCCATTTAGCTGATGAGTTATCAACTCCTAATTGTGTAATCTTTACACCAGTGTCTGTTATATCATCAAAATTAACTTCTTGAGTTCTTAACCACGGTATATCGCCATTATAATATTCTGCAACTCCTGTTTTGGGTGTACCGCCAGATGTTATATTCTTACTTATAGAAGATACCGTTTTATACTCCACTCCATTAGGGCATAGTTCTTGAATAAGCTCGTCTAGTCTACTCATTTTATGTCAACTCCCTTTAACATCTGCTTGACTACATCGGTCAGAAAAGCCGTTCCTGTTATCGCTGGTGCATTATTCATCCTCCAACTCCTTAATAATCGCGTCAATATCCGCACGCAGCGCATCTATCCTCTCCACGGTTTGCTTCACCTCGGCATTCAGCCTGGCAATATCAATCACCTCGCGCGTATCTTTCGCCTCTACATATGAACTCACAGAGAGATTATAGCCATTCTCCGCAATCTTGCTGTTATCTACTAATGCCGCAACATATTCCACCGGTTCCTTTCTGGCGAATATATCGACTATTCTTTCTATGTGCTCATCTGTCAGGACATTGTTATTGGTCTGCTTTTTAAAGAAATCTTCTCCGCTGGCGTCAATAAACTGCGTCTTCGTATCAGCCTTGTGCCTGGACAGCACGAGGATATTCACGGAGATGCCCGTTCCATAGAAGAGATTGGGAGGCAATGCAATGACCGTTTCCACAAAGTTGCCGTCCACAAGATATTTTCTTATCTTCTGTTCCGCACCGCCACGGTAGAAGATGCCGGGGAAACAGACAATGGCAGCCCTCCCTCTGGCGGAAAGATAGCTGAGGGCGTGAAGCACAAAAGCAAAGTCAGCTTTTGACTTTGGCGCTAACACCCCTGCCGGGGCAAAGCGGTCGTCATTGATCAGCGTTGGGTCGTCGCTTCCCACCCAATTGACGGAGTATGGCGGATTTGAGACGATGGCGTCAAATGGTTTTTCATCGCCATATTGGGGATTGATCAGCGTATTGCCCAACGCTATGTCGAACTTGTCATAATTGATATTATGCAAGAACATATTCATCCGCGCCAGGTTGTAAGTGGTGTGGTTGATTTCCTGCCCGAAAAAGCCATCTTCAATGAGATGCGCATCAAACTGTTTCTTCGCTTGAAGCAGCAACGAACCCGAACCGCAAGCCGGATCATAAATCTTGTTGACGGAAGTCAATCCCGACATAGCTAATTGCGCTATCAACTTCGATACATTCTGAGGCGTAAAGAACTCTCCGCCGGATTTGCCGGCATTGGCAGCATAATTGGAAATCAGAAACTCGTAGGCATCTCCGAAAAGATCTATCTCATTATCCTCAAAATTACCGAAATCCAGACTTTCCACACCTTTGATGACTGCCGCCAAACGCCTGTTTTTCTCCTCCACGGTGTTGCCCAAACGGTTGCTTGTGGTGTCAAAGTCGGCAAACAGTCCCTTTATGTCGTGTTCGGACGGATACCCATTGGCAGAACTCTCTATCGCATCGAAAATAGCGGCCAAGTCCGTGTTCAGATTAGGATTGTTGTTGGCATTCTTTGCTATATTCACAAAGAGCTGAGCAGGATAGATGAAATACCCTTTTGTCCTGGTGGCGTCATCTTTTATCTCAGGGGTGATAACGTCATCCGACATATTCGCATAGTTGACGCTCTCGTCACCGCCTTCAATGAAGTTGGTGAAGTTCTCACTGATAAACCGATAAAAAAGAGCTCCTAAGACAAACTGCTTAAAATCCCAGCCGTCAACGGCGCCACGCACTTCGTTGGCGATTTTCCAAATAGTAGATTGCAATTCGTCTCTTTGCTTTATACTGGTCATATTAATTAAAATTATTCTTAATTCATATTGCAAAGTTAAAATATCAACACGTCAGGACTTGATAAACCAACAGAAACCACAAGCTGCCATTCCCGGCGCTACGCGTCAAAAATCACTTTCCAACGGATAACCGTTTAAAACCGTTCCGCTTCATCATTCCGCTTTTGCCGCCGTCATTATTTGGCTTCGCGGATACCTTGCCATTAAGCATTTCAATTCAGCTTCTTCCGGTTTACATGATTATTCCAGGCTTCTTCAATAATTCCGGCAAGAGGCTTTCCATACTTGTCCACTTCACTTTTGGTGAACAGGCTCTTGATCAATTCTCCGGAAACAGGGTCAATGATAAACACGGCGGGAGGGCCAAGAACCACATACGGCGCACGGGGGGAATCCGCACACCCCACGATTTTTGCGGCTTCTTCCGGAACCATCTTGAATTTAAACGTTCCCGGGGAATTGCCCGGCACCTGTTTGGTGTCCACCAGCCAGAATATAAATTTCTTCCCGGCGGCATTTTTGAAATTTGTTTTTTTAATATATTCCCGGGTAAAAATATTACACCGGGAACACCATGAAGAACCGGTCAGGTAAATCACCAGCGGCAGCTTTTTCTTCATAGCTTCATTACGGAGTTTGTCAAAAACGGGGCTGCCCGATTTATTGACTTCAGGTATCCTGTTTTTATTGGCAAACCCGAAAATGGGAGGACGCTGTTGAGCTATGCCGGCCTGAGGGGCAACCAGCCCTGAAACCACAGCGGAACAACATAAAAAAAGGAAAGGCCTCATACGTGTTCCTACTATAGATACTATCCCGGGATAGTCAAACAGCAAGCGTTTCCCGGTTTCCGGGAAAAAAGAAATGCCCTTTACATGAACCATAGCAGGGCTATTCACTTGCCAAGTCCGAATGAAGCTGTAAGAATCCGCGCCATGAGAAAGCTCCTGATCCGCTCCTGTCTGATTGCCGGGCTGACCTGGACCTATTCCTGCGCCTCCAACAAGGAAACGGCGCCTCAGGCCCCCGCCCCGGTTCCAGCCGTTCAGCCGGAACAAACCGCCCCGGCGGACCATCCCGCACCCTGGGCTCCCGCTCCGGCGCAACAGGAGATTCTTCCAGAGGATGAGAATGAAGAGTCCGCTCCGGGGCCGGCTGTCTTGCCGGGCGATTTCCGCCCCGGACTGCGCACCCCCCGGCTGCCGGAAACCCTGCTGTACGATCTGGACGGCAAACTGATTACCCCTTCCGCCCCATAATCTTTTCCCACCACCATGACTGCGACCATTCCCAAAGGCTTCCACCCCGAACCTTTTTCCTACCACCAGGAGCTTGAACTGGATATTGACGCTCTTTCCAATGCGGGAGACGGCATCGGCCGCGTGGACGGATGGGTGGTTTTCGTCCCCTTCGCCCTGCCGGGAGACCGTGTCAAAGCCCGCGTCTGGCGTAATGATAAAAACTATTCCTCCGCCGATCTGGTGGAAATAATTAACCCCAGCCCGGACCGCGTAGAGCCGGAATGCCGCCTGTTCGGAACCTGCGGTGGATGCCAGTACCAGCATCTCTCCTATGACCGCCAGCTTCTCTGGAAAACCCGGCAGGTAGCGGATCTGCTCCGCCTGCAGGCAGGGCTGGAACTGCCCGTCAATCCGGCCATAGCCTCTCCCCGCCAATACCATTACCGCTCCAAGATTACGCCCCACTTTGACAAGCCGAAGGAAGGAGGCAAGCCGGCCATCGGTTTTCTGAAAGCAGGCTCCAGAAGGGATGTGGTGGACGTGCCGCAATGCCCGATTGCCATGGAGTGCATCAATGAAGCCCTGCCCCTGGCCCGCAAAAGCGTTTACCAGGCCGCGGCCCGGTTCAAGCGGGGAGCCACCATTCTGCTCCGGGCTTCGGAAGGAACCGTCATCACCAATAACAACGCCGTGGCGTGCGAACGGGTGGGCGATTTGGAGTTCCATTTTCTGGCGGGGGACTTTTTTCAGAATAATCCTTTCATTCTTCCGCTTTTTACGGATTACGTGGCCCAACAGGCGAGTATGGACGGGGAGGAATTCCTGGTGGACGCTTACTGCGGTTCCGGCCTGTTCGCCCTGAGCCTGGCGAAGAAATTTAAAAAAGTGCTGGGCGTGGAAGTCAGTGAGACTTCCGCGGACTGGGCGCGCAGCAACGCGCGCAGCAACGGAATCGAACACGCGGAATTCCTGGCGGCGGACGCCGGGGCCATTTTCGCCCGGGTGGATTTCCCCGCGGAAAAAACCGCCGTGGTGATCGACCCGCCCCGGAAAGGGTGCAGCATGGAATTCCTGACCCAGTTGTTCGCCTTCGGCCCCGGAAAGGTCGTTTATGTTTCCTGCAACCCAGCCACCCAGATACGGGATTTGGCGGAATTCGACAAGGCCGGGTATTCCGCCACCGCCGTCCAGCCCTTTGACCTGTTCCCCCAGACCAAGCATCTGGAATGCGTGGTCACCCTGAAAAAAAATACCTGATTTTTTCCATGCCCAAGCTTTACATCAAAACTTACGGCTGCCAGATGAACGAACGGGACTCCGAGCAGGTGGCCCGCATGTTCGTGCAGAAGGGCTACACCATGACGGACTGCGAGGATGAGGCGGACGTCATCCTGTTCAATTCCTGCTCCATCCGGGAGCAGGCGGAACAAAAGGCGCTGGGGAAAATGGGGCTTCTGGCCAAGCAGCAGCGGCACCGTCCGCATGTAGTGTACGGCATGATGGGCTGCATGGCCCAAAGTAAAAAAGAGGAGCTGTTCAAGGAACTGCCGCGCCTGGACCTCGTGGTCGGCACCCAGAAATACCACCGCGTGTTTGAACACGTGGACGGCATTCTGCGCGCGCGCCAGGAACGCCGCATGGACGAGTTGCAAACCGCCTTTTCCGGCACGCATGTGTGCGATGTGGCGGAAGAGGCGGACTCCCAGAACCGCATCCGGGACCACCTGAATCCCGGAGCGCGCTCCACGGCGTATGTCTCCATCATGCAGGGGTGCGAAATGAAGTGCGCCTACTGCATCGTCCCCTACACCCGCGGCGCAGAACGCAGCCGCCCCATCCGGGACGTGGTGGATGAAGTAAAGATGCTGGCGGACTCCGGCGTGAAGGAAATCACGCTGCTGGGCCAGATTGTCAACCGGTACGGCAGGCAGATGGAAACGGCAGACGGCAAGGGCGGCTTCGTCCAGCTGCTGGAAGCCGTGCATGAAGTGGAAGGCCTCCGGCGCATCCGCTTCGTCTCCCCGCATCCCATCGGTTTCCGCCAGGATCTGGTGCAGGCGTTCACCTATCTTCCCAAGTTGTGCAGCCATATTCATTTCCCGATGCAGAGCGGCAGCGACCGCATCCTGAAAATGATGCGCAGGCCGTACAGGAATGAAACCTATCTGGACCTTTGCTCCCGGATGAAGCAGGCACGCCCGGATTTATCCATCACCACGGATATCATCGTGGGCTTCCCGGGAGAAACGGAGGAGGATTACCTGCTGACCAGGCAGGCCGTGGAACAGGTTCAGTTTGACAACGCGTTCATTTTCCGCTATTCCCCGCGCCGCGGCACGCCCGCCGCTGTTATGGAGAATCAGATTCCGGAGGAAGTGAAGGAAGCGCGCAACCAGGACCTTCTGGCCGTAGTCAATGAAATAGCCATCCGGAAAAACCGGGATCTGGTAGGCACCGTGCAGGAAGTTCTTCTGGAAGGGCCGTCCAAAACGAATGCGGCGCGCCTCTCCGGCCGAACCTCCCAGAACAAGCCCGTCATGGTGGATGCCGCCCCTGACCTGGCGGGAGAGATCCTTCCCATCCGCATTGAGGAAAGCACGGGATTCACCCTGTACGGCGTTCCATGCCCCTCCAGGGGATGATTCGCACGCCCTTTTCCTCCATCCGCAGATAGAGGGTTCCGGTTTCCCAGAGACGGTACACGGCTGTTCCCTCCGGCACGGGGCATTCATGCTCCGTCGCGAAAATGACTGCGCGGGCGCCTGTAGCCCTGATCCACGCAGCGCTGTCCACCGGGTCGCGCGGATGATGCCCGATGAGCAATACATCCGCCCGCGGTGTTTTTTCCGCGCGCGCCAGGGAGGAAAACCCGGCATTCCCTATCATCAGGAACCGCCTCCCGCGGCATTCCCATGACAACACCCGGCTCCGGTCCTGACGGATTCCCGTGCGCAACGGTACAGGAAAATCTTCCAGCACAAGTTCATTGCCCGGCCGTAACCTCCATTGCCGGACGGGACATTCCCCGGACTCCGCGCCCCAGTTCCGGATTCCGGGATATTCCTTCTCCAGTTCTTTCTCCCCGGCCCGTTCCGCCTTGCCGTTCCCGCAGCACAGCATGCCGCAGGGCCGGATACTGCGCGCCTTCAGCACGGGAAGGAGGGTGTACCGCACCGCATCTTCCGCTCCGCTTCCCACAACCAATGCGGGATTGGAAATGAGTGCGGACCAGGCGTCCTTCTGCAGGGGAACGATCACCGCTTCATTTTCCCCGGAAGGCGGTGCGGAAGAAAGATAACTGTACGGCAGGGAAGCCACTCCCCCGGCTACGGCCAACATGGCGGACGCCAACCAGGAAGCAGCCGTATTGCAAACATGCAGCATCCACGGGCACCACGCGAACACCAGCCCGGACAGGGAAACGCCCATCAGGGGAAAGACAAGCACGCTCAGGCACAAATTGGTCAAGGGAGCATACAGGTTCCAGGTTCCGAAGTGCCATGCCGTCAGGGGAATGGAGGCCAGCCACGCCCCCACGGAGACAATCAGCGCGCCGCGGCCTGCTTTTTCCAGCCGCACCAGGAATCTTTCCCGCGCATGGTAAATCCGGGGAGGAATGAACGGGTCCGGCGACCACAGGGGCTTTTCCCGGCTGAGCCATCCCGCCAGGCAGGCAATGGCGGCAAAAACGCAGAAAGAAAGCTGGAACCCCGGCTGGAAAACCTGGAGCGGATTCATCAAGCAGAGAAGGATGAAAGCGAGCGCCAGAATATTGGCCGGATGCCCCTTTCTGCGCAGCACGAACGCCAGAAGCCAGACTGACGCCATGATGAACGCCCGCAGGGCGGAAGCGGACATCCCGGTCACGAACACGTACGCCGCCAGCAACAGGATGCAGGACAGCCGGGCCGCACGGGGACGCACATGCAGGAGCCTCAGCATACCCAGAACCAGCATGGCGGCCACGCCCACATGCATGCCGCTGACGGCGAATACATGCATGCAGCCGCTTTCCAGAAACTTCGCCATCGTTTCCGGCCTCGCGTCCGTCTTGTCCCCAAGCACGGCGGAAACCATCACCTGCCGGGCCTCATCATCCGGAGGGGCGCCCTCCCTGAGCAGGGAGGCGGCCCTTTCCCGGAGCCGCAGGGAAAAAGCCCGGAAACGGCTGCGCCAGTCTCCCGGCCCGTTCCGGCAGTACTCATCCAGCCGGATTCCGGCGATGATGCCGTGCAGGTAACCCCACCGCTCCCGGTCAAAGATGCCGGGACCACACGGCGCCTGAAGCGGATACGCCTCTCCTTTAATCCGGTAGCGTTCCCCCGCCTCCAGAGGGCAGGCCCCGTCACGGGAGGAAACCGCGTACAGCCACTGGGAACCATCCGGACGAAACAATACGGATTTTCCGGAAACAGCCTCAATGGAGCCTTCCATCACCATGGCTCTCCCCGCTTCCACGGGAACGCCTGCGTATTCCCGTTCATATGCGAAAAGATAAATGGCAGCCCACATCGCCAGGGCAGCGGCAAGCAACCCCATGGAGGGCGCATGTAAAAAACACGGCAACGCCGCCAGGCAGAAACATGGAAGCCAGAACCAAAGGGAAACATCCATGGCCGCGCAAGCGCACAGCAGGGACAAAGCCGGAATCAGCAAGGGAGCAGATGCCGTCATCCGTTCCGGCCACGGACGAAGAACACGCCGAACCTCTTCCATGCAGGGGGAACCTTACGGCAGAGCGTCTTCGCCGTCCGGCTCCAGCGGGAGGACGGAAGGCAGCGGAAGAACAACGTTGGCAGGCAGAGGGGCCTTGCGCTGGAACACTCTGGGAGCCAGGGCCTCGCCCGTCTCATAAGCTCCGCGGAACATTTCCAGCTTGGCGTCCAGATTGTCGATGTAATGCAGGGCCACCGCCTCCGGCGTCTTGGGAAACACGGGGGAGCCGAAGGCAAGTTCCCCGTGATGGGACGCAATCAGGTGCAGCAGGTGCATGCGCACGTCCGGTGAAGGAGGGTCCAGCGTTTTCCAGGAATCCGCCTCCGGAAGGGACATGATGCGCTTCCACAAATTGTTGACCAGTTCAATGCCCAGCGGAATATGGCCCAGCAGTTCTCCGGCCTCCGAATAGGGCATCGTAAAATCCTCCTTCGGGTAGCAGTTTTCCCACAACTTCCCGCAGTCGTGGAACAGGCACCCGGCCAGCAAAAGGTCACGGTTCAGCCCCGGATTCGCCTGGCAGACGGCAGAGGCCGTGCGCATCATCCCCGCCACGTGTTCCACCAGTCCGCCGCGGCGGGCGTGATGGAGGCGTTCCCCGAACTGCTCAATGAATTCAATGCACAGGGCGCGTATGCGCGGATCATTCATGCCCTTGATGAGCACGCAAATTTCCTTCAGATCAGCTTCCTGCTTTTTCTTCAAGGTTCCGGAACCGGCCAGAAAGCTTTCCTTTTCCTGTTCGTCCAGCAACCGCACGTCCAGGTCGGAAACCTCCATGCCGAACCCTCCCTTGGCCCATTGGCCGCGCAGGCTCACGAAACTGCGGAGGGGCAGGGAAGCAAGCGTCCGGAACCAGGGTTTATCCTCCCACACCTTCAATCCCATGGTCCCTTCCGCATCGGCAAAAGACACATCCAGATACGGTTTGTTGCCCTTGGTCATCTTCTGCGCGCACTGGGCGATCTGGGCAAAAACTTCCGCTTCAACCTGGCCTTCCGCGGCCAGCTTGCCCAACTCCATGAGGCTGACTTGTTCCATGCGTGCCATCTTGCCCCTCTTCCCTCCATCCGTCAAGAAAACGCCGGAGGATTACGATAATAAAAAAAGGAAACCGTTTATTTTTCCAATACTCCCAGCTCGGCAACGGCAACATGGCTGCCTTCCACCACCCGCTTGCCTACAAAACGCAGATAACGCGCTTTGACAGGCGCTTTCAGGTCAATCCGCTGCGGAACGGGATTGGCGCGGATATTAGAGAACTCCCCCTCCGCAGCGGGAGCGCCCCATGTGTTTCCATCCGCGCTCAAATAGACGGCATAACGGTCAATCGTTCCCGTTGCCGAATCCCTGCGCGGCGTGTAAATAACGGAGGCAACGTTAACCGGACGCCCCATGTCAATCTCCAGCGCCTGCGGGGGAGCCAGCTCTCCCTGGGCGGCATGCGTATGCCAGAGGGTGGAAGAATCTCCGTCAATGGCCAGTTCCGGAGCGGCGGCGCTTCTTTCCCCGGACACCACTTTCCAGTCCCGCGTGGGAACAGGAATGAGCTGAGTGGTCACGGAAGATTTTCTGCCGCGATATTCGGCCGCCGCTTTTACCGTCCCCCCGGCAGGGAGAAGGAAAGGATTCCTGTACACGGCGGACTGCGGACCAGGCTCCGTTCCATCCGTGGTGTACCTAATCACCACGTTCTCCGCGGAAGCCAGGGTCACCCGTCCATTGCGGTCATAACTCACCGCCGGAGCATTCAGGATGACGGGATACTTCCACAAAGAAACCTCGCACAGGGCCGGAACGGCCCTGGATTGTTCCAGCACCACGCGCACTCCATCCGCCGTCACGGGCCTTCCTTTCAGAAGAACTCTGGCCCCTATGCTGACTCCCTCCGTCCACCTGCTCCACTGGCCGTTCTCACGCACCTCCACACGGAATTTGCGCACTCTCTGCCCCAGTTGGATGGGCTCTGCCAGCCGGATGACGTCAAACGCCGCGGGCTTCGGCAATTTCAATACCACGCAGGGATGCTTATCTTCCGGAGCGGCCACCCAGTACGTCGTCCGTTTCCGGTCCAGAACCTGTTCCGCACCGTGCCCTTTCCGGGAAGAGGAGGACTCAACCTGTGCCCCGGAGGCGAAGTTGCGGGAATACAACTCATACAGCAACACACGGAAGCCCGCCAGAGACTTTTTATCCTCTTCATGAATGCGGCCGCGGCGGTCCGGCGGCACGTTCAAATTCAGGTTGGCCCCTCTGCCTACGCTGTCAAAATACAACTTCAACAGATTTTCCGGCGTCCGGACGCGGGAATTTTCATGCTCATGCCAGAACCAGCCCGGGCGGATGGAAACATCCACCTCCGCGGGAATCCAGTACTTGCCGTCCATGGTGCCTTCCGTGCCCAGCCGGTAGCGCACGGCGCCGGGCGCGGGTTCCGTCCCGGCTTGCAGCGGAACAGGGGTGTATGTGGCCCAGCAGGGATAACCCGCATAGCCGCTTTCATTGCCTACCCAGCGGGCATCCGGCCCTACGTCGGAAAAGATGACGGCTCCGGGCTGCCGTTTCTTCAACTCTCCCCAAGTTGTCTTCCAGTCGTAATACGTGCTATGGTCGATAGAACGTTTTTCCCGCGCTCCTCCGTAATACCCGTCCCCTCCGTTCGCTCCGTCAAACCAAGCCAGGAAAATGGGACCGTATCCCGCCGCCAGCTCTTTCAACTGCCGACGGTACATCCGGATATAATCCGGCGTGCCGTAAGAGGCGGCATTGCGGTCCCACGGAGACAGATAAACACCGAACCTGACGCCATACTCTCCGCACGCGCGGGACACCTCCTTCACCACATCCCCCTTCCCCTGCTTCCACGGGGAGGCCGCCACGCTATGCCGGGTGGTTTTTGTAGGCCACAGGCAGAAACCGTCATGGTGCTTGCAGGTCAGCACCACCCCTTTGAACCCGGCGTCCGCCAGCGTCCTGACAAGGTCGTCCGCATTGAAATCGGAAGGATGAAACAGCTCCGGCTTTTCGTCTCCATAGCCCCACTCTTTTCCAGTAAAAGTATTAATTGTAAAATGGATAAAGGCGTACATCTCCATGTCATGCCATTCAAGCTGCGCCGCGGAAGGAACAGGCGTCAACGGCGTTAAAACATCCTCTGGCCTGGCCTCTGCAAAACAGGTCGCGCACAGAGCTCCTCCCAATACAGCCGCCGTAATCAACTGGTTTAAATTCATTACCAACAATCACTATCGTTTTAACTCATCGTACGTTTCTGACGGTCTTATTCTTTCCGATCAAGTCATGCAGGCCTTTTAGTCTCTCTTCCTCTCCGCGGCATTGATAAACTTCCTTTCCATTCCGAACTTACCGCCATGCCATACATCGGATGCCACCTCTCCTCCGCAAAAGGCTATGAAGCCATGGGCCGGGTTGCCCTCTCCATCGGCGCCAATACTTTTCAGTTCTTCACCCGCAATCCGCGTGGGAGCAAAGCCAAAACTATTGACGAACAGGATATTGCCCGTTTTCTGGAATTAGCGCGGAACAACGGGTTCGGCACGCTGCTGGCACACGCTCCCTACACGCTGAACCCCTGTTCCGCAGACCCCGGCGTCGCCCGTTTTGCGGCCCAGGTGCTGAAAGAGGATCTGGAACTCATGGAACATCTGCCGGGAAATCTTTATAACTTCCATCCCGGCTGCCACGTAGGGCAGGGAGCGGAAAAAGGCATTGAACTGGTGGCGAACCAGTTAAACGGCGTGCTTTCACCGGAACAAAAAACCATTGTTTTGCTGGAAACCATGTCCGGCAAGGGAAGCGAAGTCGGCCGGACCTTTGAAGAACTGGCCGCCATCATGGAGCGGGTGGACCTGAAGGACAAACTTGGCGTATGCCTGGATACCTGCCATGTCTATTCCGCCGGATATGATATCGTCAACAGGCTGGATTCCGTACTGGAACATTTTGATGCCGTGCTGGGCCTGGAATGCCTGCGCGCCATCCACCTGAATGACAGCATGACGCCCTTCTCCTCCTTCAAGGACCGCCATGAAACCATCGGCAAGGGTTCCCTGGGAGAACAGGCCTTCATCAACATCATCAACCATCCCGTTCTGCGGGAATTGCCCTTTTTCCTGGAAACGCCCAGAGACGATGCCGGGCACGGCGAAGAAATAACGTGGCTGAAGGAACATTACCGCAACTGAACCGCCGCCAAGGGGTTTCCGTACTGATTGAACTCCGGTCTTTCTCCCGGAGAAAAAGCTTGCATCCGCTCCGGATACGGGATACACAAACCTTGTAAATTAGTTTAAACTAATTCCAATATCTGGTTTCCAAGGAAAAAACCATCCGATTTTTATGAAAGAAATGCGCATCGCGAAAATAACAGGGCGTGAAATTCTGGATTCACGCGGCAACCCCACCATTGAGGCGGACGTTTATCTGGAAGGAGGCGCCGTAGGCACGGCGGGCGTCCCCAGCGGAGCTTCCACCGGGGAACATGAAGCCTGGGAACTCAGGGACGGCGACACAACCCGCTACCAGGGCAAGGGAGTCACCAAGGCCGTAGACAACATCCGTAACGTCATTGCTCCGGCCCTGATCGGTCTGGAAGCCACGGAACAAACCACGGCGGATGCCCTCATGAATTCCCTGGACGGCACATTCAACAAGGCCAAACTGGGAGCCAACGCCATTCTGGGTGTTTCCCTGGCGCTTGCCAAGGCGGCGGCGGCCCAGCTGCACCAGCCCCTGTACCGCTACCTGGGCGGCCCGAACGCCAAGATCCTTCCCGTTCCGATGATGAACATCATCAACGGAGGCGCCCACTCCGACGCGCCTATTGATTTCCAGGAATTCATGATCGTCCCGTCCGGCGCTCCCACCTTCCGGGAAGCCCTGCGTTATGGCGCGGAAGTTTTCCATGCGCTGAAATCCGTTCTTCATGACCGCGGCCTTTCCACCGCCGTGGGCGACGAAGGTGGCTTCGCCCCTAGGCTGAACTCTGCGGAAGACGCCCTGGATTGCATCGCCCAGGCGGTGGACAAGGCCGGTTACCGGTTCGGGGAGGACATTTCCATTGCTCTGGACGTGGCTTCCTCCGAATTTTATGAACCGGAATCCGGGCTGTATATTTTCAAGAAATCCGACGGCAGCCGCAGAACCGCCGCAGAGCTGACGGACTACTATGTGGAACTGAAGAAAAAATATCCCATCGTCTCCATTGAAGACGGCTGTGCGGAAAACGACTGGGACGGATGGAAAACCCTGACGGAAAAACTTGGCAAAAGCACTCAGCTTGTCGGAGATGACCTCTTTGTCACCAACGTGGAATTCCTCAGAAAAGGCATCCATCTGGGCGTGGGGAACTCCATCCTGGTGAAGGTCAATCAAATCGGCTCGCTGACGGAAACGCTGGACGCCGTGGAGCTGGCCATGGGCAACCGCTATACCGCCGTTATTTCCCACCGTTCCGGAGAAACGGAGGACGCCACCATCGCGGACATTGCCGTAGGAACCAACGCCGGACAAATCAAAACCGGCTCTTTGAGCCGTTCCGACCGTATGGCCAAATATAACCGCCTTCTCCGGATTGAAGAAGAACTGGGAGAATCCGCCCGCTACGGCAACGGATTCGGCCTGTTCTGACCTTTTTGCTGGAACTGGTATCAAGCAACGCCAACCCCCGGCCGCCGCTAGGCGGTGCGGGGCTTTTTCATTCTCCGGAGGAAACTGCATCCTTTTCTTTGGAACAAAATATGCCATGCTGACCCTTCGGAGTCCTCCCCTGCCGATAAGTTTCCCGTTCCGCGCCATGTCTGCCCGCTTCTTCCTGTCCGCACGCCTTCCGCTATGCGCGGGACTGTTGTATCTGGCGTTGCCCCTCCTCCTTTTTCTGCAGGGATGGGTGCATCCGGCCTTTTCCGCGCCGCTTTGCGCCGCACTGGCATGCGGGCTGTACGTCTGCGCCCGGCATCTTCCGGCACAAAGGCTTCCGTTAAGCGGGCGCAGATTGGCCGCGCTGGGTCTCCTCTCCTTCTTCTGCCTGATGCTGGTGCTGTTGTGCGGATTCACGGGCCACTGCCAGCAACATGCGGATTTTATCATCCGCAATGCCGTTTATGAACGCCTTGCAGCAAATTCCTGGCCCCTCGTCACGGAGGACGGACATCATTTCATCTACTACCTGGGCCATTGGCTGCCTCCGGCTCTGGCGGCTTCTTTCTGCCCGGCATCATGGGCTCCCTGGCTACTGGCCCTGTGGACCTTTCTTGGGCTGGAACTGGCGCTGCTGGCGGCAACCGTCCGCTGGGGAATCCGGAAGACGGCCCGCTGGGCACTGATACTCCTCTGCCTCGGCTCTCCGGCAGCGGTGCCGGACTGCCTGGGAATTCCCCTCTCCTCCCTGTTTGCGGAATACCATGCCCAGATGGTCCTGTTCATCGGCATGCCCGTCCAACTCTTCAACACATTCAATCACGCCGTTCCGGCGCTATTGTGCGCCGTATTCGTCCTGACGCGCTCCCTGCCTCCCTCCGGGTATTATCTCGCGGGAACTCTTCTGCTGCCGTCCTCCCCGCTGGGCGCCCTTCTGCTCCTTCCGTATATGGCGTATGAAACCCTGTTCCGCCTCCCGGCGGCACGGAAACCGCTTTCCCGTCTCCGTTCCCTTCTGGGCCAGCCGGTTTTCTGGCTCGCGGCCCTGTGCACGGCCGTCATGGCCGTCTTTTATTCCCATTTGGACGGAGGAGGGCAATTCTCCTGCCTGTTTGATGCAAAATATGCGGAAATTTACCATTACGGGCAACAGCGGCTTCTGCTCCATCCCGATTCCGTCAAATACGCCAGCTTCCTGCTGGCCCTGGCCCTGGGGATACTGCTGCCGGGGGCGCTCCTCTTCCCAAAATGCCGGAAAAACCCGTTGTACTACATCACGCTGGGCATGATGGCAGGCAGCCTCTTTTTCCGCACGGGCATCATGAACAATGAACTTCTCTTTAAAGCTCCGGCCGTCCTCTATCCCTTCCTTTCCCTGCTCTTTCTCCGGGCCCTCCGCCGGGGAGACGTGAAATACCGGGCCCTCCTGATTCTTTATCTCGTTTTTTCCGCCCTCCCGAACCTGCAATGCATCATGGAAAAAGCGGAAACATTCTCCACCCGGGCGAGCATCATGCGGAAACATTGGCAAACGGCCGGCGGCACGCCTGACTGCCCGGGCACCCTCATCCGCCGCCAGTTCATGAAAAAGGACGGCCATCCCCTTCCCTCCTGGCTATTCAAAACCGGAATAAAACCACAATCACGGCAACAATAATCAATCCAGGCTGATGCCGAATATATCCGAAAGGGAACCGGCATCCACATCCAGTGCGTCTTCTCCTCCGGGAACGGGTTCCGGAGCTTTCGGAATCAAAACGGAGGAATCCATTCCGCGCAGGGTGAACAACAACTCCGGCTGCTTATCCAGCATCACGCCGAAAGCGTACAGGACTGCGGCCGCATGCTTGCACAAATCCGCCCAATCCGGACAGGAACAGGAAAAACGCCACTCTTCCGGCGCGGGAAACAGGCCGCCTTCCGGAGCGCACAGGATTTCCAGCAGCTCGGGAGACAAATTCCCTTTCAGCAGATCAATCCAGGAACCAATCTGCCCGGCGCATCGTGCGCGCAGCCGGGCAAGCACCTCTTCATCCGGGGGGGAGGCCTGGATGCAAACCTCATACAAATGTTCACCCATCACCAGAGCATCGATGCGGCCGGGAACCGTTTTAAGGTCCAGAACACAGCCATAGCGCAGGTAGGTCCGGCCGGGGGCCAGCCGCATCCCGTACACCTCGCACGCGGACAGACTCTTCATCCATTCCTTCCCCCAGAACCTTTTCGCCAGGGTACGCCCGGAAACCGTTACGGGGCGCAGTTCCATCCCCTCCGCAGCCAGTTTCGCCGCCTTTTCCTCCGCGCGTTTCCGCAAATCTTCCCGTTTCAGAGGCATTTCGTCATCCATACGCACGGCATCGTAATAACATATCCGCCCCCATCCGCCACAGGGAAAAGACAGCCATGCTCCGTTTCTCTCTTTTCCGGCTCCACTCCGGTTTTCCAGGCATGCGGATTTTTCCCAGTTCCGCGGAATCTGCCTCCATTACCCATTTCAGGCTTTCAAAACGGAAGCTCCTGGGGCACAACATGTGGGTCATGTGGAAAGGCAGATTTTCTAAACCCACCGCTGATCTGGTTCAACGCTACGGCGAATCCGTCTCCTACGACTGGAGGCTTTTCCGCCAGGACATTGCCGGATCCATCGCCCATGCGCGGGCCCAGCTCAAGGCTGGCCTGCTTTCGCAGGAAGAATTCAACGCCATTGAATCCGGCCTGAAAGACATCCTGAAAGACATTGAAGCAGGCAACTTCTCGTGGAGCCGGGAACTGGAGGACGTGCACATGAACATTGAAAGCGAACTCACCCGGCGCATCGGCGCTCCGGGCGCCAAGCTGCATACCGCACGCTCCCGCAATGACCAGGTAGCTACGGACACGCGGCTTTACTGCCGGGCGGAAATCGATGAAATTTTGGGAAAAGTGCGCCATCTGCAGCGCGCGCTGGTCATGAAGGCGAAGGAATACGCAGATGCCATGATGCCGGGCTATACTCACCTGCAGCGCGCCCAGCCCGTCACCATGGGCCATCACCTGCTGGCTTACGTGGAAATGCTGGACCGGGATGCGGACCGCCTCAAGGACTGCCGCAGGCGCCTGAACGTCTCCCCGCTCGGTTCCGGAGCCATCGCCGGTTCCACCATCTGCCTGGACCGCCACGGAATTGCCGTGGAACTGGGTTTTGACGCAGTTACAGAAAACTCCATGGATGCAATTGCCGACCGGGATTACATCATGGAAATACTTTTTGACCTGGCCGTAGTCGGAGCCCATCTCTCCCGCATGAGCGAGGACGTCATCCTGTGGTGCACGGCGGAATTTGGCTTCGCTTCCTTGTCCGACGCCCATACGACAGGTTCATCCCTGATGCCCCAGAAAAAAAATCCGGATGTCGCGGAACTCACCCGCGGAAAAACGGGGCGGCTGTACGGTAACCTCACCGCCGTCATGGTGGCCGTCAAAGGGCTTCCCCTGACTTACAACCGCGACCTCCAGGAAGACAAGGAACCCCTGTTCGATTCCATTGATACGGTTAAACTGGCCTTGGACGTCAATGCGGAAATGATAGCCGCCATGACGGTGAACACGGCCAGGGCCAGGGAAGCGGCGTCCGATCCCATGCTGCTGGCCACGGACTTGGCGGATTATCTGGTGCGCCGCGGGGTCCCCTTCCGGAAGGCCCATGAGCTGGTCGGGAAGGCAGTCGCCATGAGCATCTCCACGGGTACGCCGCTCAACAAGCTGAGCGATGAACAATTCGCCTCCATTTCAAATGCATATGGAACAGACGCGCGCGACGTATTTGAATTGACAAAAGCCTTCGCCCAGCGTACCAACCCGGGGGCTCCCAATTCCGACAACACCCGCCGCCGCATCGCCTACTGGGAAGGCATCCTTTCCAAGTAACGCCGCCTGCGGAGGCGGACGGGAACGAAGAGAGCCTGCCGTCCGTCTCCGCGGGGCGCCTCCGGGTGCAGGAAGGGGACGCTTCAACCCCGCCGGCGGCGGCCACAACCGCAGCCGGCCAACCATCCCGGCAGCCATGTTCAAACCTGCTCTTCTCTCCTCTCTCAAAACTTATACCAAACAAACCTTTCTGGCGGACCTTTTTGCGGGACTGACCGTCGGTGTAGTAGCCATTCCGCTGGCCATGGCCTTTGCCATCGCATGCGGACTCTCCCCAACCCAGGGCCTCATCACCGCCATTGTGGCCGGGTTCCTCATTTCCCTGTTCAGCGGAAGCAAATATCAAATAGGCGGCCCCACCGGAGCCTTCGTGATCATTATCATGGGCGTCCTGGAGCAATACCACGCATCCGGTCTGCTGGTCTGCACATTGATGGCGGGCCTCTTCCTCATCATCTTTGGGTTCTGCCGCATGGGGGCGCTCATCCGCTTTATTCCATTCCCTGTCACCACAGGGTTCACCTCCGGCATCGCCGTGGTAATCTTTTCCACGCAAATTAAAGACATCTTCGGCCTCACCATCACGGAAAAAATTCCCGGAGAGTTCATTGAAAAATGGGCGTGTTACTTCCATTACTTCCACACCATCAACTGGGCGGCGCTGGGGCTGGCCGCCGGCACCGTAATCATTACCCTGCTGAGCCGCCGCTTCTGGCCCAGAATACCGGCCATGCTGGTGGGCATGCTGGGCATGACGGCCGTTTCCGTGGCGTTTTCGTTGCCTGTGACAACCATCGGGCAAGCCTTCGGCAGCCTCCCGAATACGCTCCCCCTGCCCTCCCTGCCCAGCATTGACTGGAGCACCCTGGGGGCGCTGACGGCCCCTGCTTTCACCATCGCGCTGCTGGCGGCGATCGAATCCCTGTTAAGTGCCTCCGTGGCAGACGGCATGACCGGAGGGCGCCACAAGCCCAACATGGAGCTGATTGCACAAGGCATCGGCAACATCGGCTCCGCCCTGTTTGGCGGCATTCCGGCCACCGGAGCCATTGCCCGCACCGCCACTAACATCAAGGCTGGAGCTAAAAGCCCGGTTTCCGGCATGATTCACGCCCTGACCCTGCTGGCCATTCTGATGGCCTTTGCCCACTATGCCCAGCAGATTCCCCTGGCTGTCCTGGCGGGCATTCTGACGGTAGTGTGCTACAACATGAGTGAAATACACACGTTCAGCCGTCTGCTGAAAGGGCCCAGGCAGGATGCGGCGGTGCTGGTAATCACCTTCCTGCTGACCGTGTTTGTGGACCTCGTTGTAGCCGTGGAAGTAGGCGTGGTGCTGGCCGCCCTGCTCTTCATGGGCCGCATGGCCCAAATCAGCGATGTTTCCGCCATCAAAAACGAACTGCTGGAAAATGATGAGGAAGATGATGGAAACCGCTCTGCCGCCAAGCTGGACATCCCGGAAGGCGTGGAAGTTTTCGACGTGAAAGGTCCCTTCTTCTTCGGTGCCGTGGAGCAATTCAAGGACCAGGTTCTGGAAACGCTGGAACATGATACCAAGGTGGTTATCCTGCGCATGCGCCTGGTTCCCGCGCTGGACGCCACCGGCCTGAACGTCCTTTCCGACTTCTGCCACCAGTGCCGGGAACACGGTTCCACTCTGCTGGTTTGCGGCGTGCAGCCCCAGCCTCTGGACGTCATCCGCCACGCGCCCTTTTACCGGGAGCTGAAACGCTACAATATCTGCGAGAATATTGACGCCGCCCTGAACCGGGCCCGCAAAATCATCAACGGCCCTGCGCCCAAACACCTGTAACAGCGGCCGTTCCCCCGTGCGGTCAGGGAGCAAGACCTCACTCTGCCTTATTCACGGCCTTCCGGTACGGGTGAGGCTGCTCCTGCTGCAAACAGCCAGAAATAACAACCTCGGGGAAAATGAGGGAAGGCCCCTTGCATTCCCTCATCCGGCTCATCTCCGGGAATCAGGCGGCACAATACGGCCTGTTAACTCTTATTGGCTTTAAAATTGGCGAAACGGTTACCGGCTCCT
>OMDZ01000182.1_pt1 | contig 42071 bp, 37 predicted proteins | sample 1673641 | NCBI WGS metagenome assembly OMDZ01 (sample SAMEA103958117, study PRJEB25191) | human gut metagenome | biome: human-associated habitat [ENVO:00009003]; feature: intestine environment [ENVO:2100002]; material: feces | place: Germany | collected 2013/2015
TCACACAGCCGTAAAAAACGGCTGTGTGAAATTCTTTTTATTTATCAGATTTTTAGTTTGCGCCGGTTTACTTTCCTGCATTTTTGCGGTGCGTGGGTTTATCAATAGTCTGTGAGCCGTCGGACAGGAAAAGACCGACGGCTCTTTGATTTACTTCTTTTTTGAAATTACTTTTTTCAGCTTTTTTCTGCCGTTTTTAAGTGACGGGAATGCCTTGTAAAGACGTTTATGCTTTGCTTTAAGGTCGGACAGCTTTTCGTTAAGCTCGTTAAAGCGTGCTGTAAGCTCCTCTCTGCGTTCCGAAGCATTGCCCTTTAATTCACTCAAGCGTTCCGAATTACGTTGTTTAACGCTGTCTGAGGCTGTTTCCAGCTTAGCTTTGAACATATCCGCCTTTTTTTGCATTTCTTCCGCCGTGATTCTGTGTTCCTTTGTAAATTCCACAGCCTGTGCAGTCTTATCGGACAAATCTGAACCGATAGCGTCGGATACGGCGGTAAGCTGTTTTTCAAGGTCGTCTATAAGCCTGATTTCGTTCCTCAGCTTCTTTACCTCGGGGAAGGTCAGTATAACGTCTGTTATTATTGCCGCATAGAACAGGCACAGTGCCGCTATGCCGACAGGCTTCCAGATAAGCCCTACGGCAAAAGCTATCGCAGGCTGTACCACCTTCATTATAAGCAGGCAGGCAAGCCCCCACACGACCGTGAACTGCGGACAGATGTAACCGCCGATGTTGAACTTCTTGTCGCTGTAGTCCCACCAGCGTCTGCCGAATAGTTTATCAAGCACAAAGCCCGTTATAAATTCAAGCACGGTCGTAAGAACGGCAGAGCCTGCAAAAAGCAGCAGCCATGAATCTTTAATCGGTGTAAGGCAGACGATGACCGTTATCAGCCCGAAGCCGTATATAGGACAATAAGCGCCGTGCAGCATTCCACGGTTTACAAACTTTCCGTGCCGCACAGTTGCAAAGACAACCTCCCCGCACCAGCCGGCAAACGAGTATATTGCAAAATAGAACAAAAGGTCGTAAAAGTACTCCATTATTACCTCGCAGTTTTTTATTATATTATACCCCGATTTTGCCTACAGGTCAACCTCGTATAAAAGCAAAACGAGGTAAAACAAATATCCGCCGACCGTTTTTGAGCCGACGGATATATTTCTGTTCTTTTGACAGCATTACTGCTGTTCTACTTCTGTATTCTTTCCTACAAGCACAGCTATCGCTCCGCCTACAATAAGGGCTGCTACACCTGCGAGCGTTTCAAGGTTGAAGCCGAAGCCGTCAGGGAACACAGCATACAGTGAACCTATTACAAGTCCCATAATTGCACTGTAAACAAGCAGAGAATAGCGTTTCATAAGTGCCGAAATCAGCTTTGCACCGAATACAATGCCGATAAACACACCGATAGCTGTCGGTATCAGTATCATAAAGTCAAGGCTCTTGATAGCACCGATGACCGTGGTGTATAAACCGAGCAGTACCATTACAAACGAACCGCTGACACCGGGGATTATCATAGCTACAGCCGCTACGGTAACTCCGAGCAGAAGCGTTATGAACAGCACAGGATTCATCTTATAGGTATAGGTGAAGCTGTCGGTCTGTATTGAATCAATATCAGTGCTTTCGGGGAGAGTAAGCGTAATGCTCTCACCCTTTGCGATAGCGCTGTTTTCCGTTCCTGTGAGGACGGTAGTATCGGCTGAGGATTTCTTTACAACACAGCCGGTAAGTTCTCCTTCTACCTTGCCGTTGACCTTTAACTGCCAGTTTGATTTAATATCATAAGAGCCGTTGTTTGTGATAGTCACCGTGCAGTCGGTAGCGTTGTGAACAGCATTGACAGCGAAGCTCTCGTTCTGGGGAAGCTTATTTATATAAGTCATTCCTACCACCAGCGCAAGTGCGGGAATAAATGCAAAAAGGCATTTCGGCGTGATTTTTCTGCCGCCGACGGTCATATTCCTGTAAATAAGCGGGATACTGCCGATGATAAGTCCCATAAAGAACATATTCGTTGCCACAGGGAAGTTATCAAACAGCCACGTTATCACAAACGAAAAGCCGAGTATACCGATAACGGCGCCGATTCCGAAAAAGACGATGAATCTGATGTTCTTTTTGATAGCTGACAATTTCAACGTCAGCACGTCTACCACCTTGTCATACACGCCGAAAACCACCATCATAGTTCCGCCGCTTACACCCGGTATAACATTTGCCACGCCGAATACGATACCGTAAACGATATTCAGTAAATGTGAGATCATATTTACTCCTTACTTATGTTCTTATTTGTTGAGGTATTTCTTTATCTGAAGCCCTGCGGGAAGAGCGACTCCTGCAAGCACTGCTACTATGCTTGCAAGCGGATTCGGCACCGCAAAGCCAAACAGCGAGTTTATAAACGGAATATACGGCAACAGTACCGATGCTGCCGATGTAACCGCTACTGTAACCGTCATATATTTCGGTATTGCTCCGTTTTTGAATGCTCCTGTACGTTTGTCTGTGACAACAAGACACATTGCGCCTGTCATAACCGTGAGAAGTGTAAGCATTACCGATGAAACCTGCTGTGCTGACATAACCCCTCCTGCAAGAGGGAGGAACAGAGCGGATATTGCACCGCAGATAAGTCCGCAAACAGCACTTCTTATAAAGAATTTCTTATCCGGCTTTCCCTGCGAAATGAAGCCCGACGGGGTCATATTACCCTTAATATCCGATTTTACGTTTCTGAAGCCGGTACAGCAAAGAGGTATCACTGCAGCTGTAAGAACAGCCGCAAGCATAGGGGTAATTATACCGTATCCCGTTATCATATCGGCAAGAGAAGTGCAGGCAAACGCTATAAGCGTTGACAGGAGAATAAATATACAGCGTTTAATGTTTCTGTGAAGCTGTCTTGCCTCTTTTATCATTTCAACGACCGATGAGAAATTATCGTCACGGACGATAAGACCGCTCGCCTCATAAACGCTTCCTGTCGTATTTTCGAGCGATGTTATGCCGAGATCCGCATGGGCAACAAGGTCGTAATCGCTGTCGCTGTAACCCACAGTTGCTACTGTTTCGCCCGCTTCCTTCAGTTTTTCTATAATATCCACACGCTGAGCCGCATTTACACGGCAGAATATCTCAGCCTTCTTATAATCAAGCGGTTCTCCCGTTACAGCACATTCTGCTATTTCATCTCCGGAAATCATTCCTGCATCGGAAAGTCCTATTTTTTTGCCCATTGAACTTGCTGTTTCGGGGCTGTCAGAGGAAGTCAGCACAAGCCTTACTCCCGCTCTTTTGCAGCCTTGCAATGCAAGAGGTATCATATCTCTTGTCGCATTCATAAAAGACACAAGCCCCATATAATTATATTGCACTGCGTAAAGGCTCTTGGGAATTTCTTCGCCCTCAGGTATTATATAATATGCAACCGTCCACACTTCAAGTCCACGTTTTGCAAGAGCCGCCGCACGAGCGGTTATTCTGAACATCTCTTCAGGACTCATATTGCAAAGGCCTGTCACTTTTTCTACGGCGCCCTTTACGCACACAAGATGAGTTCCGCCCATATTATAGATATTTCCGCCTATTCTGTCGGCATCGTTATAAGGGAACTGTGCTGTAAGTTCGTTTCTTTTTACTGTTGCCACATCGGTTCCGCCCAGAGCCGCATTAAGCAGGAATGCCTGCTCTGCAAGTGTCGGTTCATCCTTATCGCACGCAAGCACCGTTACCGTTGTCATAAGGTCTGTATCCTTGCTGTATACTCCTGCGACCTCAAGTGTATTAGGCGCTACAACAGCGGATTTATCAATGACAAGCACGGACAGGCTGTTGAGCTTTTCGGGAACGGTAAGATTTTTTATGACAGCCCCCTTTAGCTCGGCGCGGCGTACAAAATTCATATTGTACATTCTTATATACAGCTCTACAAACGGCATAAACATACATATAAGCCAACCGCAAGCGCTGACGATAACACCTGTTACATTGTCTGTTCTTCCTGTTAAAATCTGTGACAGAGTGCCGATAACACAAAGCAGTATTGCCGCTACCGCAAGCGGAAGCCTAAGCTTGACGCAGGTTTTCTCATAGCGTGAGAAATTCGGATCTGCCGCTTTTCCGTGCTTTTCACCTTGTCTTGCTCTGTATGTATCTTCACCCGTTGCCACTACTCTCGCTACAGCAGAGCCGTTAAGCACTCTTGTACCTGCATATATACAGCTTTTCTTAAGTCCGGTCGCCTTCGGGTCTGCACCGTCATGCTTTTGCACAGGGGTATTGTCGCCTGTAAATCTGCTCTCGTCAACTGTAAGTCCGACATACTCAAGTATATGTGCGTCCGCAGGAACTATTTCTCCTCCCTGAACAATTATAATATCATCCGGAACAAGCCCCGCCGCCGGAATAAGCTGTAATATCCCGTCACGCACCACTCTGTATTTCATCTTTGCGGACAGGGTACGGTTACGGATATTTTCGTTATTTTTCTGGCATATCACACAAAGCGTAACCGTCTGTGCTATCGCCATTATTATGCACATTATGCCTGTGACATACTGCGACAATGTAAATATCTGAAGTAAGCCTGAGATCAACAGCAGAACTGCCGTGGGGTCAAGCAGGTAGTGATACGCTTTGAAGCTCTTGTCTTCGGTTTCTGTAAAAATATTATTTCCGTACATATTGAGATTATCAGAGGCTTTCTTTTCGCTGAGTCCATTATAATCTCCCTTGAAATTTAAAAACTGTGCCATATTTCTCTTTTCTTTATCTGTCGTTTTATTTCCCGTTCCGAACCGTCTGCGGCGGTTCGGATAAACTTTCCTATTTTATATTATCTCATAATTCAAGCGAAAAATCAAGAGCCTTGAAACATACGCAATAATATCACAGCCGTAATTTCGCATTAAAATGACGATTTCACAATACTTTCACCGTTTTGTAAAGTTTTTGTAAAACTCTCTAAGGTTTCTTTAAGGCAAAAGAGTTATCATTACAGCACAGACAAAGAACAACACCCAAAAGAAACCGAAAGGAATGAGATAAATGGATAAAAGCATTTTTAAACGTCACGAGCTTAAATATCTTGTGAGCGCTGAGCAAAGGGAGTTTATCGAAAGCGAATTCGCACGGTATATGATTCCCGACGAACACGGCGAAAGCACGATATGCAACATCTACTATGATACCCCTGACTTCAGGCTTATAAGAAGATCGCTTGAAAAGCCCGTTTATAAGGAGAAGCTAAGGCTTCGCAGCTACGGTACTGCGTCAAAGGACGAAAAGGTTTTTCTTGAGCTGAAGAAAAAATACAAGGGCATCGTCTACAAGCGCCGTATATCGCTCAACTGCGATGAAGCGCAGGAGATTCTCGAAAACGGCGAAAGACTTCCCGAAAACAGCCAGATAGCAAAGGAAATCAACTATTTTCTTGACTTTTACGGGGACATTTTCCCTGCTGTCTATCTTTGCTACGACAGAACGGCATATTTCGGAGCGGACGATTCGGATTTAAGAATTACGTTTGACCGCAACATACGTTGGAGAACGGAAGATATCGACCTTAAAGTCGAGCCGTACGGTGAGCAGATTCTTGACAGAGGATATTCGCTGATGGAAATAAAAGCGGCAGGCTCGATGCCTTTATGGCTGGCAGAGCTTCTTGCGCAGGGCGGTATAAAGCAGACATCGTTTTCAAAATACGGAATGGCATATATGACAATGCTCAGACGAAGCATGGGCATAAGAACGAAAAAAGTAAAAAGTGAGGTAACGGTAAATGTTTGATACGGTAATACAAGGAATTTTCAGCAGTACGGCTGATATAACACTGGGCGGCTTTCTTATCGGCGTAGGCTCGGCGCTGGTACTCGGAATAGCGATGGCTTTTATGTATATGTACAAAAACAAATACACAAAGAGCTTTGTTATCACTCTTGCCACACTTCCTGCGATAGTCAGCATAGTGATTATGATGGTGAGCGGTTCGATAGGCGCAGGCGTTGCGGTAGCGGGAACCTTTTCTCTTGTAAGATTCCGTTCTGTACCGGGTACGGCAAAAGAAATAGGCTCAATATTTCTTGCAATGGCGGTAGGACTTGCGTGCGGAATGGGCTATCCGCTGTACGCTCTTATCTTTGCGGTGATAATGGGAGTTGCAAACATAGTGCTTACCGCTACCCCCTTCGGAGAATCAAAGAAAAACGAGCTTGACAGGGTACTGCATATAACCGTTCCGGAGGACCTTGAATATGCGGGAATATTTGACGATATATTTGTAAAATACTTAACGCAGTACAAAATGATTCAGGTAAAAACAACGAATCTCGGCAGCCTCAACAAGCTGACCTATAACATCACGCTCGGCAAGGCAGGCTGTGAAAAGCAGATGATAGACGAGCTCAGATGCAGAAACGGCAATCTTGAAATAAACATAACTTCTCAAAGTACAGACGGCAGAGAACAGCTCTGAAAAACGTTATGATACGAAAGGCGGTAATTTTATGAAAAAGAAAATCTTAGCTGTAACAATTGCTACAGCGCTTATAGTTTCATGCTTTACATCGTGCGATAACAACACATCACCGGATTCACAGGCATCACAGGTTGAAAGCAGTACGACCGTCAGCGCTGACAGCACTTCTTCAGCCACAGATATAAGTTCGGCATCGGACAGTAAGACTTCGGACAGCGGTTCAGACAGCGATAAACAGCTTACAGCGGACGATATGTTCTCTGACCGTGATCTGTCGGGCGATTACTCGGAATGCACAGATATAACTCTCAGCGACAGTATGGCAAGCTGTTCGGACAGTTCTGTAACAGTTGCAGACGGCTCGGTCACAATAACCAAAGCCGGAACATATAAATTCAGCGGAACATTCACGGGTCAGATAATCGTAAATGCCGGCGACAGCGACAAGGTACAGCTTGTGCTTGATAATGCAAGCATCACTAAAGAGGGAAGTGCGGCACTTTATATTATAAATGCCGACAAGGTATTTATAACAACGGTAAAGGGAACAGAGAACACGCTTTCAAGCACGGGTGAATTTGCTTCATCAGATGATGCAACAAACGTTGACGGTGCGATATTCTCAAAATCGGATATAACCTTCAACGGCAGCGGTACTCTGAACGTAAAGTGCGAAAGCAAGCACGGCATTGTAACAAAGGACGACCTCAAGATAACGGGCGGAACATATAACATCACCTCCGCATCACAGGGTCTTTCGGGCAAGGACAGCGTAAGAATCGCAGGCGGTAATATTACCGTTACATCCGGAACGGACGGAATACACAGCGAAAACACAGATGATACCGAAAAGGGATATGTATATATTTCCGGCGGTACGCTGAACATCACAAGCGGCAAGGACTGCATTGACGCATCGGGTACGGTTGACATAAAGGACGGAACATTCACCTTTAAGGCAGGAGGCGGTTCGTCCGAAAAGACAACAGGCGACAGCACCGAGTCATATAAGGGTATAAAGGCTGACGGTGTGCTGACAATATCGGGCGGTACTTTTGATATTGATACGCTTGACGATGCAATCCACAGCAGCGCAGACGTTACGGTATCGGGCGGTACGCTTGACATAAGCACGGGCGACGACGGCATTCACTCCGGCAACAACACGGTTGTCAGCGGCGGCGAGATAAACATCGCAAAATGCTATGAAGGTCTTGAAGGCCAGACGGTAACGGTCAGCGGCGGCAATGTAACACTTACGTCATCGGACGATGGAATCAATGCCGCAGGCGGCGACAATCAGGGCGTGGGCGGAGGCTTCGGCCCCGACTCATTCTCAGCCGACAGCGAAGCTAGAATTACTATAACGGGCGGTGAAATACACGTCAATGCAAGCGGCGACGGACTTGACTCGAACGGCGATATTGAAATATCGGGCGGTACGGTTTATGTATACGGTCCTACAAATGACGGTAACGGCTCGCTTGATTATGAAAATAACGCTGTGATAACAGGCGGTACGGTAATTATGGCAGGCTCAAGCGGTATGGCTATGAACTTCGGCTCGGAGTCAACGCAAGGCTCGATACTTGCAAGCACAGGTAACGCAAGTGCGGGAACAGCAGTAAAGCTCACCGATTCAAGCGGAAACGTAATTGCAGAGTTTACACCCACAGTATCGTTCCAGGCTGTAGTAATAAGCACTCCGGATATTACTTCTGACGGAACATACACACTTACAGTAGGCGACAGCACGCAGGAGATCACCATGTCCGGCTACATCTACGGCAGCGGAATGGGCGGCGGCTTCGGCGGAGGTCAGCACGGAGGAAACGGCGGCTTCGGCGGAGGTAACCGTCCCGGCGGTAATAATCATGGCGGCTTTGGCGGAGGCAATCCTCCCGATATGAACGGCGGTCAGACAGCCACCGCATAAGACAGCAAGTAAAATCAATATATACCTTACAGTGAAAATCCCTCCGGACTTTTGGGTTCGGAGGGATTTGCTATTATTTTAGTCTGGTATAATGTGGTCTTTGCCTTCAAAGACGGGAAGGAAGTCACGATAAAGGGATAATGACACAACTAAAACAGGTCGCTTTGACGGAGATTAACCATCTTGGCGACCTGTTTTTCATTCATCTTTTGTCAGAACTTTCTTCTGCCAGCATCTTTTTCCGCATTTTGGGCATTTCATGTACCGTGTGGTATTCATATGTATGGCAAAGGCCGTTTTCAATAGAGATGACGGCTTATATATATGACCACATTCAGCACACTCGTAATAACCGGTTTTTACTTCAATTCCAAGACCTATTAAAGCCGCTGCCACCACGATTACGCATCCGGACACGATTAAAACGATAGCGAGCGGATCATTCTCGCCATTTTTCAGCGCAATAATAGTTCCGGCTATTATTATGGCAAGACTTGCAACCACTCCGACTACTATAATATACGCTTCGCTGCGAAGGAGCCTTTTAGCGTATTTTTCATTTTCAGACTTTAAGCCAAGAATGACTTCCTCGGATTTTGCATTATAATCTTCCATCGTGATATGCTCGCCCGACAGGAGTTCATTCACATTGATTTTCAGAAGCTCACACAGCTCCAGCATGATCCCGGAATCCGGCATCGACTTTCCGGTCTCCCATTTTGATACTGCCCGGTCACTGATTCCGAGCTTCTCGGCAAGGACTGCCTGAGTCATGCCTTGTTCCTTTCTGCAGGATGCTATGAATTTTCCAATTTTGATCTGCTCCATATCCGGCACCTCCTTTCAGGTTTTAGCATAGCCGGTATCATCATGTTTTTACACGAACCGGTGGTTGATTTCAAACAACTCCACTACTGGTTGAGCTGTCATTGTCCCGCCCCACGCCCCTTTATTCGCCCGTTTCTTAAGCCTTATTCTTCGTAAGGTTCAATCAGCTGTTTTCCCGAGTCTGTCACCTGATAATACTTATCATTTTCCGTATCAACCATAAGTACCGGAATAACTCCGCTGTCGAGAACAGTGCCGTCTATGTAATAGTGAGATTCTCCGTCGAAATAAATGTCGTGGAAGAACTTGTCGCCGGATATTTCGGCGGTGCCGACATGACCTGCGACTACTTTCATATCAAGTCCCTCGATTTTGCCGGTTTCAGCGGGATATTTTGAGGTGAATACATCTTCTGATGTTTCCCATTCCCACATATCACCCGCTTCTTCATCAATACCGGCGTGAACGAAAATCGTGTTTCCCTCCACATAATACAGCGGAAGGGAAGAAAGCCAGTTGATATACTCGTCATCTTCGCTCTCATCCTCCCACTCTTCTATACGGGCATATACAGAATTGTTGCTTATGGTTGACGATCCGTTGACTACCCATTCATCGTGGTTGCCGAGCAGAGCAATAATTCTGTCCGAACCGAAACGTTCCCGGAGCCTCATTATCCTGTCCAGAACACCACGGTTATCCGGACCGCCGTGGATATAATCGCCGAGAAGAACGAGCTTCGCCTTGCCCTGTTCTATATCATCGAGAACAAGCGAAAGTGCGTCCTCAAATTCCGCAAGGCAACCGTGGATATCACTCATACAGTAAATTATCATTGTAAACTCCTTTCACGAGCCGCATTCTTTAGCGTAAGAGTATATGCAACAGCATATAAAACACTGAGATTAATCATTCATCATTCTCTTTGTTCTTTTTCAAATACAAAGGACCCAGACAAAGAAATGTTGAACCAAGGCATAACCAAACAATGCCCATCGATGTATCGTTTCCGCCTAAAAGGCATCGTCTCAACCTTATTTATTAAGCTCGTTATACGCCTTTTTCACTATCCGAGCCATCAACAATCTTCTCTGGCTCAAGAATTCAGGGTAAGATAACTGCTCAAAGTTTTCCGGTAATGCATTCTGAGCGCAGGCAAGCTTATATCCTTCTTCTCCAAGTTTTTCTCTGTATCGACCAACATACTCTGCCGGAGGTGCATCCGAAATATCGATGTTTGTTGCATAATCCAGATACGTAAAGTTTGCAATCTGATTTCTGTCACGGTCATTATCATATCCGATTTTCTCAAGATAGTGCTTAGGGAAGATATGATGTTTATCCACTGAATTCTTATCTCCGCTTGTTCCTAAAACAAAGTATTGTGATAATGGTGCGGTGCTAAATAACATAGGTGTTCCAAGTACATTGATAGCTGCAACATATCCATACCATGCGGGCGATATTGCATAAGAACTATTTAACTCAGCCGGTAACGAATACTCAAAGTAGTCATCGGTAAATTTATTAGTTATGACAGAATCAAGGTATCTTACAAATTCATCCGAATTATGAACATCTCTCAAATCTGCAAACTGCTTTTCAACTTCAGACTCCGTCGAGCCGGTATAAAATCCTGTAATTGTAGACATAAAAATCCATTTACGAATAATTTTTTGAAGTTCGACAGACGGTACTTTATACTCATACTTTCCGATAAGATATAAAACATAACTGAATACAACTGCATTTGATGAAGCGACCAAGCTACCCTTTAGATAACCTGCCGAAGCAAAAAGGTTCATGAATGAATGCCAGTTATTGAGATTGGTGACGATATCCAACGCTTTTTTAAAAGTCGTTAAATTCTCTTCACGTACATTCTGTGTGATTTCGCCGGTCTTAAGATTTTTACCACGTAGTAGCATATATGCATAACGCAAACGTGCTCTTTTAAAACCAACGCCTACTGACATTCTGATGAGATGAGACGGATCAACTTGCAGTATCTGGTTAAATGATGTATTGTTTGCAGGAATCCTTGATTCAGCACAGAACTTATTAATCTTATCGTGAACCTCATTGTCATAAACAGCTATAAGTGTTTCTATGAAGTTCTTTTCAGTAAGATTCTGACCGCCGGAGTTTACACGAACGAAAATGTCAGCAACGTCCTCCTCATCAGCTTTTGAATTGATTTTCAATGTAGGTAATGAGTATATGCCAAGATTTAACAAATCATTGATATTTTTTTCAATGACATCTTCTTCGTTTTCTGTAAGTTCGGGTTCGTTATTTTTTGTACGTCCTTCATTAGCGGTTTTGATATATGCTTTTCTAAACTTAGAAACATTGTGTTCTTGATCAGCTTTAAATACACTACTGATTTCACTTATCCATTCGGAATCTCCCTCATAGGCTTGTGTCCACACTGCAAACTCACGTGTTAAAGGATTAAAAGAAATACGAATCTTTCTTTCCTTATAATTTTTGTCCTTAATGGTTACCCCATACATAGCGGCTAATAGTGCAGTTAAACGCTGCTGTCCGTCGATTACTAAATCGTCAGGGCGTTTGTACATTTTATCGTTTTTGCCGATATGTTCCGTATTTTCGTAATTTTCCGGCGATTCCCAAAGCATTATATATCCGATTGGATACCCTTTCAGCATAGAATCAAGCAGTTCTCTGACTTTATTGTCCTTCCATACAAAAGGACGTTGAAGATCAGGCAGACCGATTCGTCCATTCTTAACATCAGCTAACAAATCTGCTACTTTGCTCGGTATATTATCGAATAATTCTTTTCCCATATGTTCATACTCCCTTTGATTCAATTCTTTAATTCTTCCTTAAAACCACCACGCATTCAACGTGGCACGATTGTCCAACAAAAAACATACTCACCCCCTATTATACAAGGAAATGGCGGAACGCACCTTTTCACTTAAAATCCAGTGGTTCGAGCCTGTGATAACCTTGAATTGCTCTATAATTTGTATAGGAAACAGGGTAAAGCTCTGTTCCTTAAACTTCATTTTTCATGTCATCCCTACAAACTGGAAGTTAACTAATGGATGACATTTTATCAGTCGGCCATGATCTCCTAAGAGCCACATAGGAGATTAAAAAGTTTGCAAGCCAGCCAACCGGTACCGCAAGCCAGACAAAGGCAATGCCGAAACGTGGTGCACAGATTAGGGCAACGGACAGACGAATTGCAAGATTCACTATGTTTGCAACGAGGAACGGACGCATAATTCCGAGACCGCGAAGAACTCCATCGGTTGCCATCTTGATACCCATGAAGATGAAAAAGTAACCAAGCCACCTCATATAATCACCGGACACCTGATAGGCAAACGCCGTTCCGTCTTTTCCTAAGAACAGTGAGGAGATCTGCGTATGCAGCGCTTCAATGGTCACAAACGCAATGACCGCAAAGCACAGATTCAGCACCAGTGTAGCATGGTAGCCTTTTTTGATACGATCAATTTTCTTTGCACCAAGATTCTGGGAAACATACGGCGAAACCGCATTGCCGATGGATACAAAGATCAATGAAAAAACATTTTCCACTCTCATCGTTGCTGCATACCCGGCGAGTGCCTGTGTACCGAAAGGATTTACCACTGCCTGCACGATCATCATACCAATGGACACTGTGGACTGCTGTAAAACCGACGGCACCGCAATGCGAAGCATGGAATACAGCTCCTGCCGATCAAACCTGTTAAAGGGGCTTTTATATTGCTTCATCCGTGCAAAGAAAATCAAAAACGAAAACACTGCGGAAATTCCCTGTGCAATCAGGGTTGCAATAGCCGCACCGAACACACCGAGACCTAGCCCGGCTACCATCCAAAGATCCATTAAAATATTCAGGATGGACGAAAAAATCAGCAGTCCCAGCGGAATTTTGGATTCGCCGATTGAGGTGAACATGGTAGAAAGAATGTTATACATAAACAGAAACGGAAAGCCCACAAAATAGACCCGCAGATACAGTACTGCATCATCCAGTATGTCGGCAGGGGTTTGCAGTCCACTCATCATCGAGTTGGCGAAGAAAAAGCCAAAAACACCAAGGACTATACTTAGAAGCAAAAAGCTAATCAAGGAGGTTGACACGATTGTTTTCATTTTGCCATACTCCCTGGCTCCGAAATAACGGCTCACAAGCACACCGGCTCCGACACCGGCTCCCAGCGCCACACAAATGAACACATTGGTCAATGCTGCACATGCACCGACAGCTGCAAGTGCGGAAGAACCAACAAACTGGCCGACAATAATAGAGTCGGCCATATTGTATATTTGCTGAAAAAAACTTCCAAGAATCATTGGCATTGCAAAAACCGTCAACGCTTTGAGAGGCTTATCGGTTATCAAATACTCATCTTTCGACATTATCATATTCCTCCATGGTATCTTGTATCGTGGTATCCCATTCACTTGCCTTCTCAAATACCGATTTGTCGATTTCATTAAATATGAATTTTATCTTTCTCCGGTGGATACAGATATGTAATCGGATTCTGTGGCGACTGATTCAACTTCAATCCGGCTATCGACTTTCCAATGTAGAACGATTCATTCTCATCTGACGGAAATCCCTGCTCATATCTTTCATCCACAAAGAATAATCTATTTTCAGTTTTCGGTGTAAGAACAATATCCTGTCTTGGAAGTTTGCCCTTTGCCTCTTTACATACAAACCACTCTGACGGTTTATACACGGCAACAATCAAAGAATTGTAAACACCAAAAACATACTCAACTGTTCTAACCTTTTTCTTTAATGCTCTCCAGACGCCACGAACAGCATCATATAATACCTTCTCATCCATACCTCTTTGGTAGAGTCTGTTTATTTTGATGACAAGGATTTTATGACTGATGTCTTTTTCTTCAAGTGGGGCGGCACCGTTTATTCTTTCATACTCATCAACCGATAAAGCCTCTGCAGAATGGTGTCCGGCAACAATGTTTGTAAGTCCCGCATCATAAACATAGTTGAAAGCATTAATCAGTGAAGCCTCTGCAGCAAATGCCTATTCTTCGGTTAAGTTTGAATTGATGATTATTTTCTCAACCTCAAATCTGGCATTCTTAATATCCGCAATAGTCTTCAGTTTCAACTTTTCACTGTCCGGACTGTAAAGGCTTTCTTTCTCGTGTTCAAACACTCTGTTTTTAGTGTCTTTTCCAATATAGAAGATTTGCTTACTGCGTGGATCTATGAGTCCATACACATAATAATCTCCAAGTGAAAGAAGGCTCCTCTCTGAAAATCTATCCATGCATTTCTCCTACTGTGCAGTCTTTATTCCTTTGCTTGTATCCAAATCAAAGCCAACCTGCCCAATACCCACAAACCGCACCGTTAAGCCACATATCCCGATTTACTCCGTTTTCCTTGACATCACCACCACGCACTCCACATGCCTCGTATGCGGGAACATATCAAACGGCTGAATATCGGTCACTGTGTACTTTTTCGTTAGCGTTTTCAGATCCCTCGCCTGCGTAGCCGGATTGCAGGAAATATAAACTATTCTTTCCGGTGCGATTTTTACGAGCGAGTTTAAAAACTTCCTGTCCGCTCCCGTCCTTGCAGGGTCGAGAATCACTGCGTCATAATGAGTGCCGAGCTTTGCCTTCTTTTCAAGAAATTCGCCTGCATCGCCACGGTTAAAAGCAATGTTGCGGGTAAGCCCGTTTTCGTGACAGTTCTTTACTGCGTCACGGACGGCTGATGCATTGTATTCAATGCCCTGTACCTGCTTTACATAGTCAGACGCTATTATGCCTATCGTGCCTATTCCGCTGTATGCGTCAAGCAGAACGTCCTTCTTCGTGAGTTTTGCCGCCTTTATAGCGTAGTCGTACAGCTTTTCGGTCTGTGCGTGATTTATCTGATAGAACGAGTGCGGAGATATTCTGAATCTTTTTCCGCAAAGAATATCCGTAATGTATCCCTCGCCGTAAAGCACCTCGTTATTTTCTCCGAGAAGAAGCATTTCGGGAGTGCGGTTTACCGAGAATGTCACGGTCGTAATATCTGGGAACCGCTTTACAAGCGCTTTCGCAAAGTCGTGCTTTTTAGGGAACATTGAGTTTCCGCCGACAAGAGTAACCAGTATCTCTCCCGTATTCTTTCCGACACGGACAAGCACATGACGTAAAAAGCCACGCTCCGTACCCTCGTCATAAGGATGTAATTTGAACGATCTGAGCAAATCTCTTATGCCGACAATTATCTCGTCCGCACGTTTATCGTCAAGCATACAGCTGTCAATTCCGACAATGCCGTTTCTGGATGACTGATACACGCCGGAGATTATCCTGCCGTTTCTGTCAGAGCGGAATACCGCCTGCACCTTGTTTCTGTAGTTATACGGGTCGTCTGCGCCTATAATTTTAGATACCTTGCCGAAACTGCCGAGCAGCTTTTCGGTATCCTTCTGCTTCCATTCAAGCTGCTGTTCGTATGTCATGTTGGACAGCTGACAGCCACTGCATTTTTTCGCAACGGGACATTTCTTGTTTGTCATTTATATTTCCTGTTCTTTCTCCAAAAATTCTTCAAGACCCTCAAGATACATCTCCATATCCTTCCTCCCAAGTTCATAAACGCTTTTCAGCCTTTCGGGATCTCTCTCCGTTCTGCTTATCGTTATCGGCTCAGACGGGCGGATAATAAACACCTTGCCGCTTTGTTCAAGTTTGCATAGCTTGTCTATGCTTTCGTTGTAGACATTGTGACGGTTTTCAAGCGCCTTGCACAAGTCGGGAAATTTAGCGTAGAACGAGCGTATCAGCAGTTTGTTCATCGGCTTTTTGCGGTAGTTCATATCACGGGTGAGGATTACCACCTGCTTTTTGTATCCCATTTCGGAAAAATGCTCAAACGGTATGCTGTCGGAAATTCCTCCGTCAAGATACGCACTGCCGCCGATTATTACAGGCTTTGATATAAACGGCATCGAAGCAGAAGCACGGAGCATTTCCATATCCCGAAGTACGCTTTTTACCTGCAGATACTCCGGCTTTCCCGTTTTTACATCGGTGACCGTTGCATAAAACGGCACACCCGATTTCTGATAGGTTTCATCATCGAATTTGTCAAGTTCGTTCGGCACTTTGTAATAGGCATATTCCGTGTTGAAAAAGTCACCGCTTTTAAGTAGCGGCTTTATTCCCATGTAGTTCCTGTCGCTGTTGAAGCGGCAGTTGTAGCGGATGACCCTGCCGTCCTGCCTTGACAGGAAATTCACTCCGAACACCGCACCTGCCGATGTTCCTATTATCCCGTCAAAATTTATATCGTTTTCAAGAAGTACGTCAAGTGCGCCTGCCGTGTACATTCCACGCATAGCGCCGCCTTCAAGCACAAGTCCTGTTTTGCTCATATTTACACCTTTAATATAATTTTATCTTATTGCCGTTTTTGAGATATTCTGCCCGACGTTGTGCGGAAATTTCATTCAGCTTCTCGGCTATTTCTACAAATTCGGCAGGCAGGAACTTCTGCTTTATGACGTTTGTAAACTCTTCCGCCTGTTCTTTATATTCGCCGCCCAGCCTTTTGTAATATGCGTAAGCGACAGCGCCTGCCATAGCACCTGTTGTATCACAGTCGCCGCCGATTGAAACAACGTTTCTTACAGTGTCCTCAAAATCCGTTGATTCAAGAAAACATTCTATCGCCTGCGGAACAGATCCCTGACAGGATACATCAAAATAATAAGACGGACGAATTTCGTCTATCGTGAAATCAAGTGTGTAGAAATTATCTTCTATGTATCTGCGTATCTCGTCCTTATCCGCACCGTTTGCCGCAAGGAAAACCGCAGAAGCGACAGCCTTTGCACCCTTTATTCCCTCGGGGTGATTGTGTGATACTGCGGCGCTGATTTCAGCAAGTTCCTGTGCTTCTTCAAGCGTGACCGCAATTATTCCGCAAGGCGAAACACGCATAGCTGAGCCGTTTCCGTAGCTGTTATACGGCTGAGGATTTTCCGCTTTCAGCCACCTTGAAAAGTTTCCGCCGTATGCACCTTTGGGATGCGGATATTTCTGCCCGTATTTCTGCATTTCCTCTGTCATAAATCGTGACAGCGGGATTTCGGTGTCGCCTGTTTTTGAAAGTTCGTATGCTCTTATGACAGCAGACGCTACCGCAACCGTCATAACCGAATCATCGGTAAAGTCGCAGTCATACGAAAATAAAGTAAAGTCCTTTGTCTTGATTTCGTCAAACTCATACTGAGAGCCGACTATATCCCCGATAAACGCTCCGTACATAATAATTTCTCCCGTATCAATATATTTGACAACATCCGCCCGATACGCTATAATATTCAGTGCGACAAGCGGATGCGCTGTGATAATATTCTATCACTTTTCGATATTATTTGCAATACGGAAAAGTCCGCCCGAAAGGAAATAATAAACAATATGGCTGAAATAATAGATGTTGCCGATATAAATATACCCGAGCTTGAAATATACACTCACCTGACAGATGCACGGCTTCGCAAGGTGTACGAGTATGAACACGGAATATTCATAGCCGAAAGTCAGACGGTTATAGAAGTAGCACTTGATGCAGGCTGTAAGCCGATTTCGATGCTCACAGACAGAAAGTATATCAATGACCGTGCAAACGGTATAATAGAGCGGTGCGGTGATATTCCGGTATATACCGCCGACAGCAAGATAATGTCTGGGCTTACAGGCTATGAGCTGACACGGGGAATGCTGTGCGCTATGGAGCGTCCTGCACCGAAAAGAACGGAAGAACTTTGCGAAAATGCACGAAGGATTGCCGTACTCGAAAATATAGCCGATGTCAGCAACACAGGAGCAATAATTCGCTCAGCGGCGGCACTCGGCATAGACGCTGTTTTGATAACCCCGTCCTGCTGTGACCCTCTTTGCAGGAGAGCCATAAGAGTAAGTATGGGAACGGTATTTCTTATCCCGTGGGGATATATCGGAGAGGATGAGCATTGGTGGCAGTCGCACGGCCCCGCATATCTGGGTTCTCTGGGCTTTAAAACAGCGGCAATGGCACTCACAGATAACTCGGTAAGTATTGATGACAAGACGCTTCAGAGCGAGGAAAGGCTTGCTATAATACTCGGCTCTGAGGGTTACGGACTGTCGCAGGAGACTATAGACGGCTGTGATTACACGGTAAAGATACCGATGTATCACGGTGTCGATTCGCTCAACGTCGGTGCGGCGGCCGCTGTCGCATTCAGAGAGCTGAGAGTAAGAGAATAGTAAAAGGGCTGAATTGCAACTAAGCAGTTCAGCCCTTTTATTATTACATTATGAATATTAAGTTATCTTATAAAATCCGTTCTTACAACCGCACTTGTATCGGGCAGTGCAATGCCTTTCTTCCTGCCAAGCTCAAAGCACTTCATCATCCACGCCATGTTCTTTGCAAGGTTCTGCATTGTCTGCATACCCTCAAGATCCTGCTCGGCTTCACCGGGTACTTTGCCGTATACCATGTTCCAGTAAGTAGAGCCGACAACAGGCATCTGTGCTATGCCGAAATACTTGTTCAGGCAATCGAACGATGCTGAACTGCCTCCTCGTCTTGCGACCGCAACCGATGCACCGGGCTTGAATCTGAAAGCCGCACCGCCTGCATAGAACGCTCTGTCAAGGAATGACAGTATACGTCCGCTCGGGTGAGCATAATATACCGGCGTGCCGAACACAAATCCGTCCGCTTCTTTAGCTTTTGCTATAAACTCATTAACATCGTCATCGTTGAAAGCACAGCCTTTTTCACTGCACTGTCCGCAGCCTATGCAATCTCTGACAGGCTTTCCGCCCATCTGGAATATCTCATATGAAATGCCCTCGTTTTCAAGCGTCCTGCCTACTTCAAGCAGTGCGGCATTGGTATTGCCGTTCGCCTTCGGACTGCCGTTGAGCATCAATACCTTCATTAAAATCGCTCCTTCAAATAATATACTGCAATTTTGCGTTACAGATTATATCACCTTGAATAAAAATAGTCAAGGCAAAATTTACCGCATAATTTCATGCTGTTTATCATTCCGTCATTCCCACAACCTGCCTATACATTTCCTCATCGTCATAAATAAGATAAAAGTCGGTCGGAACAAAATATTTTTCCTGCAATGCCTCTCTCAGTTCATCCGCAAATTTCTCCGTGCTTTCATACTTACGGGTAATGACCTTTTCGCTGTCTGTCGGATAAATTTTAAGTGCGGTATCGTTAAATATTCTCTGCCATAATTCGCTGTGTCTGCCGCAGAAATTGTACTCGGTTTTACCGAACTGAGTTATCATCTGCAACGCCTCGTTTTCGATAAATTCGCTGTTATCGGTGTTGTTTACAATATAGAATATCTGCGCAATATGTTCCTTTACGGGTGTAATTGAACCTGTCAGCAATTCGACACCGTACAGATTATCCCGCATCTTTTCACATCTGTCCATTTATTCTTCCTCCGGGTAAATTATGCCGTGCTCTTGCCTGAACCTTGTCATTATCTCCATAACATCGGCGGTGTAGTCAAGGCACATTACGTTTTTATTGCCGGTTACCGCCTTTTCCATATTGGTTATTTCATAGTAAAGCGCATCGGAATTTTCACCTGCGCCGACAAGCTCCGTCCTGCCGTCTGTATAGGTTATTTTTGCTTCCCACGCTCTCGGATATTCCATGATTTCAATATAGCCGTTTTCGCAGGAAATCATAGCACGCTTGGGCTGTTTTGAATGGAGCGACAGCATAACGGTTGCCATCTGTCCCTCCTTGTCCGACAGCAAAAGGCTCGCCTGTTCGTCAACTCCCGTCGGTGCGGTTTTAAGCTGTGACAGCATATTATCCGGCTTTGAATCGAAAAACCAACGGATAACAGACAAGGCATACACGCCTATATCAAGCATCGCACCGCCTGCAAGGCTTCTGTTGAAAAAGCGGTTTTTCATATCGTATTCCTTGAAACTGCCGAAATTCATTGTGATAAGATTCACTCTGCCGAGTGTGCCGCTTTTCAGAATTTCATTCAGCTTTTTATATATCGGCATATGATAAACCGTCATCGCTTCACCGATTACAACGTTGTTTTCGTCGGCAAGCGAGATAAGTTCACCGAGTTCGTCACTATTCAATGTTATCGACTTTTCAACAAGAATATGCTTTTTGTTTAAAATTGCTTTCTTCATAAAGCCGTAATGCGTGTTGTGCGGAGTGGTGATGTAGATTATATCGACATCGGGGTCGGTGAACATTTAATCATAGCTGTCATACACCTTGCCGATATTGTATTTTTCGGCAAAAGCCACAGCCTTGTCATGCGTCCTGTTACCTACGGCAAACAGATTTCTTCCGTTTTTTAGCATTGCGGCGGCTGTTTCATTGGCTGTAACGCCCGTGCCTGGTACCGCCCAGCTGTAGTTTTTCATAATATGCTTTAGATACAGCGGTTGAAAAGAAAGCTTCCGCCGGCGGTTTTTATATGCCGTCAACGGAAGCTTGTCTGTTTAAATGTGTTTTGTACTCCCGTCAATAATTCTCAGCGTGTACTTCAAAGTAGCTCTGCGGATGATTACAAACGGGGCACACATCGGGAGCCTTTGTGCCTACTACGATATGACCGCAGTTGCGGCACTCCCATACCTTGACCTCACTCTTTTCAAATACCTGTGCGGTTTCTATGTTCTTTAACAGTGCACGGTATCTTTCCTCGTGGTGCTTTTCAATCTCGCCTACCGCCCTGAACTTAGCGGCAAGCTCAGAAAATCCCTCTTCCTCGGCTGTCTTGGCAAAGTTTTCGTACATATCTGTCCATTCGTAGTTTTCGCCGTCTGCGGCAGCCTCAAGGTTTGCTTTTGTATCGCCTATTCCTGCAAGCTCCTTGAACCACATCTTAGCGTGTTCCTTTTCGTTATCCGCAGTTTTCAGGAAAAGGGCGGACATCTGCTCATAGCCCTCTTTTTTCGCTACGGATGCAAAATATGTATACTTGTTTCTTGCCTGAGATTCTCCTGCAAACGCTTCCTGAAGATTCTTTTCGGTCTGTGTGCCTGCATACTTGTTTTTAGCCATTTTTTCATCCTCCTGTATTGCGGCTTGCTTACAATCAAGAATTGCCGTTTATTTACTTTGATTATAGTACGGGGGCAGAGATTTGTCAATAAGGCTATGATGCAAAAGATGTTTCTTGACAAAAGATTTTAGCCTGTTTATAATGAACATATCTTATTATGTTATGAAAGGGAGATTTGATGGCAGAACCGGTTACGGCAAGGCAAAACGCTATTTACGATTGTACACATATATATCTTGACGCTTTCGGCAAAAAAGGGCCGATCGGAGATTTGTACAGCAAAGCGGTTGCAGAGTATCTTGAACGGTTTACAAAAACAGAAAATTGTTTTATGCATACGTTGATTGAAAAAGATGTTATACTTGGCTTCCTGACAGCCTGTGAGATCCCCGGGATTTATCAAGGAATATCAAAATTGATACGGTTGCCATTGCACCTGAATGTCAAAATAAAGGCTATGGAACTGTTATGATGAACAAATTTTTCAATCTGTTTGAAAATGCCGTGTTTTCTTTAGAAACAAAAAGAAACAGCATTTCGTATAAGCTGTACAGCAAAGTCGGATTCAAAGAGGTAAACGGATGCTTATCTATGTGTAAATATGACAGTAAATAAAGAACCGCCGCAGACAGCAACATTTGTCTGTCTGCGGCACTTGAACGGATAGTTATTTCATCATTTTCTTTTTCAAACAGAATTACTTCCTTTTAGTTGCAATTCAATAAAGACTTGCTTAACAAGGTTTAATTCGTCCTTATATTTCTCGTGGTGGTCTGCCCACCGTACAAGCTGCCAAAAAGAAAATGTTTCATTTGGCTCAATAATCACCTTATTGATTGTTCTTGCGGCAAGTTTAAGATTATGTACCTTGTTAATTTGATATTTCATATCAAATCCACTGTTTTCATTCAGCATAAGTGATGAAGTTTCAAATACCGTATTAGGCAATAGTGCCTCAGATTTATTTTTGGCGTATTTGTTTCCGTCTATCAGCATTTCTAAATAGAACAGTTTTTTCCTTTGCCATTTACGGATAGGAAGTAAAAAGGGAAACACCTGTGTCAGTCTTTTTCTTTTCATAAATTCACCCTCTTAGTTTGTTTCTCCCAGATATTCTTCAAGGCATATTCCTCGTTTGTATATTTCGGTAGCCGCATTAACACCGACATATCGGTAATGCCATGGCTCGTTGGCTATACCTGTGATTGCAACTTTATTCTCTGGATAGCGATATATAAACCCATAGCGATAGGCATTTTGAGCGAGCCAGTTATAAACCTCATAACCATATGAATTTATGCCATCAGCATTTATATCAACGCCAAGACCAAGTTGATGTTCACTTGTTCCCGGAATAGCAACCCAGCGTTCTGTTTCTGTTTTTGCGTCGGATTCAGAATATCCTTTTTCGATATACTCCGCCATTGATTCATCGTATATTTGCTGTTGCTCCTGCTCTGTTCTGTAGCCGGAGGCAACAACAGGATATACACCATCATCCCTCATATCATCAAACATTTTCTGAAGCTGAGGGTATATTCTGCTGTCCACGCATTGTCCGTTTGATAGTTCTGTTAAATCGATTTCACTGTCAGTTTCAAGGGGATGCCATTTATTCACCAGTATCAAGCACCATTCTCCATCTGCTTCATTTTCATTACCAAAATCAATGGAAGGCAATGATGCCTTGTTGTATATATCTGTCCCTGCAAAACGCTGAACAAAGATGCAGGCTAATGCTATCAGTAAAATCAGGATGCAGATAAATAAGTGGGGACGGCGTTTCTTGGTTTGTTGGGTATGAGTTGACATCGTTTTTCCTCCCTGATAAGCTAAAAAAAAGCAAGCGTGCTTTTTTTTCGTTTCCCCACAAGAGTTTCCTATGTTTTCCTGCGGAATTTCTTACGATTTTCCTACAGGAGCGGAAGAGTGACTGTAAATTCGATTTGCTCATTTTCACTTTTTGCGATAATTGTTCCGTTATGAAGCTCAACGATTTCTTTTGCAATTGCAAGACCCAATCCTGCACCTCCGCTTCTGGAACTTCGTGCAACATCAAGACGATAAAACTGTTCAAAAATGCGTACAAGCTTTTCTTTTGGAATGGTATTGCCGCAATTGGTAAACTGAATACACAAATTTTCACCGTTTTGTTTTACAGTAATATGAATCGTGCTGTCATCAAAGCTATAATTCACTGCATTTCTCAGCAGATTATCAAAAACGCGCTGTATCTTATTGACATCGCACTTTATCATAGTGCCTGGGGCTATTTCAAGCTCACATTTTAAATTTTTCTCTAAAAGCATTGGTTTGAATTCGTATATAAGCTGTTCAAGCATACGGGTCAAATTGACCCTGCTGTACTCAAGAGTGATATTAGAAAGATTAAACCGCGTGATTTCAAAAAATTCGTTAATTAAATCCTCAAGATGTTCTGCTTTTTCCAAAGAAATTGACAAATACTTTTCTCTTAATTCTTCGGAAATTTTGTTTTCGTCCCGCAGCAAAGTTAAATACCCAATTACTGAGGTGAGTGGGGTTTTCAAATCGTGGGCAAGATAAACAACAAGGTCATTTTTCCGCTGTTCTGAAAGCTCTGCTGCCAGTTTTCGTTGTTCAAGAGTATGCTTAATATGATTGATTTTCTTTTCGATTGCAGTTAATTCAGAAGGCAAAACAATATCTCCTGAATTTTCTTCTATCAGAGCATCTATACTACGGTTAATTTCTTTGAAATACTTGGAAAATTCATTTAGATAAAAGCGCAAAATAATTGCAAATAACAGTAAGGAAAGCGCTACGTAGAAAATACTCATATAATCTCTAATATATATTGAATATACATTATAAGCTCGGTCATAATCATGGTAGACAAAATTATCCAAAAAACCCACAAAAGTGTCTGCTATGTGCCCCTTTAAAAATAGAGAGTACAAGGCTGCTAAAAAAGCAAACGCAAAAAACAACATTCCAAAAATTCTAATCAATAATTTGTTTTTAAGAAGACGATAATCATCTCTTTCGCTATTTCTTTTATTTTTCAATGGTATATCCCACTCCCCACACAGTTTTTATAAATTTCGGTTTTTTTGCAGGCTCATTAAGCTTTTCCCTCAATCTTCCGATATGAGCCATAACAGTATTATTGTTATCAAGGAATTTCTCACCCCAAATATTTTCAAACAATTCCTCAGACGAAATAACTTTTCCTCTGTTCTCACACAAGTACCAGAGGATAGAAAACTCAATAGGTGTCAAAGTAACCTCTTTTCCATACAAAGTACATTTGTGAGTATTCTTGTTTATAATAAGTCCTCTTACATCATGTTCTGCAATGGGAGCATCTTTTTCCTCGGTATTAGCCGCATTATTATAACGAACATAACGACGAAGCTGTGTTTTTACTCTTGCGACAACCTCCAAAGGGTTGAATGGTTTTGTAATGTAATCATCAGCTCCGATGGTAAGTCCCATAATTTTATCAGTATCCTCAACTTTTGCCGTCAGAATTATAATAGGATAAAAATACTGTTCTCTGATTTTCTGACAAATACGAAATCCATCAATATCTGGAAGCATTACATCTAAAATTGCCAAATCCAAATTTTGTGACTCGATACATTTGAGAGCGTCCATACCATTATAGAATTTATGTACCGTGTATCCGTCATTTTTTAGATATACCTCAATTAAATCGGCTATCTCTTTTTCATCATCAACTATTAAAATATTTTCATTCATATTATTCTCACTCCTTATTAACCTTGTCTGGCAAGGCTTCCATAATATCTCCAAAATCGCAATTCAAGTATTCGCATATTTCCAATAATACAGGGAGCGTAACATTCTCATTTTTACCAAGTTTAGCAAAAGTGCTTTTACTTGCTCCGATAGCATCTCGAAGCTCGCCCTTTTTCATATTCTTATCAATTAAAAGTTTCCAAAGTTTATTATAACTCACTCGCATTTGGCTCACCTCATCAGGATGTTTTTCCTATTATATCATCAAAAGTCCAGAAAAGCAATGTTTAGGTTCGCATATTCAAACTTAAGTTGCAAATATATAGTATATGTATTGAAACCGCCTGTTATACAAGCGGTTTCTGTTTTTATTTCGTGTTTTAATAGGCAGGGACACCGTAACCGAGGATTTCATAATATCCGACAGGATATTGTTTCTGCCTGCAAGCGTCGCCAGAGTTACCCTCAACGGTGTAAACGACACCGTTTTCGCATTTCTCTACAATTCCTACATGGTCAGTTTCTCCATCACCTTCCCAATCAAAAAAGATAATATCGCCCGCCTGCGGGTCGTAGTTTCTGTCTTGCCATTGTCCGTTACCCTTAAACCAATTTGAGCCGTCCACGCAGCCAGAAAATTTAGGGATAATCCCGCTCTCAATATATCCGCAATGGTCGGCACACCACGAAACGAAACAGGCGCACCATTCCACACGCCCCTCAAAGCCATACCAACTCCAATAAGGCGCACCGCCCACATTGCCGAGCTGTGTCAAAGCGACCTCAACAATCGCCTGGTTATTTCTAATGATACGCCTATCCTCATTAAATCACTTCAAAATGCTTCAATGCATCCTTTATCGCTTCCACTTTCTCCGCTGTCGGATGCTTCCTTGGCTGTTTCAATTCTTCTACCGCATTAGGAGCATCATACATTGGCAAGCCTAAATCTCTCTTTACCTCTGCGATATATGCGGTATGTACTTTGAAGCCATATTTAGCTTCTATGTACTCCTTTATCATTTTGTAGGTTACTCGTTCCTTGGGCTTGTATTCTTCGACTCTTTTAGCGATATTATCAAGCGGAACTTTTCCCTCACCCTCACCAAACTCAACTTTTACGTTGATATGTCCGTCTGGCTTTTTATGGGAAAGCAGTACTACTGTCTCAACATGGTTTGTGCCGCTGAACATATCGACTGCTACGCACTTGTCAGTGGAGTAGCCGAGCTCCGCAAAATATGCGCAGTCACGGGCGGCGGTGGCGGCGTTGCAGGAGACCATGACGATGCGGGGGGCGGAGAAGGCGGCTATCTGCTCGCAGGCGTCCCTGCCGCAGCCCTTGCGGGGAGGGTCGACCATTATCACGTCGGGGCGGAGGCTGCGTGAATGCAGTATCCGTGCGGCTTCGGCGGCATCGGCACATATGAATTCGCAGTTTGTTATGTCGTTTGCGAGGGCATTCTGCTTTGCGTTTTCGATTGCCTCGGGGACGATCTCGACGCCGATTATCTTCTTTGCCGTGCGTGCCATTGAAAGCCCGATCGTGCCTGCTCCGCAGTACAGATCAAGCACGGTTTTGCCCTTCGGCTCAGCAAAATCACAGGCTGATGAATAAAGCTGTTCCGCACAGGGAGTATTAACCTGATAAAACGCCTTCGGAGCTATGTTTACGGCGTTTTTGCACATGATGTCACAAATGTAGTTTTTTGATGTCAATACTATCTCTTCATCGCCTAAAATTACGTTAGTATCCCTGTTATTCACATTGATTACAGAACTTACTATCTCGGGATATTTTTCAAGAAGTCTGTCCGACAGAATTTTAATTTCCGGGACATTTTTTGCTACTACTATACAAAGACATATTTCTCCGCTGTAATAGCCTTTCCTTAAATATAAATGACGTAATATACCTTTGTGTGTGGATTCATCGTAAGCGGTCAGATTAAGCCCGGTAGAAATTTTCAGAAAGTCGGCAGTGATTTTCGAAAAAATGTCGGGCTGTAAAAGGCACTTTTCGCAAGGAACTATTCTGTGCGAGTGGAAGGCATAGAAGCCTGCGATAAGATTTCCGTCCTTATCGGTGCCTATGGGTATCTGTAGCTTGTTGCGGTATCCGTTTATATTGGTGTTGCGGATTATCGGCAAAAATTCGGGCGAAAGACCGCCTATTCTGGTAAAAGCGTCCTTTACGAACTGCTCTTTGGCTCTGAGCTGAGCCTCATAGCTAATATGCCGCAGAGAACATCCGCCGCACTTAGTGTAAACGGGGCAGTCGGGAGTGACCCTGTCGGGAGAGGGGGTGATGATCCTCTCTATCTTGCCATAGCAGTAGGTTTTGTTTACTTTCAGTATCTTTACTTCAAGCTTGTCCCCTATAGCAGAAAACGGCACGAAAATAACCATGCCGTCCTTCTTGCCTATACCGGAACATTCGCTTGAAAGAGCCGTTATCTCAATTTCAACGATGTCGTTCTTTTTCATTATATCTGTCCTAAGCTGAGTGCCTTTAAATAAGCGTTTATAAAGCCGTCAAGGTCGCCGTCCATAACTGCGCCGATGTTGCCCATTTCGTAGCCTGTGCGGTGATCCTTTACCATTGTGTAGGGCATGAATACATAGGAGCGTATCTGTGCGCCCCATGCGATCTGAAGCTGTTCGCCCTTGATGTCGGAAATCTTGTCGAGGTGTTCTCTTTCCTTGATTTCAAGCAGCTTTGACTTCAGCATACGCATAGCATATTCTCTGTTCTGATGCTGTGAACGCTCTGTCTGGCAGGCACACACGATGCCTGTGGGGATATGCGTGATACGAACAGCGGAGGACGTTTTGTTGACCTTCTGACCGCCTGCACCGCTTGCACGGTAAACGTCCATCTTAATTTCGTCTTCGCTTATCTCAATGTCAATATCTTCATTGATTTCAGGCATTACTTCAACGGAAGCAAAGCTGGTGTGGCGGCGTCCGGAGCTGTCAAAGGGAGATACACGGACAAGTCTGTGTACGCCGTTTTCGCTCTTCAGATAGCCGTAAGCGTTTCTGCCCTCAACCAGTATGCTGGCGCTCTTTATGCCTGCTTCTTCACCGTCAAGGTAGTCGAGTATGGTTACCTTCATACCGTGCTGTTCTGCCCAGTGGTTGTACATACGGTAAAGCATCTCGACCCAGTCCTGAGCCTCTGTACCGCCTGCACCTGCGTGGAATGTGAGAATCGCATTATTATGATCAAATTCGCCTGAGAGAAGGGTAGCGAGCTTCTGCGATTCAAGCTCTGTTCTGAAATGCTTTGCAAGCTCCTGTATCTCGGGAAGCATAGATTCGTCATCCTCTTCCTGAGCAAGTTCAAGCATTGTCATTACATCGTCATAGCTTTCACGGAGCTTTTCGTAGCTCTGTACTATACTCTTATCTTCGCCTATTTTCTGAGAAATTTTCTGAGAATTTTCTACATCGTTCCAGAAATCAGGCTGTGCGCTCTGTTCTTCGAGCTTTGCTATTTCTGTTTTGAGATTATCAAGGTCAAGTGCGCCGGCAAGCTCTTTAAGCTCAGGCTCATAGCCCTCGAACTCAACTTTGAGTTCATCATATTCTAACATAGGTTACCGTTCCTTTCAATTTTGCAATACTGCTTTATTATATACCAAAAAAATTTTTTTGTAAAGCCTTGAAATCGTTTTCATTTTATGATATACTCAATTTATTCGGTGAAAACGCAGGTTTTCACAAAATTATTCCGGTAAGCCGTCTGTGAGCGGTGCATAGCGGTAGACGGGCGAATTACCGGAAAGGACGGATAAGTCTTAAAAATCAGTATTTCTGAAAAAAGTTGTGTAAGGAGTTTATTAACATGAGCGAGATCAAGAAGATCCACATGGGTCCTGCTAAATGTGCGGTTGACCTTGGCGACGGAAGTGAAAGAGGAGAGTATGTAAACCAGGATTATATCCTGAACAAGCTTGGCAGACCTCACAGAGCGGTAAGCCTTATGTATTGCTATTATCCGCTTGACGAAACATGGCCTGCAAGAGCGAGAAACGCTTTCAAGGACAAGGAGATCGCATTCCAGTGGGATTATCCCTATGACGACTATTTTACATATAAGGGCGGTATCGGCGGAACAACCGACGACGAGCCTTTCACCTGTATGCGTGATGTAAGACGTCACGGACAGGACGTTATACTTACAATGACGATAGATCCGAATGTTACGGACGAGCATCTCGAACAGATAGGCAAGGAGCTTTCGACATTCGGCCGTATGCAGCTGAGAATCAACCACGAGGCTACAGGTAACTGGTTCTCGTTTACAAAGCGTGCAACATATCAGCAGGTGGCTGATTTCTATATCCACGCCCGTGAGGTAATAAAGAAGTTTGCACCCAACGTACAGACTATTCTCTGTATCGGCGGTGTGGAGCATCCCGAAAAGGGCGGAGAAATCGAGATGGAGAAGGAATTTGCCGACGCTGTAAGAGCAACAGATATATGGTCTGTTGACAAGTACATGGCTCTTCACTGGGGTTGGCCTTTTGACGTTGCGGACGAGGGCGGAAACTCTTTTAGCAGAAGCAAGGTAGCGGATACATATAATCTTACTAAGCTGTCGGAAAAGCGTTACAGAGAGCTTTGCGGCGGAGAAAAGAAGCCTATGGTAATGAGCGAATTCAACGCTGACGGTGATGTAACTGGACCTTACGATCAGGCTGAAATGGTAAAGGAATTCTGCGATATGCTCAAGAACGACAAGGATCAGGGCTGGTTCAACGGCTTTACATTCTATCAGTTCCGTGACAGAGGCAGACTGGGACTTGAAATTGAGGATCCGAACAATGCTGACTGCGGTATTGAGCAGCCGGTAATGCAGACCTACAAGGAAATTATTCACGACGAATATTTCTATCCTGAAATGAAAAGCGAGGGCGACGCACAGTTCCCTGTAAAATTACGTTGGGGCGGTTCTGAGGACGCTGAGGGTATCGAGATACCTCTGCACTTTGAAAAGAACCCCACATTCTGCGAAATCACATTTGAGGACGAGGACGCAGATCTTAATCTTATGATGGAAATCAACGGCAAGTGGTTCTACAAGGCACCTCACGCAAAGACGATAGATTTCATGTCGGCGTTCTTTGAAAAGCCTCTTGACGGTGAAACTGACATGACGCTCAAGATATTTGCGCCTCCTGCAAGCGGTGAGAACGTAAATGACGGCAGTGAGGACTGGATGCTGAACACTTATTCGACTATCACGAAGATGCCGAATATCCGTATCAGATTTGCACCTATCTTAAAGTAAGTGGGCACCAAATAAGTATACTTCACCCCAAACAGCTATATTTGACATACAAAATAATCGCAAGTTAAATCACTCAATACTAAGTGAATAACTTGCGATTTTTATTATCCTACAACTTGTTTTGTAGCTTTTATTTTCTCATCACTGAACTTTACAACATCAGCAATGACAAGTTTCTGAATGGCTTTAATTAATGTTTCCATAAAGACAAAATCTATTTCTTTATCTTTAGAGGATATCGGAATTTTTACAATTTGATTTTTTAATATATCAACGTTAAATCTTGTACTTCCCCATGTAAAGTTAGAAAAAGTAAGGTTCATTGTTGAAATAAAGAATTGTGCATTTTCTTTTCTGAAATTTAACAATTTTGGGATAAGTATTTTTATTTTATCACCTGTAAAATACGGCTTTTCTTGATAAAATATAGTTGCTGTATCCTGTCCAAATGAGATTGTGTTTCCACTGTTAAGATAAATCGGATTTTCATCTATAAATCCTCTTTGACCATTATTATTACTCGTTCTTACTATATAAGGGTATCGTCCGTTTTCAATTATATTAATCTTATTGGCATCAAATCTGTGTGCTGTGGTTACAATATCAAAAAGTTGGTCTATTGTATATTCTTTCCAAAAGATTTTGTTGCTTTTAAGTTTATCCAAAGCTGACAGCTCATCAGCTGTCAGTTGCGTATCTTTCAGTCCAGAGACTGAAAGATACGCTTCCAGCTCCTCTATACGCTCCGCTTCCAGCTCCTCTATAAAGCTTTCCATAAAATTATAATCTATCTGTCCGTTTAATACCGGCAATTGTATTTTATATTTTGGAAGTTTATCTGTTGCATTAGAGGAATAATCGGTGAATAGTATTTGCAATTTGTTGATTGCTGAAGAGAAAAATAATCGTACATTTTCACTCTTTTTTCCATCTTTAAATACTAAAGCTTTAACTCTTGTACCAATATGAAAATCTTCATTTTGAGTTGTTGCATAAAATACGCCTCTGTCTGCTAAAGAAATTGTTTCTTCATAATGAAAAATTCTTCTGTTGCTGATATGCTCTATTCTTCTGGTTACTCCATTTTCAGTATTTTGATGACTTATTAATGGAATTTCCCCAGGGGAAGTTTTGCCTATTATAACGTCCCTTCCTGTATAAATATTAAACAAATCATCAATCCTGTATTCGCCCCACTCAACACTTGCCAATTTCTCATTGAGTGAGGCATTTATTTTCCCAAGCGTTCGTTGTCCTCACTGCTCTTACCTTTCAGAAGTGTTGATACTTCCCAAGCAAGATAATCACTTACGGTCTTTTTGAAGTCCTCAAGCGTTGGGATTGTGTCAATTGGAGCAGACTGATTCCAATCAGCACCGTTTTCCGGGTCGATTTTACCCTCATAATATTCCTTTTCAGTGAAAATATTAAGTTCTGACTTGCCGAATCTGACAATATCAGCAATTTCCTTATAGCGTTCTTTGGCGTGGTCTGTATCTCTTAAATTTACACTTGCTTTCTTTCTGTTGGTTCTTGTGTAGCCGTCATTAGAGAAATCGATAAACTTAACTGTATTCTTTGCGTGATGTGGTTCGCCGACCTTGAAAACATAAATATTTGTCTGAACACTTGACTTGCCAACAAACAAGTCAATCGGCATTTTAATGCTTGCAAGCAACGTACTATGCTTCAGTATTTCCTTGTTATATTTGACAGCTTTGCCCGAACCTGCCGAATTTTGAATGATAATTGCCGCATAGCCATTTTCCATCATTGAGAGAGCTTTTTCAACAAAAATCATACCATTTCCATCAGCGGAATATGGGGGATTAAGCACAAATGCAGTGGCAGGAAAATTTTTTTTCGTTGAAATAAAGCCATAGTTTCCGTCAAAATTTTTCAAAGAGTCCTGATTCAAAATGTTGGAACTTCCGTCGCCCATTAAAATCATATTTAAGATTGCAAGCATATAGATTTGCGGCAGAATTTCAAGACCCAACAGCTGAGTTGTTTTAATTTTTACGACTTTTTTCTGATATTCCTCAGGTGATGATATTTTTTTCTTTGCATCATCAATCATTTCATTCATTGCAGCAACAAGAAGTCCTGCCGAACCTGTTGCAAAGTCCCATACATAAGAATCTTTGTCAACTCTTGCAAGCTTTACAAGTAACCTTGCAACGTATGAAGGGGTAAGAACAACGTCATTCAACTTATCCTGAGTAAATCCAAGCCAGTTATACATTTCATTGAAGAGCATACCTGTAAAATCTGTTGTAATACCTATCTTATAGTAGATACCCAAGTCATCAACAATTTTCGAGAATACTCTTTTTATTTGGCTTTCTCCGTTTTCCGGTTTGTTTCTGTTTTCATCAACTAAAGTGTTTGAAAGTGTTCTGATAATCAAATCTTGCTTTTGTTGTGGTAACTGTTTTTTCTTCAAGAAAGATGTAATTTTTCTGATGATTTTATCTCCGTCGGTTTCACCGCTTTCGGTAGAAGATCCCAAATCAGATTTTTCAAGAGGTTTAACGCCCTCTGCACCAAGCGTTGCAATGATAGTAGCTGCAACAAGATATATTCTATCGTTTTCTCCCAATCCTGTTTCTTCTTTGTAGATGTCATTGTTAAGTTTAACAAGACTGATATTGATTTCTTTTTCACGCTTTTCTTTGAGTTTATCAATCTCTGCCTGAGTAAGACTGAGTTCATTAAGCTTTTCTACAAACTCATCAAAATGTGACGGCTTTAAAAAGGAAAGGTCTGTATAATCTCCAACTCTTTGACCAAAGCCAAGATTATTTTTGTCAGCTGAAACATAATAAACACCAATCTCGTGCTGAAGTTTTCCAAACTCATCTTTGTATCCGGTTACACCTATTGCAATGATTCTTGTATAGCTTGTGTAGTGTAAAATCGCATTCGCATAATGTATCGCACCATTTACAGCATACGACTTAATATTCGTATAGTTTGGTTCATTTTTATCTTTTTTGTTATCTACGATTCCGTCAGTATCCAACTTTACGAGTTTATCTTTGTAACCTTTATATTCAATAAGAACAGGATAAAAAGTCCCATACTTATCTTTCAACAACAGTTTAGCATCAGGTCTGTTACCACCTTTGCCACCACTCTTTGAATGATATTCATCAAGAGCCTTATCTATTTCCGAATTAAGTGATGCTTGTTCAAGTTTATAGTCAAGACCATAGCTTTTCAGCCAGCCGTTTACCAAGTCAGCTATATCCGGTTCAACAGATTGTACTTTGCTTTTATTAGCCATATTATCCTCCGCAAAATTTTTATTTAATCAAGTTTCAATATATTTTTTTATTATACCACATTATCGAAAGCCTTACAAGATTTTTAAGATGAATTTTGAAAAAATTTGTCTGTACTGCTATATCAACATTTCACAAAAATACTTATGAACATTCTGTAAATTCTGCAAAAAACAGGGTGCGTTTTGCTGATTTTTTGCATATAAGGTGAAAACGAACGGCTAACATAAATCGTCGCACTTTGTTAATACATCGGGAAAGACTAAAATGATATAATGATTTCAGAGTAGCAAGCAACGATGAACGTGGCGCACTTCGTTCGCAGTTCATCAGCTTGTTAGGGACGCTCCGTTTCCCTAAGACCCTTTAATTTGATGACTATCGTCAGAAAAATAAACACAAAAAATGAAAGTGAGGACACAGAAATGGAACGAAAAGTGAGATACGATCGTAAGCTACCGATAGTTCTTTTCATAGGACAGCACTTCTCGGGTTCGCTATTCGAATCAATATACTTGTCATTGCATATGTACAAAGCTTTGGATGCACACGTTTAAGTTGTCCTTGCCGTGCTTGCCCTCACAAAACATAAATAGCTGAGAAAATCAATAACTACGATTCAATGGGGGAGTGAGAGGGATGGTTCTGTCAGTATTCGTCTTTTATGCGGAAGGAGGTTTCGTGAGGGTCGGGTTGACGGTCGGCAACGTACATATCGTTTATCACGATGTAGCGGCTGTCCTGAAGGGCTTGTACTACTTTGTCGATGTCTTCCTCAGTGCCTTGCGCTTCCATTTCGACCGAGCCGTCGTAGAGATTTTTTACCCAGCCTGTTACGCTGTAGAGCGAGGCGGCATTCTGTGCCCGGTAGCGAAAGCCGACACCCTGAACTCTGCCTTTGAAGAAAAAGTGCTTTCTGATTATGTTTGTGTTCATTTTTGCCTCCGTCAGAATGTGAATATGTCTTTATCAAGCTGTTTCACAAGCTTATCGCTGTAAAGCTCCATTTCTTCGGGGCTTTGTGAGCTAAGAGGCTCGATTATGCCGATTGTCATCATACCTGCCTGCCTTGCGGCTTTGAGAGAAGCAGATACGTCATCGAGCATAATGCAGTTTTCGGGCGGTATGCCGAGCGTTTTTGCGGTATCGAGATATATGTCGGGGTACTGTTTGCCTTTGCCGAAAACGGCGGCGGAATTTATCGTTTCAAACATTCCCCACAGTCCTGTGTGATGAAGCACGGGAGTGTAAAGCTCGGGGGTCTGTGAGGTGCAGACGGCGGTCTTGTAGCCGCTTTTTATCGCAAGCTCAACCGTTTCACGAGCGAAGGGTTTTAGTTTTACGTTGTGGCGGTATTCGTCTATGGCGAGATCTGTCCATTCCTGCATAAGCTGTTCGGGCGTTTCGGGAAGACTGAAAAGATCTATTGTGTACAATGCTGTTTCGTAAAAAGAGCGGTGGCTGCATTGCCTGCCGTAATCATCGGGCGGAGTTATGCCACGTCTGCGCAGAAATTCCTCGTCAACGTACTGCCAGACGTACATCGAGTCGAGCAGAGTGCCGTCAAGGTCGAACAGCACGGCTTTTATATCGTTCATATTCTTCTCCTTTCTAAGCTTATATACTGCTATTGTATCACAATAAGGCGGTGGGGTCAATAAGATTTTACGGACGATTTTTGTGTATGCGGCTTGCAAAATGCGTGGATTTATGGTATACTGAATTAAAAGAAATACAGAGAAGAATAAAGGAAAGAAAAGAAAATTGGAACAGACAAAAGAAAATAAGATGGGCGTAATGCCCGTAAACAAGCTGCTTGTTACAATGTCGCTTCCTATAGTTATATCAATGCTTATCCAGGCAATGTATAACCTTGTTGACAGCGTATTTGTGGCACAGATAAACCCGGACGCACTGACCGCAGTAGGTATGGCGTTTCCGATGCAGAGCCTGATGATAGCGTTTCAGACGGGGCTTGGCGTCGGTATGAATGCGCTTGTATCACGCTATCTCGGACAGAAGAAGCCATATGAGGCAGGTCTTGCGGCAACTCATGCGCTTATTCTTACCGCTTTGAACTATGTTTTATTTTTAATAGTAGGGCTTACGGCGATACCTGCGTTTTTTTCGATACAGACACATTCCGAAATCATAGCTGGATATGGTGTTGAATATCTGTCAATCGTATGCTGCGGCTCGCTAGGATTATTCTTCCAGATATACGGCGAGCGTATATTGCAGGCAACGGGCAAGACACTGCTTTCGATGGTGTCGCAGATACTCGGTGCGGTCATAAACATAGTGCTTGATCCTGTGTTTATTTTCGGTGTTGATTTTCTCGGAATACCCGCAATGGGCGTTACGGGTGCGGCAATCGCCACTGTAACAGGTCAGATAATAGCGGCGGCGGTAGGATTTTTACTGCACCACTTCCACAACAAAGAATTAAGGCTTGTATTCAGAAAATTCAGACTGAATCTTGGTACGATAAAGACGATATATGCTGTTGGAATACCTTCTATTATAATGAGTGCGCTGGTTTCGGTGCTGACGTTTGGTATGAATATAATACTGAAAGCGTATGAGCCTGCGGCGGCTACGGTATTCGGCGTATACTTCAAGCTGCAGAGCTTCGTGTATATGCCTGTGTTCGGTATGAATAACGGAATAGTTCCTATCATAGCCTATAACTACGGGGCAGGAAAGCCAAAGCGTATAACGGATACGCTGAAGCTGGGTGTTATCTGCTCGGTTGCGATAATGATAGTCGGATTACTGCTGTTCCAGCTTATACCGGTGCAGTTACTGGGAATGTTCGCTCCGACGGACGATATGATAAGGCTCGGTGAAACGGCGCTCAGAATATTCAGCGTATCGTTTGTATTTGCCGGAGTGTCGATAGTGTTAAGCTCGGGCTTCCAGGCGCTCGGAAACGGCTTTTACAGTATGATAGTATTTATAGTAAGGCTTATTGTGCCGACACTGCCTTTTGCGTGGCTGTTCGGCATTATCGGAGGGGTTGACTGCATATGGTGGTCGCTCCCTGTAAGCGATTTGTTAGGACTTATTGTTGCGATACTCCTTATGCGCAGGATCTATAAGAATGTCATATCGAAAATGTATGACAAACAGGATGAATCCTCGGCACAGGTACAGCAGGCATAAGAATAAAGCACAAACGGAGGAATGATTATGGGAAAAATAATCACTATTTCAAGACAGTACGGAAGCGGAGGAAGCGAGATCGGCAGAAAGGTCGCAAAAGCGCTTTCAATCCCGTATTACGACAGGACGATAATTGATGTTACCGCAAAGGAAAGCGGATTTGATCCCAAATACATAGAACGTGCGGAGCAGACAACAACGACCAGTTTTCTTTACAATCTTGCGATAAACGGTATGTACACACAGCCGCTTACCGACCAGCTTTTCTCGGCGGAGTGCAGAGTTATCAAGGCTCTTGCGGATAAAGGTCAGTGCGTTATAGTCGGTCGCTGTGCGGATTATGTGCTGAGGGAGCAGTACAGTACATTTAATGTTTTCGTGCATTCTACGGATGATTTCAGATGCGGACGTATCTGCGAGCATGACAATATAAGCAAGGACGAGGCGCTTTCGATTATCAGACAGAAGGATAAGGCAAGGCGCAGACACTACAAGTATTATACGGAACGTAACTGGGGCGAATCACTGAATTACGATCTGTGCATCAATACGGCTACCTGCGGTATTGATGAGGCGGCTGAAATAATCGCTAAGCTTGCAGGCAAATAAAGACGTCGCATTCAGCGGCTGACGCCTTTAAGAATAGTAAAAAATCGGCTGTCAATGGTGACTTTCAAATCACATTGGCAGCTTATTTTTTTAAAACAGTTAAACAGAGAAAATATTTGAACAGAAGGAACGGTGAACGATGGAATTTGTAATGCTCTTTTTTTCGGCAATCATCATTGTCTGCATTGTAGGCAATAAGCTGTCGGCAAGGATAGGCGTACCGAGCCTGCTTATATTTCTGGCGCTTGGTATGATATGCGGCTCGGACGGTATTCTGAAGATACCGTTTGACAACTATCAGCTCAGCGAGCAGGTGTGTACGGTATGTCTTATATTTATAATGTTCTGCGGCGGTTTTTCTGCCAACTGGAAAGCGGCAAAACCTGTTGCTTTGCGTGCAGGACTTTTATCCTCGCTCGGTACGATAGTTACGGCGCTTATTACTACGGCAGGCTGTCATTTCCTGATAGGATTTGATATAAAAGAGAGCTTTCTTATCGGTGCGGTTATTTCGTCTACCGATGCGGCATCGGTGTTCTCGATACTTCGTTCAAAGCAGTTGAACCTGCGTGGCGGTCTGGCTTCACTGCTGGAAATCGAGAGCGGTTCCAACGACCCGTTTTCTTATATGCTGACGGTCATTGCACTTGCGATAATGGCAGGTGATGATATTTCACAGCTTGGTCTTCTTGCGGTGCTGCAGATAGTCCTCGGTGTTGCGTTCGGCTTTGCAATGGGACTTGCCGCAGTGTTTGTAATGAAAAAGGTGAAGCTGTCGAAAAACAGCTTTGACATAATTTTTATGATGGCAATGATATTTGCGGCATATTCCGCACCGATACTGCTCGGCGGCAACGGATACCTCAGCGTATACATAGCAGGTATCATCATCGGTAACAGCAACATAGGAGAGAATAAGGCGCAGCTTGTACATTTCTTCGACGGAATCACGGGGCTGAGCCAGATAATGCTGTTCTTCCTGCTGGGATTGCTGTCGAATCCTTCACAGCTTCCGGGAATAATACTTCCGGCACTTGCAATATTTGCGGTGATGACCTTTATATCACGTCCTGCTGCGGTGTTTGCGATATGCTCAAAGGGGTATACATGGGCTGACAGGCTGTTTATAGCGTGGTCGGGTCTGAGAGGTGCATCGTCCATCGTTTTCGCAATAATGGCTACGGTGAGCGATGTGTACACGGACAGCAATCTGTTCAATATAGTAGTGTGCGTCTGCCTTATCTCCGTTGCATTTCAGGGAACGTTACTGCCGAAGGTCGCAACGGGGCTTAAACTCATTGATAACGAAAGCAGTGTATTAAAGACGTTCAACGACTATCAGGACGAAACTCCGCAGTTCAATATGATGCGTATATTCGTATCGGATACTCACACCTGGAACGGACATAAGATAAGCGAGATAGATTTTCCCGACGATTCGCTTGTGCTTATGATAAAACACGGCGACAGCACTATCGTGCCGAAAGGCGATACGGTGATAAATGCCGGAGATGATGTTATACTCAGCATTCCGTCATACAGAGACAGCGGAAATATATTGCTCAAGGAATACGAGATAGGACCAAAGCATTTATGGAAGGGAAAGACGATAAAGGAGCTTGACCTGCCGACTACGCTTCTTATTATAATGATAAAGAGAAACGGCGATATGGTCGTACCTAACGGAAGCACTGTAATTAAGCAGGGTGATATTCTTGTTGTCAGCGACCAGTCGCATATAGAAGAAAAGAAGAAAAATTATAAGCACGGCGGTGACGAGCCGGATAAAAAGCCGGATAAAGCGGAGGAGAATAAAGAATGCGATGAAAAAGAGGGGGAGAAGGTGAGCGTGTAACAATTGACGGAAGAACGATAATGACTTTCGGACTTGAAATTAAAGGTCGGCTGTGATAGAATAAGGCTGACGGCTTTTGTAAATATGAAACTGCCGTGTTATATATGCGGCAGTTGTTTTTTGGAGGAAAATATGAAACGCAGTAAGAAAATATCGGTGCTCAGAGAGTGCGTGAAAAACAGTCATATATGCAGGTGCTTTTACGAATATGACAAAAGCTATTGGTATTACTATATCAATGATTTCAACGACAAATTTGTACTCGGGCAGGAAGAAAACGACTTTGAACTTAACGGATATACGATCCGTAAAATTGACGAACTGCAAAAAGCAGAGATCAAGAATGATGTCTGTGAAGAGATAAACAGACTGAACGGGGTTGCAGAGCAAATCAAGGCTCCCAAAATTGATATAAGCTCGTGGCAGAGCATATTCAATTCGCTCCGTGAGTGCGGTGAATGGGCGATAGTCGAGAATGAAAATGAAGAGATATTCCATATAGGGATAATCTTAAAGGCGGGGAAGAATAAACTGACGATGAGAGAGTTTGACGCAGACGGAAAATGGCAGGAAGAAACCAAAATTCCATACAAAGAAATAACAAGCGTCAGCTTTAAAACAAGATATATTGATAACTGGAGAAAGTATCTCGAAAGAACGAAAGAAGGATAAGTATGGACATTAAGGAAAACTTCAAGGGGCATTTAAGCACTATCAATCATCACAAGATGGAAGTAATGAGGCTGTGCTTCAAGGTCGGTCTTTATAAGCAAGGGCTTATGCATGATCTGTCAAAATACTCGCCGAAGGAATTCATAAGCGGCGTGGTATTTTACACGGGGGATAAAAGCCCGAATACGACCGAAAGACGTGTGACGGGAAAAAGCGAGGCGTGGCTTCACCATAAGGGAAGGAACAGGCATCACTTTGAATACTGGATAGATTACGGACAGGAGCCGGGTTCTGCGATGCAGGGAACGAAGATGCCTGTAAAGTATGTTGTGGAGATGTTCTGCGACAGGGTGGCGGCTTGTAAGACATATTATAAAGAGAATTATAAAGACAGCATGCCGTTTGAATATTTCAACAAGAACAGAAAACACTATATGATGCACCCGGAAACTATGGAGCTTCTTGGAAAAATGCTGATAATGCTGAAAAGATACGGCGAGGAGGATACGCTGGTATACATAAGGGAGAGAATTCTTACCGGAAGGTATCCGAAAAAGACAGCGGTAAAAAGCTGAGAAAATACATTAAATAGCAGAAAAATGCAGTAAATAGAATATATAGACAGCTTTTTACGGCTGATTGTACAAAGTGCCTTTAAAAACAGAATTAAACGAGTAAGTTTTATGTAAATTTACTTTGAAAAAAACGTTGACAAATGTCGTTTTCCGTGATATAATAGACAAGCACTCAAACGAGAGGGCACGAAAACAGAGGGTGCTTGAGAAAGCCTGAAACCGCTTGAACAGTGAGAAAGATGGCAATCGAGGGTACGAAGATGAGCTAAAAAAACAGGAAGGTAGAAACGGCGGAAGCACGGTGACCGACCGGTAAAAAGTTCAAAACTCTGAAAAAAGAAATTTAAAAAATTTCAAAAAAGTGCTTGACAAACTCGAATGAATGTGATATAATAAATAAGCTGTCGCAAGAGCGGCACAAAGTTCCTTGAAAATTGAACAGTACAGAATTAAAAACATTACCTTGAGATTCTTATGAGAATAACAAGAAATTCTGGATGAACACAAAATAACGTGCTAATAGATAGCAAGTTAGCGTTCAGCAGAGCAATCAAACTTTGATATTTAAAGCGAAAGCTTGAATATACCATTTAACAAAGAGTTTGATCCTGGCTCAGGACGAACGCTGGCGGCGCGCCTAACACATGCAAGTCGAACGGAGCTTAGAGAGCTTGCTTTTTAAGCTTAGTGGCGAACGGGTGAGTAACGCGTGAGTAACCTGCCCTAGAGTGGGGGACAACAGTTGGAAACGACTGCTAATACCGCATAAGCCCACGGTACCGCATGGTACTGAGGGAAAAGGATTTATTCGCTTTAGGATGGACTCGCGTCCAATTAGCTAGTTGGTGAGGTAACGGCCCACCAAGGCGACGATTGGTAGCCGGACTGAGAGGTTGAACGGCCACATTGGGACTGAGACACGGCCCAGACTCCTACGGGAGGCAGCAGTGGGGAATATTGCACAATGGGGGAAACCCTGATGCAGCGACGCCGCGTGGAGGAAGAAGGTCTTCGGATTGTAAACTCCTGTTGTTGAGGAAGATAATGACGGTACTCAACAAGGAAGTGACGGCTAACTACGTGCCAGCAGCCGCGGTAAAACGTAGGTCACAAGCGTTGTCCGGAATTACTGGGTGTAAAGGGAGCGCAGGCGGGAAGACAAGTTGGAAGTGAAATCCATGGGCTCAACCCATGAACTGCTTTCAAAACTGTTTTTCTTGAGTAGTGCAGAGGTAGGCGGAATTCCCGGTGTAGCGGTGGAATGCGTAGATATCGGGAGGAACACCAGTGGCGAAGGCGGCCTACTGGGCACCAACTGACGCTGAGGCTCGAAAGCATGGGTAGCAAACAGGATTAGATACCCTGGTAGTCCATGCCGTAAACGATGATTACTAGGTGTTGGAGGATTGACCCCTTCAGTGCCGCAGTTAACACAATAAGTAATCCACCTGGGGAGTACGACCGCAAGGTTGAAACTCAAAGGAATTGACGGGGGCC
>OMDZ01000214.1_pt1 | contig 38969 bp, 30 predicted proteins | sample 1673641 | NCBI WGS metagenome assembly OMDZ01 (sample SAMEA103958117, study PRJEB25191) | human gut metagenome | biome: human-associated habitat [ENVO:00009003]; feature: intestine environment [ENVO:2100002]; material: feces | place: Germany | collected 2013/2015
CAGTGGCTCCCTGCTCCAGCAGAAGTTCCGTATGGCCGCCGCCGCCAAGCGTGCAGTCCACGAGGAATTTGCCGGGACCTGCCTTCAGCATGTCCACCGTCTCATGCAGCAGCACGGTAATGTGCCGGAAGCCGTTTCTGGAGTCTGCCCCGTCCGCTTCCGCATCAACGGCGGCAGCGGCGTCATCCCCCAGTTCGGAAATCAGGGCGTCCACCCTAGCCGCGGCTTCCCGGGCTTTCAGGGCTTCCGTGTGGTACGCGTCTTCCCAGTTCATGGAGGGGGCCAGCGCCTTCCAGGAGCAGACCAGTTCATCCACTCCTTTTTCCTCCGTCAGCTCCGCAATCACATGCACATGGTTGCGGCAGACGCTCCACGCCAGCACGCGGCAGGACGTTTCTTCCGCGAGCCCGTTTGCCAGGGCCAGCGCCTCCTCCGTGCGGACGTGCGTACCCGCGCCCGCGCGTAAAGAAAGCTCAATATGGTCGTCAAAAGCCCGGTTCAGGCCGGAAGACAATGCGCCCAGCTTGCCATAGGCGCCCTTTTGCCCGGCTAGGGACATCTCTGCCATGAGGCGTGCCTTTTCCTGCTGCCAGGCAACCATCTCCTGCGCCGGAAGGGCATCGTGCCCCCAGAAAACGATGGAATAAGCCGTGAGTTCCGCATGCAGCCCGGTTCTGGCGCCGACGCCCAGGCCGGAAGCCAGCCAGCCCGGGCGCAATGCAAGCGTTGCGCAGGGGCGTGCCTGGGGATTGGGCGGAATGGAGGAGTCTGGGGGCATGAAGGAAAGCTAGAGAATGCCGTAGGATTGGTTGATGTCGGAGATGCTGGCGTTTTCACGCCGGGAAACTTCTTCATAGAGAGAGGGTTCCCACAATTCGAAATATCCTCTCCGTGCGGCGAGCCGAACGGAGGAACTGAGCTGTGCGTGTTCGCACATTTGTTTGGGTATCAGCAGCTTGCCTTGGGCGTTGATGACAGCCTCCACACAGTTGGCGTATAATTTGCCGATGAACAGGTCGATTTGCGCTTCCGTGTAGCCGGGCGTTGTTTCTATCTTGTCAATGAGTTGCTGGAATTTTTCCCGCGTATAGGCTTTGACGGTCGGCAAATCAAGGCGCCGGCCGGATAACAGGAGCAGGGCGCAACCTTCGGAGGGCCTCCATTCGGCCGGAATGGCAATCCGGTTTTTGGGGTCCAGCTTGTGCGTGTATGCACCAAAAAGGTTGTCTGATACACTGCTCATCGCATGCAAGTACACTACGTAGTGACTTCAATACACTTTAATGCACCTGAAATGTCAACCCCGTACTGGAAAAAAGTATTTTTTATATGCTCATGCCGTGAAAAAAAGCATGGATACGGTCTTGCTCCCTTCCGGGGGCGGTATTATATTCCGCGCATGATGCAGTTTTGCGTGTTGGGCAGCGGCAGCGGGGGAAATGCCACCATTGTCAGGGCGGGGGAAACCGTCCTGCTGGTGGATGCCGGGTTCAGCGCCGCCAGGCTGCGGGATAAGATGAAGTCCGCCGGAGTGGAGCCGGATGAGCTGGACGCCATTCTGCTTACCCACGAACACGCGGACCACATGAAAGGCGTGCACCAGTTCACCAGAAAGCATGCCGTGCGTGTTTACGCCACACGCCATACGGCCATGTGCGTCCAGGAAAAAGCGCCGGAGGCTCCCTGGGCCTATTTTGAAAAGGGGCAGTCTTTCAGAATAGGGGATATCGTCATTACTCCCTTCCCCACTTACCATGACGCCGTGGACCCGGTGGGATTCAAATTTGAAACGGAGCGGTCCAGCCTGGGTTTCATTTCCGATACGGGGCAGGCTCCCGGCTGCATAGCGGAATACCTTGCCATGGTGGACAGCCTGGTGGTGGAATCAAACTATGATCCGGACATGCTGGCGGCCACTCCCAGGAGACCCTGGCCGCTGAAGCAGCGCATCGCCTCTGCGCACGGTCATCTGTCCAATGAGCAGGCGTGCGACCTGCTGAGGCGGATTGCTCATGGCGCCCTGAAAAACGTGGTGCTGGCCCACCTGAGCGCAGAAAGCAATTCTCCGGCATTGGCAGAAAGCCTGATGCGTGATACCCTGCATGACATGGGGCTGGCTTCCACCTCCCTGTTCTGCGCCAGCCAGGACTCCTGCCTGCCGTGGATACGGGTCTGCTGAATATGCCTTTTTTCCTGTTCCTCCCGCCATGTTCCTCTCCACCTGTGAAATCATGAGCACGATTATTGGAGCCCTGGCGGGTTCCATCGCTTCCTCGCGGGTGAAAATGGATTTGTTCGGCGTGATTGTCTGCGGCACCCTGGCTGCGTTGGGCGGCGGAACCGTGCGTGACATCCTGCTGGACATACCGGTGTACTGGACGCTCCCCTCCGGGGAAATTTTTGTCCTGGCCTCCGTCGTCACCAGCCTGGCAACCTTTTATGTGGCCCAGAAATATCCGCCTCCCATGGGCACTATCCGCGTGGCGGATGCTATCGTTCTGGCCCTTTTCGGCATGATCGGCACGGAAAAATCCTATCTCCACGGCTATACGCCCACTGTTTCCGTGATGATGGGCATTTGTACCGGCGTGGCGGGCGGCCTGCTGCGCGACGTGCTTACCGGCAACGTTCCCTACGTGTTCCGTCCCGGAGAACTATACGCCACCGCGGCCCTGCTGGGAGGCGTGGCGTACGCGGTGCTTTACTATGCCGGAATTGATTCTTCCTCCTGCTTTGTGACGGGCTTCATGGTCACGCTTTCCGTACGCCTGGCGGCCATCCGCTGGAACTGGAATCTGCCTTCCTACATTCCGTTATTCACCTCGGATACCGATTCGCCTCCTGAAGAGCCGGAAACTTGACAGGAGGGAATGTTTTCGTGAAGCCTTAAGAGCGTCGGCGCCTGCGGCGGCAAAAGGCAGTTCCCGCCGCGAGGGTGGTGAGAACTGCCGTGGAAGGTTCCGGAACATTATAAAAGGGCAGCATCAGGGCGTCGTATGCGTTGATACGAGGGCCGTTCTCGCTCCCCAAGTGCAGGGTTCCATCCGTTTCATGATAATAAACGTCCCGTTTTTCCAGACCTTGTCCGTTGTCGGAGTCTGTGACGTACAGGGATTTGGCCATGCCGGTAGTGTCGTCAACCTCAATTCCCCAGCAGGTAATGGCATGACCCGGACCTGATGCAGGAGCAATGGAAAGGCCCACTACGCCGCCATTCTGGAAAAATGAGACGAGGTCTGTACCGAACTGGAGGGGAAAATCGCTTTGCGTGAAGTATTTGCTGCTGATGAAAGGGCAGTCGCCTTCCCAGGTGGAAGAGGACAATCCCAGAGATGTGATATATCCCTCCCAGTATCGGCCAGTATTCTGCGGTTCAGTGATGGTTTCCTTAAAATCGTATAAATAGTTGTTGGGATTGAGGGGTTTCCCTCCCAGATACCACCGCAGGCCTATTTCTATGCCTTTCCCTGTATTGGCCCAATTATTGCAAAACACATCGTAAATTTCCGTTCTTCCGCTTTCATTCTGGCCGTTGGGAACGAAAGCCGGAATGCCGGAGGAATTATTCTGCCACCATTGCAGCATATTGCTGGCTGTGGCCGCCCAGCATAAATCGGAATCTCCGTTCCAGTATTTTTTGGTATTTATGAACCCCGAATCTTCGGAAACATTATGGGCAAAATAAATGGCGGCTTGGACAGGAACCAGAGCGAAAAGGAAAAAGAGAGAAAGGGTGCGCAACATAAAAACATGATATCGATAGCGAATTAACAAGCCGGAATCAATGAAAATATCCGCAAATAAATTTTTGGATGATTGCCATCCTTCCACAGAATGGAGAGAAAAGAAGATTCCGGAATCAGAAAAACCTGTTGATGGAAGCTTCTTCTTATTTCCCGATGTAGCATATTTACATCACTGATTATTAGTGACAATTCATTTTAATCGGTACAACCTTTGTTTTTACAAGTACACAGAATGTAGGGATAAATACAAATCGTTGTATTTAATTGTTTTGCATATACGTGTTGTACCGCCTTCTTTCAATCCTTTTGTGGAAAATGTCCGCTATCAGATACAACGTATTGGATGGTAGGGCATTTTCGCATGGATGTTACAGAACGCTTGTTGAATACAAAGATAGTTGTTTTCTTAGTATTTTTTTTGTGGTTTTCGGTGAGATTTTTATGCTCTGAATATTTGAGATGTTTGATTCGCTTGGAAAAGTGTAGATGTTTTATCACTTGTGTATTTATATGCACATGCGCTAAATTCTTGAAACTTTACGTTTTTAGCACACATTGTATCTTAATGATTATAAATCAGTCATCTATTTTATTGTTCTATATCTCTTTTTGAATGATATACTTGGTTTGTTTTCTCCGAATAGGATGTGATAATACCTTTCTGAATAAGGATATTCATGAATACACTATTTAATGCATTTCTTTTTATCTTAGGTGATTTCTTAGGATTGGCTATTTCATCATAAGGATTGCCTAACGATATTAAGAATGTTTTTATTGTATCGTTATCAATACCATCATGTATTTGTAAGAATAGATTTATTCTATCAGTAACAGGAAGTCCTATTCTATTGATTAACTGAATTTGTAAAGATTCGCATATAGAATATTTATTTGAATTTTTCAGTACATTCTCTAATACAAATTTTGAATTATAGGTGCTTTTTATAATAACATCTTCATCCACTGCATTTACGAAACAGAATTTCGTTTCAACGTTAAGTTGAGATGAAGTGATAATTTTCTCCATATCCGAAGTATCAACTTCTAATTGATCCAATATCTCTATGAATTTGTCAGGAGCTTTTTCGATTAGCTGAATATTCAGACCTTTGTAATTTTGACGTAAAAAATCATAACCAGCAACAACTTTATTAACTTTATTATTCTCGATTAAGACTTTCATTCTTTCATAAGATATAGAATTTGAATCAAAACTATTGTAGCACCATGGAATAGATGATACGAGCAGTTTGTATGACCTATCATTAATACTATTTTCGTGCATTAACGCTTTGCATAATTTGCTATATATTTCTACTCCGTCTTCATCTTTGTCGGTTGTCATTTTGTTCCTTGCCAGTGCGATAGCATTATTCCCTTGATTTAAAAAGGTAATAACAGATGGTGATAATGAATCTTCATCATTCGCAAACATCGTTTGAACATTCCCCCAGGTTGGTCTTACTTTTGAATACTGGAATAATAAATGAGCTTCATCCAAGCCAGTAATAGTGGATATATCATCCACGATAGTTTCTATCTGTTGAATGAGTTTATCCTTAAGCTTAATGTTTAATTTGGAATTGTTTAGCAGAATAGTGTATTCTTCTAGTTCCTCTCTGGTATTACCTCTCAATTCAAGTAATATTTTTTCTACATAGGTATTAATTTCTTCCTCGATATATTCCACAATATCATTCAAACCAGAGTTTTTAAGATAGGAGTAGTTTTTACTATTGAAATTTTCTTGCTCAAATTTATCTTTTGGAATAATAATTTTGAGCATCTCTATGTTAATCTCATAATAACTATTCTGCATCAAAAATGTTAAGTCTTGTGCTGGAGAATCTGGACTAATAGTTTTGAACACAATACCCAACTTTTCTACCAATTTTTGTTTTTTCTTATTATCTACATGTATAATAAAGAAATCACGATAGTTTTTTATATAAGTATCGTTTTCGTCAAAAATATTGTAAAGGTCATTAATGGTTGCATATTTCAAAATCAATAAGAAATACTGCTCTTTTCTCCCATCGGTGTAACTAGGCTCCTGTCGTATATATCTCCAGATATTATTCCAATATGAACATAATTGATTGACAAACATGCTTTTGTGTTTGCTTTTATCAATATATTCATTTATGAATTTGATAGTTATCTCGTGCTCATTTGCAAGTTGTCTGAATAATGTATCTGTTTTATCTGTATATTGACTTATAATCAGCGCATCAACAAGATCAAAGTTCAAGATACATTCTTTCTCAAATGTATATAAATTTATGCGCTTGAGCAGTTCTTCTTTTTTATTCAGGGTATAGTCGAACTGAGGTGACAATTCTCTCTTTACATTTATCAAGAATTGATAATCTGTTTTTGAAAGAGCACCTTCATGAAAAACTGAAATGTAGTCTAAATAATTCTCATTGATATAACCATTTCGCAATAGAATATCAATCAACTCCTTCTTTTTATCATCAGTACAATTTATTTTTATTTTGCCTTCTGATAGTATTTCTCTTAAGCTACTCTTTCTGATTCGTCCTATTTGTTTTTGTAGGTTTGTAATAGCTATTCTGAGATTATTATTCTTATTTGCCTGTTTATCAGCGATTATTTTTTCTCGTTGGTCGTAAGTATAATTGGAATTAACTTGTTTTTCTATTTCATTGAATTCGAATGAATAAGAATTAGAATATCGTCCATTATAATGATGATCGAAATAATAGTAATCAAGATTACCACCTTTTATTTTACAAAATGTGTTATCATCAGTAAAGTGTTCTATACTTACCTTTTCATCGTTATCTTTTAATCCTACTAGGGGTGGGGCTTTCTCAAGAATTTTTTCACAGATTTTAGATACATAAAGAGTGCGTAAATCTTTTATATCAGAAACAAAAGATTCATCAGATAGTCGTAATCTCTCTTTTATTGATTCAATTTGTTTGTTAATTTGATTAATTGCATTTTCGATATATTTGTTCTTGCTGTTGATTGTTTCAAAGAGTTCTCCTTTGTTCTCACTCAAATCAGTGAAGTCTTTTGGAAATAGATTCTTATATACAATGATAGCAAGCAACTTGTTCATATCAAGCTGCTGATTGACTTTTGTAGCATATATATGAAACTCGTTCATTATATTGTACAGAAGTCGCATATCGTCCACAAACAGTGACAAGTCATCTATCAAATCATTATCTATTTTGATAGATTCTCCTTCCAGCATCTTTTTCAGCTTATCTCCTGAGTTTGAAAAGTTGACAATAGGAATGACAGGAAGCATATAATCAAAAAATTTGGCTCTATCCTTATCCAGGAACATATCGTCTTTTATAGCGTATATGAAGACAATATCTTGTTTGACTTTCTTTGAATTGTTGATAAGGAGATTAATCTCACGAAGCTTTGTGAATACTTCTGAATTTCCAAAACGGTCTAAGTCCTCGATGATAATGACATTGTAGTTTGTTGCTTCAAAGAAATAAATAATCTCATCAATGTAGTTATTTAGAATAGACTTACTGATATTTTTATCTATTTCTATCTCAGTTCCTTTTAGATTCAATTTTTTAATAGAAAGACCTATTATCGAACGTGAAGATTTATAGAAAAAAACAAACAATATTACTAAACTAACAGTCAGTGCAATATATTTGGCAATATTGCTTGCAAAGATAGATTCTTCCAAATTAAAAAAATAATCCATCTCATTCGGTAGGATAAGGACAATGAGAGAAAAAATAAAAATCATGGAAACTATTGTTTGTAAAAATAATTTCCATGACTTTAGACTTTGTATCTTCTTTAATCTTGAATCAGGGATTTTAGAATTTGTTTCACGATAAAATAGTTGCTGTAGTAGACTTAATTCTATTAGTCGCTGAGTGTCATTATCGCAAGTATGGTGATTGCTATTTTCTTGGCCATTACTTTTCTTTGGTACCTCGAAAGTTGCCAATGAGATATTAAGGAAATGATTCTTATGAAATGACCATTTCTTATGTTCTTCTCGCTTTATGAACGTTTGGAGAATACTACTTTTACCAGAACCATAAGGACCTGATATTGCGATATTCTTTATCTGTTTTTTATTAGACAAAGCCCACGACAGAGCATCTAAGTAAACATCACAATCTTCCGCACTATCTGTTGGAGATAATGGAATATAAGGTAACTGAATATCTTCTTTTTTATTCTCAAATAACTGTTTTCCTATGATTTGTTTACACTTATCTATTATTCGTTTCATCATCTCTAGATACTCATTGTAGATTTTCTATTCGAAAAAAAGTTCTTAGACTATAGTTAATTTATATTTTTGTTTGTAACTTTGGAATTTGTTATGGAATGATCATTTTAATAACTCGCAGCTTGCGATATCTTATTTAAATACTCATTTCTTACGATAGATGCAAGTTTGCCTATTGATTTTGATTCAATCAAAAGTTGCAGTACGAGTTGGAAAATATTGTTATTATTCATTCTATGTCGCTAATTAAAACTGTATTATGCAAATGAATTTAAATATTCTCAAACGATTTTTATATTTCTAATTTTAGGTTATTTTAAAAATCCGAAAGATACTCATTGTCTTGAATCAAGCGAAATCTACTGTATTCAGCGTATGCTTTTTCTTGTGCTTGTTTAGCGAAAATAGTACCAGCATTATTCAATATATCATATGAGGTCAGGAAATCATCCAGTTGCTTTTTCCAGTTTACCACCGTAGTAATAATCTGCCGTTCTGTACGAAGTTCTGTCAAATCAAAAGCAATAGCAGATAGAAGATTCAAGGCTGAGACTTCTTTGTCGGATAAATAACTCTTAGCAACTACTGTATCTGACTCTTCCCATATTTTGATTTCTTCGGTTTGAAATCACAGAAACTTTACAGAATTTAAGATTATGTTTCTCTACTACTATGCGAATCTCAGGTACTCCTACTTTCCGATGCAGAAGGAGGAAAAAATGGCGCCCAGCACGTCCTCCGTATCCACGGCTCCGGTGATTTCTCCCAGGTTCGTCAGGGCCTCCCTCAGTTCCAGGGCCGAGAATTCCGGACTTTCCTGGCGGGAAATGGATTCCGCAGCCAGCCGGACATGCTCCCGGCAGAGGCCAAGTTCATGCTGATGCCGGGCATTGATGGCTACCAGCGAACTGCCCGTTTCGCCGGGCAGGGTGGAGGCGAAGGTCTGGACAATGGCTTCCTCCAATTCCTTTCTTCCTTCCCCGGTGGCGCAGGAAAACCGGATGCCGGGCACGTCCTTCCAGTCCGGATGGATTCTCAGGTCGCACTTGTTCAGAATAAGCAGCCGGGGCGCGGTGAGGGCAGGGGCGGTGTGGTCTTTTACCCGGGGCATGGAGGCATCCGCCACTTCCAGAACCAGATCTGCGGTTTCAAGCGCCCTGTTGGTGCGGGTAATGCCAGCCTGTTCAATGACGTCGGAAGATTCTCGCATGCCTGCCGTATCAATCAGCCTCAGAGCCAGTCCGGCCATCTGGATGGATTCCTCCACCGTGTCCCGCGTGGTTCCGGCAATATTGCTGACAATGGCCCGGTCATATCCCAGCAGGGTATTCAACAGGCTGGATTTTCCCACATTGGGCGGTCCGGCGATCGCCGTGCGGATGCCTTCCCGCAGCAGGCGTCCGCCTTCGGCAGTTCTGAGGAGGGCGGCCAGTTTTTCCTCCATGCTCCGGAGGCGCGCCAGAAGATCGGAGGCGGTGTCCGGGGAAATGTCTTCATCCGGAAAATCAATATAGGCCTCAATGTGGGCCAGCACATGAACCAGGTTGTCTTTCAGTTCGTCCACCTGGGCGCCGATGCCTCCGTCCAGCTGGGTCTGCGCGGCTTTCAGGGCCAGGTCGCTCCCGGCGGAAATCACATCCATCACGGCTTCCGCCTGGGTCAGGTCCATGCGCCCGTTCAGAAAGGCCCTTTTTGTAAATTCTCCCGGTTCCGCTGGGGAGGCCCCGCATTGGTAGAGGCGTTTCAGCAGGCGGTCCGTCACCAGCATGCCGCCATGGCAGGAGATTTCCGCGGTATCTTCCCCCGTATAACTGGCCGGGGCGGGGAACCAGGTGACAAGCGCCTGGTCAATGGCGGCTCCTTCCGCGTCCCGGATGCAGACCAGCGTCGCCCTGCGCGGCCGGAGGCGTTCCGTGAAAGCCGCAGGGGTGCATTGTTTCAGGATGTCCATGCAGCCGGGACCGCTCATGCGGATGACGGCGATGGCTCCCTGTCCTGCGGCGGTGGCCTGTGCGGCTATGGTGCGTTCCGGGTCAGTCATGGTTCTATGGATTCAAAAAAGCCGCCCCCGAGCAACTTGCCTCCGTCGTAAAAGGCGCAGACCTGTCCCACGGCCAGGGCCCGGAGGGGCGTGTCAAAGCCCAGGCGCACCTTTCCTTCTTCCAGATATTCGCAGGAGGCCCATTCCGCCTTGGCCCGGTAGCGGGGCTGGGCCATGACGCGGGCCGGCAGGGGAGCGAGCGTATTGGAAATGCCGCCAACCACGGCGCGGGACGCGTACAATCCCCGCGTGGACGCGTCTTCGTATCCCAGAATCAGGCGGTTGCGCTGGACATCCTTTCCCACCACCACATAGGCGACTCCCTCCCGCGGGGAGGCGACGCCGTGCCCTTTCCTCTGGCCCATGGTGAACAGATGCAGGCCGTTGTGCGTGCCGAGCGTCCGGCCTTCCGTGTCCACGATTTTGCCGGGCTTGTCCGGCAGGTAGTGGCGCAGGAAATCGCTCATTTTTACCTGGCCGATGAAACAGATGCCCTGGCTGTCTTTCTTGCGTGCCGTGGGGAGGCCGTATTTTTCCGCAAGAACGCGCACTTCCGGTTTCAGCAGATCCCCAAGGGGAAAGACGGCGCGGGCTATCTGGTCCGGGCGCATCAGGGACAGGAAGTAGGATTGATCCTTGTTCGGGTCCCGCCCGCGCAGGATGAAAGCCCCTTGCGGCGTGTCCATCCTGCGGGCGTAATGGCCGGTGGCGACGTAATCGAACCCCTGTTCCAGGGCATAATCCAGAAAGACGCCGAATTTCATTTCCCGGTTGCACAATACGTCCGGGTTGGGCGTATATCCGGCGCGGTAGCCTTCAATCAGATAATTCACGATGCGGGCGCGGTATTCGTCCACCAGGTCGATGACCCGGAATTCAATACCTGTTGTTTTGGCGACGGCCAGCGCGTCCTGAATGTCCTGTTCCCACGGGCATTCTCCGGGAATGCCTTCGTCATTCACCCAGTTTTTCATGTAGGCCCCCACTACGTCATGACCCTGCTCCACGAGCAGAGCCGCTGCCACGGAGCTGTCCACTCCGCCTGATAAGCCTACAAGGATGCGTGCCACGATGCTGGAAAAAATATGGGGTGATAGGGCGGACCGCTTTGAGAAAAGTTTTGCCGCCTGCCCCTGTAAACCAAAGATGTTTCCGTAAGCCAAGACAAAAAGCGTGGAAGACAGGCATCCTGATCCGGTTATTTGGCGGAACTTTCGACAGATCTCTGGCTTTTAAGCGGGCGGCGTAAGCTCAATCTGCCATGCGTATCCTGTGCCCATGGTTCGTGGCGGCGTGCGTTATGAATGGCGTCTGGCATTTTTCCCGCTGTGGGATGGTTCCGGATATTTAACGGCGTATGAAAGAGGGTGAAGATTCCAGTTCCTTCATGATGCGTTCTGCAAGATCCCGGGGAGAGTCGGCAGGGGAAGCCGGAAGTTTCCGGAGCCATTGTTCGCGTTTCAGCCAGGTACGCTGTCGTTTGGCGTATTGCCGGGTGGCGAGGGCCAGCTGGATCTGGCAGTTTTCACGGGAGATTTTCCCGCGCAGCATGCTTCGTATCAATGCCAGGCCCAGGGTGCGTTCCGCTGTGGCGGAGCATGGGCCGAGGGAAGCCGCTTCCTCCACCGCACCCTCCTGCATCATGCGTGCGGTACGGAGGGCGATTCTTCCGTCCAGTTCAGGGACATCCCTGCTGATGACCCAGCCGGGCCCGCGTGGCGGGGCCAGCCAGTTCCTCTTCCAGAAGGAAAGCGGTTTCCCTCCGGCAAGGACGATTTCCAGATTGCGTTCCACATAACGCCGGTTGGCGGCATCCGTCGAGGCCGCTCCTTCCGGGTCCAGGGAAGAGAGCCTGGCGTATAGCGCTTCCGTGGAACAGTTCGCGAAAGCGGCGCGGAGAGCAGCGTCCCCCGGCGGCGCTTCCGACAGGCCGTGGGAGAGGAATTTGAAGTACAGGCCGGAACCGCCCGTGACGATGGCGATTTTTCCGCGTGCGTGAATTTCTTCCATGCAGCGCATGGCGCGGTGGTAGTGTTCCGTGGCATTCCAGTTCTTTTGGACCGGAATGATGGAAACCATGTGGTGGGGGACCCGTTCCCGGTCTGCCGGGGAAGGCGCCGCCGTCAGGATGGGCAGCTCCCGGTACACCTGGTAAGCGTCGGAACTGACGATTTCTGCGTCCAGCATCTCCGCCAGTTCCACGGCTACCGCGGATTTGCCCGATCCGGTGGGACCTGCCAGAAACAGGGTCATGGGAAGTGTTGCCTGATGGGGTGGAGAAGATTCAATCATCACGTGGAGTAATGGCGGATAAAGTTTGTTGTTCCTGTGAAGCCCTAAAAGCTGCTCCTGCTTAAAAGCTGTTGGAGGAAGCGGAAAAGCGGAGGCGAAATGGCTTCATATCCCAGGGCGTTGAGATGGAGGCCGTCCCAAGTATAAAGGCTGGCGTCTTTTCCCGGAAGGAAGAAATGGAGGGGGAGGACATGGACATTTTCTCCAAAGTCGTGTTGCAGCAGACAATTCCTGAAGGTTTCCATGCGCGACCCTTTTTGTGCGATGAGCGGGGGAATGACAATGATGGCGGTCGTTTCCGGGCTGTAAATCTCCCTGATTTTTTTGACGATGGCCACGTTTCCCTGAAAAGCCGTCCATCCCAGGCTTTTTTGTACTCCCAGATTGTTGACTCCCGAATACAGGACGATGATTCTGGGCGCCAGCGGGCTTGTCAGGCCGTCATTGAGGCGCCAGAGCAGGTTGCCCGTGGTCTCGCTCCTGGTTCCCAGGTTGAGGCATCCCAGAGGGGAAAACCAGGTTTCCCAGGAATGTTTCCCTTCTTTCAGCCAGAATTCCATGGTGGAGGAACCCAGGAACAACACGGGGGCATGGGGATTCAGCCGGGCATTGCGTTTGTCCTGCCGGTGTTTTTCCAGCAGGGCGCCCTGTTCCGGGGAATAGGGAAGGGGATGGACAGCCAAATGGTAGCGGTAGGCGTGTTTGGCGCACCAGACGGCGCCTAATGCGGCCGGAACGGTTAAAAGAAGAAAGAGGATACAGGCCTTAATTTTTTTTGGGAACATGGGTGATGCGGTCGTTGGCGACGTAGGGCAGGCAGGCCGGGAAGAATTTTCTCAGGAAAAGATAGAATGCGACGATAAGGAAAATGATGGCCGGTATTAATACAAAGGGAGCGAAAAAGGATTGTTTCCAGATGTGGGAGGGGATCAGCATGATCAAAGGATAATGAAGAACGAATATCAGGAAACAGGCGGGAGCATAGTTGGACAGCTTTCTGGCAACGGGAATTTTCTTTTCCAGCCAGATTCCAAGGGCCATGAGAAGAAGCGCCCCGAAGACTGGGCAGAGGGAATTCAAATGGACAGCCGGCCAGGAGATATTCCATACTCCATAGGATGCCAGTATTTTGTGCATGTTCCATTCCGGGTTATTCTGGCAAACGCTCAAGTAATTGGTGATGCTGAGCAGAAACCCGGTTCCTACGGCGAGCAGGACGAGGGGAGTAAAGGAATTTTTGTAAACGTGTTTTACTTCAGCCAGTTTGATGGAAGACAGGAAAAGGCCCAGACTGAACAGGGAGACGGTGGATGGAGCAAGGGTAACCTTGTTGGCCGGCACGGGGTATTGGAGCCAGTCCGTGCTGAAGCAGATCAGGATTAGGACAAAAACCGGATATTTCAATTTCAGCAGGATGGGGGAAATGAGGGAACAGAGAATGATATCCCTCAAAAACCATGTGGGAGGGGAAAAGGGTTCTCCCGTCAATCCATTGATAGAAAGAGGAATAAAATCGGGAGTGAAAAGGGAACGGAAGCCTGCAAGGTTGCATAAGTATTCCGGCAGTCCCATATTCATGATTCCCGGATGGAGGAAAGAGATGACTATATTCCAGAACAGAAAGGGAATGAGAAGCGTATAACCCCGTTTGAACGCTTTGTTCCAGGAATTATTCCGGCCCATGAAATAGCCTGCCAGAATCAGGAAAAATGCCACGCGGCCGTTGAAAACCGGAAGCTGGAACAGGCTGGCGAAAGAGAAGGCCGGCGCGTGGACGCATACAATCAGGCATGCCGCGAGGAATCGGGATATGTCAATCCAATGTTCCCGGGATGAGGGTAATAAAATTGTAGGATTTTGCGGTGTCATGAAAGAGTCTGCCTTTGGAGCCCCCTGAGGCAGGCAGGGGAAATGCTCAAGGGCAGATGGCTTTTTGTGTTTCCCGGGGATGTTTGAGACGTTCGGGGAGCGGTTTATTTACTGCGGGATTTCCGATGGCCAGGCAGCCGGGAGGCACATCCCGGGTGACGACGGCTCCTGCGGCGACTACGGAACCGGAGCCGATGGTGACTCCTTTCAAGATGGTGGCCCTGGCGCCGATGAAGCATCCTTCCCCGATGGAAATGGGTTGTCCCTGTTCGGGCTGTCCCAGGGTTGATCCCCACCTGGCGCCGCTCCGGGGATAGTGCATGTCGTTGTCCAGAATCAGCGCGTCTGCTCCTATCAGCGTGTGGCGGCCGATGCGGATGCCGTTGACGCAGACCAGGGTGGCTCCGCTGATGCCGCAGCCGTCCTCCAGAATGATGCTTGCCTGATTGGAAAGGGCGGCCAGGCAGGTGTGATGGGAAAGTACCGGATTCATCCGGGTCAGGGAGTGGATGGTGACTCCGTTGCCGATGGTGATGGACGCTCCCGGGAATTTTTTAATGAGGGGAAATCCGGAAAGAATGATGCCTGTTCCGGTGCGCACCCCCCTGAGCCTGAGCAGCAGGCGGCCTATCCCGGAAAGCAGATGGATAAGGAATAATTTCATCAGCGTGGATACAGCATGGTATGATAACGTGACAGGCACCCGGTTACTGTCTGCTTTACGTCCAGCAGGCGGCGGCATTCCTGATGCCGCTCCATTCCCATGGACATGGCTTTATCCAGGCTGACGGAAAGTTTCTGCGCGGCTTCCCTGATGGCGGCGCTGTTGCGGACAGGGACAATATAGCCGGATACGCCGTCCTGAACATATTGAGTCTGTCCGCCTTCTTCCGTGGTGATTACCGGAAGGCCCATGACTCTTGCCTCCTTCACGATGTTGGGGCAGCAATCCCCCAGGGTGGGATGCACCAGGAACCACGCCGTGGAGAGGCGCTGCTGAAGTTCTGCGCGGGAAATGCTGCCCAGCCAGTGGATATTGGGAGTGGACAGGGCTTCCAGCCTTTCCCTGAGGGCTCCGTTGCCCGCAATGAACAGCTGGACATGGGAAAGGGACGGATGCGTGAAAGCCTCCACCAGGTAGGAAATGCCCTTCAACTCGTAAATGGTTCCGGCAAAGAGGCAGGAAGGTTCCGGGGAAGGTTTTCTGGCAAGATGGTAAAAGGAAGGTTCCACGCCGTATTCCATGCAGGACAGGCGGGCATGGGGGGCAATTTCCGCAACGCGGTCGCACGCCCAGGGGGATTCGCACGTGATAAAATCATAATGTTTGACGGCCATCCGTTCCCAGAGGGCCTGCATATGGAGGAGGAAGGCCTGCGGAGCGCGCTGGCAGTAGGCGGTGAGGGCTCCCTGGTAGGAAAGGAGCTTCTTTCCCCGGAAGGTAATCCCCGCCAGAGCGTAAGCCTGCTCCACTCCCCATACGTGCAAGAGATCCGGCTGGATATCATTCAGGGTCTTGCGTATTCTCCGGACGGTCAGGAAATGGGCCGTCAGGATATTCCTGCCCATGCTGCCCAGGGGAAGGATGTGGATGGTCTGGTTGCGCATCCGGATGGTTTCCGCGGCGGAAACGGCTTTGCTGAGAGTAATCCAGTGGATGTCAAAATCTTCCTGAGATTCCAGGGCATGAAAAAGGGAAAAAATCCAGGGAATCGTACGCCGGTCCTTGTTACGGAAAGACGTCAGCAGCCGGCCCAGAGGGAGGTCCGCTGCTATGGCTAATACGGGACGGAGGCGTTTGGTCGGCATGGATTGGAAAAAAGGAGGCAAGGTTAGCAGGTGGGTAAATGCTCCCGGACGATGGAAGACGCGAACGGAGGCTTTCCTTCCGGGCGGATGGAGGAAAAAAGCAGTTGCTCCCATTCCTGGTTTACTGCGTCGGGGGCGAAACGGGCTTCCCATTGCCGGCGGCCTTTACTCCCCAGTAGTTTGCGTGTTTTTTCGTCCGTCAACGATTCCACGGCTTTTTCCAGCGCGGAGGGGGATGCGTTTTTCAGGACGATTCCCCCTTCCAGGGTGGAAAGAGCTCTTGCGTCCGGAGCGAACCAGGGAACGCCGCATGACATCGCCTCCAGAATGGAGAGGGGCTGCTGTTCCTGATAAGAGTAAAGGAAAACGGCATCGCTTTCCATAATGGCGGCTTCTACCTCCAAACGGGGGAGCCTGTAGAGAATCCTGAATCTGGGGTCATCACCGATGGCCTGTTCCATTTGTTCCGCGTAGGCATTGCGCTGGGGAATGAGAAAAAGAAAAATGATATGCCGCAGACGGGAGCGTTTCACATGGCGGATGAAGAGAAGCTGCCGTTTCCTCATGCTGGCGCCGGCAGGGCAGGTGAAAACGGGGGCGGAGGAAAGTCCGTATTTTTCCCGGAAAAAAGGAGCGGTTCTTTTCAGAGCCGGGAATGTGTTGGGAATGCAGGAGTAATGGGCAAGTTTGCTTCTGGATGCGCAGTAATAATCAAAGCTCTTGAACAGTGTCCCGTAAGGGTCGAGAAAAACGAGACGGTTTAACGGTGATTTCCTGCATACGTTGAGGATATTCCTGCGTATTTGAAAAAAGGAGCGGAGCCATTTTTTCAGGCCGAAGAAAGGAGGGTAATTGAAGCGGAAAAAAGAGCGGAAATTGGTAGCTGCACCATGGGAGCGGAGGAAAAACGGAATGCCTGAATCCCGCGCCGCGTCCAGCAATTCTTCCCGGCACCAGTCCGCCCAGGAGTGGTAGATAATAACATCCGGTCGGAAATCTTTCAGAAACCCGTCCAGGTATTCCCTTAAACGGGCGCTGTTTTTTGTCAGGGTGTCCGGCAGGGTTGTGAGAGGGCTGTATGGGCGGGAGCGGAAAGGCTCCTCCGGTGAATCCAGCGGGCGGGTGAGGACGTGGATATCCCAGTCCAGGGAGCTCAGGCTGCAGGCCATTTCATAGGCAGCCATGCCTACGCCTCCTTCCTCCGGAGGAAAAACATATGTAACGATGAGAACCCTGCCCTTGCTCACGGGCGGTAATGTAGATGAAAAGAAAAAATAAAACAAGGACACTTTATGGAACTGTTCCGGTCCATGGAACCTGTAAAAATGAGGAATTTGTTTTTTATCCGGTGAGCGATAAGGAGGCGTCATGGGAACAGGCGATTCTGACCGGTTTCTATCCCCTGTGGAAGCCTGTTGGCTGAGGCTTCATAAAAAGATATTGATGCGGCAGGATGTTGTGCTAGATTGGCACCGCTTTCCGTACCCGTATAGCCGCAATATGCCGTTGGTATATTGCCGGTTGAATAAATAATCCGGTTATTAATAAAACAGATATTTTTAACTTCTCCCGGGAAAGGATAAGGTTGATGGAATAAATAACATGGAAGAATCCCGCGTAAAGAAAAGCCTGTTGAACGCCAGGGTCAATCTCATTTTTTATGTTTTGATTCTTCTCATTTCCTTTTTTTCAAGAAAGATATTCTTGAATTGCCTGGGTGCCGATTTTGTCGGTTTGACGGGAACATTAATGAGTCTGCTGAATTTCCTCAATTTGGCGGAACTTGGCATAAGCACGGCTATCGGGTATGTGCTTTACAAGCCGATCTTTGAACATGATGAGACCAGGATTAATGAAATTATCTCCGTGCTGGGATACATGTACCGGTGGATAGGGCGGATAATCATCGCGGCTGGAGTAGCGCTTTCCTGTTTCCTGCCGGTTATTTTTCCTTCCACAGGTTTTTCCTATGGAATCATCTATTTTGCTTATTATTCCTTTCTGGCCTCTTCCCTGATCGGGTATTTCGCCAACTACAGGCAGACCCTTTTGGGAGCGGACCAGAGGAATTACGTAGTGGCGTTTTATTTCCAGACGGCATCCATCATCAAAATCATATGCCAGATGCTGTCTGCATGGTATACGGGAAGCTATTATTTATGGATAGGGATAGAACTGTTCTTCGGCATTATTTATTCCTTCATCCTGAATTGGAAGATCAATCAGGTCTATCCCTGGCTGAAGAGCAATGTGGCCCTGGGGAAGGAGCTGTTCAAAAAATATCCTGAAGTCACTAAATACACCAAGCAGTTGTTTATGCATCGGCTGGGAAGCTTTTTCCAGTTCCAGGTGACGCCGTTCCTGGTATATGCCTTTGTTTCCCTCCAGATGGCGGCCTATTTCGGCAACTATTCCACCGTTGTGGAGAAACTGCACCTTCTGGTCAATAATATGCTCGGCAGTACGGAAGCCGGTGTGGGCAACTTGATTGCGGAGGGAAATGCGGGAAAAATCCGCAAGGTGTTCAGTGAATTGTTTTCCCTGCGCATGCTGATTGCCGGGACGGTATGTTTCCCCTTTTACCAGCTTTTGGAGCCATTCATCACGCTTTGGCTGGGGGCGGAATATATCCTTCCCCGGGAAATCATGCTGCTGCTCGTTATCAGGCTGTTCATCACCATTACGCGGGGGGGTGTGGATCAGTTTTTATACGGTTACGGTTTGTTCTGGGATGTATGGGCTCCTCTTGCGGAAAGCGTGATCAACATTTCCGTGGCGATCATAGGAGGTTACTTATGGGGATTGCCCGGCGTTTTGCTGGGGGGCATCTCCAGCCTGATACTTATTGTGGGCATATGGAAGCCTTTCATGCTGTATAACTGGGGATTCAGAAAAAATGTGATGAGTTACTGGTTCCAATTCGGTTACCAGCTGGCGCTGGTTTCGATTTCGGCCGTGTTCATGGGCTGGATCTGGAAATTCGTTCCCCTGCAGCCTTCCGCGTCTTTCTTTTCCTGGTTTTTATGCGCCTTCCTCATGGCCGTTTCTTATGGCGGAGTGACGGTTCTTTTAATGTATTGCGGTACGCAGGGCATGCGCGGAATGGTGCGCCGTGCGCTGGAGATGGCGGGAACCCGGTTGCCGTGGCGGAAAAAAACTGAATAGGGACGCAGAGGTGTTGCCGGGCATCGGGAATGGGGACGCTGCGTCATTTATGCTCAATCTTCGGTAGTCGTTTCGGCTTCCGGATCAACAAAATCCTCCACCGCCTCGGAGACAATGATATTGCTCTCCATGGAGGAAAACCCGTAATACGCCGGATTGACGTTATTGCAATGCAAGTGCATCGTCGCCGGAAGGAACGCTCCGGCCAACGCCCAGCTGTTGGCATTCTCCATATCAAGATAATATCCGGAAAAGGGATAAATATTCTCAAAGCAATGGACTCCCCTCACCGTGGCAATCTTGACGCAGCCGCGGGTGGAATTCCCGCCATGCAGCAGCCACAACGCTCCCCTGTCTTCGGTATCATATCCTCCGTCCTGGTATTGCTCGTAAACCACCGCGTACACGCAGACGGGATAACCGTTATTGGAAGACGTCTCCGGCGCGAGGGCCTGCGTCGTCTTCATCTTCCATTTCTGCTCGGCATTGGAATAATAAATCTCCCGGACACGAATATGATACCCTCCCGCGTCCGCGTCCCGGACATGATCAAACGTAATATCGATAATCTCCCCAATCCTGTAGCCGCCAGCCGCCTGATCCGGCACCAGCGTAAACGCGTCCCTGTCCCTTCCCATGCGCACGACCGTTGTCATCTGGCCGAACCTGGCCGTGAATTTAGCGCTGACAGCCGGAAGGCGCACCGGAGCCACCCACCCCCGGATGCTGGAATAATTGTGCATGGGCCTCGCGTTGGTCACGAGGCCGCATTTCACGGTAAAAGAGGAATTGGGAGGGACATTGAAATAAAGGGAATTGGGTTCCTTGTCTGTTTTGAAAACCGTCCCGTTGGAAGACGAGCAATCCGCCGGGAGCGGATAACACCTGACGGAAAAAGCGTCCGTCACGGCGGCCAACCCGGCGGCGTACAGGCGGTTGACCGCTGACGTATCCGTTGCCGCCCCCACGGTCAGCGGGATATTGATGCCTCCGTTGGCGTTGACGGCCCCTGCAAAAGTCCCGGACTCAGCCGTCAGATTTTTTAATTCGGCATTTTCTCCTTGCCTGATGCCGTTCTGGCCCGGCAGCCCTGGAACGGCTGTTTTGAAAACCTGGGTGATCAAAGCGTCTTCATCGGATACTTCTATGGCGTCCGTCGGGGCCGCAAAACCGTATTGCCCTTTTTCCCCTGCTTCCAGAATAAGCATGGACGTCTCTCCGGAATTGAAAATGGCGCTTACAGTACAAGCTTTTGTACAGGTCATGACATAGGAACTTCCCTTAATGGTATCAACTTTCATAAATGAATGATTTTTTACTATTGATAAAACTCCGGAAAAATCATCAGGCATAAAACGTTGAGGCGTTCCTGAAGGCATATGCGGACGGTTTCTCCCGGATTCGGGAAAATTCCGGAGGGGAGTTAAGTCGGCTTGTTAAAAAATAGCCGGCTCTGGCATTTCCCCATAAAAGGCGACGCAGTAAATAGGCTGGGCATCAGGAAAATATAAAGCCCTCCCTCCGTATTTCTATTGATGCTTGCCCTGTAAAAGCCGTTTACCCTTTCCCAGGAGGCATCTCATTTTGGAGATGAACATCCGGCCGGGATCGTTTTGCTTCCGGAAATCCCTGATGTCATCTTTCCACGGAGATTTCTTCCAATACTTGTAGAACAATCCGTAATCCTGGCGAATACTGTTACTGTTGGGATGCCAGGGTTTGGGATGGCCCCAGTAGTGGATAATGCCCGGCCGCCTGGCGGCTTCCAGCAGGTCTGCCGGCTTCAGGGGATTATTTCTGAAGCTTTTCACGCCTTCCCAGCGAATGGACCAGATAGCCCCGTCGCAAATGTTCCACATGGGGTGAAGCAACAGGATACGCTGCTGATAGCATACATTCAAAATATCCTGATCCTGCCAGGAAAGGCGGTGAATATTGTTTTTCGCCCAGGATAAAACCTGGGATTCAAAACGTTCTTCGCGTATTCTTCCGATATGGTAAAGAATGACGCCGGCATTGATGTAAATGGAGTCCCGGTCCAGATTCATTTCTCTTCCAGCGTGAAAAAGATTCCTCGGATAAATCTTCCGTGGTGAAAACGCCGGCAATGAGGCAATCTCCGAATTCGGATTCATACATGGGGCTTATGTCCCTGTTGAAAATGGTATCAATATCCACGTAAAGGGCGCGTTCTACCGTGGCGGGAAGTTCCCCTGCGAGGCCAAGACGGTAATACGTCGCCGCCGACCATTTGGAACCGACGGGGAAATCCGTATATTTATCCTTCATGTCAATGAAGTGCAAATGGAGATTGTAGTCCTGTTGCAGGGAATGGAAACGGGCCGTATTATCCCCGCTTAACCCGTCAGTCATGATGTAAATATCGGCATGAACGCCGAGCGGCAAATTCTCCATGAGGGACACAATGCTCACGCCCGTTCCCAGCGCGCCGTTATCGTCTGTAGCATATACGATATTCATGATCGTGAACGGACTGGATCTTGGTGTTTGCTCTCTGTTCCGTTATTGGTTTGCAACCGGAAAAACAGGAAGCGTCCCATCCTTTCCAGGCGGTCCAGCCATTTGCAGGAGAACATGGTTCTGTCCATGAGAGCGGAAAATGATTGTTCCATGCCTGCTCTTGCGGAACACGCTTTCATATAGGAGTCCAAAAACGGCCGGTTCAGGCATGGGTGCATGATTTTCCTGATTCTGCCCGTCAGGGAAATCCGTTCTTCTACGTTGAGCGATAACAGTCTTTTGGGATGCAATTCCCTGATGACCAGATAATGAACGGCAAATTGCCATTTGGGATTTTTCATGGCTTCAAGCTCATTCAGCAGAGGCGCAATGAGTGAGTGGAGGGAGACATGCTGATAATGTTCATCATGCATGGCGGAAGAAGCTCTCTGCCTGTAAATGGAGGTGACGGAGCCTCCCAGCCCGATCAGTCCTGTCCCCCGCATGCACCGTGTCCAGTACAGGCCGTCTTCCCCATAGGGCATCGTTTCTTCCCAGGGGGGAAGCCGGGACGCAAGAGACGAATTCAGGATTACATTGCTGGAATTCATGAAAAGCACTCCCCGGATCCCCAGCCTCCGGATAGATTCGGGATAAGATGGAGGGCGTGGCGGGATGGCCTCCAGTTCATCCCTCATGTAGCGGTTGGCATAGGCCAATATCTCCGGATGACGGTTGAAAAAATCGGCTGCCAGCTCCAGATGCTCGGGATACCAGTAATCGTCTCCGTCCATGAAAGCGATGTAAGCCCCCACGGCCTTCTTCATCCCTGCGTTTCGCGCCCGAGACACGCCGCCGTTAACTTGGGAAACCAGGCGGATTCTGGGGTCATGAAAAGATTGGATGATGGAAACGGTCTCATCGGAAGAACCGTCATCCACGATGATGATCTCAAAATCCTGAAATGTTTGAACCAGTACTGACTGAAGGGCGGCAGCAATATAATTCTCCAGATTATAGGCCGGGATAATAATGCTGAAGAACGGTTTCTGCATGTAAGGGGAATGATGAACTGCTTCGTGAATAGAACGGGAACCAGGATATGGAGAACATGATTCTGATGGGGTTGTAACTATCGCAACCGGTGAATGGCAAGGGGACGAATCCATTGTTCCTCCCATGATTCATCAGCGCGCGAATGAACCTGTCATAGCGAATTCCAAATCCGATTGGGAAATTCCGGGTTCAGCATGAATGGACAGAGAATTGTCCCAAGACCTCATGGAACCGGTGGGGTGTGGAGGTATTCCGGCTGGGTCTGGTTCTAAGAGTTCTATGATTCTAAAAAATAATTGCTTATGAAAAAATGTGTGTGTTGGGAGCAGTAAGGGAAAGCAGAATCTTTCGTCCTGTTTTACCGGCTTCGGGTTCCCGCCCGCAAGGGGGGAGATTCTTGATCACAAAACGTCCGCGCAACATAAGTTCCTTGGTGTAAAAATCAACCCTTGACCCCGGATTTGGAATCCGGTATGAACATGATGTCTTATATGTAAACGGGGAAGAGCAATATTCCTTTCGTTTTTTTCACTTCCTTTTCTGCACTTTTTTTCATGAATTCTTCGCGACTCCCTTCCATCAGCATTATCCTGACCGGGCATAATCAGGAGCATTGCATCCGGGATGCCATCCGGAGCGTATTCGGGCAGGATTATGAAGGGCCGGTTGAAATCATCCTTTCGGATGACGGATCTTCCGACGGAACCTTCGCCGTCATGCAGGAAATGGCGGCTCAATACAGGGGGCCGTACCGGGTAATCTTGAACCGGAATGAAACGCCGCTGGGGCGCGGGCCTCATATCCGGCAGGCGGTTGGTCTGGCTTCCCATGAATGGATTCTCCGTCAGGATGGGGACGATTGTTCCTTCCCCTGGAGATGCAGGTTTTTTGCCTGGGCAGTGATGGAGTATCCGGATGCTGTGGCTGTAGTCAGCCAGATGATTAACGTCTATGAGGAACCGGGAGTTGCGTTTGAATTCCCGGCATTTCCCTCCGTTCCACGGGAAATGCCGGCTGTCGTGCTCCAACAAGGGGCTTTTTCTTCTTCAGCTCATTATGGACTTGCTATGATCATCAGAAAAAGTGCATACGAGTGGGGAAATGCTTTTCCGATAACGGCTAATTTTGAGGATGATCTAATGGCATTTCACGCATGGTTGCAGGGTAATATTTATGAATTGCCGGATACGGCTCTGTGTTATTACCGTTTTGCAGCACAAAATATCTCCGCTGTCAGTAGCGCATTCCGGTTTGCCGACATGCAGACGGCAGAGGCTTTTGAAAGGAAGGACTTAGTAATGTTGGAGCAGTTGAAAGAAAGCGTAGAAGCGGGGATGAAACTGTGCGGTGAGTTGCTGGAGGGCTTTGTTCTGGTCTTTCGTTCGCGGAAAGAATTGCTTGCTGAAATAGAGGAGAGGAGAAAAAAGATAAGCTATATTGATCAGTTGCAGAATTGGTGGAATTATTCCTTTTCTCAAAGATGGTCCTTAAAAGGACCAGGAAAAAGGGGTATAGCCCGTTGTTTGCCGCAAAAGCTGTATTTATTTTGCATGGTCTTCTTTTTCAAGCTTAGGAAAGTGAAACGGGCCGTTTGCGGCGCCCGGCAGGATTTGGAATAAGGGTAAGGAAACGCTTGAAGAAGGAGGGGAACTTTTGCTCGGACGGGTTCTCTCCGGTCCGGCGTTGTTTTTGATGGAGAGGGGGGCGGAAGATGGCTTCTCCGGCTCGAAAGAAGCTGGATTGATACGTGGCGGTTTTTCTCCGGAAAAAGAAAAAGCGCCTTTCCAGAAAAGATGGAAAGGCGCGGTGACAGGTTCAGGGGCGAGGCCCTGAATTAGTATACGTCCCGCTGGTAACGGCGGTGCTGTTTCATATCCGCCACATATGCCGCGGCTTCCTCCGGAGTTTTATGGCCCCAGGTCTGGATGACTTCATGAAGGGCGTTGTCCACATCCTTCGCCATGCGGGAGGCATCCCCGCAGACGTAGAAGCAGGCGCCGGCTTCCAGCCATTTCCAGAGCTCTTCGCCTTCCTGGACCATGAGGTGCTGCACATACACCTTCTTTTCCTGGTCGCGGGACCAGGCCACGGACAACTTCAGTTTGCCGGTGCCGGTCAACTGGTTCAGCTCGTCTTCATAACAGAAGTCGGTGGCCTTGTACGGATTGCCGAAGAACAGCCAGTTGCCGCCCTTGGCGCCGGAAGCGGCGCGTTCCTCCCAGAATGCCCGGAAAGGGGCGATGCCGGTGCCGGGGCCCACCATGATGATGGGGGTGTCCCCGTCTTCCGGAAGGCGGAAATTCTTGTTGGTATGTACGAATACCCTGGCCGTATGGCCCGGCTGGAGGCGGTCCGCCATATAGGTGGAGCAAACGCCGCCGCGCTTGCGGTCACGGGCCGTATAGCGCACCGCGCCCACGCACAGGTGAACCTGTTCGGGATGGGCGTTCGGGCTGGAGGCGATGGAATAAAGGCGCGGCATGATCTTTTTCAGGATGCCGACGAAAGCCTCCGCGGATTCGAAGGAAGCGGGGTATTCCGTGGCCAGATCCAGCACGTCCCGGCCCCACAGGAAATCGCTGAGGGCGTCCTTATCCCCGGCCAGAAGCGTGTCCAGCTCCTGGCTGCCGGAGGCGGCGGCCCACTTGATCAGCAGGGCTTTGTTGACATTGGTAATGTCATAGCAGTGAACCAGGGCGTCTTTCAGGCTTGCGGTTTCCCCTTCGGGCGTGGGAACCTGGGAATCCGGGCTGAGGCCGAGCTTGTCAATCAGGGCGTCCGCCAGGGAGGGGTCATTGGCGGGAATAACGGCCAGGGCGTCCCCGGCAATATAGTTCATCCCGGAACCGTCCAGGCTGTATTCAATGTGGATGGTTTCCTTGGGGCTGCCTTCCCCGGTGATATGCCTGACGGAGAGGACGGGAGCGGGAAACGGATTTTTTTTGCCGTATGGTTCAGTGGTCATGATGATGGAGGGGGGGTGAAAAAGAATATTACCAGCGGATAACGGCGGCGGACCAGGTAAGCCCGGCGCCGAATGTGACCAGGACAACGTTGTCTCCCTTGCCGAATCTGCCGGAACGGCGCGCTTCGTCAAAGGCGATGGCGACGGCGGCCGCGGACGTGTTGCCGTACTTCTCAATGTTCACGAACACCTTATCTTCAGGAATGGAGAGGCGCTGCGCTACGGCGTTAATGATGCGGAGATTGGCCTGGTGGGGAATAATCAGCTGGATATCGTCCGCCGTGAGGCCGGCGCGTTCAATGACGCTGGCGGCGGAAGCCTTCATGCGCGTGACGGCATGGCGGAAGGTCTCATTGCCGCGCATGGCCAGGGTAGCCAGGCGTTCATGGGCGTTTTCCGCTGTGGTGGGGCAGCGGGAGCCGCCGCCCGGAATCTGGAGCAGGTCATGCAGGGAGCCGTCCGAACCGATATCCGTGGCAAGGACGGAGCCTTCCCCCTCTTCCCCCGTGGAGGCCTGGAGCACGGCTGCCCCGGCGCCGTCCCCGAACAGGACGCAGGTGCTGCGGTCCTCCCAGTTGACGACGGTGGAAAGTTTTTCCGCGGCGATGATGAGAGCCGTTTTCATCTGGCCGGTGCCGATGTACTGAACGGCGGTCTTCATGGCGAACAGGAAGCCGGAGCAGGCGGCGGAAATGTCAAAGGCGGCGGCATTCTTGGCGCCAAGGGCATCCTGGATGTAGCAGGAAGTGGAAGGGGTGAACGTATCCGGCGTGATGGTGGCGACGATAATCAGGTCAATATCCTCCGGCTTCAGCCCGCAGGATTCCAGAGCGCGCTGGGCGGCCTTCGTCCCCATATGGGAAGTGTACTCGTCAGGGGCGGCGATGCGGCGTTCCACAATGCCCGTGCGTTCAATAATCCATTCGTGGGAAGTGTCCACCATCTTCTCCAGATCCGCATTGGTCAGGCGGCGTTCCGGAACATAGGAACCCGTACCGATAATCTTGACGGGCAGTCTTTTAAAGGGAATATCAGAATGTGCGGCCATAGCTTTGGGCGTATGATGAACAGAAAACGTCCTGACGTTTTATGTGGAAACAGTCTAAAAGAAAGAGGGCCTGATGACCAGCATAAAACGCAGGACTCCTTTCATGTCGTAAATGAATGGCTTACAACAGCCACCCCTGGCCGTTGGCGGGCGGCGCGGCTCCCATCTTGAGATAGGCGGAGGGCATCGCCACGCGCCCCCTGGGGGTGCGGCTGATATACCCCTGCATAATCAGGAAAGGCTCGTGCACGTCCTCCAGCGTGGAAGCGTCCTCCCCTACGGCCACCGCCAGGGAGGAAAGGCCCACCGGGCCGCCGTTGAACTTGTAAATCATCGCTTCCAGCAGGCGCTTGTCCATCTCGTCCAGGCCGTCGTCGTCAATCTCAATCATGGTCAGGGCATCGTGCGCCAACTGCTCCGTAATCACGCCGTCGCCGCGCACCTGGGCGTAATCCCGCACCCAGCGCAGCAGGGAATTGGCCACGCGGGGCGTGCCGCGGGAGCGCAGCGCGATCTGCAGGGCGCCCTCCGGGTCCACGGGCACGTTCAGCAGCCCCGCGGATCGTTCGATAATGGCGCACAGCTCCTCCCGCGTATAATAATCCAGCCGGTTCACCAGGCCGAAGCGGGAACGCAACGGGCTGGTCAGCATCCCGGCGCGGGTGGTGGCCCCCACCAGGGTGAACTTGGGCAGGTTGAGCTGGATGGAGCGGGCGTTCGGCCCTTGGTCGATGATAATATCCAGCCGGAAATCCTCCATGGCCGGGTACAGATACTCCTCAATGGCCGGGTGCAGGCGGTGGATCTCGTCAATAAACAGAATATCCCCCTTTTCCAGATTGGTCAGCACGCCGGCCAGGTCTCCCGCCTTTTCAATCTGGGGGCCGGAAGTCGTATGAATGCGGCAGCCGACGGCATTCGCGATAATATTGGCAAGCGTCGTCTTCCCTAGGCCCGGCGGGCCGCTCAACAGGATATGGTCCAGCACGTCGTCGCGCTGTCTGGCGGCTTCCACCATCAGCATCAGGCGGTCCTTAATCTTCTCCTGGCCGCAGAACTCGCTGAAAGCGGGCGGTCTGAGGGACAAATCGAAGGCGGAGGAGGGGGCCTCCGTGGTGCGTGTGTAAAAGGACTCTCCCATGCGCAGGACTAGCAAACCCGTCTTTGGGGCATCCGTCAAGGGGGAAGTGCGGTCGGGAAACGCCTTTTCCGGGACATGCCGGAAGCCTTTGACCTTTTTTGAGGACGGGAGGAATGCGGAGCCGCGGAAATGATGATACTCGGTGAACGGCATGTCCCGCCTTCTCTCCTTACAGCGTGGGTTCTCATTTCTGCCGCGTTTTCCCGGAACCTTGGGCTTCCGGAATCCGTCAATCTTCTCTTCCTGTCTCGTTTTTGAAACTTCCTAAACGTTTTATGATCAATTCTTGCTTCCGGACGGAAGCAAGCTTATCAATAGAGGTTCTTACCTGAACCTTGCCCGATTGCCCGGAAGCCGCAAAGGTGGAGAAAGAGAAAAATTCTTATTTGCTCTGCGGGAAAAACAGGGCAGGGCGGGAGGAAATCTGCCATGCCCTCATGGAGGATTTTTGTGAAGAACGTTTCCTTGTTCCTTTCAAAAATTCTCAAAATACGCTTCGTTGCTGTTTATGCCCGTTGAAGACTTCCTCGTGCTACCGGGGCGCTTTTCATCCTCTTCGAGCAGCTGCCGGAAACGTGAAAAAACTCGGGGAAAACGGGAAAATTCCTTCCGGATGAAAAAAAGATTGCCAAACCTCTCTTCTGCCGTTATTCTATCCCTGCTTTCCTATCTAGCACAATCTCCAACGGGCAGGTGTCAGAGTGGTCGAATGAGCACGCCTGGAAAGTGTGTGTACCGCAAACCGGTACCGAGGGTTCGAATCCCTCCCTGTCCGCCATCAATTTTCTGCCGCAATGTGTTCGTAATGAATATATTGCGGTTTTTGTTTATAGGGGTATGGGGAAAAAATGGGGAAAAAGCGATTATGTTTTGCATCTTGGTTTCTAAAACAGTATAGTGTGTTTGAAAATTCAAATTCTTAGAAGATATGGGAGAATGGTCAAAGAAGATAGGAGAATATGGGGAAGATGTCGTATACCAAATACTGTCGCTTGTTGGCTGGAGTGCAGCAAGCAAGGGAAAAGACATTCCTTGTGTTGATAAAGAAAACCATGCTAAAAATGGTACAAAAGAACGAATAGAACATGGTATTGATTACATGTATACATACATGAGCCCCCTTGTTTCTGGGCAATTAGTTCATGCATTAATATCATCAAAATATAGTACAAACAAATACCCAAATAGCCCAAATAGACTTGTTCGGGAATATACGAATGATTTAGTTTCCGCCTTAGATTGTTTTGATGGCTCGAAAATACAAACCGATATAGACGAAAAATTCGAATACTCTTCGACTAATGATGTAGGCGTTCTTTTTTGGTTAAACAATATTGCAGAAGAGGATGATGATCTGGTACAAAAGATTAGTTCCATGAGATTAGATGCAAATACAGTAAAGAAATCTCTATATATAATAGACAACAAAAGAGCTGGATTCATATTGCAATTAATGTTATATATAAAAGCAAATGAATCTAATTATGACTATGATTTTTATTACCCAAATACAGGATTAAATATAAATCCTATAGACAGGAAAAATGTTGGTAAAATTTTACCAATTGAATATTTTAATTCACCAATTATTCCGATAAAGCTCACTAACAAGAAAAGTAGAGAAACGAGCTTGTTCTTAGGCATTTTAGATAATTTTGAATCAGATAGTCTTATTCGCTTAATCGGTCTTGCAAAAGATATCACAACAGAACTTACTGGTAAAGTAGTAATCGGATTTCATGATTACAATAGGCTTAATGATGAAGAGTACGTTTCTACAGCAAAACAACAATTCCAAGACGATATTTTTACTAAATCTGTTAAAATAATAAATTACACTAATCCATTAGATCTTCTTATTGCATGAAAACAGAGCATAAAGATATAAAGACAGTACTTCCTTATGGTGAGAATTTACGTGGATTTATACAACAAAAATTTATATCTGAATCAGAGTTGCATAAAATATTGAAAAAAAGAGGAATATATACTTTATCTTCTGATAAGGAATATACTGTTCCTTTGATTCAAACGTTATTGATAAGCCCTCAAGAATTTGATTTGATAAGGGATGCTTTTTCTTCGAAGGAAGACAACAAAAAAATAATTTCTCGAGATATCAAGTGGACAAATAATGCAAATATTTTTGCACAAGATGTTCGTCAAATTGATGGTAATATTATTGCCGATTATTTAAAACGATATTTACCAACATGTAAATTAGAAAGGCCATTGAAATTAAGTATTGTTGGAGATAATCCCAACCATGTAAAAGCAGAATTTACGCTAAAGAGGATGGATCGAAATAAAGCATGGTACGAACAAACCAATTTATTTACAGGCTCTTTTCAGTTCATTAGAGACACAAATTCAAAAGGGCGCGTGGTCATAGAACATACTTCTCCTGAAACTAAATTGCTTGCAGAATTTGTGACATCACAACAAATAAAAAATTATAAGTCCAGAGGTGTAATACCTGAAGATGCTATATTAAGGAAAATAATTTTTAACGAGTTCAAAAATGGAGAGCGTTTTGATTTTTTCTTCCAATTGACAAGTAAAATTTCTAGTGATTTTTTAGAATTTGAAGCAATAAAGGATGTTTCTATACAACCGGAGGAAACTGTTTCTCAAGCAGATATAAAATGGATGGAGAAAATTAAAAAACTAGCATTAACTGGAGAAGAATTAGATAAGAAATTTTTCATCCAAGACAAAAAATATCATACCGACCTAAAACTATGGTCTATGGATTCTTCATTCAAATATTCATACAGGGGCCATAAAGGGATAGTTAGAGTCAATTTTGGTTTTCCTGATTTCAATAGTGGAAAAAATGAGACAGCAGAATTTGAAATTAACATTTCTACTTTAACCCCTTCCGATTCCATAAATTTTACAACTAGAAATATGTTGAAAAAGAATCTCCTGTCTGATATCGATCGTCTCAAATCAGCCGCCTATGATGCATTTGTATCTAGTAAGATAAAATAATATATGGAACTAGATTTTATAGAAACAGAAATATCTACTATTAGTATCCACAAAGTAGGTAATAAATTTACTAATGAAGGGTGTATATTTTCAAAAGCACCCATTTTCATATCTAAAGATTTACAAAATATTTTAGTTCATTATTTTGTTTCGTCTTTTAACTTGAATGAGTTCTATCGATTCAGTCATGAAATAGATATAAACTTAAATGAATTGTATCTATTTTCAAAAAATATTTTTTCTGACAAAAAAAAATTCCATGATCAATCCTTAAATATTGCAAAGTATTTATATGAAAAAAGTAATCATTCTAAAATAAGAGGAGGAGAGTTGTATGTAGTTCATTTTAAGAAATGCCTGCTAAATAATAAATATGTAAATGCTATTGGGATTTTCAAATCAGAAAATAGAAATACTTTTTTACGTGTTTTTCTATCAGATGACAATGATTTTGTTATAGAAAGTGAAAAAGGAATCGATATAAACAAACTAGATAAAGGTTGTATAATATTTAACCAAGAAGAAAAAGATGGATTTTTAATTGCGGTTGTGGATTCATCGAATAAAAACACACGTCCAAAATACTGGACAGATGATTTTCTTCATATTGTTCCGAGAAAAGATTCATATCAAGATACAAAAAACATTTTAGCTATTTCTAATTCATTTATATCTAAAAAAATAGGAAAAGACGAAAAATTTACTAAATCTGACCAGGTAAAATTAATTAACAAATCATTTGAATTTTTTGCAAATAACATAAATTTTAGTATAGATAATTATGCTAATGATGTTCTAGCCGAATACGGTCTTGTTGATAAATTTGATACATATAAATCAAAATATTTGCATGATAATAACATAGAAATTTCAGATGATTGCGAGGTCTAATTAGATTAGATGATAATTTTGAAGTTTTAGTACGCAATAGTAATAATTATATTAAGAGAGGTTTTGATAAAGAATCTGGCCTATATTACTATCAATTATTTTTTAATGAAGAACATTAAATATTGAAAATACAATTTCACCCATTTTCCTCTATATCCTAAACAATTTTCATAGGAATCATTTTAGGATTAATTGCCTTCCATTATTTTAATTAAAAGTGCCTTCGTACAAAACTGATTGATCTTGGAAGTCCTGGAATCCGGTCATACATAATCATGCATTTGGTAATTCCTCCATTCATTATATTCATATACTGAGTGAGATTATTTTTATTATAACTTATCTGTTTCCATGTTCTTGTGAATTCTATGGGATTTCCGGGGAAACAATACATGGAATATAGCGGTATACATTTGCAAAATCTCTCTTTATCTTTAATATACATTGTATGAGACCATATTTTTCATAACTTGTTCATTGCAATATATTTGTAAATTTTGAGCACGTTTTCATAAGCCTTTTTCCTCTCTATTATTCCATTTTACAGGATCACTTGGAGAATCCATGTTTGAGGAAATGCAGATGGTAGTATACGGAGAATCATCTATACGCGGGTTATTTTATTCTGAATATCCCCAGAATTGATTATACGGATTTTTCAATGTCTCCCCTTACCAATTACCTTCTTTCCTGAATAATTCCCGTAGAAATCAATTTAGAATTAGATCTGGGATACGGTTTCATACAATAGAGGAAAAGAGGAGGGCATAGGAAGGTCTTTCGACTCTTCCTTTTCCAAAAAGGCATTCCTGATTTCATTGTATAAAAGGAAAAAGCTCCATCCAATCCTCAATCACCAGTATTGAGGGATGGAGGCAACAGATAAGAAACTCAACTCCCCCTCCCGCCACGCCCCGCACCCCTATTGAATAAGATCTATTGATGTTTTAATGTATTCGTTATTAAATAATTAGAACTGAAAAATGTCTTTTTTCCTTCTATTTTTTCAATCGATTGTTTTCATAGTGTACTTATTTTTATATCATTAAAAATAATTCCTGCTTCCCTATCCGTATATTCCAGTGAAGATTTCACAGAAAGTGAAAAGATCTTCCTGGCGTTCTTTCCTGTTTTATTCTAAACAATTCCAGAATCATTGATAAGAATTATCCGGGTTCTTCCCTGGAAAATATATTCCTTTTCTAAATTAAATCCCTAGAAATTAATTTAAAGTTAAAAAGAACTCCATAGCATACAAAGCAGGCTTCATCCGGTCTCATTCAATAGAAGAAGTAAGTGAAAGGAGGGAGTAACAGGTGAAAAAAATCATTTTTCCTAGGGCCGGGGGGACGGGCTCCCTTCATTTCTCCCATTGATACATTTCCTAATGCAGAAAAAAATATTTTCATTTTTTAGGAAAACAATTTTGGAGCATTTGGGGAAGTCTTTCTTCATGTGAAAGCCTCCTTGTATATACCGGGAAGGAATAGGGGGGCTGTCAACTGGGGCGCACTTTTGATTTAATGGGGGTAGTGTATGGAATGAGGTAGGGTATACGGTAGATGGTATGGGTATGATGAAATAGGACAAAGTGAGACCTATAGACAGATCTCACCTTGTTTCTTTGAAGGAATGTTTGATTGACTGATTAGACTCTACGACGATGCATCATAAGAGTTGCGAGACCTAAGAGGCTGAGTGATGATGTAGTCGGTTCTGGTACGTTAGGTAGAGTTTCGAGTGTAAATGAGATAACTGGCGTCAAACGGTCTAGTCCTGATATATATATCCCATAATCCTCATAACCAGGCATAAGAACCTTATCTGTTTCATCATAAGGAGTTCCATTTTCCTTATAGATATTCTCATGCGAATTAGTACTCGTAACACCAATAGCTGGTGCCGCAATTGGTGTATCTGCCCATTCTATTGTAGAACTTGTTGTACCTTTCAGGCTGGTGATTGTACTTCCCGCTTTAAGATAGTTGAAGGTACTGTCCTTTCCATAGAAGACTGCCGTATACGTAACATTAGTACTTAGTTTAAGATCTTCAAAATCGAATGGATTTGAACCTACCAGAGTTCCTGGTCCATAAGGAGCATTATTCCAAGATGATTTGCCTACAAAATCCCATGTGGATGTTTGATTTTTTTGAAAAATAGCAATACCTAAACCTCCAGGAAAACCTTTACCAACTTGTCTTCCGTAAATGGTAAGATTTTGCAAAAGTACTGAATCTGTCAATGTTTCAGAAGTTGTCAACCAAGTCGAGTTGTTAAGAGTAAAATCAAAAGAAGTACATATAACATACGAAGGAGGACTAACTGGATTATAATCGTCTGCGCCTGGACTATAAATGGTTACTATGTCAGCCTGAGCGATACTTCCTGCGACTAATAAAATAGCGATAGTCTTCATAGTCATTTATTGTTGATGTGTTTTATTAAAGTCGAAAATCTGATGTCGCGATGAGTCACTTCGTTTGTGATGTTGCTACGAATTAACGCGACATCAGATGAGTGTTATTGATTATCGTACGGGAATTCCTCCTGATTCTACTGAAGCCATTATCGCGAGTTTTCCGTTCAGTTCTTCATATTCAAGTGGAGACATATTGTTTCCCTTAAGATGAAGTTCCTCAACTCTGTCTTTAATCGCTTCGTACTCTTCTTGCGTTAATTCTTTTTTGCCTTCCATAGTCGTATTCGATTTTGAGTTTTTATTGTCAGAGAATCTCCACGAGAACATAGGGAGATTTGCGATCTAACTGTGCAATAATATCTCCCAAAGAGATTTTGGTAAACACTTAATATCTCAAAAAGATAATTTACTTGAGATTGTTCTTGTGGCATATTCCTCTCATGAAGACGCATGGAACAGGCGTTCGGTCTGCGAAGGAGTTTGAAAAATGGGTGATGGACAATGGATTGAGTTATTCAAAAATTGCGTTTGCCTGTGGAGTCTCGGAGCGTACGGTACGTCAATGGATATCTCAAAAAGGTATTCCCGAGAGATTTTCTCATTGCCTCAAGAGCATGGTTGAGTCCTCCAGAAAGACAGTTTCCTCCATTGAAGCAACAGCTGATTGAACAAGGTGATGGTTCAGATGTCAGCCGCGCAACCAACATCATCTCCCAATTCCATTCCCGATATTCAGGTAGACGTTTCCTTGTCTCTGTCGGTTAAACTTTCCCCTGAACTTTACAAGCAGCTTGAAGCCAAGGCGTCCCAGCAGGGGATATCCCTGGGAGACATGGTGGCTCGGTCCATCTCCTCTCTTATCAACGAACAACCGGAGTCCCCCCATTCCTCGAAAACGCGTAAAGTCGTTCTTCCTCTCCAGTCTTGAATATTTTCATCAAGCGGTATTAGATTGTGGGGAAAACAATTGACTGTCATGGAGCTTTGTTGTGTATAAAGCCCATGTTTCGCGACATGGTGGATTCATGATCGGAGCTGCATACCAACAAGGAATATTTGTCCAGGTAATATCCTCTGAAGGGCAAATTCTCTTCACTCAAAAAGGAAAACTGCTGAGATGCTCTTCTGAAGTCGTTTCCTTTCTCAAGGGAAACGACCTTTTTATTTGTGACCATCAGGGAAGCACGCTATCCCCCCATCGCTATACGGATGACGAGCCAGCTAAAGCGGGTTCATCAAAAAGCATTGTATTTTACTTCCTGTTGAGATGTCTGATCAAAATAGGAGCTGTCTACCGATTGTATCAATTCCTGGGTAGGCTATCAAATGGGGGAATACATTTAATTTAGGGGTACCTGACATTTGTCGTACCCAGTATGGCTGGGAATAGGGGGATGGATATAGAAATGAAAAAGGGTGGAATCATTGCTGATTCCATCCCTTGATGACTGTTCTTTGTCTATTTTAGAAGCTGTACCTTGTCGAAAGTGAAGCGGATTGATTCACCTGGCTGCTTCTGGCTTCCAGAGTGTAGAATGCTCCAACGCTCCAGTTTTGATTGATAACCCAGTTGGTTCCGGCATTCATCATGAAAGCGCTTCTGCCCGGATTGCTTCCTTCCGATTTAACTTCAACTCCATAAATGGAGGATTTTACGGAAGGATTCGTCCGGGAGACATCTCCCACATAGGAGACAGTCAGCTCGGGAATAAGATATTGGTTTCCTCCCAAGGCTACTTGTGTTTTGGCGGTAACACCTGCGGGTACGCTCCACACTTGCATGTTACCGTCCCTGTACTGGCGGCTGCCGCCGGTATACGTTTCCGTGAAGCTTTCCTGCGCTCCATGAACATAATCGATTCCAACAAACGGAGTCAGCGTTGTCTTCTCGGTGACCTTGATATTCCAATCGGCTTTGAGTCCGAAAGTAAATACGTCGTCGTTCCATTTGGACTGGCCTAGAAGATTATTGGAGCCTCCTACGAGCGTGTAACCTCTGTTTTCAACGGAACCGTAAGCGAAATAACCGCTCCATTCCAGATTCTGCCTGTCACACAGGGGGGCAAGGTAATTGGCATACAGGCCGCCCATGATGCTGTTCTGCTTAGATCCTGCCTGGTATTCATCCGTCTTGAAAACGCCGAACGTCTGCCCCAAAGCGATGCCTGCACGGAATTTTTTCGTCCACGCGTGATCAATACCGATAGCATAACCTCCTCCGTTGTATTGGAATCCTCCTGCGTGTGAGGTTGAGTTCATATTGATAAAATCACCAAGACCGCTTACCCATGCATTGGTATCTCCTGGTTGAACAGTTTTGAGCTGGGATGCAGCTGTTTGTCCGAAGCTCTTGACGACGTTCGTACTGGACCAAAGCATGTTGGCGATATTGGAACCGTCTTTTCCGCTCAACAGGGCGGCAACGGATTCGTCAACTTGTCCAGTGAAACTTAATGTCCCGGTAGTAGAATCCCAGAAAAGATGGCCTTCCTTAAGGAGATGGTGTTCATCATTCAGGGAAAGGGCAAAATTACCGTTGACCGACCCCGTCCCATTGGCTTTGATGAGGTTAAGAGTAAACGCTTCCGTCCCTGCGGCCAGGATTCCAAGGCCTACTTCCACTTCGGTATTCACCGTTCCATTAACCGCAAGGGAATTGGTCACGGAAAGATTGGAATAGGTTCCGGAACCGTGATTGGACGACGTAGCGGCTGTGATTCCGTCCAGATAGAAACCGAGCCTCGAACCGTTATTCAAAGTCAGATTGTTATGCTTTTGGAATCCCGGGCTGTTACCGACATAGAGTAGTGCATTTGATTGGAGGATGGTTGAACCAAAGGTGCCGCTGCCATTGACAGAGCCGTTTTCCGATACCGTTACGATCCCTTTTACCACCCCGTTATTGCTCAAGATGGATGATCCATTAACGAGTACGTCTCCATTGATGGTATTCCTGTTGTCCAGGGATGCACCGGAATTAATGGCAACGTCATTGTTGATTGTTCCCCTGTTGTTGACGGAAGCAGTAACTGCATCCTCGGAACCATTGGGAGTTCCAACAGTAAGCACGGAATCAGTTGTTCCAAGAACAGTGTTTTGACCGATTTCCAGAAGACCGCTCTGAACATTGATCCGATTGGATTCGTATTCGTCCCCCGTCAAAACAATGGCGGCATCGGTAATACTTCCTCCTGCCTGACCAACTTGAATGTCTGCGCCTGCATTTCTATCGGTTCCCACCATGTTGAAACCGAGTGTATCCGATCCCGACATCGTAAATGTTTGTGAACTACTGGTGACCAATGTTCCTCCCGTTCCTTGGACATAGGCATTGCTAAGTCCGCTGGTAACTTTCGTCGCATCAACATTGCCGCCGTTCGCCAAGGAAACGACAACATCTTGGGACAGAATATCGGGAGCCTTGCCGTCGGTAATAATAGTTCCCGGTTGTTCCGGTTGACCGGGATTATAATCGTTGTCAACCAGTGTCAGGGCATAACGTCCATCTGTTTGAGCAATGGAAACGAACTTCTTGTCAGCAATGTCCCGGGAAACTGTGGTGGTTCCATCATAACTTTCAGTAATCTTCAAAAGACTAGTTTCACCAGTAATATCTTTACAGTAAAATACAATCGTCCCCGTCTCCGGACTAAGGAAACTGTCTTCTGGACCAATACAGTGGAAATCAATTGTTGTATTCCCTGTAATAGATAAAGTTCCAGTTACAGTTATATTAGAATATTTATTACGACCATAGTCCAATAGAGCAACCTCTCCTCCGTCCGAAAGAATGAGATTCCCTTGTAGAATTCCACTCCCTTCAAATGAAGTGTAATTCCAGATCTTAAGTCCATGAGTAGTTGATACAGTATATTGATCTTTGATAATAGTTCCTCGACAAAATTCCAAATTAACAAAGTCGTTATCTTTAATCGTCGCGTTTCTCAAATCAATGATAGATAATGGGCCATCAACAGTAGAATCAACAAAGAATGAGCAGGAGGACTCCTTGCTGCTTGTTTCGAGGGAACCATTGAATTTCACTTGCGCTCCTAATTGTGCATCTAACGATACATTTTTTAAAACGATGCCAGAACTGATGGTGTATTGGGCATTGCCAGTAGGAGGATTAGCTGAATCAGGCCAATCGGAAGATCCTCCACATATAATAAAGTTATCATTTTTGAAATCCATAGTGCCTTGTCCTGTCAACGTATAGGAGCCGTTATCCGTTGATCCCCAGCATGGGCCGTAAAATTTATCAAGATTAACAGACCAATTGCCATCAAGGCTCAGATTGACGTTATCAAATTCGGGAGTTTTTCCGACATATTGATCCCAGTCATGGGTATTCAGATTGATTGTTTCCGTGGCAATGACCGGTTGCGAAATGCAGGCAAGCACGGCCGCTAGAAGTATTGTAGGCAGATGTGGCTTCATAATCGATTTTGGTGAGTGGTTGCAGATCACATGGGAAGAATCAGTTGTTCTTCTGATTCTCCAATAAAGCTATTTTTCCCAATATATCGTTTAATTCCTTTTCCTCGGCAGGGGACAGCTCAGAATATTTGATTCTAAGGTTTTCAGCCTTTACGCTTAATTCTCTTAGAAGTTTTTCTCTTTCATCTTCCTGTGTTAGATTATTGTTGTTTTCCATGGTTGTATCGGTTTCGTTGTTCTGCCTTTTGTCGGAAATCTCCATAAGGCCATATATGGAATTCTCAGGTGGAGAGAGTAATATGTCTCCTAAAGAGATTTTTGTAAACACTTAATATCTCAAAAAGATAATTTACTTGAGATTGTTCTTGTGGCATA